>Ga0315306_10000012_pt1 | contig 102957 bp, 103 predicted proteins | sample TDP1_MG_FD_203803 | JGI IMG/M metagenome (GOLD analysis project Ga0315306, IMG submission 203803) | Freshwater sediment microbial communities from Lake Towuti, South Sulawesi, Indonesia - TDP1 | ecosystem: Environmental > Aquatic > Freshwater > Lake > Sediment | place: Indonesia: South... | reverse complement strand
CCCAACCGCATCTTAGTCGATATTGACACTCGAGGAGCATCACCGGTTTATCAAGCCAAGATCTTCTCCACAACCGTAGGCTTCAGAGCCCGCATAGAACTCCGCCTAAAATCAGACGGCGCCGTATACGTTTCTCTGCCCGGCGTCCCAACCGAAATTCCACTCATTGTTATAATGCGTGCCTTAGGACTAACATCAGACAAAGAAATCGCCGACGCCGTTTCACCAGACAAAATCATACAGAGCGAAATGGAACCCTCCTTTGAAAAAGCCTTAGGCATAGATTCAGTTGCCGAAGCCATATTGTACATAGGCAGCCGAGTCGCACATGGCCAAGTTGAAGAATACAGACGCCAAAAAGCCGAAAGCATTCTTGACCGAAACTTCTTACCCCACATCGGACGCACACTAGACAAACGCACAGACAAGGCACTATTTCTAGGCGAAATGGCAAACCGAGTAATAGAACTGAAACTCGGCAAACGCAGACCCGACGACAAAGACCACTTCAAAAACAAACGCCTGAAGCTAGCTGGCCCACTACTAGCAGACCTATTTAGAATAGCCTTCCGCAACCTCACAAGAGACATTAAATATCAACTCGAACGCATGGGCGTCAAACGCCAACTACTCACAGTTTCAGCTGCGGTTCGTCCAGGAATAATTACAGAGAGGCTTCAACACGCCTTAGCCACAGGCAACTGGGGAAGAGGAAGAGTCGGCATAACACAACTCCTCGACAGAACAAATCACGCTTCCACACTCAGCCACCTCAGAAGATTGCAATCTCCGCTAAGTCGGAGCCAACCCAACTTTGAAGCTCGCGACCTCCACCCAACCCACTGGGGCAGACTCTGCCCAAACGAAACGCCGGAAGGCTCAAACTGCGGCTTGGTAAAAAACCTAGCCCTTGGCTCCTGCATCTCAGTCACCGTCAACCCAGAAAAAATAAGGCAAATACTCTACAAAATGGGCGTTATTCCAACTCAAGAATCAAATGAAACCCTAGCAGCGTCAAGCGCCAAAGTTTTCGTTGACGGCAACCTAATAGGAAATTGCATATCACCCGAAGAGTTGGTAGAAGAAATAAGGAAAAAACGCAGGCGAGGAGAAATCCCAGCCGAAGTGAATATAGCTCTCTTTTCTAAGATCTACGGGGGACAAAGAGACGAAATCTACGTAAACTGCGACGAAGGACGCGTGCAACGACCACTGATAATCGTGGAGAACGGCGTTCCCAAACTACAGCAAGAACACGTCGAAAAGATTCGTTCAGGCGAATGGACATGGCAAGATCTAGTGAAAAACGGCATTGTAGAATACATTGACGCCGAAGAAGAAGAAAACCTCTACATCGCATTAAGCTATGACGAGATCAAACCAAAAAACACACACGTGGAAATAACCTCGTACAGCATCCTCGGCATATGCGCCTCCCTCATCCCCTACGCAGAACATAACCAGTCTCCGCGCAACTCTTACGAAGCGGCCATGGCCAAACAAGCCTTAGGAATACATTCCACAAATTTCCTTCTACGCGTTGACTCACGCTCACACATTTTGCACTATCCACAAAAACCCCTAGTGTCCACAAGACCAATGGATATAATAGGATACGACCTTCGACCATCAGGTCAAAACTGCGTTGTCGCTGTGGTCTCTTTTGAAGGCTACAACATGGAAGACGCCCTCATCTTTAATAAAGCCTCCATAGAACGAGGTTTAGGACGTTCCACATTCTACCGAATCTATGAAGCAGAGTGCCGCCAATATTTGGGCGGACTCAAAGACAAGTTTATCACACCCGAACCAGGAATAAGAGGCTATCGAGGCGAGCAATATTACCGCTTGCTCGAACCAGATGGCATAGTAAGCATAGAATCAGATGTTGCAGGCGGCGACGTTTTAATTGGCAGAACAAGTCCGCCACGATTCCTTGAAGAATACAAAGAATTCGAGGTCAAAGGGCCCACAATGCGTGACACCTCGGTTGACATGAGGCCGGCCGAAACAGGTGCTGTGGACGCCGTTTTCATAACAGAGACAGGGGAAGGAAGCAAACTGGTCAAAGTTAGGGTGCGTGACCAACGCATACCCGAGTTAGGCGACAAGTTTGCCTCTCGACACGGACAAAAAGGCGTTATCGGAATGATTGTGCCTCAGGAGGATATCCCATTTTCCCTAGACGGTGTGGTTCCAGACGTTATTATTAACCCACACGCCATGCCTTCACGCATGACAGTCGGACAGTTTCTAGAATCTATGGCTGGGAAAGTTGCCGCAGCTCGCGGGTGCCCTGTTGACGGCACGCCCTTCATAAGCGAAAACCCAGAGGAACTCAAGAAAACACTGGTTAACTTCGGCTTCAGCCACACTGGAAGAGAAATCCTTTACAACGGTATTACAGGTGAAAAATTTTCAGCAGACATTTTCATGGGCTTAGTGTACTATCAAAAACTCCATCACATGATTGCAGACAAGATCCACGCTCGGGCTAGGGGGCAAGTGCAAATGTTAACAAGGCAACCAACAGAAGGACGAGCAAGAGGTGGAGGACTGCGATTCGGCGAAATGGAACGTGACTGTCTGATAGGGCACGGCGCTGCCATGCTCCTGCGAGACAGACTGCTCGAAGAATCAGACAAGTATTTGCTCTATGTCTGCGAAAACTGCGGCTTTATAGCCTACTACGACATAAAACAGCGCAAGTACATCTGCCGAGTCTGTGAAGAAAAAGCGCTGATTTCACCAGTTGTGGTTTCTTATGCCTTCAAACTACTTTTACAAGAACTGATGAGCCTGTGCGTTACGCCGAGGCTAAAGTTGAAGGAGAGAGCATAAAATGGTAATGGAAGAGGCTATTCACAAAGTTGTGGACCAACTGTATTTTGGTGTATTTTCACCCCAAGACATTCGCAGGCTTTCGGTTGTAGAGATACAAACAGCCGACACTTACGACGAAGATGGGGCTCCAATAACTTCAGGGCTGATGGATGGACGCCTTGGAACACTTGAGCCTAGACAGAGATGCAAAACATGCGGAAACACAGCCATCCGTTGCCCAGGCCATTTCGGCCACATAGAACTCGCTGTTCCAATAATTCACGTGGAGTTCACAAAGATAATTCAAGACTTATTGGAAGGCACTTGCAGGAACTGTGGGCGCCTACTGCTATCTGAAAGTCGAATCGAAAAAATAAGAACAAGAATTGAACGCGTTCGCAAATTGTTAGGAACGGTGCCAGATGACATTTACAAGAAGGTTCTAAGCGAAGCTCGTGGCAAGGAGTGCCCCCACTGTGGCGCTCCCCAATACAAGATAGAGTTCACTAAACCCACCACTTTCTACGAGATTTCAGAGGAAGGCGCACAGAGATTAACGCCAAGCATGATTCGAGAACGACTTGAACGCATAACAAATGAGGACTTAGAATTAATAGGATTCAATCCCAAATCTGCGCGGCCGGAATGGATGATTCTGCAAGTGATACCGGTTCCGCCGGTTTATGTAAGGCCTTCAATAACTTTGGAGTCAGGCATTCGTTCTGAAGATGATTTAACCCACAAACTTGTTGACATCATACGCATCAATCAACGATTGAAAGAGAACATGGAAGCCGGTGCTCCAACCCTCATTATACAAGATTTGTCTGAACTGCTACAATATCATGTGACCACGTACTTCAACAATGAAGCCTCAGGCATTCCACCTGCCAGACATCGTTCTGGAAGAGCCCTCAAAACCTTATCTCAACGCTTGAAGGGAAAAGAAGGCAGGTTCAGAAGCAACCTCTCTGGGAAAAGAGTCGACTTCTCGGCCCGGACCGTGATTTCTCCAGACCCAAACCTCGACATCAGTGAAGTTGGAGTTCCATTAGAGGTTGCAATGCGTCTGTCTGTGCCTGAAAAGGCCACATCCTGGAATCTTGAAGAAATGCGCAAACTGGTTGTGAACGGCCCTGAAAAATATCCTGGCGCCCTCTACGTTGTTCGACCCGACGGTAAACGCATTAGATTAGAGTTTGTCGCTGATCGAGAGAAAATCGCCGAGGCTTTTGAACCCGGCTTCATAGTGGAACGTCATCTCAGAGACGGTGACATCGCCATATTTAATAGGCAACCTTCTCTGCATCGGATGTCGATTATGGCGCATTATGCTAAAGTTCTGCCCCACAAGACCTTTCGGTTACATCTGACGGTTTGTCCTCCTTACAACGCCGACTTTGACGGAGACGAAATGAATCTCCACATTCCGCAAAGTGAGGAGGCACAGACAGAGGCCCGTCTCCTAATGCAGGTTCAAGATCAGATTCTTTCGCCAAGGTTTGGAGGACCAATAATAGGCGCCAAAACCGACTTCATAACAGCAGCATATCTATTAACCCGAAAATCCACTCTGCTCACTAAGGAAGAGGTTTGTCGTATCATTCTCGCAGCGGGTTACGAAAGTCTTCTTCCCGAGCCCGAAATCAAGGGTCCAGAACCTCTCTGGACAGGAAAACAGATTTTCAGTCTCTTAATCCCAAAGGATCTAAATTATGCTTTCAAGGCAGCCGCCTGCATTGCTTGTCCAAAATGCCTGCGCGAAGAATGCGAATACGACGCCTACGTGGTCATCAAGAACGGAATTCTTAAAACTGGCGTTATTGACAGAGCTGCCATAGGTGCTGAACAGTCCGAAACTCTCCTTCACAGAATCATAAAAGATTATGGTTCAGCTGCGGGAAGAGAGTTTTTGAATCACTTATGTCGACTTCTAAACATGTTTCTGACCATGCGCGGCTTTACATACTCTTATGATGAAATGGAGCTTTCGGCTTCTGCTCAAAAGAAAATCTTTCAAATTATTCGGGATTCAGAGGAACGAATAAACAAGCTGATTAAGGACTTTCAAGAAGGGACTTTGCCTCGACTGCCAGGTCAGTCGCTTGCCGACTCTTTTGAGATCTACGTCATGAACGAATTGGCTGAAGCCAGAGACAAGGCTGGAAGGATTGCTGAAAGCAGTTTCGCTCCAGATAACGCCGGTATGATTATGACCAGAACTGGGGCGAGAGGTTCAAGCCTCAACATCGGTCAGATGACGGCTGTTGTTGGACAACAGTCGGTGAGAGGAAAGAGAATCATGCGTGGCTACATTGAACGCGCTCTGTCTCATTTTAATATGGGCGACCCTTCTCCTAGAGCCAGAGGCTTCGTTTACTCATCCTATAGGGATGGCCTTGATCCCATAGAGTTTTTCTTCCATTCTATGGGTGGACGCGAGGGATTGGTCGACACCGCCGTGCGGACGCAACAAAGCGGTTACATGCAGAGGCGGCTCATCAACGCGCTTGAACATCTGCGCATAGAATATGATGGAACAGTCCGAAACTCCATTGGCGACATAATACAGTTCAGTTATGGCGAAGACGGAGTTGACCCAGCCAAGAGCGATCACGGAAAAGCCGTTAACGTGAGCAGAATCGTAGATCAAGTTAGGATTATGATAGAGAAAGGTAAAGTTGCGCCAAAGGAATACGTAAAGCAACAAATCGAAGAGGTTAAAGACAAACTTACACCCTCGCTTGTTGAAGAATTGAAGAGCGAATTGAGCAGAGAAGAGTTGACTCGCGAAGGCGTTGACAAAGTAGTAGAGCTGACTTCAGAAAACTACAAACGGGCTCTGGTTGAACCTGGTGAAGCAGTGGGAATCGTGGCGGCGCAATCCATAGGTGAACCTGGCACTCAAATGACGCTTAGAACGTTCCATTACGCTGGCGTGCGAGAACAAAACGTAACTCTGGGCTTGCCGCGGCTCATTGAAATCGTTGACGCTCGAAGAATGCCATCGACGCCTATCATGACTATATATCTTGACAAAGAGCACAGAGCCAGCAAGATAAAGGCAACTGAAGTAGCGCGTGAAATTATTTCGACGAGTATGGAAGACATTGCTAAAGCCGTGTATGTTGACCCAGAACTAGCCGAGGTTGTTATCCAACTTGATCGAGCTATGATGGAAGACCGAGGCGCAACACTAGACGAACTCAAAGAAGTTATGCGTTTGCCCAACTGCACGCTGAGGACGAAAGGCATTAGACTTTATCTCAAACCTAAGAAAGTGGAGCCCCGAAAATTGCTGGAAAAGGTGACCACACATTACGTTAAGGGCATACCAGGCATTCGAAGAGTGTTAGTGACAGAGGAGAAAGGCGAATGGGTCATACGCACGGACGGTTCAAACCTTCCCAAGGTGCTCGAGGTTTCAGGTGTTGACCCAACGCGAACAACTACAAATCATATCCATGAAATTGCCAAGACATTGGGGATTGAAGCGGCTAGAAACGTTATCATCAAAGAAGCGGTGGGTGTTCTTGAGGAGCAAGGGTTGGATGTTGACATTCGACATGTCATGCTGGTGTCTGATATCATGACAGCGACAGGTGAGGTGCGTCAGATAGGAAGACATGGAATCAGCGGAGAAAAACCCAGCGTCTTGGCGAGAGCAGCCTTTGAAATAACCGTACCGAACATTGTTGAAGCAGCCATAAAGGGAGAAAGCGACCCCTTGAAAGGTGTTACAGAAAACGTTATAGTGGGACAATCTATACCAATAGGCACAGGTTTGGTTGATCTCTACATGTCGGCGCCGCCTAGAGGGAAAAACTCATGATAGATGTGGACAAGGCCATAGCCACAACAGTGAAGACTGGCAAGGTTTTGTTTGGCGTCAACAACGCGGTTAAGAGCATCAAACTCGGCAGAGCCAAACTCATTGTTGTGGCGTCGAATTGTCCACAAAGCCTTATGGAAGATATAAAGTATCATGCCAGGTTTTCTGATGTTCAAGTAATTATTTATAAAGGAACCAGCATAGATTTAGGCGCGGTTTGCGGTAAACCTTTTATGGTTTCTGCGTTGACCGTTCGAGAACCAGGCGACTCAGATATCCTCAAGCTGAGTGAAGAAGCCAAGGAGACAATGGAAAAGTCAGAGACGTTGGAGGAAACCAATGCATAGCGGAATCAGACTGACAAGCAAAGAGATGCGTTATATCGCGTTATTTGAGAGCATAACGGGTGCAACAGTAAAGGACTGCATAGTTGACGAGGAACAGAACCGCATAATTTTCGTTGTAAAGGAAGGCGACCTCGGAGCAGCCATAGGCAAAGGTGGGAAGAACATCCGTCTCTTGGAGAGGATGACCGGAAAGAAACACGAAATTATTGAATATGCCGAAAGCCCGGCTCAGTTTATCAAGAACGCGCTGAAACCGGCTAGAGTGAACGAGATTCGCATCACCGAACGACCAGATGGTAAATCCATTGCAGTTGTTTCGGTTAGCCCCAGGGATAAAGGTGTTGCCATCGGCAAGAACGGTCGCAATGCTGAACGCATCCGTTTCTTAGCTAAACGGTACTTTCAGATTCAAAACGTGAGCATAACATAACTTTGTTTGTTCATCTTTCCGTTGTTGTTATTTAAGGAGTCTAAAGTATAGAAATGGTCAAAAGAAAAAGCTTAAAAGAACGCTTTAGTTGTCTGTAAATGGAGAAATTGTAGATGCCAACGCATGGCAGCTTATCAAAAGCAGGAAAGGTTCGTTCACAAACCCCGAAGATTGCGCCTACTGAGAAGAAGAGACCTACACCCAGAGTTCGGAGTCGACGAAACTACGAGAAGAGGATAATTCTCCAGCGCAAGTCGGGACAAAACTGGATTTAACCCCGCATCGCATCGCTCTCTCCCGCGTTTTTAACTGAAATGCGGAACGTTAATCATAATTAGGCAACAAACAAATGTCAAACAGCCGCATGAGAGTGAGATCTGCATGAGCGCCGATCTGGTTCTAATCAAAGGTAACATTATAACCATGAACCCTTCTAAAGCTGGCCGAGAAAGAAGGGGTTAATAACATCGTCTTAGCCCGAGCAGAAGCTGAAAAACTGCCTTTTCCTAATCAATTTTTCGACGCAGCATGTTGCGCTGGAGCTTTACATTTGTTTCCCGATACGGTTAAGACTTTGAAAGAAATAGCCAGAGTTCTAAAGCCTGAAAGCCCACTAGCAGTTATGACGTTCACTAAGAAAAGATTCCTAGAGTATAAGTGTGTTTACGAACACCTAAGGGAAAGTCATGGAGTTTATGTTTTTGAACCAAATGAACTAGAGAGATCGTTAAAGAAGGCCGGGTTCAAAGATTTTAAACCAGAAATCTATGGTTCAATGCTCCTCTTCAGCACAAAGAAATCAGAGATTGAACATCAAAAGATTTATTCTTTAGGTAGTTTGTAGCCTATTTTTCTCAAAAATTCTCGCCTTGCCTTGACATCGGTGTCTGTTTCTATGCCCTTACTCTTCAATCCATCGACCACGCCTAGAATTCCTCTGCCCTGCTCGGTTTCTGCAACGATAACTTCGAGAGGATTAGCTGTAGCTGCGTGTATGTCGCACACTTCGGACACCTGTTTAATCTTGTCCAAAACGTTAATGGGGTAAGCGTTCTTCATGAAGATTATGAAAGAGTGTCCACAAGCCAGCTCCAAGGCGTATCTTGAAGCCAAACTTTTTAGCTCTTCGTCGTTGCCCTCCACCCTTACGAGGCATGGTCCCGAACTCTCGCAAAAGCCTGTGCCGAACTTGATGTCGGGAACAGCGCTCTTCAAGGCTTCGTAGAGGTCTTCAACCGTCTTTATGAAATGCGCCATTCCCAAAACAATGTTGCAGTCTTTTGGTACCTCTATCTTAACAACTTCAAGCTTCATCGATTTCACAACCATAGCCTTGATGTATGATACGCATGTCAAGCCTATCTAGGCAAACGTTTTTCTGGTGAAGCCAACTTCATGAGGTCTTCTTTACCTTCAGTATAGCCAGAGGCAATGAGCATATCGTTGGCTTCTATCACTGTGTCAGGTTTTGGACGCAGCCACTTGTCGCCTCTTTTGATGGCTAGAATCCACATTCCAGTTTCCTCGTGAACCTGTGCCTCCCGTAGGGTTTTGCCAACTAGTGGAGATTTTTTGGAAACGTGGGCGTGAACCACGGTTTCATGAGCCTCTCTTATCGCCAACTTTAGAACTTGATGCGGCTCTAAACCTCTCAACACAACTTCGGCAATCTGTGCCGCAGCGTCTGCTATTTTTTCTGTTACAACACCCAGCCTGATCAATCCTAGGAAGTCTTTAGATTCCTCAGGATGGATGCATCTCGTCAACACTAGAAGCTCAAACTTGGTGTGTAGATCGTCCATGTAGTCTTCAAGTGTCTGAACTTCTTCAGCCAATTCCTTGCTGTTGAGAAGAATGGAAGAGTACGCAAGATCCATCATGAGCTCAGAAGTGTCTTTCAGATCCGCCAACATATCAACAATTTCTTTAAACGATTCTTCACCAGCCACGGCTCTTTAACCCTCCTTTGTTTCAGGAACTCTTCCCGCAAGTCTTTCAAACTCTTCTATGCCAATGGGAGCCCCGCGCGCGATTATGATATCTCCTTCTTTGATGATTTCATGCTCTTCAGGATTGATTATGAACTCTTTATTTCGGCGAATGGCGATTACGTCGACTCCCATCTTTGCAGCTAATTCAAGTTGTGCTAATGTCTTGTTAGCAAAAACAGAACCCGTTTTAACCTCAACACGGGTCAGTTGCTCTTCTACTTTTTCAAAGGCTTCTCTAACAATTGGATGTATGCCTATTCCCTGAAGAACTATGCCTGCTATGTCTCCAGCTGCGTCTGAAATTTTATCTGCAGCCGTTGCCACAACCGAAACTCCAACAAGGGCTTCTGCATCCTTTGCATCTCTTACTGCTACCATGGCGATAATATCCAACATGTAAGCAAGGGTGTCGACACGCCTCTCCATTTCGATAACCTCCTCTGCCAAAGCACGACTGTCGAAGAGTGCAGCGGAATACGCCAAGTCGATCATTAATTCAGAAAGGTTTTTCATTTCGACTAGGATGTCTCTGACAGGCACGGGTTTATACTCTATCTTTTCCAGTCGAACCATTTAATGAAAACTCCTTAAGGTCAGCACAATTCTTTTTGCCTAGCTAACATAAGAATACAATCACAAATTAATTTTTATCCTATGCCTTCCGTTCAAAGACTTAAACGACATGGAAACAATTTTATAACTGAGTGACAAACAGAATCAGTCAACGTTTAGGTGAGATGATGCTTGAATCCGCCACGGAGAGGGCGAAATGGTTACTCAGAGAATTGGCAACAAAACTTTCCTTCCAGAAGCGCTCTCTACCAGTGGTCATAGTCTAACACAATTATTCCTGCCCAAATCAACTTTTCCTAAACCAACGGAACAAAGCGGTGATATTTTTTCATTCAAGCACTTTTGCCCGTGGGGATCTTCAACTTTTCCTTCTTTAGCCATTTCGAGGAGGAGGGCTTAAAATCATGGCTTTAAACTCGAAGCACAAATTCACTAATGCCCTGAGACAATCGATAATTGCATACGCCTTTAATATATTCGGAATAGTTGCTGGAGCAACAATTGCCTATCAGTTGGGGCTGTTTAAACTCGCTCCGTGGGCGATTGTGGTATATCCTCCAATTCTAAGCGCGAGAGGAGTAATAGGCGGTTTGTTCTGCGGTCGTCTAAGCACAGGATTACATTTGGGCACAGTGCAACCTCGTTTTTTTGGCAATACCAGAAGTTTCGATTTGTTGTTTCAAGCGATTGTCACTATTACTTTAGAAACGAGCATTGCAATGAGTTTGATCGCAGCTTTATTTGGGAATCTTTTTCTAGGGCTGGCGGCTACCGACTTTTTCAATATTTTGAGTGTGATTATGGCAACTATGGCTTTGGCGTTGCTTTTTATCTCTCCGCTCACGATGACCGTTTCTTTTCTTTCCTTCAAACACGGTTTAGATCCAGATATAATTCTGTATCCCGTAGAGTCTACAATATCTGATCTTCTCATTACATTGACTTACATTTTAATGGTGAACCTTTTCCTTCAGTTTAATTCCGTTGGGCGATATCTGATCGTTTTTGTGGGCTTGATTTTGCTGTTTGTTGCAGCGTACCTTTTGTCTAAAAATGCGCGGGAGCCAGAATTCGTAAAAACAATTAAGGAGTCCCTTATTACGTTGGCATTCGTTGCCTTCATTGTTAATGTAACCGGATCTACTCTGGGCAAGATTGCTGAAGTGATAGGTGAGAGACGGGAAATTTACACGGTTTATCCGGCTTTAATTGATACTATAGGTGATGTTGGGGCGGTTGTTGGTTCAACAGCCACCACAAAACTTGCATTGGGCACTCTCAAATCATCCCTTTCCTCCATCAGAAATCACGTAATAGAAATTTCTGGTGCATGGGCAGCGTCTCTAATCATGTTTTTCACGTATTCTATCTTGGCGTTGGTTATTCAAGGGCTCTTCACTCTGCCGAATTTCCTCAGGTTTACGGCTCTATTATTCACCACTAACATGGCAGCCGCAGCTTTAATCATAATCATCTCATACGCAGCAGCCATTTTGACCTATCAGAAGGGTTTAGATCCAGACAATTTTGTGATTCCAATTGAAAGCTCACTAGCAGACAGTATGACAACGATTTCTCTGTTTATTGTATTAAGGTTACTTGGATAACGGTAGCTAATGTAGCAAACGGAAATCCTATCGTTTCTGATGTTTATGTGGATAGTATCGGGAGCAAAATTTGACACGCAACCCGAATTTGTCATGTGGAAAAATATATTTTATAACTGGCGTGTTTTATTATGAAGTATGGATTTGGTTCCTTTAATTTCTACTTTTGCCGTTGTTGCATTAGCTGAGCTTGGCGATAAAACACAGTTTGCCTCTATTTCATTGTCTGCGAAGGGTTCACCTTTATCTGTATTTTTTGGGTCAATGCTTGGCTTCCTTTTGGTTGATGGTTTAAGTGTAGTTGTGGGGGATGCCCTTGCCAGTGTTTTGCCGATAAGATGGATTGCACTATGTTCGGGTCTGGTGTTCATCATTTTTGGAGTTTACACTCTACTTTCTAAAGAGAAACAAGAAACAAAATTTAAGGAACGTGGTTTTCCGTTGGCTACATCCTTCTCGTTTGTTGCGTTAATGGAGCTTGGCGATAAAACACAGTTTGTTATTATTGCTTTGGCTGCTGATTTTTCTTCCCCCATTCTTGTTTTTATAGGTATGATGCTTGCATTTCTGGTCGTCACTGGTATAGGTATATTTTTCGGGGCGAAGTTTTTGAAACGTCTGCCTATGAAGTATGTGAAGAAGGCAACTTCAGCCTTGTTTATTTTCTTTGGGATTATTTCCATTGTGGGTGCATTGACTGGAATCGACATTTTTTAAGTGGAGCAGACTTTAGCAATATCTGAATTGGCGGGCCCGGTGGGATTTGAACCCACGTTCTCCGGCTCCGAAGGCCGGTGCCTTGATCCTGACTGGGCAACGGGCCCCAAGTGAATAGACAGATGGGTAAATCATTAAAGGTTTCCTCTAACAGCTATTGACTATCCTGTTGTATTGGTGTTTACATTTGATGGTGTAGTCGTTTGTTTGGAGTAAAATGGGCTGAATATTGTTGTTTAGTGAAAAATCCTTTAATAAACAGACAATTATTTTAGAATCACCGAGGGCCGGTAGCTCAGCATGGTTAGAGCGTTCGGCTGATAACCGAAAGGTCGAGAGTCCAAATCTCTCCCGGCCCGCTTCTTAATTCTCCCCATTCTGTTGAAGAGATAGTCAACGAAAGATGAAAGCTAAAAGAGGAAAATGATTAAATACGCTCCCTCACGGTAACAGAAGCCCAAAAGCGCCCAAACCGTGACTTTCTCAACCTTCTTTATCGATTCTTGATATGGCGCCACATCCTCATCAGACACAACAAATGTGTCCGTTAAGAGGGATTAACGGCAACGGTCAATAATAGTGTTAGATGCCCAAATGCCATTTTCATCACCTTGTAGAGAGACTCGAATCCTTGTATAATAAATTTTACGCGCAATGTTTTGACTGAAAGACGGAAAGCCGCTTGGTAAGTGTTTAGAAATCTATGATAAGGTGACAAGGAACTAGGGAAGTTAAGGTTTAAAGTTTGAAGCTGCGAAAGGCATCGTTTCTTTAACCAAATAAAGGGTTAATGGGGAATTCCCTCTTCTCCTTCCTTAATGATTTCAGCAAGTCTCTTTTTCACGTCTCTGTCTAGAGGAGCTGGCTTATGGGTTGCCAGTATCTCTTTTGCCCTCTCCTTCGCGACGTCGACCACCGATTTCGCTCCCTTACCCTTCCAGGTTCCATACGGCGCCGGGTCTGCTAGCATGGGTATCCATACATCTTTTGTATGCTCCAAAGTATGTTTCTCCGCGAGGAAGTGTCCCTCTGGCCCCACTTTGTAGATCGTATTGAGGGCTAACGTGTCTTCGTTTACGTCTATCCCTTGAACGAGCCTCAACATCATATCGTACATCTCGTAGTCAATCAATAGCTGCTCATAGGATAAGACTGTGTAGTTTTCCAGCAGCCCTATCGTTCCACATATGTCACCGCCCGCTAGCATGCACATAAGGCCGCACAAAGCCTTTTCATACGCGGCCTGTTCATCTGGTATTTTTGCAGAGCCTATGTTTCCGCCACCAAAATTCGGCAGTCCGTAGTTCCTAGCCATCTGAATGTGACCCACGGTTACCATGGTAGCCTCTGGGAAAGAAACCGCGAAGGCACCCGTTCTCACCTCCATGGACAGGGGAAAAGAACTATAAATCAACGGGGTACCTGGATGCTTCATCTGGATCACCGTGTTTATGCCCAAAATCTGTGCATTTCCTATCAGCACCGAGCCTGCGAGGGTGATAGGTCCTGTAGCTCCGGTTAAGGGCATAGTCATCGCAACCACCGGGATGCCTTGCTTAGAAAACTCTAGCATGGCATCAGTCTCGGCTAGGGGCAGAATTAGGGGAGACATCATGCAGGCCACGGCAGATATGATAGGTCTCTCCCTTAACTCTTTGAGTCCTCCCGCGACAGCCACGGCCATCTTTATCAGGTAAACCGCTTCCTCCGGAAGATAAGTACTTCCGCTCATGAAGTGTTTCTCTGTATTATTTACGGTAGCGTCATATTCGTGCAGGACGTGCGCGTGTTTTGGAAAGTCTAGCGGGGTTACCGATGGGTAGTAGAGGTCGGCGCCTTTCAGCGCGTCAATTATAAGTGCGCTCTTAGCTACGTCATCTTTAGTTGAGGGTCTCCTCTCGCCCGTTTCCAAGTCGATCGTTGACAAGCCTGTTCCATCCAGGCCGCAACATATGTGTTTGCCGTCCAGTTTTACGTCGTTCTTCGGGTTCCTAGCGCATAGTTTGAAGGATTTTGGTGCTTTTCTAAGAGCTTCCTCGACCAGGTATGGTGGGATCTTGGCCATTTGCTTTTTGCGATCAACGTCTGCCCCTGATTCTTCTAGGATGGTTAAGGCTTCCTTGCTGTAAACTTTTACTCCCATCTTCTCCAGAAGTTCCAGCGAGTTTAAGTGAATGTTAGCCAGGTCATCCTTGTTCAAAACTTCTATTGGCTTTAGATTTCTCAGACCTACCATCACAGTCACCTCATTTCCTTACTTCCATTAAGCTTTTGATTACTTTAACTGCAGAGTTGGCGTCTGGCGCGTAGGCAGCTCCTATCTCTTCGGCCCATTGCGGGGTCACCGCTGCCCCTCCGACAATGTAAACCAATTTTGCCTTTAAGCCGGATTTCGCTATGGCGTCGGCCAGTTCCTTTTGTGCTGGTGCGGTTACGGTCATAAGGGCTGATGTCCCGATCACGTTGGCTTCCACTTCTTTCGCCTTTTCAATGAACTTTTCCACTGGGACGTCTTTTCCCACGTCGTGAACCTCAAAGTCTGCAGCTGTTAGGAGGGTAGCAACCAAATTTTTCCCTATGTCGTGTATGTCTCCAGCGACGGTGCCGATAACAACTCTGCCCAGTACTTTTCTTTTGGCTTTTCTGGCTAAAATCTCTGGTTCAAGAACCTTTATGGCTGATGACATGGCTTCAGCAGCGGCGATAAGGTGGGTTATGAATAGCTCGCCTTTTCCGAAGAGGTCTCCAACCTCTCGCAGTCCTTTGGTTAATCCTTTCTCGATTGCTTCAATAGGGTCTATACCAGTCTTCAATGCTTTTTTGGCTGCTTCCTCTGCGGCTTCTCTGTCAAAATTCTTTACCGCGCTCTCCAGTTCGGAAAGAACTGCTTGCTTTTCTTGCATGTCAGCCACCTTTAGAGCACAGAATAGTGGACCATCAATTAATAACATTTTTGCACCGACATAAACAAAGAAGTAATTATAAAACAGGGAACGATTGAATCCTCTAAAGGTGCCGTTAAGAGCGTTCTATTTTTACTGAAGAATGAAGAGAGCTAAGACTATGAGAGCCATTCCAACCATGGTTCTTTGCAAGATTTTGCCCCTTCGCAACTTAATAAAGCCCTGTGAATTCTACTACAATTTTAAAAAAATATTTAGGTCAAAGAGATGTTGAGCTTCGATTAAGCGGCTGCTCGGTACTCGTTCCCTATTGCCACTTGGTTTTCCTCGTTTGGCGTGTATTTCCAAATGATTGATTCCTTGAGTCAATGGACTGAAAAAAGGCTTATTTAAACTGCGGCAGCTGCTTTAGCAGCCATCCATGCATCGAAGTATTCATCCCATGTCGCTGAGTCTGGCATATTGTAGCTATACAAAACTCCCTTTTCCAATTTTGTCTCAGGGACCGTTAACCCTAACATTTCTACCACGTCAGGATCTGCCATTTCTATCGCTTCTTCGTTTGGAGAACCGTAATAGTAGTTCTCAATGACATATGAACCAACTCTGGGATCCAGCCAAGCATTTATGTAGTCATGTGCGAGCTCGTAGGTTCCCCTATCCTTCGCGCCTTTACCGATGCTCAAACCACTAACCCAAGTTACAGTGTTTTCTCCCTCCCTAAAGTCAGGTGCTGGAGGAATGCTCACGTAACCAAGGTCGTACCCATCCGCTAATCCTACGGCCCACGGCTCCTCCCACAGCGATCCGACAACTACCTCACCTGATTTAAGAGCCGCTAACAATTCGTATTGGTCATCGTAAATTACAGCGGCTTGTTCAAACGCCATTTGCACCGTATTTTTCCAGGTCTCTAACTGTTCGTCGGTCGGATTGTGAAAGTCCTCTAGCGTATAATTTAACGCCAAAAATATAATGCCTCCTATTTCGCTCGGGCTGTCATACATAGCCGTACCTAATTCTGCATAGCTTGAATTCCAGAACACTGACCAACTGTCAGGCTCAGGTAATCCAGCAGCTTCGAGTAGGTCCCTCCTATAAACTATCGACGTTGTTCCCCAGTCCGTTGGTACCCAGTAGACGTTGCCATCATATGTAGAGAATTCTGTAATATAGTTCTTGAAATAAGGATGTACATTTTCCCAGTTAGGTATTAGGCTCAGGTTGATCGGTTCAAGAGCATCAAGTGCGACATGTCTGTCTAGATAAAGTTTGCTATCGCCGGCGAAATGGGTAATATCTGGTCTATCTCCGGCCGCAATCCTCGCCATAGCTGCATCGTTATCCGTTATGAGCTCTCCTCCTTTTAGGCGCCATCAGCCTCACAGCCATAGGCGTCTTCCCAGAGTCTGCCAGACCAATCCACTTTTACGTTTCTGTAGCCTTCTTCACACTTGAGCCGATAGCACTTCTACTCATTGGCGCAGCTTTGATTCAAAAATCATCAGAAAAAACACTTGGGTTTTTCACGATCTTGATTACGGCTCTGGCAATGAGTGTTTGGGCGTTTTGGTTTTGGGCGTCACCATACAAAGGCGTGGCTATCCCAGAATTGCTTTCTTCGCTTGCATTTTCATCATGGTCAATCGTTTTCGGCACTAAATTGCTCAAGCTGAGGAGCGCGCGCTAAGATAACAATTAAATAGAAAACATTCGTGTTTCAGAGCAAATTTGGGCAATATTTATAAGTTGTTTGTTCTATGATATGCAAGCACACAAGAACTGATTTTCCAAGTGAAATCTGTTTCTTGTTAAATAAAAAATAGGAGTGAGTTAATAGATGGCTTATAGAGAGCCCAGAGAGATGCACAAAGCAGTTTGCGCCGATTGCGGTCAAGAATGTGAAGTCCCGTTCAAACCTGACCCAAATCGTCCAGTGTACTGCCGCGAGTGCTGGGCCAAGAGACGCGGAAGCAGAAGAAGATACTAAAACAATACGGCAACGTTATAACCAGATTCACCTTGCACAGTGGAGTCGCTCGCCTTTGCCTTGTCCAAGTTCAACGCTGAACCACTGAAACCGACAAGTTCAAAGAACTCGTGGCCAACTTTGCCATCTCGTTTAAGAGGCCAGCGACTTTCTTTCCCTCTATTGTAAGCTCATAGGTTCGACGAAGCCTTAACGCAAAAACAAGTTTTTTCTCTCTCAATCGACGCAGATACTTATAGGTTCTTCGAAGGGTTATACCCACCTCTCCGGCTAGTTGGCGAACTGGAATTCCTGTCAAAGAAATACTATTAAAGACTCGTTTTTCGGTTGGAGACAAAACCATTTTGGGCCTGCCTTTAATTCTGTGATAAAAGACGTAATCTGAATTAGGCCTCTGAGCCAGCAAAGCTCGGGCTCGCAGCCTCATCAAGGTTCTGGACAAACTATTAGACGGCACTTTGGTTGCTAATTCTCCAAATGTGCGCGGTCCATTTGCTAATTCGTTTAGAACAACCTCTTCATAGCAACAAGAATGAATCGGCAACGAACCCTTGTAATTCGAATGCCTGAGCGCATCATGGATCATTCTTCCATATATTGTGGACCTATACCTAACACCTTCTTCCCTGACAAGCCCAGCTTCCATCAATGGCTTGAGATACGCGAAAGCGAAGGTGGAGCGACTATGATAGAATCCTATTCCTTTCAAATACCTTTGCAGTTCTTTAACGCTACGCGGATATTCATAAAGTGCGCCTAATATTTGTCGGCGTCTGGCATTTTTAATTGCGTTTAACAATCTGGCTCTGTGTCCCTTTTCGTTTATAATTCGATTGATTTCAAGGATTTCGTTTTTCATTCTCCATATGTCGCAGCGTTCGACGCAAACCATAGGTGACGAAGTCTTGCAGTCTCTACAATAACTTTGAGCGAAGTCAAAGGCTTCAGCCAAAGTCGTGCCCTCGTCTATTTTGCGCAACGGTTGATTGCAGCCAATCCCAGATAACATGTTTTTCGCCTTTTACGAATTCGAGGCGTATGTCATAGTTTCGATGTCTGCCGACCCCTGAGATGAGAGAGGAGGGAGAAAACAAAAGGCCGTTTGGGGTTGTGTCATCTATCACATCACTATGACATACGTCATGTAGACAAATGACATACGTCATGCTTATATACGTTTCTGCACAATACCACATGTCCTTCGGTGAGCCTCATGTTAATGCCGTGCGAAGTAGCAGTAAAGTCAGTTATCCCTGCCATAAGGGCTTTCATCTCCAATGAACTGACACAATCATACAAAATGAAACAGAGCGATGTTGCAGATCTCTTAGGGATAACCCAAGCAGCCGTGAGTAAATATAATCGGCAGGTAAGAGGAGCAGCAATAAAAATCGACCAAACGCAAGAAATTCAAGCTATGATGCAAGAAATCTCCAAACAACTGACTGAACAACAATTATCTGGGCCTCAACTGTCCATCAAAATCTGCGAAGTTTGTAAGGTTGTTAGACAGAAAGGACTCATGTGCCTACTCTGCAAACGTTCCGATCCTACGCTTGACGTTAAGAAGTGTTATGTCTGCAAATCTGAAAAATCAACGTGTAGAAACTGATATGAATGACTTCTCTCCTTAAAACATCAAACCTAGAAGCGAACTAAGCATAAAATTAATTAAAAATGCTCCCAAGGAAACCATTGCGGCCTTTCCCCAAGCGATTTCTTTTGAGGCACGCACCGCAACAGCGCCAAGTATCATAAACCAACCATAAACAATCCAGATCAGAAAGGGCATCATCTGCAACGCTAACGTAGGAGCCCAGAGTGCATTAACTTGATCGACATAAACCCTGTGGTCATCCTCTGAAATAGGAGGCCACGTAGTCAATTCCAGAGGAAGATCGGGAAGAGTCGAAATCAACACCGCAGTCACACCCATACGCACTATATACACTGAAAAAACATAGCCGGCAAGCATGAAAAAGGGGCGCCAAGGTCCTCCCTTCCCTCCAAACGCCTTTATCAATAATAGTAAAGCACCCGCGTATATTATCCAGTTGAAAAAGAAAATAAGAACCATATACACCAAAGTCGAAAGCATGTATTCAGTAAATAGACCGGAAGCAAGCAGACTAGTAGGCTGGTTGTTGATAATCAGAGATATTTTTAACGCACTCACGTATTGTGTTATTGCTGTAGTTGCCAAGAGTAGAGCTAGGACAAGAGCAAGTCCTTTAATCTGTGGGTCTTGAGCCGCTTCTCTGAAAGTCTTGACTGGAGAAAACAGCACTTTTAAGGGAGAAAACATAGCCTTTAAAAATTGATATGCGGTCAAATTGCATGAGGCATCTCCATATCTTTGAAATACAGTATATGGTCATAGCCCTAGTTTAAGTCTTCTATATGTTTCATAATCAACATATTCAACGTGCTCGTTTTCAGCCTGATAATGAATAGTAAACCTTTGTCGGTTTCTCTTCTCAAGTATTTGGTTCGTAACAATGAGCGAATAGGCATCGCTTCCGGCGCCTGAACCATAACTCACTATTACGATTCTGTCGTTAGGTTTGGCAATATCTAAGACTGCTGCCAACCCTGTCGGAGAAGAACCCGAATATGTGTTTCCGAATTTAGCTACCTGCAGACCAGGCATATACTGGTCTTCCTTGAACCCTAATTCTGCAGCCACCCTAATCGGAAAGGCAACGTTAGGTTGATGGGAAACAAAATAGTTTATGTCGCCAGGTTGAAGCCTAAGTTTATCCATTAGCTTCTCAGCTGCTTTAGTTATGTGCTTGAAGTACGCTGGTTCGCCTGTGAATCTTCCTCCATGTCTGGGATAGCATTCTTGGTCTCTCCTCCAAAAATCTGGCGTGTCAGACGTGCAGGAGCACCAACCTTCGATTTCGGCAACAACATCGTGCATGCCGAAGATAAATGCTGAGCCGCCGTATCCAACAAAAAAGTCAAGTTCGCCTCCAATTTCATCTCTGGGCGCCGCTTGAGAATTGTCGGTTCCTATAACCATAGTGTAATGATTTTTAACGCCGGGATAATGCACTAAGGCTGCGGCATCTTTGAACATGGACGTAGCCGCCTTGCACGCAAACTCAGTATCAATAGCGTCAACACTTTGGACACCTTCGGTTTTGTCTTCCTCACCGAGTTTGAGCACTTGAGCCACCTTTGAAGCTATGGGCTTGACTGCATATGGGTTGGATTCCGAACCCACGTAAACCTTGGCTACGAGCGAAGGGTCAACTCCTGCATGAACCAGTGCCATTTTTCCAGCTTCAACCGCTGCTGTGATGGCGTCTTCATCCAAGAATGGCACAGACCTCTCAACCGCTCCCTCTTTGATTCGGAACCTGGAAGTATAGACACCATAGCCTACAATACCTGGAGTTTCGTATTCCTTGCTTGGTTTAACAATCTCGTGCCCCTGGTATGGATAATATTCGTCTGCCATGGTAAACGTTAAAGCTATTGTAGGGATTATGTCGCTTTGCTCCACAGAGTAGCGTCGCCTAAACCTGGGAACAACACTTCTGCCCTCAAAACTGGAGGGTTCAACCTCCTTTTCTTTAAAGAGTAGGTCTGTTAATCGCCCCGGTACCCTCACCTTACCGTTGTGAAAGGAAACTAAGCAATAAATATATGCGCCGAGTTTGACGAATTTGTTAGTTGGTTCTCTCACCAGCGTGCAAACCTCTAGCTCGCCCTCTTCATAGAAGAAGTCTATGTCTTCCATCTTGCCGAAACTCTTTCTCCCGCACGTCCCACAATAGTCTCTGGGCCGAAAGTATTCCTTACCGCATAGGCTGCATCTGCTGCCCTTCAGACGATCTCCTATGTAGGATACTCTTCTCTCTATTGGTTCACTGCTCATTCTAATCGCCTCTCCTCAAAATATGGACGTAAGCCTTTGTCCCAAAGCCTTCAAGTTCCAGAACACATCCAAACTGTAAATCGTTTTCAGTTTGGACTTGTCTATCGCCTGCTTCACCTCTGAGTTGTTTGACAATTTCGAAGATTTGCGCTCCTCCTGTGGCACCCAAAGGGTTTCCATCCGCTTTAAGGCCTCCGTCAGTGTTCACGTAGAGTTCTTTGCCATTTAGGCTGTAGAACCCCTTGTATTTCTCAAAATTCTTAGCTATTTCTTGCCAAGCTCCGCCCTTCTTTACAAAGCCTAAATCTTCAAGAGAAACCATTTCAAGAAGTGTAGATTGATCATATACTTCAGCGATCTGAATATCCCGCACGTTGATGTCTGCCATTTTGAGGGCGCTCCTCATTGCAATAGCGCTGGCAATGAAACCTGTCCTTTCCTCCCTTGCGGGAAATGTAATATAATCTGTTGCCGACGCTGAACCAGCCACGTGTATGGGTGTATCTGAGTACTCTTTGGCTGCTTCCGGACTGGCTAACACGAGTGCTGCGGCTCCATCTGATATCGGGGCAAAATCATAAAGCCCTAAAGGCCTGTGTGCTTTCCGTCTCTCGTCTAAAACTCTTTCTGGCGTTATCTCTCTTTGAAACTGTGCATATTCGTTTCTCAGCGCGTTCTCGTGGTTTTTTACAGCTATTTGTGCCAAGGCCAAGTTTAATGTTTCCAGATCCTTGCCTGAGATGTTGTATTTTTTGATGTATTCTCTAAGCATGAGATCATGATGAGCCTCAGGCGTGCATCCAGCATAATAACTCCAGGGCTCTTCTAACAGCATAAGGTCGTCTCGGATTTTGTCCCAACGATCGGACATTTTCTCCACTCCGCCAACCAAGACAATGTGATACTTGCCAGCCTGAATCGCGTTGCATGCATTTAGCAGAGCTGAGCTAAAAGAGCGCGCCTTTTCCATTGGAATATGCAGTTCTGTGAGTTCTGATAGGAATCCTTCTTCAATTCCAATTTTGTTTGTGATTTGCAGAAAATAGTCGGCAATATAGGCGGCGTCAAGTTTTTTTCTTTCCACACCAGCCGATTCTGAGGCTCTCAGCCAAGCCTCCTCCACGAGTTTTTCTGGTTCCCGCTCATAATGCTCGCCGAATTTGGTTCTACCAACCCCAATTATGGCTGGACTGGATTTAGCCAATAAAAACTCTCCCCTTTTGATATCCCCGATTTCTTTTATGGATGTTAGAATGAAGCTATTAAATCTTCTGTGTCTCACGGCAAAACCGACATTTAAACGACTCTCTTAGGTAAAGAATAAGGCCAAACCACATGTCAACTGATAAGCACGAGATTTTTATGCTCCACTCACCGACTATTCAGGATCAGTATTCGTCTAGGGGATCAACATCGCTTGGATAAGGTTCATGATTTGGTCATTACTGTGAGAGAAATCCGAGGAAAGTGTCCGGTTCATAGAGTTGGAGATAAAATTGTTGTTAAATCACCTAGGATTCTTCCTAAAGAGACCGATGCGCTTTGTGTTCATGCATTAGGCTCAATGTTGTCCATGCTGGTTCCGTTAAGTCACGGCATAAGTTTCAAAAAACTCGGTCTTGCTCATGAAGATGGAGACATCGGCTATGTTCAGTGCATCGATCCGGGATCACCATACACACCTGGTGGAACAGTGATTTTTGAGATTAGACGAAAACCTGTAAAGTAAGTCTTTTATTTTTAAGGCTTAGAATAACGTAAGCAACTTTGGTGAAGATAATATGGCATCTCCACTGCTAGAATTTATTCGCTTCCTAGCAAAACTCATTGTGCTTACAATTGTTCTATGTGTGACAGGCGTCATCGTGGTGAGCAAAAAGGACCTTTTACTTGTTATTCCGTTTTTACTTTTTCCGAGATACCTATTGTTTCAGTAATTGAAACGCAGAGACAGAGACGGCGATTCATGAACAAAAGCAAAACAAGGACAGTGTTGCTGGGCTTTGTCTTTTTGGCTTTCTTAGTTTTGGCTTACGTTGAAAACACGTCTTTTTTCGTTTACGTTCAGAAGAGCTTCACGAATCCTCCATTAGCAGTCTTGTTTGTGTTTGTTCACAACGTACTTGCGATTTCTTTAATTATATTGGCCATGGCGTTCTACGTGGAACTCGTGTTGAATTTTATGCCTAAAAGAAAAATTGAACATGTAGTGCTTGAGAACCCGCGTGTCTTTGCCATTGTGTTCACCGTTATGATTCTCGTTTTGAGCATTTTGAGAGCCAGCACTTTGTTGCGAGGTCAGATTGAAGTTAGCGCTCTGCCTGTAATCTTACTCATGATTTTGCCATGGGGAATTGCGGAAGGCTATGGAATCTTTCAAGCCATTCACAAAACTCTGAGAAGAAGTTTGTCAATGCACGACCTTGCGATTATATACTTCATATTCTTCGCAGCTGCTGTAATCGAAGTTGGCTTTGTTCAAGCACTGTTCTGGATATCTACCAAGTAGGATAATCTGATCACGGCAAAAAGTTTATTGAGCATGCTCGTTCAATCTTATGCAAAATAATCCCGGAGGTCGAAATCTATGAAGACAGCTATTCTCGTGATTGACATGATAAACGACTTTGTCACAGGGGTTTTCAATAATGAACGCGCAACCAAAATAGTGCCCAACATAAAGCGGTTGTTAGAGTTTGCGCGCAAGCAGAAGATTCCAATAATCTACGCTACAGATGCACATCTACCGAACGTGGATCCAGAGTTCAATGTTTGGGGACCTCACGCTGTTAAGGGTACGTGGGGCGCTGAGATTATCGAAGAATTGAAATCCGAAAAAAATGACTTTCGCGTTCTGAAGAGGAAATACAGCGCGTTTCAAGGAACAGACCTAGATCAGCTTTTGAGAGAATTGAAAATTGATACATTAATCCTCACCGGTGTTGTGACAGACATCTGTATTCAGCACACTGTTGCCGATGCTTTCTTCCGGGGTTATAGAACCATAGTTCCTCAAGACTGTGTAGAGGCAGTGGACACGCCCACTCAGAACGCAGCCCTAAAATATTTGAGAAAAGCCTATGGATGTGAAATTACTACCACCAACGAATTGATGAAAAAGAAATGGACATGAAGAGGGAAGACGAAAAACGACAAAACCTGGGTTTGATTTCGTAAACGAGAACAACATGAGCGTGTTAACTGATTTATATGAGTTGACTATGTGCGCTGGTTACTTCGATAACAAACGAAATGAACTGGCTACCTTTGATTTATTTATAAGAAAATTGCCGCCAAACAGGTCATACTTTGTATTTGCTGGTTTAGAGCATGTCTTACTTTTCCTCAAGGACATGAGATTCAATCAAGAGCAAATCAACTACCTTAGAAAACAGGGGTTCAAAGAAGACTTTCTCAATTATCTTAGGGACTTCAGATTCCGTGGAGAGGTTTGGTCCGTTCCAGAAGGAACAATAGTCTTCCCGAATGAATCCTTAATAAGGGTAACTGGACCGATAATTGAGGCTCAGTTGATAGAGTCTTTCCTTTTGAACACTGTTAATGTTCAGACCATGATAGCAACAAAAGCATCCAGAGTTGCAAGTGCAGCACGAGGCAGACCGGTGATCGAATTCGGTTTAAGAAGGACACATGGCTCAGATGCTGGAATGAAGGCTGCAAGATGCAGTTACATAGCTGGATGCAGCGGGACTTCAAACGTGCTCGCAGGCATGAAATACGGCATTCCAACCTTTGGAACGATGGCACATTCATTTGTGATGTTTTTCAATAAGGAAATTGAAGCTTTCAGAGCGTTCGTGAAGACTTTTCCAAAGACATCCACGCTTTTAATTGACACTTATGATGACATTAAAGGCGCAGAAAATGCGGCCATCATTGCAAAAGAACTAGAAAAGAAAGGATTTAGACTTAGTGGAGTGAGACTCGATAGTGGAGATTTGGTGGAGATAAGTAAGAAGGTCAGGGCGTTATTAGATGAAAAAGGTTTAAATTACGTCAAAATCTTCGCCAGTGGCGATCTGGATGAGTACAAGATTGAAGACTTATTGAGAAAAGGAGCGAGAATAGATGCTTTCGGTGTCGGGACCAGGATGAGCACATCCGAAGACAGACCTTACGTTGACGTAATCTACAAATTATGTGAAAAAATGGATAAAACGGACAAATTTGTGCCCGCAATGAAGCTGAGCAAGGGTAAGATCACTCTTCCTGGAAGGAAACAAGTTTTTAGGATTGAAGACCGCAGGGGTAATTTTGTTAAGGATGTCATTGCATTAGACAATGAAAAAGTTGAAGGCAAGCCATTATTGGTTAAAGTGATTGAAAAAGGCGAGATAGTTTATGATTTACCCACACTTAAGGCGATTAGGGAAAGAGCTCTAGAAAACCTTTCAAAGCTTCCTGAGAAATACAAGGGACTTAAAACTACTCTTCCGTATCCAGTTGAGTTGAGTCCCGGATTAAAGAAAATGATAAATGAACTAACCAAAGAATTGAAGAAGGTTGAAGTTGAAAGCCTCATTTAAACTTTAGAATTGTTAGCGTTATAAGATCAAATAGCATGGCGAAGCAGATGCCTTTACAATAATCTGTTCACCTTTACCACTAATATTTACTTACGATTCATAAATCACTTATCAAACAATTCACGCTGTTCAATAGTGGGTGTAAATGAATGAGCGTGGCAATAACCGAAACTGAAGCCAAGATTATGCAGGGTCATTCACCAGTTCCAGAAAAGATAGCAGAGAGGAAGATAATTGTCTATAAGACACTAATGGATCCAACCGTGATCAAACTGGCAACAGAAAAAATCAAAGATCGCCTTTTCGCAAAATTTGGCTTTTTGAAACCAAGCCCTGATCAGATCCAACAAGTTTCGTTTGAAAAGGATTATGAAGTATTTGTCATTGTTGATGGAAGATACTACATCGACTACTACAGACGTCGAATATACCCCATAAGAGTTGACGAAAAAGCTCAAGAGGTCATATTGTTCAATCAAACATACAAACCCGAACCTACAAGCGAACCACAAACCAAAGTGGTTAGAATCGAAGGAGAAGAACGTCTCGTCCATGAAGCTAAAGCATATCTTGTTTTATCCTCAGACGGAAGAGAAGTCTCGCCCAAACGCATACCCTCGGCACCCTCAGAGGAGCATTCTAAAAAACTAGCAGCCGAGATGGAAAGCACCAAGAAACTTGAGATCCTCCCTAACGAAGAGATAGACATAATCCGTAACAAAATTGTTAAGAGACCACCAGAAATCAAACGAGTTGTGAAGGAACTGTTTGAAGTCACAGATCGCGCCGTCATTTACACCCCGGTCTACAAGGTAAAATTCAAAAACCTCAAAACAGGCGAGATAAAGACAGTCAAATTCGACGGTGTAACCGCTAAACTGCTCTCATAAAACTAGTGTTTCCTTCTAGAATAGACCTTCTCTGCAAAACACAGATGAACCACGTTTCACCAGAAAAACGGTGGAATTACCATTAATAGGGTCGCGTTCCTGTTTTTTCTGCAGTAATTCACGCATTTCTCTGTAGCTCTGGAGATAACGCATCCCCTTGTGAGTTGTCTTGTAAATCGTTTTACCAGTAGACTTACTAGACGCAAGCAGGTTTAAGTCCAAGAGAAGGGACAGATAAGCATTAACTTGAGCAAAACTCAAGTTCGCCTTGTACATGACCTGCGTCTTAAGGGCGCCATCCACAGTTATTTCCAAAATTTCAGCCATAATGTAAAGGCGATCTCTCCTTCGACGCGCGTCGTCAACCAAGTTCTGAACCATCTATAAATCCTCGCTGACATTTTTCTATAACATTCGTCTATAGCATAAAGAAGGGAGATAGCCTAAAAGCAGTGTTTCCAATAAAGCAATATTCCAGAAATGAAATATGAAAAAGCAAAATGAGCGTGCTCACATGATACCGGCGTACTCGAAGGTTCTTGTAGCAGGAGGTGCTGGATTTATAGGCAGTAACCTCGTGGACAAACTTCTCCAAGAAGGCGTCGAGGTTACAGTTTTAGATAATTTATATACTGGAAGCTTAGAAAACATTGCTCATCACAAACAAAACAGGAATTTCCACTTTGTTCGAGGCGATGTTCGAAATCCCGACGCAGTCAAAAGTATAGTCAAGGATATGGACGCTGTTTTCAACGAAGCAGCGGTGGTAAGCGTGCCGCGTTCTATGGAAAACCCTCTTTTAGCCAACGAGGTCAATGTCACTGGAACGCTAAACCTTCTTACGGCTTGCTTACACTCTGGCGTAAAACGTTTCGTTCAAGCTTCATCAGCTTCAATCTATGGCAACACGGCAGCCTTGCCGCTTCGTGAGGAACTGCCTCCGAAACCGATTTCACCATATGCGGTTTCTGAACTAGCCGCTGAAAGCTACGTCAAAGTTTTCTCAACAGTTTATGGTCTTCCGACAGTTTGTTTGCGCTACTTCAATGTGTACGGACCCAGACAGACATATAGTCCCTACAGTGGAGTCATAACCATATTCATCAATAGATTGCAACGTAATCAACCGCCAATCATTCTGGGTAATGGGAAACAAACTAGAGACTTCGTATACGTCGAAGACGTGATTAAAGCCAACATGCTAGCTCTGATAAGAAAAAGGGCTGTTGGCGAAGTGTTCAACATTGCCACGGGCATTGCCACAACAATAAACCAAATGGTGACAATTCTCCAAGAAAGCATGGGCAAGATGAATTTAAGACCAATCTATAAGGAACCAAGATCAGGCGACATTAGACACAGTTGTGCCAGCATAGAAAAAGCTAGAAAAATCCTAGGATATAAGCCCCAGTTTTCTCTGGAAAAGGGCTTAACCAAACTCGTAGAATGGTATTCTATGCAATCATCTGCTAATGAAAAAATTGGAAATCCTTAAGTGAAGCAGCAAGCTGATAAACTTTTCAAAGCGTCAGCAATTGACTAAAAGAGGATAGAGGACAACAAATGATTGACCCAGCAATTTTTTTGTTAAGTTTTGTTTTAGCCTTTCTGATTTGCTGGCTCCTTTTGCCTATATACATAAAGAAAGCAAAACAAGTGGACGTCACAGGCCGAGACATTCACAAACCGAATTCACCAGAAATCGCTGAGTGCGGCGGCGTTATCCTAATGTTAGCCTATCTCATTGGACTATTCTTTTTTATACCTTTTATTAACGAAGCCTTAAATGAAAAGATAATCGCCACCGCAGCAACTGTCCTCTTGGCGTCGTTTATAGGATTTCTTGACGACATATTCGAGACAAGGTGGAGAATAAAGGTCTTAACGCCACTTCTTGGCGGCGTGCCCCTAGTCGTCATGCGCCTAGGGCGTACAACAATGGAGACTCCAATTGGTGTTATAGACTTTGGAATCTTTGGAATCTACTATTTTATAATACTCCCGCTCATAGTCACAGTTGGCGCCAACGCCGTCAACATGTTCGCTGGTTTAAACGGACAGGAGGCTGGTTCATCGATAATCATGACGCTAGCACTTTTGTTCCTGAGTTTTCGCTTCCAAAAAATTGAAGGTTCGATTCTTTTGCTCCCGTTCCTGGGGACGCTCATCGCCTTTTTGTATTACAACAAGTATCCGTCTCGTGTTTTTCCAGGAGACGTTGGCACTTTCGGGATGGGCACAGTTATCGCTTGTATTGCGGTGCTCGCTGACCTTGAGCGCGGTGTCTTCATCATGTTCATTCCTCACGCTGTTAACGCCCTCTTGTTTTTTATTGGAAAACTCCGGGGAGAGCCGCCACCTAGGGAGGCTCTTATGAACCCTGATGGCACACTTCCAGCGCCCAGTCTTTGGAGCTTACGAAGCGTTATTTTGAGAGTTCATCCCATGAAGGAAAAATCACTTGTTTACACAATATGGTTGATAGTGGCAATCTTCTCTTTGGCTGGAATAATAGTCTACCCAATTTGAATTGCACATGAAACATATCTGTACGGAGCAGTTTTATGCTGGTATTCGAGTTTAATGTAACTACCATGTGTTTTACAAATGCTTTAGAGTGATAAGCTTAAATGTTTAATCAACCGTAGATTTAAAAGGAAGGAGAGAGATAGTGAAGAGGGCAAAAGATTTTTGACTCTCCTTTCTCTCTCTTCTGCTCGCTTCACTATCTCCCTTAAACTGTTAAGGGACTTGCTTTAGTCCCTTTTATCTTTTATGAAACAATCTTCTAGTCCATATTAATTTAAAGAAAATTCTTAAACTGGATTTCACTTCAATGGTTCGCAGATTTTCCATGATAGTTCTAGATTAATCTCCGTTTTGTTCTAGAATGTTTTTATGAAAAGAACGTTCACAAGTCATTTATCTTCTCACACCCTAACTCCTCTATTTATTTTGGGAGAAAATCGCCTTGCTCGCAATTGACGAAATTCTAGAGGCACTCAGAAACGGAAAGTGGCACGGTGTAAAAGAAGTTGCAGAAAAAACAGGATTGCATGAATTCAAAATCGAACTCATCTCAAGCTTCTTAACTGAGTACGATTTTGTCCAGCGAGATCCAGTAAGGAGCAGGTTGAAATTGACGCCTCGATTGCTCAGTTTTCTCAAAAAGATTCAAGATTTAGAAAGAGAAGAAGCCATAAAAGCCTGACATTCGTTTTTGGATGCACACGATTAGTAACGAAACAGATTATAAAACTGGCAACTCTGCACTTTGCACTAAATAACCAAAATTCATAGAGGGAGATGTTTATACGGTTTGGGATGGGGTTGAAAAGAGGAAAGAGGAATATTCAATGGGGATTGATAAACCTCTTCTCCTTTCAACTCCATTTTCCCCGAATTTGAGTTGAAATTTACAAAAGTTACATGCTTCCCATTAGGTCTTTGTAAATCAAGTTGTGGTCCACATTTTTCTCCATGAAAACGCAGAGCTGTTGTTCACCGATGCTCAACGACAACATTTTTACTTCTTTGCCTTCAAGAACGATGCTGCTCATCTTGCCTAGGTTAAAGGCGTTTGAAAGGTTTTCTCCAGATTCCACGGCTGCGGCGGACAAAACAGCGTAGTCGATTATTTTGCTTGGATCCTTTAGGTCAACGGAGGCTGATGTGGAAGCCCTTAGAATGTACCCGATGATTCCTGTTTTGTTCTTGATTTTTTCCAATGTTGCACGTAGATCAATTGCTTCTTCTTTAGGCTCTATCCTTGGAGCCCAATCAACTCTTTGCTCGACTTCATCCGAAGGAAACTTCTTTTTGATCGGCATTCTATCACTCCTCTGACATGGCTGGTTTTACTCTTACTAATTCTCCTCTCTTGATTTCGAGTGTTTGACACGATTTTTCTGGTATCCTAATCAATCCTCTGCCTTGAAGCTTTGAATCGGTGATAACTTTTGTTTTAAAGCGAGCTGTTTTGCCATTGAAGGTTTCTATTTCTACTTCGTGTATCTCTTCTACCTCAAGAAGCTCGCTCCATCGCTTCAGGATTTCCTCGTCTACTTGCACCGAATCGGATCGCATCAATAAACCGCCGAATCTATCTACTATGAGTTGCTGAGAAGGTAATGTGCTTAGCTTTTTTGGAGATTCTTCCTCCTCGGCTTCGGCTTCCAGAGGCTCCGACCTTTCTGGTTGTTCTGGCTGTTCAGGTTGTCCTAGTTGTTCAGGTTGTCTTAGCTGTTCAGGTTGTCCTAGTTGTTCAGGTTGTTCAAACTCTTCAGCTTCGGTTTCCTCGGTTTTATCAGTTATTTGTGCAGAAGAAATGGGTTTGCTTAAAATATGGGGCGTGAATGAGGCTGGTTTGGGTGGGGTAGGAGTCATGGAGGGCAGATTGAGTCTGTCTAACACTTTGATTATCGTGGGGAATATTACCTGAGTGATGTTACGGAAATAGTGCAGATCAGCGCGTTTGTTCAATCCAGCAATTAGATACATATCATTAATGCAGGAGACGTATACCTTGCCCTTCTCGGCGTCGATAAGTAGATTGTCAAGGCCACCAATTGTCGAAGCCTTTTCTGCTAAGGTTTGAAAGGAGCCCGCAGCCTCATCTATGGTTGGTTCTGTGGTTTGCTCGTCTCCGGCGATTACAATGCCGTTGTTCATTAAAATGAAGGACCAGTTGATGTCGGGGTATATGTTTTTGATTTCTTTTAGGGTGCTCTTCAACGCAACACTATACATTTCTTGGCTCATGTTTTATCCCTTCTTTTTGAATGGTTAGTATATTTTGAGTAGGATTCGCTCTGGCACCCCGTCGTTTTCGAGAACCATGTATTTAAGGCCCTCCGTGTCCTCCATCTGGTCGACCCATTTTAGGGCTTCTCGAGCCTTCTGCAAAACTAGGAGCCTGTTTTGTTGGCTTCTAACCGCTTCTTCAATGGCCGTAAGTTCGTGGAACGGATTGGCATCGAGCACGAAATTGAGATCGCCAATCGTGATTTCTCCAAGCGAACCCTGCACTGCCTTCTTTCCAGCTAGCTTGTAGACTACATCGCGCACTTTTTTCGAGCGCTCCGCTAAGGATCGAATCTCATCTAGTCGGCGCAGGTATTCGCCTAACATGCTCTTGGTTCGAGTTATTTCATTATCCAACGCTTTAGCTATTTCTGTTGCGGATTGATACTCCTTCAATTCGACAACCACGATTACACCTCCGAACGAAAGATAAAGAGGGCTGAGGTTGGCGTCTCCTACCCCCCTCAAACTCACGTTTTTGTCATGTCTCTTAAGGCGCTATGGCGATGAATGATGGGAACCTCGTGCCAGTGGCCGCGACGATTGTAAACTCGTATCTTGTCCCTGACGTGAAGGCAGAGCTAGGAGTCACTTTGATCCACACATCCTTGCCTGGGTCCAACGTTCTTGTTGTGCTTGTTCCGTTTATTGTTGCCGCAACATTGTTCGCTCGTATTTCGTTTATTGTGGTCGTTGCTGTTCCGGTGTTTTTGATTCTAAGATTGATGTAGGTTCGGTCGGAAGCCCATCCATAGTCAACCACTTCTATAGCTTCTGTTTTCATGAACGTGAACGTTAGTGCGCCCATCCATGCGGCGACAGCTATTGAAACGGCTACGGTCACTGCAATCAAGATTATCGCTGCAACAACTGGACTCAGCGCCTTCTTATTCTTGAACAACTTTCTCATTTTGTATTGTATCCCTCCTTTTGGAGTTCACGAAAAGATAATGGCATCTTAAGATTTAAATCTTACTAATCAATACACTTAATTCTAGACATAGAACCATAAAATCCCTTAATAGGCTGCTTTTATAGCCCTATTCTCAGCAGACTATTTCGGCGCAATCGCTTACGGAAATTCTACTCAGCTAGCTTGTCGAAAACCTCTAGGAGAAGTTTAGCTAGTTTTTCGCCTTTATCTGTCTTCTTGTAGTGTTTTTTCAATGGGTCGATGGGTGTTGATGTGGCAAAGCCCAGGTGTTCGATTTCTATCATACGGGCGCGAAACGTGCCGTCACTTAGGGTTAGGCCGTGTTTTTGCATGAAGGCTTTGGCTTCTTTCCATCTTCCCTTGTCCATGTGGAGCAGAAATAGGCAGTCGATGGCGTGGTCTTTTTCTAACATTGCCTTGATGGCGCTCGATTGTTTGTTGGTTAATATGCGTGTTATTTTCTCTTCAGACATGCCGTCTTCACCTTCTTTCATGAGTCTTACGTCTTACGTATGTAATTTCACGCTTAAAAGATTTAACCTATATTACGAAATACGAATTATTCTGGCAAAAATTATAGGTTAGTTTTCATTTGCGTTCTTGGTATAAGTGTGAATGTCAAAATTGAATGGTGACAAAGACTTGTGCTTTCGCCAGCCTGAGAGAGGGAAGAAAGAAAATAAAGTTTGTTAAGATGTCACCAAACCCTGAGGCTGCGATTGAAATTTTGGATGTTTTACGACTCTAAATCCATCTTTATCGTAGGTTAGTAGGCTAGGAAATAACTCTCTTATTAGAGAAACTACTTCGGGCTCGTGGGCGCCGGAGTTGAGCAGAAAGAGGCCAGTCATATTTTCTGAAGACAACATGTCTAACACGTAACGCAGAAAGATGAAAGTTTTATCTTGTCCAACCGATGTTAATAGCTCAGATAAAATGTCGAAAACAAAAAAGACATTTGCACGAGCGTAGGTCTCTAGCACTTTACCGAATGCGTCCAAGATTAGAGAAGTGTTTTTGGCAGGTAATAGAACCTCATTTTGAGAAGCCGATACTAAAGAGGATGTGGAAATTGACGTTAGAAAAAATTTGACCACCAGTTGCTTAGCTAGATGTGTGTGAAGAGCGCTTTTACTAGAGGTGAAGATGAAGATGGGTTCAACATTGGCCATGCTCTCCTTCACCAAATCGTCGATAACCTTTTCATAGTCAGACAAGGGGTCGAACTCAAGCAGAATCTTACGACCAACCAGCTGTTCATGATCCAAGCCTATTGACCTCGAAAATAGGTGCATGTTCTGAAGGAGGTCAATGAATCTTGCTGGCACTAGGGTTCCTTTGCCGAAGGCTTTCAAGAGTTCAGTTACCTCTGTCTCTGTCATGCGTTCCACATTGATAGCGGTGATATCCATGATGAAAGGCTTATACACTACTCCTACTGGTTCTTTAGACTCTACCCACTCTGAAACATTTGGGTCGTCCCATCTGGGGTCTAGCCAATAGTTTTTAATGTATTTCTGCCATCGTTCATTGAGAAAAGAAAAATCGCCAACGTCTTGAATGCTTCTTACGTGTTTGTATCCTTTCCTCTTAGCTTCGGTCCACCAGCTTAGAGCATCGCTAACTGCCTTTTCATAGTCTAACCTGCCATTTGGCATAAAATGCTCACTTAGACTCATTATACGTAAAGTGCCATTTTTTTCATATTTTTCCACGTCAATCCCGTGTTCCTTGAGCTTAGCCCTAATGGTTCTACCTTCCTCGTCTGGGTAACTATAGATTACTGCGTCTCCATCTTCTATACCCTCGTGTATACATGCTGAGAATATCTTCATCTTATCCGCTGCTGATGTGTATGTCGCAATAATCTGTTCTCCTTCTCTAAGGTTGAGAACAGGGCCAGCCTTCAAAATATCAGATGAGATGAAGCGTTTCCCCCTCTGCCGGAGAAACTCTATGAGAGGCATCTTGTTCTCCTTTTAGTTATGAAATTTCTCTAATATTTGGTGTTTGTGAATACAAAGTCTGTATTTTTAGGACTCAAACAATGTTCGTTTTTTTAGTTTCCATAAAACTTTTGCCTAGTGCATTGCACTAATTCGTTTTTTACATTAAGGCTCATAGATAAATGGGAGATTGCCAAAGAAATACTTCTACTCCTATATACTCGAAATGGAGAATCCAAAATGCGAACACCTGGAGCCCTTTGTGCTGATTTAAACGTTAAATGTTCGCTAACAAGCATTATCAATGTCTAGGCGAATGACCATGAGCGACGAGAAGATTGCGAGCGTTTTGAAGGGCAACACCCTACGTGTTTATTGGTTTTTGTTAAGGTCTTCGAATGGTGTAGTTGGCGCAAGAGAAACCCAGCGAGCGCTCAGCTTTTCAAGCCCAGCTTTAGCCGTTTATCACCTGGACAAGTTGGCTGAGCTGGGGTTGGTGGAGAAAACAAACGGCGAATATCGTTTGGTGAAAACTGTAAACGTGGGAGTCTTGAAACAATTTGTACGATTTGGAGTATTCATGTTCCCCCGCCACCTTCTGTATGCCACTATGTTTACAACGCTTCTGATTTTCTATTTGACACAATTTAGCCGAATCGACTTCTACAGCGTCTTCGCCTTAATCTTAGGCTTACTTGCTACGGGATTAATGTGGTACGAGACGCTTAGGGCGTGGAGACAAAAGCCGTGAAACTCTAGAAAAAAGAAAGAAAAGGGGATTTGGTTATTAATCCACTCTTGCTTTTACTACCGGTCGCAGGTTAAGGCTGTGGCTAATGGCTATAGACTTGAGGTCGTCGGGTTGTAGGTCGATAAGCACTGTTACGGAGCCGCCGCTTTCCATCTTGAGGTGCGGTTTCAAGATCACTTTAATAACATCGCTAGGCACGTTGAGATCCGCAGTTGCACCGTCAGGATATGTTGCGTTGGCGCTCAACACGTGCATCTTTATCATGGTGTAGTTTCCGGCTGAAACCTCAGTTTCAGATAAGGTTTCGGAGACATTTTGTAGTGCTAACAAATCGAAATAGAATGGTGATTGTTTTAACGTTAGGTTGTGCCAGTTTTCGTCTTGATCTTGTATCTTGACCCAGTCGATTGTGATGTTGAGGTGTTCAAGTTCCACGGGTTTGTCCATTATTTGTATGATTAGAGTGCCCTTGTCGGAGACCATGCTTGGCAGTTTAATAATTGGGAACTGTATGCCTCCAGCCACAATGCCTGCGATTATCAAGACAGCCACCAGAATGCCTATAGCTCCAATGAAACCTGTGTGTCGAATTGCATCTGACATTTTCGGTTTTTCACCTGACCCCAGAGTAAATGCAACGCTCTCATTTAATGCAACGCTTTTGAACAGTATGGTTCAAAAACTTGAACGACCCCATCTCAGCATGGAATAATAGAGAAAAAGAGAGGGTAGATAAAGGACTCTATCTTGCCCCGACAACGTTTATGGGAGTTTTTCTCTTCCATTTGATGACGTATATTGAGACTACAACCACTGTGACTACGCCGACAACAATTATTGCTAATTGAGTTGTTGTTAGTGCAAGAAGCACTCGAGGCTCTATTTGGTTGATACCCGACGGAGCAATTACTGTGTAGATTGGATTAGTGGCCTCAGGTGTTGTTGTTTCTGGAATTTCCAGCCCTAGTGACGGGTCATGTTCCAATGTTCCTCCGTCAAAGTAGGGATATCCAATGAACAATCTCATATGAGACCCAGCTTCAATATAGGAAGCAGTAACATTGAACAGTTGCACGTTTCTATCTGGGTAAGTCACCTTTGCTGATGACACAAAATTGAAGAAACCCGCCAATGTTGTGCCATTTCTAGCCTTGGCGAACTCGATTCTGTAATTTTCGAAAAGTCTCTTTCGAGCAATTATAGGTGTTTCATCATACCCTGTCCGATTCTGAACAACTGACACTGTAGTGTTTTCAATAGCCATGTCAACAGTTGTCGATATACTTTCAGCTGTTTCTGCTTGTTCTGGTGTTATTCTAGTTATGTTAATGGATGCCAGATTTATCCACAGTGCTAATCCAGTTCTGCCTTCCGGAATTTCTATGCCTCGCTCTCTTAGCTCGTTTAACAAGGGTTTAAGAGTGTCAAGGTTCCACTTCCAATTATTTATCACCAAGTCCATTTTCATTTCGCCAGCATTAACCGTGTATTCGTGGCCATCGACGACCTCTTTTACAGGTTCGAAATAGAATCTGTTTCGTATCATAATGTTGTTTTCTGCAAATTCAAAGCGAGGCGTCCACAATGGCATTTTGACAAGCTTGAACGCGAAGGCCAAACCTATCACTTTACCATCAGCAGTGATATTCTTCACCTCGGACAGTTGCCATGTGCTCCCCGAGAACGGCAGATAAGGCGCATGCCAATTTTCATAAATGTTTCTTAGAGATTCACGAAGTTGCCAAGGAAGCCCGTTCCATCCCATTGCCATATATCGTAGGCGAAGTCTCTCCCATTCCGCATGATATACAGCCCTGTAATAGTAGAGTGGTTCGTCAAAAGCAAAGAACTCGATTAGTCCTTGATATTTGACTACGTAGACCTTATCAGGTTCTTTGTTGTACCACCAAAGAAACATAGGCTTTCTTCCACCCGTTGGAAACAGTATAGTCATTACCTCGGTCTCAATCTTCTTCCAACCATTCTGTTCTTCAATGAACGCGTTCATCGATGGAGCAACCGCGTTTTCCGCAAGCACTGGAGCAGCCAAGGATACGAGCAAAATCGCCAAAACTGTCGCTGCAAGCCATTTTTTCTTGGTTTTCAAGGTTTTTCACCGAAAAAATACTTAGAAAAAGCCTCTCTTAACCAAATCGTTTCGATAAACCTCGAATTTCGCGCCAGAACTGTTCTAGAAACCTCGAATTTTCACGTTAAACGTCCAAGTAATATCAACAAAACAATGTTGAAATATAAAATGATTAGGCTGATGAGGATTGAGCGGTCTAGGCGCAGGCCTTTTGCAAACGATACGGCTGAGGAAAGCAGAAGTAGAGTCCAAATCTGAAAGGCTAGGAGAACATATCGTGACGATGCCACAGGAATCAACATATATACGTAGGGAAAAACGGCTAGAGGCAGGGCGGCGAAGGCAATGCCAGTAAAAAGCTGAAGGTCGCCGCCAACCCGTCTGTACAGCACATAAATTAAAACGTCAGCCAACAAAAACAATCCAACCCAATAGAAAAAGAACATGAGTACAATGCTCTCATTCTCTCGGATGGAGGGAAAATAGAAGAAAAATATGGGTTCAATTCCGGCTAGAGCCGAACCGACAGCGCCCAGAAAAAGCACAAGTCCAGAAACGGGCAACATCAGTTCTAAACGATTCATTCTAAAGAAAACAGGGGAAAGAAAGAGCCAACGCCCAATGTGGTGACCAACCGCTTCTCCAGCATTTAATGCAGGCGACACGGTTCCTTCTTTCATAGATTTGTACAAGAGTTGCCCACGATCGTTTAACATGTACTTTCGATTCTTGTCTTGAACCAAAAAGTCAGAGAGCATGTCCAAATGATAGTAAACTGTGCCGACGCCCAAACCGAGGCTGGAACGCAGCTCCTTAAATCCAATCTTACTCTGCTCGCCCAAAATTTCAATAATTCTGCGACGCGTAGGATCACGCATTAAAGCGTGGTATCGAGACACATCATCCTTACTGGGCATGAGCGTTCATCTTCAGTTTTGTTGGCAATGCATCAATTATTTTATGAATGCCCCATTCTCACTTAAGAATCTTAACTGATTTGTGAATCTAAAACACATGCCCAGCATGTTGGTTTAGAGGCTGCAAAAATTAGAAAGTAGTATATCAAAATTCAAAGTATTGCGGTTAGTGATAAACTTTACTTCTAGAGTTTAGAACCGTATCCATTTATTTTTAGGTGAAAACCAAATATACGTAGACCATAAAAGAAGCTCTAGAGAAAGAGAGAAGATGAAAATGAGGAAACAAATACTAAACCTAATTGCTCCATTCTTAGTTCTGACTCTAACCCTATCGTTCATAGCTGTTTTGCCAGTTACAAGTCAAAACACCGACGCTATCAAATCCAAACTTGAAGAACTACACGGCAAGCTGCAAGGCCAAAAGGCCCTACAAAATAAGGTTAATGCAGTCATTCACCAAATTGAAGCTGGAGCCTTTAACGGCGCCCTAAACAAACTTCAAAATGATGTTAAAAAAGCCATCCTAGCTCGAGTTGAAAACCCAGAAGAATTAATAAAATTAGTTGACGAAATCATTGACCTAATTAAAGGAATAGTTCCGCCTCCGCCGCCAACCCCAGACTTTGAGATCACCGTAAAACCCTCAAAATTAGAAATCGTGCAAGGCGGTTTTGACACATCAACTATAACGGTAACCTCGAAAGACGGTTTCAATCAAACGGTGCTTCTTATAAATACCACAACCGCCCCGGGTGTCACGCTTTCATTAAACCCGTCTGAAGTTACTCCTCCACCAAACGGTTCCGTAAGTTCTACATTAAGAGTTGAGGTTGCTCTAGACGCTACGCCCGGTAAATACGAGATAACTCTGACAGGGACAAATGGCTCACTGACGCGCAGCGTAAACATTGCGTTGATAATCACTGCCTTGCCAACTGCCCCCGACTTCTCTATAGCAGCTTCTCCAGACACGTTAACCATTCAACAAGGAGGAGCCGACACTTCTATCATAACCATAACGTCTCTAAACGATTTTAACCAGCCAGTCAATTTGGCAGTTACATCAGACTCAATAACTGGTGTAACTACCACCCTCAATCCGACCGAGGTTATTCCGCCCCTAAATGCCTTCACAGTTTCAATATTAACCATAGACGTAGCGACCACTGCGTTGACTGGCGCCTATATCATTACTGTAACTGGGGAAAGCGACTCTCTAAAGCACAGTGCAAATATTACATTAGAAGTCACAGCGCCTCCGATTCCGCCGAGTCCAGACTTCTCCATAACCGCTTCTCCAACCATGTTAACTATTGAACAAGGAGATATGGCCACATCTGCCATAATCGTAGTTTCGCTGAAGGGATTCGACTGGACAGTTTCTTTGGCTATAACATCGGAAGCAATCGCAGGAGTGACCCTCACTCTTGACCCTAATCAAGTAACAGTTTCACCAAACGGTTTTGCAACATCAACGCTAAAGATTGAGGTTGCCGTAACTGCCACGCCAAACGAATTTAAGATAACCATTGCTGGAACCAGCGAAGCTCTAATGCACGCTGTTGACATTTCGCTTGAAATTGTTCCTGAAACAAAGCCGCCAAAAATACTCAGCGTTTTGAGACTTCCTGAAGATGCCCCGAGCTACAATGAGACGGTGACGGTGTTAGCTTCTGTTACAGACATGGAAAGCGGCGTCAAAAACGTAACCCTAAGCTATTCACGTGGCGCAATCAAGCAGAACGTTACCATGACTTTTAGCGAAGGCTTGTACAAAGCGAGCGTTCCGGCTTTCCCATATGATGCTGAAGTTGAGTACCGTGTCTATGCCTTTGACGAAGCGGGCAACTGGGCTGTGTCAAGCCTTTACTCATATGTTGTTGATGATCCCTACCCGCCTGATTTTGGTGTTCCCTATTGGTCGCCTCTAGAACCAGCTGCAAACGAGGAGATAACAATCAATGTTACGGTTACAGAGCCCCAAGATGCCAGCGGCGTCGATGTGGTTACTTTGTTGTATATGAACACTACCTTGACCTTGTGGCGGTCTATATCAATGGCTTATGAAGGTGGTAACTGGACAGCCGTCATAGCCAATCAAAGCGACACAGTTGTGGAGTTCTATGTTAGCGCCTCTGACAAGGCTGATAACAGCGCTGAAAGCATAACACAGGAATTCACTGTAGCTCCGCCTCCAGGCTTTCCGCTGGCTTGGATTTTGGCCGCCATAGCTGTCATTGCAGCCAGCGGTGGAGGGGCAACCTACTACGTAAGACGGAGACGAAAGAAAGGCGCTTCTGCCACTGCGGTGCCTCCAGTCAGCTGATAACGGCCTAGAGCAAGGAGCCAGCTATCCCTTCTTTCTTTTGGTTATGTTTTGAATGGGTAATATGCTGTTAAAAAGAATATTCTTTGGACGCTAAGAATCCATTTAAGGAGTGAATTAGTTTAACAAAGTGGAGAAGACGGTTGGATGGCTGAGAGAGCGAAGGTCAAGAAACGTTATTGGCTGTTTGTTCTGCCCTTTGTTCTAGCTTTCATTGTTTGGCTATGGTACCCCTCTTTTGTAGGATTCATTTTGGTTAACGTTTCTGGTTATCCAGCGCCTGGTCAGCCTCCGCCTCTGATTTGGAGCCTGCCCCTATGGTTCTTTTATACTTGGTATGTGTTTTTCGCTGTGGGTGTGGGCGGTTTCTTAGTAGTCGCCGCTTGGATGTGGAAGCAACATCCCGCGCCCAAGATTGGACGTGTTTACCCCATGATTTCCTTTGTGGCTCCCGCCTACAATGAGGAACGAAATATCATGCGTTGTATCAACAGCCTCTTTAAATGCGCCGTTAAGTATCGTGGTCCAAGCGAGATTATTATCGTTGACGACGGCAGCACAGACAGCACCTTCGAGGTTGCTTGGGCCACAATAAATTCTAAGCAACGGGAATTGGCGCATATCCGCGCTAAGGTTGTGAGGCACGTGGCGAACTTGGGCAAGGCTGAAGCTATGAGGACTGGGGTGAACAAGGCCATGGGCGAATATATAGCCACAGTTGACGCTGACACCTTTTGGGATTCTGCCGGGCTGACTGAGCTTGTTGATTATGCATGTGCCACCGAGACCGTTGCTGCGAGTGGTTACGTTCATCCCTCAGACGGATTGAAAGAACGCAACTTGTTTGTGATTTTGCAACAGTTGGAGTACAGTCAAGGCCTGGGCATTTTGAGGCAAGCGGAGGCTTTGGGCAACGCCATAACGGTTGTTCCCGGCCCTATGGGACTGTATCGAGCCGAAGTATTGCGACGATTACTGAATGAGAAGCAAGTGAAGTCCGTGACTGAAGATTTAGAGCTTACACTAGAGATGCAGAAGAAAAAGATGAAGATTGGCTACAACGATAATGCGAGAAGCATGACTATGGCGCCCACAACATTGAAGCGGTTTTGGCGTCAACGTCTGCGCTGGTCAATTGGGTGGCTACACAATCAGTTGGAGGTTCATAGAGAATTGTTGTTAGACAGGCGCTGGCTTACTTTACTCTTGTGGTATAATTTGGTGCCTGGATTTTTGGGCTCTCTGTTGGAACTAATAGCGCTGTTGAGTATACCCGTTTTCTTCTGGTTCGCGCCTGACCGTTTATTCTTTCTCCTAAACTTAGTCATGTTTCTGCTGCTCGTATTAGTGGTTGGTGTCGTTCAGCAGACATTAGCCCTAAAATTCGCGTATAATCGCTATAATTATAGGCGATTGCTATGGTACACACCGCTTTACTATGCATTGCGATTAATCAATGTCCTCGCAAAATTTACGACCCTGCTCCAATATACCATAATGGGCAAAAAGGGAACATGGTATAAAGACTGAAAACGCTGTTTTCGCCGTTTTTCTTACTTAACGCTCTTCAAAACACGGCTAGAAAGTTTAATCGCATTTTTCTGTTAGCAGTTTGTTTCTAAAATTTCTTAGCGCGTCTGCTGTTTGTTTTAGAATGTTTATTTCCTCAAGCTCTTCGTGTAGCAGTCCTATTTTGGCGCTAATTTTTTTGTAGAATTTGTTTTGCCATGTTGAGGAGGCGCTCATATAGGATTCTTCCTTGCTTTATTGTTGATTATGGCGTTTGATATGGTTCCAAAGCATGGCGCAGATAGGGGTTGAGGGATTGGCGGACTCCTTTCCCTCTTGTTTGCGATGTTTTTCTTGTGGGTTTCATTGTTTATTGGCTTCCACACATGGTTGCGCCTCATTGAGAGAGAAAGGAGAAGACGGCTTGCAAGAAGACGGGACTGGCGCCTCCATGCATGTGAAGTTTGCCCTCTCGACCCAAATGTGATTGGGCTTGAGATGTTTTCAACCTCCACCCATCTCTCACATCGCAAGACACAATAAACAATGCACTCTCTTCAATAAAAACTTTACTTACAAACGATCAAAAACCCTCATTCTGGCTCAGCGCTCGGAGACTCCACAGGAGACATTAAACTCTTAATGCCCAGTAATTGAACGGTCAAACCGCCCAAAAATAGCCTGACCCACAAGGTTAAGGTACGAATAATGATCGTTGCCGCCGCATAAACCCCACTAGCCTGCGGATTACCCAACAGAGTGAACAAGCTGGTCATGACGATCTCGAGTATGCCTACCTCTCCTGAAACTGCTGGAATATAGTGAATAGCAACACTGATGGAATAAACAATCACAATGGCACTCAAAGAAATTGAGGTTTCAAGAGAGCCAAAAGAAAGAAAAACCAAGACGGATATGAGAATATCCAAGAACCAAGCAAAAATCGATAAGAACAAAGGCAGAATCAAACCTTTAGGGTTTCGACCTAGTGTCAAAATTCCTTCGTGAAACGCGCCTAGCATCTTCTTCGCTGAGCTTTTTAGGCGTTCGAATTGCCAACGTCCACGAGAAAGACGCACAAGCAAATTGATAAGCCAGTTGACAATTTTCTCTGTTGCTTCTTTTCTTGTGCCTAAGTAAAATAACAAGCTGATGGAAATGACGCTGCCAACTGCTATGATGGCTACAAGTTCCAGAACAAGGGAGGGAGGCTTATACTTAACCGCAAAGTATATTGTGCTTATTATTAAACTTCCAAGGGTCATAGACATTGCTAGAATGCGATGGCTAAAGACAGACGCCACAACCTTTCCAGCGTTTGCACCCGACTCTTTAGACATCAAATAGATTCTCGATACGTCGCCACTTACTGATTCGGCCGGAACTAGGAGGTCAACAAAGTTTGCCACCCAAACGAACTGAAAAACCTTCAAAAAGGAAGCCTTCACAGATAGGAGATTGAGCAAGCGTTGCCATGTGAGGGAATAGAAAACCGCGCTCATAAAGAGCGCAATGAACGCCAACAAAATATAAAATAGATTAACTCGTTGAAAAGCATCAATAACACCGCGGAAGGGAACAAAGAAATAAAGGTATATTAGAAACGCGAATAAACCAGCTACAATGAGCAGAGCAACAGTTGTTAATGCAAAACGTCTTTGCACAACCATCTAAGTTTCGCACCAGGCATCCTGCAAAGCTGAATGGCGAGCGCTTAGTTCTTATGTTCTTCTCAACGCCGCGGTTTCATCTCACCGCCTCAGTCTTTAGCTCCTCTATAATTTTGGTTTTGCCCAGTTTCTTGTTCAAACAAGCCTTTATGAACCCGTAATATTCTCCGTCTGGTTTACCTGGGCGACTCTTGAACTCTCCATGGAATTGTGATGCAAGGAAAAAGAACTTGTTGGGCAGTTCTAGAATCTCCATTCTTTGGCCGTCTGGGCTCTTTCCCGAAAAAATCATTCCGTGTTTCTCTAAGGTGTCCCAATATTTTGGATTGACCTCCCACCGGTGGCGGTGTCGTTCATAAATTTCTTCGATACCATACAGTTGATGCGCCATTGTGCCCTTAACTATGACAAGTTTGTGTGCGCCCAAGCGCATGGTTGCTCCCTTGTGCTTTACGTCACGTTGTTCAGGCATCAAATCAATTACTGGATGCGGAGTCTCGGGGTCAATTTCGGTGCTGTTCGCTTTTTCTAGCCCGCACATGTTGCGAGTAAATTCTATAACGGCGAGTTGAAAGCCTAAACAGATGCCCAAGAGCGGAACATTGTTTTCACGCGCAAAACGGATCGCTTTCATTTTTCCTTCGGTGCCTCTGGGACCAAAACCGTAGGGAATGAATATTCCATCATAGTTTTGGAGACGTTTTAAAGCGCTTGATTCGCGTTCGAAGGTCTCTGCCTCAATGAAGTCTATAGAAACGCGAGCTTGACAGGCGGCTCCCGCGTGTCGCAACGCCTCGTTCATGCTAACGTAACTGTCTGCTAACCCTGCGTATTTGCCTACCAAGGCTATTTTGACCTCGTAGTTTGGATTTAGAGCGGATTCTACGAACTGTTTCCAATCGTTCCAGTTGGGTTTGTGTTCGGGTAGTTGCAGTCGTTTGCAGATGTAGTTGCCCATTCCTTGTTTATCCAATGTTAATGGAACCTGATAGATTGATGGAACGTTGTGAGAGCAGAAAACGGCGTTTTCTGGAATGGTTCCGAACAGAGCTATTTTTTGCATTGATTCAGTGTCAATCATTTCTTTGCATCTGGCCACTATTGTGTCAGGTTGGATACCGATACGTCTCAACTCGTTTACGCTGTGTTGCAAAGGTTTGGTTTTCATCTCACCCGTAACGTCTAATATTGGGACTAGAGCCACGTGAACGTAGAGTGTGTTTTCAAATCCTTCTTCTAGGCGCATTTGTCGGATGGCTTCCAAGAACGGTAACCCTTCAATGTCGCCCACTGTTCCTCCGCACTCGGTGAGAACAACGTCGCCCTTGAACTCGTTTGCTACAAATCGGATTCTGTGTTTGATCTCGTTTGTTACGTGGGGCACTATTTGAACGCATTTTCCAAGGAAGTCGCCTTTTCGTTCTTTTTCGATGACCGCTTGATAAACTTGTCCAGTGGTAATGTTGTTGTGTGTGCACAGGTTAATGTTGAGGAATCTTTCATACCAACCCAGGTCGAGGTCGGTTTCGCCTCCGTCGTCTGTGACGTAGACTTCTCCGTGAATGTAAGGGTTCATTGTGCCTGCGTCAACATTCACGTAAGGATCGATTTTGATGGCGGTTACCTTAAAGCCTCGGGCTTGAAGCATCTTACCAATCGAGGACGTAACAATGCCTTTGCCCACCGACGATAATACGCCGCCTGTTATGAAGATGAATTTCATCAGGATTCTTCCCAAGCAATAACTTACCATAAACGTTATTCCGTATTATAAACCCTTTCTGAGATGAAGGAAATTATCGCAAAGAAGTAAAGACCTCCGGCGAAACCATTCTATATCGCGCTGCTGCTATCTGTATGGCTTCTTTGTGTGTTTGTTTTCTCACGGCCTACCCTTCGGGTTTCAGTAACGTTTGAGCTAAGTTTTCAATAAGGCACATTACATTCAACATATGCTTTCGCGTTTTAAATGAGAAGAAGCTTTGATTTCCATAGAGTATGCAACGTCTGGAGAGATTGTTCCTCTATAAGAAAGATAACTTTCAATTTCATCCTGGTGCTAATTGAAGCGTGTTATTAATTTGCCACTAGTTCAGTTAATAATAACAAGCAACATCTTTCAATTCTACCCTAATCCTATTCAAACTTTTGTTTAGGCTCATGGGTTAATAAGACCTACCCCCTCCCCTCTAGGAGATAGATGATTATTAAGAGCTAATATTCAACCTCAAGAACTTAAAGACGCTATGATGGGACATCAGAGACAAGGAGCTAGAAAGAACTATGATTTCGATGATACAACAATTAAGGAAGCTTACGCTAAAGCCTTTGACTATCTATCTATCAATGGTGTGCAAGTAAGGACAGACTTGAATGCTTTAAGAATGGAGTTTAATGTTACAATCAAGAGTTTGAGCAAAACCATAGCTGAATTACAAGAAGCTCTAAAGACTAAAGATACTCAAATTGAGAAGCTGCGAAGAGAATTCAATATTCCAGAAGATTATCTCTTAAGTCCAATAAGTGATGATTCAAGAAGAATAACAATAGCTGAGAGATTGTTGAGCTTAGAAAAGACGTTAGAGATTCTAAAGAAAGCAAAAGAAGCTAAAGAGTAAACTATCTTTTTTTATCATTTTTCTCTAGTTAGCATAAGTGGTTCAGTATCATACTTTTCTTTGTTTATGCTAGGTATTCGTATTCAATGAAGACATTGACATTTGATTTTAACAAACTGTAACTTCTTCATTTATTGAAACCAATTCCTTGATTGTCTGTTTAAGAGCATTGAGAGGTGTCAAGTTTTATATATTTTGGAATCACAGATGTTTAAAAAATCTTATGGGGAGGTGAGAATTTGGAAGATTGGAAGATAAAGGTTTCAGTGCTGTGGATCTTCTATGCAGTGGCTTTGGTGGGTTACTTTACATTGTATCTTGTGGAGCCAGGTGTACTGGAGCAGTTTCTATTGTCAGGAGAAATAGGCGGTGAAAAAATAGGACCCGAACTGCTCCTCTTCTTCGCAATCTTAGTGTTGGCACCATTAACAATGGCTTTCCTTTCCCTGATCCTAAAGGATTCAGCAAATCGCTGGGCAAACATCATCGTGGGCATAATCTTTACGGCCTTTCAGCTTATTGCATTAATTGAGACACTGACACTACCAACTGTTTATGCTTATGCAGTATTGATGGAGCTCTCAAAAGTTATAGCTCCAGCACTGATTGTCTGGTATGCATGGAAGTCCAAACAGAAAGCATGAGTAGGCAGGGTCGTGAAGGGTTGAATTAATTACTCTTCGCTTCTAGCCTCAAAACCCTTTAACAATGCAGCCAACATCCAAGACATCCACACACATAAGGCGACTAAGACAGTAACTATTGACAACAACAACCAAGATATGGACTCTATAACTACAACGGTGTTAATAGCATCGCTAATGACACCAACTGCAGCGAATACAAGACCTATTATCCCAATAACGAAACCCGCATCACAATGGGCTTCACCAGCAGCAATTATTTCTTTGAGTTTCATCGAACACTTTCTCAATCTCACAGACAATCACCTCCCCTTAAACGAAAGTATGCATGTACGTCTTCTGCTTCAATTTTATGGCTTGTGGAAGAGTCTTTGATTCAACTCTAAACCCTATAATCCCAAGAATTGGGATTTTGTGATTCTTATCAGTTCTTTAGGTTCAGCTATAATCTCACCACACTTCTCACATTTTGAGGTTTCTAATGGTTCATACACGGGAATCATAACCGTAACCTTAGGCTCTGGAGAAGGCTGTTCTATATCGAAGATTGTTCCACAAGACGTAAATCTTGGTTACGTCTATTCATTTAACTGTGCCTAGTCTCTTTTTTTGCAGACGATGAAGCGCTGTGCAGCTTGAGATAGGAGAATGAAAAATGGAAAAGAAAGCAGCATCGGGAACAATGCTGACGCTGCTAATAATAGGCATGTTGACGTTTGCATTTAACACTCAAGCAGTCAATGCCCCTAATACAACTAGCAACAGCCTGAAGGTGATTCCAGAATATCCGTTTCCATGGGACGAAGTGAACGTAACTGTAAGCTTCACGACAGCGACATTGGACGCCTACGTTGACTTTGGAGATACAATACAGGAGGGAAACACTTTTCACGTCTACATTATCATTGAAGAAGGAGGTTATTATTACATAGCAACACATACTCGCACCTATAACTTGGGAGAATTGCCAGTAGGCTCGTATACGTTAATTGCACACTATTATCGTAATATATGGCCGCCAGAATGGGAGGAAAGCATCACTTTCACGGTAGATCTTGTTCACGTGATTGATCACACATTCGTTTGCTACGGGTATACTCTTCATATTGTCACAACTAGCAACTCGACCATTTCGGCTTTTGAGTTTACTCCAGAAACAAAACAGATTAGCTTCAATGTTGATGGGCCTTCTGAAACAATTGGCTTCTGTAATGTCACTGTTTCTAAAGCATTGCTTAATGGCGAATTTCAGATTCTATTTGAGGATGCTCCCACAGCGTACACTCTAACACAAAACATCACTCACTCCTTTCTATACTTCACTTACAACCATCACAAACATACTGTGAAGATAATAGGAACCACTGTGATGGAGCCACCACCTCCAAATGTTATCAGGGTTCCAGACAATTGCCTAACAATCCAAGAGGCTGTAGATGTTGCCAGTTGGGGAGACATCATTCAGGTGGCTTCAGGAACATACTATGAACATGTGGAAATAAATAAGCCATTAACCCTCGTTGGAGAAAATCCAAACACCACAATTATCGACGGTAACGGGGCTGGCAGCATTTTCTTTGTCACTTCCGATCAAGAGTTGCGTTGGGTCGGAGTAAAAATAATTGGATTCACCATATCTAACGGAGAATATGGCATTGAACTACTGGCTGAAAAAAACGTGATTTACAACAATATTATAACAAGCAATCGTTACGGCATCGTATTTGACGAGTCTAGTTACAACACAATTATTGGCAACTCGATAATATACAACCGAGAATATGGCATCCACTCTTGGATGTCCACAAATAATGTCATTTACCACAATAATTTCATTTACAACAAATGGGATCATGTGATAAGTCTAATCAGCACGAATTATACTTGGGATAACGGTTATTCCTCTGGGGGGAACTACTGGAGTGACTACATTGGCGTTGATTTATACAGTGGGCCTTATCAGAATGAGAGTGGCAGTGACGGAATAGGCGATACACGATATGTTATCGAAACCGGTGCTGTTGATAGATATCCACTCATGAAAACCTGGGCTCCAATTCTAGGCGACATGGACAGTGATGGCTACGTAGGCCCCATTGACCTAAGCATGTTTGCCGCAGTCTATGGAAAACACGGTGGAGACGACCTTTACAACAGACTCGCCGACCTGGACAGCGACAGTTACATCGGTCCCATCGACCTCAGCATCTTCGCAGCCAACTATGGAAAACACATTTAACCAACACAAATTCATCCCCTTTTTCTTGCTCTTTTTCCCACAATTGTTCATGGTTAAGAAAGAAGTCTTTGAATGAAAACGAACTGGACAGAAATCGTTTGGGTTTGGGTTTTGGTTTGGGTTTTATATGACCCAAATAGGCTCCAAATATGAATTCACGTTTACAAATCAGGTATCCACTATGGCGTATAGTCGCAGTATCTTATTAATGCGCAAAAACTTTTTACCTAATTGCTTCCTAATAGTATAGAGCCGGAAAAGAGAAGGGAGTTTTAGATTATGAGAATAGAGAGGATTCTAAGTGGGCTACTGTTGATTGTTGTAGCTACTACAGCAGTGAACCTTGCTTGGGCAGCTAAGCCAGGGCCAAAACCAGGCATTGCAAGCTGGACCTTCATTGTATACATGGTTGCAGACAACAACCTCGATTCTTGGGCCTACACTTCTCTGTCGTACATGGAAGCCGTGGGATCAACCGAACAAGTGAACATTGTAGTCTTGTGGGACGGTTACTACGCGCCTGCTTACATGTACAGGGTTGTTAAGGGAGGACACGAACTGGTTAGCGACTTTCCCCTAAATGGACAAGAGGTGAACATGGGCGACTCAAACACTTTGGGAACCCTTGTGGATTTCGTAACCAATAGGTTTACGGCTAATCACTACCTCCTCGACTTGTGGGATCACGGAGACGACTTTACTGGAAGCTGCTGGGATTCACATCCAGTGGATTATTTGACCCATGCCGAAGTGGTTATGGCACTTTCAGGGCATCACATAGACATATTAGCCTACGACGCCTGCCTCGAAGCCATGATTGAGGTGGCCTACGAATACAATGCAAAGGGCTTGATGACCGATTACCTGGTTGCCTGCGAAAATTACGTTCCCATGTATGGCTATCCCTACGACAAAATCTTGGAAAACCTAACCGCAAGGCCCGACATGCTAGAGCTAGATTTTGCCAAGGTTATTGTAACAGAGTATGCGAAATTTTACATGCCTAGGGCTCACTTCAATGGAGGTGTAATGGCAACACTTTCAGTCATTGACATTTCAATGGTTGACGAAGCAGTGCAAGAACTGGCTGCTTTAACTGATGTCCTCAAGAACAACATGGCTGCCTATCATGACCTCATCAGCGATGCTAGGGGTGAGGGAAATCTTCCCTGGTCTGAGTATGGATGGGATCTCTACATTGACCTGCCTACCTTTGTAAAATATCTCAACTCTCACGGAGACGAAACGGTTAGTCCGTTGGCTGGCACGCTGCTGGCCACGCTTCAAAACGACGTTATAAAAGCTGTTGCCAACACTGAACCCATGAATTCTGCGGGCGCGCTAGGAATTGGAATATGGTTCCCACCTTCCTACGCCACACAATGGACCAAAATAGGATTACGCCAATATACAAAATTACAGTTTGCATCTCAAGGATGGCTTGACTTCCTATACACCTACTGGCATGGCGGTTGCAAGGGCAGACGCTAAACCCTTGAAAGCCAAAGGCCAAACCCCCTTTCTTTTTGCCCACGCTTTTCCAAATTTGAACACGTTTTCGCTGCGATACTGTATCTAAGTGAGCAGTGAGAAAGAGTCTTGAACTAGGCGGCGCCCCTTCCAAGCTGCTTTCTTTTTCGTTTTTTGTAGAGTATAAACGTGTGCCCGCGCAAGTCTATGAGTGTTGAGTCTGTTTGCGTGGCAATTCTTGTGGCTACGTCTTTGGCTTGTTCCGTTTTGAGCGCTGTCTGCAAGATTTTGGCTTTGACCACTTCGCGTTGTTCCAGTTGTCGGTTAATTTCATTAACTACCTGCTCTGTTGCGCCCTCTTTTCCAACCCAAACCGTTGGTTTTTCTGCGCTCAACCCTTGTCTCATTCGACGCTTCATTTTGGGCGTTATCATGTCTGCTTTTACCCTTTTTTCCTTTCCTTACTCTTGCTCTTTAAAGGTATGCGTGTGCGTTTGCCGCAGACTAGACACGTTGTGACGGTGTGCGATTCTGGCTTCTTTTGAATGCGAACATGACAGTTGACACCAGGATAGATGAAACTTTTACAGTGCCTACAAATCAGGCGCCTATACTCGGTTGGCAATCGCAGTTTGGTCCTCATGGCGATTTTCCGTGCAATCTCAGCGTAACGCTGCGCCAACGCGGGTTCCTCTCGAATCTTTTCCTTAGCCAAACGAAAGAGAATATGGATGCGCTGCAAGGCTATCTGCCGAGTTTCATTCATCCGTTGCTTGTCTCCACATCATGGTTTCCATTAAGTTTTTATTGAGATAGGCTTTTCCCTACGCTGTATAGGGCTGTGCTTTGTTGATTCTCGTTTTGGCTGAGTCTGCGCTTGAAACGGTTCCAGAAAGATTATGGACGCACCGGTCTGTTCAACGATACGCCAAGCTGCGTCGAAAACCTCCACAGCGTGTTCTTCTTGACCGTTCTTATCATCACGCGGCCATGAAAAGACTTGAGCAAAGTGAAAAGCGGGGACGACCCGACATTGTGCATTTCGCTTTGCTTGAGGCTTTAGGCTCACCTCTAAACAAAGAAGAGCTCCTTCAAGTCTATGTGCACACTATTGACGACTATGTTATCGCAGTTGATCCAACGGTTCGTTTGCCAAGAAACTACAACAGATTCGTGAGCCTCATCGAGCAATTGTTCGAATTTGGAAGAGTTCCGCCTCAACCTAGAGAGAAAAGCCTGCTCATATTGAAACGTCAAAAATTGCCCGAATTGATTCGAGAGATAAAGCCCTCCTATGTTTTAGCTCTCAGCAGAGTGGGTAAACCATGCACACTTGAAGAAACGGTTTCAAAACTTTCCAGCGAGAACAGACCCAGCGTGATTGTGGGCGGTTTTCCCCACGGACATTTTTCCGAAACAACTATAAGGCTGGCAAATGAGGTTGCCTCCATAGACTCTGAGACGCTGGAAACGTGGACCGTGACTTCTCGAATCATCTATGAATATGAACGAGCGATCTCCCTGCCAAAAAAACGTCTAAGCCAATAATGCGAAGATTCATCAAAACCAGCATGCTATGTTTATAAGCTAGAGTTTGCACTAGGTGTAAGACCCAGTTAGATACGACGTAGGATCAAAAAGTTGAGGAGAAAGGACGCGGTGACAAATGGACCTTACCTGGCTTGCGTTGACAGTTGGAGTCCTTGCCATGCTCGTCGTCGCTTACTTAGCCTGGTCCATCAGCAAGGAACCTGCCGGAACACCGCAAATGGACAAAATCGCAGGCTACATTGAAGAGGGCGCCAAAGCCTTCATAAAACGACAATACAGAACCATCGCAATTTTTGTCGCGTTAACGCTTGTTCCATTGGTCATTTTCTTTAAAGACGTGAGAGTAGTCATCGCCTTTGTGTTTGGCTCCTTTCTTTCCCTGCTAGCCGCCTACATAGGCCTGCGGGTTGCCGTAAAGGCTAACGTGAGAACAACTAACGCTGCGCGAACCTCTTCAACAAAGGCATTTACTCTTGCCTTTAGAGGCGGAGCTGTAATGGGCCTCTCAGTTGTGGGACTCAGCCTCCTCGGAGTAAGCCTACTCTTCTGGCTCTACAAAGACCCAAGCTTGATTGTGGGCTTCGGCTTCGGTGCCAGTCTCGCGGCTCTGTTTGCTCAACTGGGCGGCGGCATATTCACTAAGGCAGCTGACATAGGCGCTGACCTAGTTGGCAAGATAGAACAGCGCATTCCTGAAGACGACCCGCGAAATCCTGCGGTTATCGCAGACCAGGTTGGAGACAACGTGGGAGACTGTGCAGGAAGAGGCTCTGACCTGTTTGAATCTATAAGCGACGACTACATTACCGCCATGATTTTAGGCGTCATACTGCTCAGTCCATTAGGATTTGGAATAAACGCCTTAATGTTCCCCTTAATGCTTGGAGTCACAGGGATTTTGGCAACAATAGTGGGAGTTTTCGTTACTCGTGGATGGAGAAAAACGAGACCCAGCATGTCTTTCAACCTCGGCCTTTTAGCCACAGCCGTCATTTGTGTGCTTGGCGCATATTTCTCTTCCATGACGCTGCTAAACAACGTAACAATATTCTATGCAGTAGTAAGCGGCTTAGTGGCCAGTCTCGCTGTTGGCTTAGCCGTCCAATACTATATAGGGATCAATGGCAGACCAGTTAAAAAAATAGCAGAGTCTTCTGAACGCGGAGCAGCCATCAACATCATAACAGGCTTGTCCTATGCCTTTCAGAGTCCATTCATGCCATTCTTGTCCGTTTTGGCGGTAATCCTGTTTTCTTATTTCATAATTAATGGCTCGATTCCCGCGCTCTACGGCATGGTTGCAGCCAATCTTGGAACCGACTTAGCCATAGGCATTATCATGTCGAGTGACGCTTTTGGACCCATAAGCGACAACGCTGCGGGTATAGCGCAGATGTCGGGGATACACACGCACAACGGAGAGGCACTGGAAGAGCTTGACGCTATGGGCAACGCCACCAAGGCTTACACAAAGGCTTTTGCCACAGCGTCCGGCACCGTTTCAACCGTAGTGATCTTCATCACTTACGGCGAGATAGTGAAGCTCTATTCGGTTAGTTTCGGACTCTTGAGCCCTATCATTATTGTGGGATTCTTGTTGGGCGCCGCTCTTCCCTTCTTGTTTTCTTCCCTGGCTATTGGAGCCACTGGAAAAACCGCCTATCAAATGGTGGACGAAGTGAGACGACAATTCAAGGAGAATCCGGGCATAATTGAAGGCAAGGTTAAACCAGACTACGTCCGCTGCGTGGACATCGGCACAAAAAACGCGCTCAAACAAATGATTGCGCCGGGACTGCTGGCTATTGCTTCTCCCATCGTCGTGGGTTTCGGGTTTGGAAGCCTGGGAAAATACGCTTTAGGCGCTATGCTCCTCGGAGGATTGGCGACATCCGCCCTATTGTCGCCTTTCTTCACATTCGGCGGCGGCATATGGGACAACGCCAAGAAGTATATTGAAAGAAAGTTCTGGATGAAGGGCACTCCAACGCACACTGCGGCTGTGATTGGCGACACTGTTGGTGACCCGTTAAAAGATGTTGTGGGTCCGTCGCTCAACATCTTTATGAAGTTGACAAACATGACTGCCCTATTAATTGTTCCGATACTGCTTATGCTTTAGAAGTGAAGCGGTTTGCTATGATATTCCGAGTTCTGCAACGGCGCCTACATCGGCTTCAGCCCATGGAACCACAGAACCAACAGAAAAATATCGAGATTGAACCGCCACTCCCAAGTCTTTTGTGGATGGATCGAAAGCCACAATGGAAAAGGTGGACGTTAATTGACATCTTTTATAAATTGCCCAGGTTTTCATAAAACCAAATAGGTATAGCCCTGCAATTTTAGATTTTTGTCGCATCTAAACACGCGGTTATCTCACAGCAACATGGATAATGCCACATAATATGAAGTAGGGCGCCAAAAAAAGAGAGGTTTATCTCTTGAGCAGTTCTTCGAACATTTCGGCCAGTTTTGGTTGTTCCCTCACGAGGTCTGAGGTTGTCACGATACCCACGAGTTCATCGTCTCTGACAACTGGCAGTTTCTTTATATTTTTCTTAGCCATGATCCTAGCGGCTTCCTCTATGCTTGCGTCTTCGCTTATGGTCACAATGGGCGCGGACATGACTTCTCTGGCAGTCACCGCGTCGGGTGGAATCCGAGGCTGAACTATTTTGCTCATAATGTCCCTGTGAGTTATTATACCCACGGGTCGCTTCTCCTGCACAACAATAACGCTGCTTATGTCAAATTTGTTCATGGTGGCAACAACCTCTTGAACACTTGAGTCTCGCCTTACCACCCTCGGATCCTTGCTCATCGCATCTCGAACCAAAATCATTCCAGCCATTTAGACACCGTCTCCTCTAATCAAACTGAACGCTAAGTTAAGCGCGCAAAGATGTTTTAATTTTTCGCTTGACCCTTTTTGAGAAAATCCATTAGCATTGGCATGAGTTGTGTGCCTTTCTGTAAGATTCCTAAACTTCCTTTTCGACACTCTTTCTCAGAGAACTTCACGCTGTTGTCACCTTTGATTCTATCACTCGATACAAGCACTGGAACAGGATCGTCGCTGTGTGTCCTCACCAGGCACGGAGTAGAATGATCCGAGGTAACGCAGATCAAGTAGTCTTTAAGGTTTATTTTTTGCAGCAGTTCGCCGAAAAAGTGTTCATCTATTGTGGCGATGAGTTGCGCCTTTAATCGAAAGTCTCCGTCGTGCCCAGGTTCGTCTGGACCCTTTATGTGAACGTAAAAGCAATCGTAAAGAGGCATGGCTTCAAAAAGTTTTTTAATTCGGAGCAAACTGTCGCTTTTCATGTTCTGCGACGGAGGCGGCAAATCGATGAGGCTCATGCCAGCTAGTTTGGCTATTCCTCTCTCAACAGGCATGTCGGCTAAACAAGCGAAACGAACGTTATATTTTTCGCCAATGTTAAAGAATTTGGGCAACACGTGTCCGGCGTCTCTTGTGAGTATGACGTTTGCCTTCAGCTTTCCTTTCGCAACGCGATTCTTGTTCACTTCGTGCTCGTTTAGCACCTTATGAGACTTTTCAACAAACTCGTTGACAAGCGCAACTGAAGCCTTTGCTTCGCTACTGTTGTCCATGGGCTCACATTTTTTCAGAACCATTTTTACCTCTTTCTCAGCCACACCCAATTCTTCTAGTCTAGTATATGCTGGATCTGTGTTAGTAATCCTGCTTGAAAGAGGCTTGGCTCTGCTTCGAATGACCAAAACAGCCCTGTGACCAATGGTGCTTTTGAACTCAAAATCGGCTGGATAAGACTCCAATTTCACCTTTTCGTTTACGGTTTGGCTCAGTTTCAAAGCTTCTTCTGTGGTTAAGTCTCTGCCAGCTCGTCTGTCAATGATTTGTGTTCCATGACCCAACGTTGCGAAGTTGCAGCGCAAGGCTAGGTCGCCGTTTTTCATGCTTATGCCTGCGCCTACAGCCTCAAGAACCCCTCGGCCAGTCGCATATTTGAACGGGTCATAGCCCAAAATCGATATTACCGCAACATCGCTTTCTGGCGCCACACCTTTACCAACCGTGTACATGAGTCCTGTTTTTCCGTTTTTGGCGAGAAAGTTCATGTTAGGTGTGTCTGCAATGCCTAGAGGAGTCTCGTTTCCCAGTTCTGGAATTGGCATGTCTCCCATGCCATCGATGACAACATAAATTAACTTCAAATCCGGCGCTCCCATCATTATCAAAGCCAATTTGAATTAAGAATTGTGGAACGAAAAGATATAATTGCTGCGCTCTTTCATGTGACAGTGACATGTGTTACGCACACAGAAATTATAAGTTCACAATCAACATGCTATTAGGGGTTTGAGCCTTGAGAATTGGGTTCTTTGTTTGGGAGTATCCGCCAACATTGGTAGGCGGCTTGGGCACCTACGCCGAATACATCACGAGAGAGTATATTGAACTCGGACATGACGTCACTGTTTTTACGCTTAATCCTGGAAACCTCCCGACACGAGAAATAGTCAAAGGCGTGGAGGTTCATCGTCCCCTCATAGCTGATGCCAGCAACGTTTTTCCAGTGTTTGTAACCGAAGACCTGCGCAGATGGGGCACCAACATTCGATTCTTCAACGACATATTCCTCTATAATATTCTGAGTTCTACGAAGCTCATCAACGACTTGATCAGAAAGGAGCACTACAAATACGAGATTGTTTGCGTGCACGATTGGCTGAGCAGCACAGCTGGAAACATAATCAAAACCGAAACAAAGATTCCCGTGGTTTTTCACGTTCACAGCACCGAATGGGGTCGAAGCGGAGGACAAGGCTCACAGGTTGTGTCACACTTAGAAACCCAGATGGCTCAAACATGCAATCACGTAATCACGGTAAGCGAGGCCATGCGTGAAGACTTGGTTCGGCATGGATGGCCAGCGTCAAAGATATCTGCGGTTTGGAACGGCGTGGACCCTGACAAATATGACCCCTCTAAGGTGCAACCTCAAGCTGTTGAGAAAGTTCGAGAACGCCACGGCGTACCCAAAGATGGAAACATGATACTTTTCATAGGGCGATTGACATGGGTCAAGGGTGTCCGGAATTTAGTGCAGGCTATGCCTTCGATATTGAAGGATTTTCCCAAAGCTAAATTGGTAATTCTAGGTAAAGGCGAGGAACAGAGAGACTTGATCGATCTCGCCAACAGACTAGGTATTGGAGACAAAGTTATGTGTCACTTCGAGTTTGTCCCCGAACCAGACAGAATCGCACATTATGCAGCCGCAGACGTGTGTGTCTTTCCATCAATCTACGAGCCCTTCGGAATCGTAAGCCTAGAAGCCATGGCCCTTGCGAAACCTGTGGTTGTCGGCGCACAGGGAGTTGTGGGCTTTAAAGAACAGGTTGTTTCCTCAGGCGACGATCAGAACGGAATTCACGTCAACGGCAACGATCCGGCTGACATAGCGTGGGGGATAAAAATAGCGCTCAAAGATCCTGATAGAGCCAAGAAATGGGGAGAAAACGGACGCAAGAGAGTATTAGAGTATTTCACATGGAGAAAGGCAGCAGAGCAAACCCTACAAATATATGACTCTTTTCTATCTTCTTAGTTCAAAGGTTTTTAGAACTGATTCTGTCTTTTAGTTTGGTTACGAAGCTACTAAATGGAAAACCTGAGAGACAAAAAACGTTAATCATGTTAAAGGTTTGTTTGAAAGGGTGAAAACAGAAGCATAAAAAGCAGTTTGTAAGATAATTTTCTGTAGAGGGTGTTGTTGCTTGCCGAGCGCGATGGCGCAGGGTGTCTATGCCAATCTTGAAAACATTATTGAGTTTGCGCGAGATGGAATTGTCAGCAAGGTTGTCTTGAAGGCTGCGGACAAGGAAGTCAGCCTATTCTGCATGTCTTCTGGACAATCGCTTTCAAGCCACACGTCTAGCTATCCTGCTATAATACACGTGTTGCGGGGTAAGGGAGAAGTGACGCTGGCCAAGAAAAAATATGAGGCAACAACAAACGCTTGGTTCTACTTGCCAGCAAATCTGCCACACGCAGTGGAGGCAATTGAAGACCTAGTTTTTCTGCTTACTCTTTTTAAGGGAGCAAAGTAGTCTATTTGTCCTCTTCAAATTTTAGCCTAGCTTGGTCTGTATCCATCAACCTTATTTTTTGAAATCAAATTGAAAACCTAAACTCTATATAGACCACAGTTTATTAGTTTGGAATGATCTCATTATGGAAAGTCATAATGATTACATATTAAAAGTATCAAATCTGAGCGTAAAGCTTCAAGATCAGCCAATTTTAGATAACATTAGCTTTAAACTCAAGAAAGGTACGACTCTGGCGATAGTTGGCCCAAACGGCGCTGGCAAGACCGTGTTCTTTAGAACATTGTTAAATCTGGTTCCATACAGTGGAAAAATTGAATGGGCTGATAAAGTCAAAATAGGCTATGTGCCTCAGAGTCTTTCTGTGGGTGATATACCAATTTCTGTAAAAGAATTTTTATCGTTCAAAGCCAGTTCAGACATAGAAAATTCTCTTAGTTCAGTTGGGCTAGATAGCGAAACCATATTGGATAAGAGTTTGAATGTTTTGTCTGGTGGACAACGGCAAAGAGTATTAATCGCGTGGGCCATTATCGATAAACCAAATGTTTTGTTATTTGACGAACCTACAACGGGCGTAGATTTAGACAGTGAAGAAGCCATCTATGAAATGTTGAATAGACTCAAGAAAGGAAGAGAGATTACAATACTTCTAATATCGCATGACATACACATTGTTAGAGATTATTCAGACTACATGTTGGCTTTAAACAAATGCGTGACATTTTTCGGAGAATCAAAGAAAATAATGGACCCAGATTTGCAGAGGACAATTTATGGCGAACCGGTTTGCATAGTAACACCAACACAATAAGTGATTTTCATGCCATATGAGTTAATGTTTAGTTTATTGATAGGAATTTTCGTAGGAGTTTCAGCTGGCTATCTGGGTTCTCTTATGGTCCTTGAAAAAATGGCTCTCGTTGGTGATGCCCTATCGCACGTGGCTTTGCCTGGTCTTGCCTTAGGGATCTTGTTTAATTTCAATCCTTTCTTCGGAGGATTTGCCTTTCTCTTTGCATCAGCAGTCATAATTTGGCACATACAAAGGGTTACCAAGTTGTCTTTTGAAACCCTTGTAGGTGCGGTGTTCACGCTGGCTTTAGCCGTGGGAATATTAATTATACCTGAACCAGAATTGCTTGAAGCATTGTTCGGTAGTATAACCGAAGTAAGTTTGCTGGACACAACATTAGCGGTAATTGTTTCCTTTATAGCCATTTTTCTGACAAAGACTATTTACAACAAAATCGTTTTAGGCATGATTTCTGAAGAGCTTGCGACTTCAACCGGCATCAAAGTTGCCAGAATAAATCTCCTGTATCTTTTGCTTGTATCCCTCGTAGTCGCGATAGGCATAAAGATTACAGGAACCTTATTGGTTGGCTTTCTTGTTGTAACTCCAGCCGCGGCTGCCAAGACTATAAGTTCTAACCTATTCAAATATGCTGTACTAAGCTCTATATTTGGTGCAGTTAGCGCGTCTTCAGGAGTTTTACTATCAGGTTATTTGAACCTGCCGCCTGGGCCATTGGTAGTCTTGTCAGGTATTACAATATTTCTGGTAGCTGTATTGGTAAAGTGGGCATCAAAATAGTAAATCAGAAACCGCAATCATTAGGTTTCTTCGTACGCGCCGATTCATAAATTATAAGTTAAACTTTGATTCCTCACTTTCTCATGACACTAATGAAAAGTGATATTGACGTTTTAACGGAGATTCCGTGCTTCAAATGTTTGTTTTGGGAGACTTTGCAGAATGGCGAATTGCATTGTGATCCCAATGAATGTCAAGAGTTAACCGAGTGGCTTTTCAAAGAAGCCGAAAAATTACCGCAAATTAAGAGAGTTTAACATTTGCAAGTGTACGTGAATTCCACGCGTTCAACGAATCCAGAAATGTTAAAAATTTTTGTTTAGATCCTTCATCCCATGATTGTTTCAAAATTAGAAGCAACCGCTTCCCGTTAACTGCTCTCTGCTACTTTTTGCTGCCCTATTGCCTTTGGTGCGGCCGCCGGGATTCGGACCCGGGTCGCCGGCTCTCTTCTACGCTTGGGAGGCCGATGTCCTAGACCAGGCTAGACTACGGCCGCTCATTGTTTTGGGTGGGGTGGTGCGGTATATCTATATGGTGGTTTGCAAGATAAAAGTGAAGACCATATCGTAAAAAAAAATAATCCATGGAGAGACGTTGAAGTTGACTGGTAAAGTCTTGTCTGGAATCCATTTCTGGCAAGGAAATGAAGCCTGTGTCGAAGCTGCCATATTGGCTGGGTGTCGCTTTTATGCTGGTTACCCGATCACGCCCTCAAGCGAAATTTTTGAACATTTGGCTTTGAGGCTTCCTCAGGTTGGCGGCGTTGTTGTTCAAATGGAGGACGAGATGGCTTCTTTGGGTGCTGTTATAGGCGCCAGTTGGACAGGTGCTAAGGCTATGACTGCCACGTCTGGGCCTGGCTTTAGCCTCATGCAGGAGTTTTTGGGCTTTGCGTTCATGACTGAAACACCATGTGTGGTTGTGGATGTTCAACGTGCTGGTCCGAGCACGGGGCAGGCGACCAAGTGTGGTCAAGGCGATGTCATGCAGGCGCGTTGGGGCACCCACAGCGATTACGCCTCTATTGTTTTGTCGCCTAACTCGGTTCAGGAAATGTTTGACCTTACAATTCATGCGTTTAATCTTGCTGAAACCTATCGGACGCCAGTGGTGGTTTTGGCAGACGAAATCGTGGCGCACATGAGAGAACGAATCGAGGTTCCATCTCCAGAGCAGATAACAATTGTTGACAGGAAAAAGCCTAAGTCAACAGACAAAATGTTTTTTGCGCTGGAAGAAGTCGCGCCCATGCCCTCGGTTGGCGATGGCTTCAATGTGGCTGTCACAGGCTCAACCCACGACGAGCGCGGTTATCGTTTTACAGCCGACCACGCTGTGCATCAACGCTTGGTGAAGAGCCTAGTTGGAAAGATCATGAACAACTCCAACAAAATGGTAGACTATGAAGCTCAGAACGTTGACGACTGCGATGTGGGCATTGTCGCGTTTGGATGCACCTCGCGAGCGGTTTACGAGGCTGTTGATTTGGCCAAAGAAAAAGGAATCAGAGTGGGATACATTCGATTGAAGACCTTGTGGCCTTTTCCTCAAGATGCCGTCTACAAAATGGCTAAAAATGTCAAGGCTGTGGTTGTGCCCGAAATGAACCTAAGAGAAATGTTTTACGAGGTTGAGCGAGCCGTGCACGGTGCAGCGCCTGTGGCATCTTTGAACAAAATTGGCGGCAGTGAAATGATCACGCCTGAAGAGTTGCTAGCGGAAATCGAAAGGAGCGTGAAATAACAATGACTGAACCCTTTAACATTAGACGATACTTGCGAGAAGACTTGACCCTTCCGTTTTGCGTTGGCTGCGGTTGCGTCACGGTTATGAGCAGCTTTCTCCAAGGCGTCCAAGAATTGGGCCACCAAGACCTCAGCAAGTTTGTTTTCTGCAGCGGAATCGGTTGTGCAGCTTGGATTCCATCCCCGTATTTTGTGGCTGACTCTATACACACGCCTCACGGTCGCAGCATACCGGTTGCCGCTGGCGTCAAGATTATGCGTCCAAACTTGAACGTTGTAGTTTTTGGCGGAGACGGAGACATAGCTGGAATAGGGCTCAGCCATCTGGTCCACGCTGCTCGCAGAAACCTTGACATCGTGGCTATCATGGTGAACAACATGATTTACGGCATGACCGGCGGACAAGTGGCGCCAACAACTCCGCTTGGAGCCAAGACAACAACCACGCCGTATGGAAGCTTTGAACGACCAATCGACGCAACCCGCGTGGTGGTTGCGGCTGGAGCAAGCTACGCGGCACGTTGGACCACGGCTCACGGTGAACAATTGAAAGAAGCCATAAAAAAGGCGGTTACAACCAGAGGCTTCGCCTTCATCGAAGCAGCGAGTCCATGTCCAACGGCGTTTGGGCGCAGGGTTGGCTTCAAAGACGTTGCAGAAATGCTCCGATGGTTTAAGGAAAATTCGGTACCGTTAGAGCAAGCAGTCAAAATGACCGATAAAGAGTTGGTTAACAAAATTGTTGTTGGCGAATATGTGAGCAGGGAGGCCCCTACGCTTACGGAGAGTCTCTATAAAACACTTAGGGAGGCGCAAAAAATTGCCTAAACAAACCGAAATCAGAATAGCCGGACTCGGCGGACAAGGCATAGTCTTGGCTGGACAAATATTGGGACGAGCCGCGATTTACGATGGAAAATATGCGGTTCAAACCGGGAGTTATGGAGCTGAAGCCAGAGGAAGCGGTGCCAAGAGTGAGGTTATTGTTTCCAACGAGAACATTGGTTTTCCGCTTGTGCGAAAATGCGACATTTTGGTCGTAATGAGTCAAACTGCCCTACAAAAAAATTTGAAAGATTTGAAGGAAGATGGAATTCTCATAATTGACGAGGATATTGTCAAGGAAACGCTAGGCGTCAAGGCTAAGGTTTTCATGGTAGCTGCTACTCGAACCGCTGAGGCACAGCTTAGGTCTAAAATGTATGCAAACGCGGTCATATTGGGTGCGCTGACAAAAGTAACTGGCATTGTCAGTCAGGGTGCTGTTGAAAGGGCAATAGTGGACAGCGTTTCAAGAGAAGCCCAAGAGAAGAACATCAACGCGTTTAGGTTAGGCTTAGACCTTATAAAACAATAGGGAAATCATGGCGACTGCTGCCCTTATGAAATGTTATTCCACTACAAGCTTCTGCCTATCTGACGAGCTTTCTTTAGCAGGTCTTCTCTATTGGCTACTGGATTTTTCACGGTGTTTTCAGCTTGCAGTGATGCAAAGACTTTCATTTTGAAATAGTTTTCCAACACATTTTTTATCCACTCTGCTACGCTGTTGTAGGCTTCAGGTTTGTCCCACTCGTAGGTTAATATAATTACGGCGCGTGCATTTTTAGGAAGACGATCCTTTCTATCTTCCTTTTCATAGTATATCAGGCGGTCGATGAATATTTTTGCACGGTCACTAACATGGTCGTAGTAGATAGGAGTTCCAAAAACAAGTGCGTTCATTTTCTCAAGAGACGGATAAATCGACTCCATGTCGTCTTTGGGTCCAACTACTCCATATGGTTTGTCTGAAGCAGATGCGATCAACGGGTTTATTTTTAAGTCTCCCAAGCATTTCAGTTCTGCTTCGTACCCTGCCTCTTCTGCACCCTTTAAAACTTCTTTAACCATTGTCGCTGTGTTTCCTGAACTGTGAGGACTGGCGGCAATTCCCAAAATCCTTTTAGAATTTTTCACAACTACTCCCTCTTACTAATTGTTTCTGTAATTCCAATTTGAGATGTGTAAGACGCTCTTAATATTTACGCGCGAGTAATAAGAAGACAAGCCATAAGACAAGTGTGCGCTAAAACTCTTAAATCTCGCATTTGGCTTAGCCGAATAGTGATGTTGCTCTCAAAGTTTGACCCTTGGCGTTCTACTCTCTGCACATGTCTCGATAAGCTGACCTTCAATCCTTACACTGGCTGCAATCACAGGTGCGTTTATTGTTACGCTTCCTCATACATTCCCAATTTTTTCAAATGCAGGCCGAAGAAGGATTTGATTCAAAGATTGAGGAGAGAATCGCTCAAACTGAAGGGTGAAATGATCTCTATTTCTAATTCCTCTGATCCCTATCCAACCATAGAGAAGGAATTGGGCTTAACTCGGAAATGTCTGGAAATCTTGACTCAAAGAGATTGCAGGATTCAAATTATAACCAAATCGGATTTGGTGGCAAGAGACCTAGACATGCTAAAGAAAAGGCCGTCGATGGTTGCGGTGAGCATCACCACAGAAAACGATGACATTTCTAAACGGCTTGAACCCAACGCTCCTTTATCTTCAGCGAGAGTCAAGGCGATTGAAACGCTTACTCAAAAAGAAATCCCCATTTGCGTGAGAATTGACCCAATAATACCGTTTTTGAATGACAACCCAAAAGAACTGATAGAAACCCTTGTATCAATAGGCGTCAAACACATAACATGCTCGACATACAAGGTTAAACCCGACAACTGGAGAAGATTCAGCGCAGCCTTTCCTGAAATCGCAAAACAACTGGAACCATTCTATTTTGAAAAAGGCGAGAGGATAAGTGGCTACCGCTACTTGCCAAAAGAAATGAGATACAACCTAATGAGAAGACTGAAAGAACTAACCGAACACAACGAAATGAAATTTGGAACATGCAGGGAAGACTTGAGCCAACTCAATTCAGCCACCTGCGACGGTTCATGGTTGCTAGTAACCCAATAAGAACTTTCAACAGACCCCATGGAAAGAAACAGTGATGACAAATGTGCGCGTCAGGTTGCTGGTTTAGTGTGTTGGTAGGAATGTTACTGGATATTTGCAGTAGTTTGCGGCGAAGATGTTGAGGTCTATGGGGCCGACGTGGCCGTCGAGGTCCAAGTCGCCTAGTCTTAGTATGTCGAATTCTATGAAGGGCAAGCCCAAAGGTAGGAGGCCGATTCTGTCTCTTTCCTCTGCAAAGTTAGGACTGGGCCATCCCAAGTCTTCTAGTTCTTGGATTCTTACGTCAAAGCCCCATTTGGTCATATTCATCGGTCCGATGAAGGCAAAGTGAGTGGCGTTTTCCATATAGGCGCCGCCAGTTTTGGACGGTATCTGTTGTGGTGGTGGCAGTATCATGCCTTTTTTTATTGGCCCTGCAATAATTGTAACGTTGAGGGCATACTCGCTTCCGTAATGGTCTGTTCCAAGATGAACATATCCAGGATGATTGCAGATGGGTTTCTCAAACACTAGGCGTTCACCTTCTCTGAGGTCCCATGGCCATGGGGTATAATCGTAGGGTTGAAGCACGTCTTGGTAGGCGTTGCCCGGTCGACCAATAGAATAGTACGCTTCGTCAGCGTAGGGGGTGAAGTCGGAGTCTGGGGCTGGCAAGACGTCGCCGTGGCGGTTTTCCCAAACCCAGCTTATACCACGCTGGTCTCCTGCCTTAGGGTTGTAATCTGTCGAGGACATATGCGCCCGTATCATGTATGGATCTGCATAGTCCAGGTAGAGGTATGTGGTTCCATCTGGAGTTATTGTTGCCTTCAAATGCATGTCTTCAAAGAGGGCTTCATGTCCTGGCATGAAGCTGTATCTGAACCATCTGGCAAATAGCGCTTCCCAACCCCAAACGCCTGGAGAATGTATCTTGATGACAATGTTATCGGCGGTGACTTGCAATAGAGTGAGGTTGAAAGTTGATCTTCCGCCGCCGCCTTGGGCCATCCAGCTGGCGTCAAAGACAGATCCCATGTTATATATGCCGTATCCTCCTTGCCACCTAGGTGTGTTGGCTTGTGTGGTTGCCCAATTGATCCAGCTTGTTTCCACTTTGGCTTCGTTTGTGGTCCACCATGTTGCGAATGGTGTGGTTCCATCCCATCCTAGGACTCTTTGGGCGGCGTTCAAGTCAAGTTTCACGGTTCCTGTCAGGTTGGTTAACCAACCATCGTTGCTACTCCATTTTGCCCAGCCAAAATAGGCTTCAACCTCAGCCTGCGTCATGTAGTTCATGTGCCAATCGATTTCAACTGTCCCGGTTGGCGCTGTTGGTTTCAGTAGTGGGAAGAACATTGGTTTCGGATTGGTTGTAGCCATGTTAATCTCTGGCAGGTTTTGAGCTCCCACCCTCAACCGACAGTTTATGTAGAAGTAGATGGCTCCAAGCACAGTTTCCCACAGATGCACGCCATATTGATGGTTGACAGGCATATCACCTTCACCATAATATTCATAACGCTTGTCCCACCAACTATACAACGGATACTCAAAGATGTCATAAATCGTATAGGTGATGGTTCTTGTTCCCAGTTGTTGAGGTTCAAAAAGAGCCCCTGACGAAGACGATGTAGCAGGTAACGATGATCCACTAACAAGAGCAGTAGCCAAAATCACTAAAAGTATTAAGTCAGCTTTCTTCATTCTAACCTTCCTCCCTCGTTTTATAATATATTTAACCTTTGCTTTACAATATTTTGTGCAACTATTAAGGATTTAAAGTTAACGCACACGACAATAGAACTCCTACGAGAAGCCTTGGGCTTAATAAAGGTGGAAACGCGATAAAACAAAAACGAGCGCAAAGTTGTGAAAGTGGACGCAGGTTATTTTAGCAGTTCCAGCAGTTTCTCGCCTCTAGGCGTGACTTTGTAGACGCCTCGGCTCACTCGTTCAACGTAACCATTGATAAGTAGATAGTTGTAAAACTGTTTTCTAACAGTGTTTGATGTTGCGAAGCGCAGGCATGTGGCAACCGCTTTTTTCTCAATATCCGTATAGTGCACATGCCCCTTCTTAACGAGTTCAAGAATTGTTTTGCGGAGAACATCTCTTTCCCGGTCTTTCATTTTAGTCGGACCTCAGCTGGCAGTTGAGCCGAACAGTATTGGCAGATGGGGCACCGCATGACAATTTTCATAGGATGCTGCAGATTGCCATAGGCTACTGTGCTGTTCATGGCGCCGTATGTTTGAGGCGTTAAATCAGGCGTGTAGGGCTCCATGCGATGACCCTTTGGACAATATTCCCAGCAATCACAGACAGCCATGTCAGTTGGGCGCGGTCTACAAATTTTCTTGTCGCATCGAGGACAGATACCGCATACTAAGCCAACTTTTGTGGCCATTGTTTGCAACCCGCAAATATTTTTCCAAGCTCTGTTTCAATAGCTTCGCATGATTTCCTCTATTTGTGCACGGGTTAAGGGTGGAGACCGCTTGAGAAGCTCGTTTAAAATCTGACTGCTTGAGGCGCCTGAATTATATAGATTAATCAAATATCGCATATCTTCCATTGGTAATGTTTTGCCATAGCGGATTATTATGTTGTCGAGCGGTTCAAAGCCTATTTCAATTTCAACCATTATATCAACTCCATATCAACCCTAGTACACCGCGATTATGAAACAAATGACAAAAATGATAATTCCAACAATCGCGAGCAGAAGAAAAACTAAATATTTGCGTTTTTTAGCAATTTTACGCCTAAATGCACCTAGTGCACCAGCCAGAGTGGATAAAGCTCCTAATCCGGCGCCTTCCTCGTCGGATATGCCGAAAATTGCTTCCACATCAGAGCCGGATACACTAAACGTTAAAATCGACGTGTTTGAGTTCCAACTCCACTGCGACGCGTCTAAATATTGTCCGTTAACTCTTAAATATCGAGGACGATAACCGCTCGTGAAAATTTGAATCTGCACCTGCCCATCTAAAGATTTTATTGAAGCCATAAGGCGACGCAAGATAGTGTTTTGATATGAATCGGATAAGGATCCATTAGTTATTTGTTTGATGATAAAGGGATGTATGTCATAAGGTTGCAAACCATATCCTTGATGTAAAAAAGGTGTTGTTGAATTGTTGTTTGTGGTAAGAGTAAAGTTCAGTTGGATGTATCGGTATCCTTGGCTCTCGTTTAATTGATACCATTCAAACCCGTTTGAGAGGGTTATTGTTTCGACTAAACTTCCAGTCTGGCTTGAGATTTCTTTTCCGTTTATTTTGACGGTTATACTTTGTCCTGATGCAATTGAAGCGTTAAACCATGTTAAAGACCATGAAGGATCTGTGAGGTCACTGTCGATCCAGTTTGTTTGAAAACTGCCGCTTGCTCGATAGTTAATTGTCGCATTGTATATTTTGATGTCGTCAACCCAGATTTTACCGTACATGCTGCCGATGCCAACATAGCCTGATGCCCACGAGAAAGGAACATCTTGTTCCCAGAGTAGAACGCCGTCACAATAGATTTTTGCGCTCCAGCCTTGTCTAACAAATAGAGTGTAATTTTTGAAGGTGGTTGTGCTCCATGAAGGATAGGCTGCGCCTTCTGTTCCCGCCCATGCACCGCTAGCTCTTTTTCGTCGTAAAATGACACCGCCGCCCGCGAGGTCTTTCATGTTGAAATAATAGAAGTTACCCGTGTCGATGACATACATAAACACCGCCATATTATTACCAGTGCCTGTGGTGTTTGCTCTGAATTCCATTTTGAAAGATGTGTATTGCGCAACGTTTGTGTAGAATCCGCCAACTTCCTCGGTTGCTTTCATGTAGAGGTAGCCGTCTGATTCGCTGTACTCCGCCAATCGACCCGAAATGTTGATCATCTGCCACTTAGCTGCTAATGCGTCATCATTAAAATTGTCACTGTCAATCAATGTGAAAGCATAATCTTCGTCAAGTTGAACGCTCCATTGAGTTGCCGATAATTTTGTTCCGCTAAATGAGCCTTCAAATCTTCTCTTATCTGTCTCAGCTGCTGGTTTAAATCGGTAAATGTTGGAGCCTGTTGCGCCAAAGTAAACGTAGCCTTTCCACAGAACCGAACCATGCCAGCCGTAAGCGTTGTTTCCAGATGGCACGGATATTTTGCGAAAAGTGACTTGCGAATCATTGCCCACATATCCTTTGAAGAAGTAGGTTGAGCCATACGTGAAGTAATACAGTGTTCCATTGGCCACTTGCAAACTGAGAATAACATCGTTGCTGTTGACGGCGTAGACCGTTTTAAAGGTAACAAGATCATCGGAGTATATTAGATGCGGTGTTTTGTTGTCTTTAGTTCCAACGCCGAAATAGATTCTGTTTCCTTCTATGGCGTGACACCACAATGCGGGCATGCCTTTAAACTCGTCAAAATCTGCGACTGTTATCCAGTTTGCGCCATTCCATTGAAAGATTCTTGTAGATGGGACCGCGCTTTCCGATGAAAGATAGAGTGTGTTATTGTATTGGAAAAAGTGTAACCCTTGCTGACCAACGCCTTCTAATGTTGGTAGATTAACAGTTTTCCATCCGACGTCAGCCCGCCAATACGCAGTTGTTTTATTTGAATCGCCAGTTGTGTAGAATAGGCTATTGTTGAACCATGCGATGCTGTGTATATGCGTATCCAAAACCGTTTTAATGATTGTCCATGAGACGCCGCCGTTGTCACTTCTTTGAATTTTTCCATAACTTGACCCGCTTGAATAGAAAAGCGAGCCATTTGTTGCTTTAACAAGTCTACCGTATCCTGTCGCTGATATTCTTGACGCGTTACCGATCCATGACCATGATACGCCGTCTGAACTTCTATAAACCCTAACTTCACTGGCAAAAGTAGAAGTAAAATAGAGGTAGTTGTCTGTTGCCAACCATTCGAAACCTTCACCAGACCCGCCTGTAAAAGTGAAAACTTTCTCTATGGTTTCGTTTGGAATTTTATCGGGTGGAAACCATGTTTTCGCTTCTGGTGTTGTGATCCCAACAAGGCTCAAACCAAGTAATAGTAGCAAACAAATGAGAGCAAACTTGGGCAAGGTCATTCATACCTCCAGTCTTCGCGCTCGACCACAAAGAGGAAAAGAAACCGTGGTTTCGCCCGAATTTCACGGGCTCGTCAGGAGCGTCTCAACTCATCTACAAACTGGTTGAGATGTTGGTCATGCGGGCTACAGCCTTGCTGCTTAACACGGCTAGTCCTATGCGTTCGCTGGCAACCAAGCCGAACACGTTGTTTTTCGGGTCTTGATAATCTTCAACCGTTATGTCCCGGCGAATCAGCATCACAGCTGCGACCACTTTGTTGACTGCGTGAGCCGTTCCGTTGGTGCATTTGCTGCTTTTGTAGATTTTCATGGTTAACGCTTGACCAACCAAGCCTCGTGCCAGCTCGGTTTGTCCACTTGGCAAATATTGACTATTGATGAATTCAGTCTGGGTAAACAACTGTGACGCTTGCTTTGGATGCAAAATCAACGTGTCCGCGTTTGGGAAATCCTCGTTTTCTATAGCGTCCCAATGTTGAACACACTTGTTCCAGTTCATGGCGGTTCCGCCGCCTGCTAGGACTCCACCTGTAGCTAGGTCAGCAGCCGCAATGTTGGCATAAAGAGCTAAGACCTTCTCTGTTTCCTTCTCAGCGACTGAGCGCCCTAGTTCTTCTAATTGTCTTTGAAGGACATTCCATTTGGCGTCTTCAGCGAATTCCCTGGTCCATTCGGCTCCATCCTTGATTATGATGTTTGTTTGCACATCAACGGTGGTGTATCGTTCACCATGGATGCGTACAGTTCCGCCTTCACTAGCTACATAAGCCACGCTTTTCTTGGCCTTTGGAAAACGCTCGAGAGCCTCTGTCGTTGTGCGCACATCGATTATTTCTCTGCCGATAAGGTTTGGCTTAGCAGCCTCCACAACTGTGTCGTGAATTTTGCCTAAAGCGCCAGCCATGTCGCTGAATATGCCTTCTTTCATGCCCGCCTTGAGATAAGCCATTGTAAATGGATTTTTGTAGGCTGTTTTGACCTGCTGTTCAAACACTTGCTTGTACCATTCTTCGTTCAGTAAGGATTCGTGTAGTTTTGGCAAAACGATTTCAGGCATGGTTTATCACTTCACCACATTCATAATGATGAAGTCGCCAGCGCCGGTTGCGCTTTGTTCTCCCCAGCCGAGATTTCTGTCAGTGTATTGTTTGGCAGTTTCTGAGCCTGCAAAAGCCAAAATTCGCCCAGACGCGTCGGCTCCGTAGAGGCTTTCACCCCTTGTGGTTGCGCCGCCAACTGCAACTTTTATTCTGCCTCTGACAAGAACAGGACACATCTCGCCGATTGCAACAGTTTTGGTTGCAATGCCAATGCATGGTTGAGCGGCTGCAGCTGGACTCACTTTGTCATCTGCGCTCAAATAGACTGCTTGGCCCTTGGTTATGGCCGCGGCAGCCTCGTATTCGTGTATTTCTGCAACGCCTATGGGATCGATTACGTCGCCTGCCACAAGATTCGGTAGCCCAGTTAAATCAGCCATTTGCTGTTTTCTCCATATTCGGTTTGCTTGGTTTCAACGGTTCATCCCGTTTACTTCCAGCCATGATTACATTCATGACTGTCACTTCGTCGTTTTCCGAACTTGGTCCAGTCTCTGTTCTATGCTCAGCCTTTGCTTCTAGAAGCTCTTCGTTCACTATGCGCTCGTGTTCAAAAATGATCTCGTTGATTTGGGCTTCTGTCAACGGAGGCACGTATTTTCTCAAAACTCCATCCAATTTGCCCACATTTTCATCTCCGCATCTGGGAACATTATGACTCGAATTCTTTCAGAACTCGCAGTTGTTCCTGAATCATTCTTTGTGGACCCCGAGACCAAGCCCTAGTGATTCCTAGCGCCGGATGCGTGTCTTTAATGGCTTCAACAAATCTTTGGTACTTCTGCTCCCAAGACCTGACTTGCTTTTGTGCGTCGGCTAGTTTGGCTTGAGTTTCCACGAGTTGTTTACGAAGTGCAACTATGTCAGGTGTCTCCACCGATTGCTTGAGTTTAGCCTCTGTTTCAGCAAGTTGCTCCATAATGGCGTTCCAGAATTTTATGTAGGCATCTTTATCGCCTGGTGGAAAATCTTTGAGGAGATGCACACTGGTTAACTCGAAGTTCCTTGGCGCCACGCCGTTCACGTATTCAACTTTGCCGCCAGGTCGAAGCCAGTTGAGTTCAATGCTTACACCCTTGAAGCCCTTGCTATTGATTTGCTCAGCGATTTGGTCATCAACCGTTCCTTCGAAGGCAATTCCATCTTCTTTTGAATCGTAATATGCGTTGGTAACTACGTTGGGCGGCGGTAACAGATATCGGTGGTCAATTCCGAAAGGTTTGCCAATCAGGGTTGGAGCCGCCTTTTCAAGTTCCTCTCGCAGGTAAACGTGTGTCATGCCTTCTTCAGGGTGAAAGATTCTCTTGGGGTGGATGGCAACACCCGAAACTTTTTGTCCCTTTAGGTTGATGGATTCGGTGAAGAGATGCAGCTTCTGAGTTTCGCTTTCGCCTAGATAGATGGGTTTGCCAGCCTTTTCAAAGGCGGCTGTGCAGATGGCGAACGCGGAGCCTTTTCCATGTCCCTGCTTCATGACCTGTTCAATGCAGGTTTCAAATTCAGGTGTGTGCTGCTTTTCATCTTTTGACAGTTTTTCAACCTCCACTTTTTTGGCGATTCGGTACCTCTTTTTCAAGCGGTAACTTGGCTATGTCACGCAAAATCTTGCGCAGTTCTTCCGGCGTGACAACGTTGGGTCCAATGTCCTTGGCAATCTGTGTCAATTGCGTTAGGAGACCCGTCAATTTTTCATAATCTAGACTTTCTGGCATACCCCAAGTCAAACGAACCTGCGCCTGCTTAGGGTCTAAACCAGCTTGAGCTACAACCCGATCGAATATGTTTCGTTCGACACCTCGCTTTAAAAAGCGTTGTAAGGCGAGGACACGGCGCTCAGCAATTTCCAGCGCAGCACTGGCTGAGGCCTCTGTGAAGCCTGTTTTAGTGACAAGTTTAGCGAGCGGAGTCTGTAAGCCTAAGACAAACTCGTCTTGCAGGGTTTCAACATAAAAATCTAGGCCTCTCATTCGTTCTGCAACAATGGGCTGAACCTTGGCTTCAGATCCAACTGGCGGATTGAACACAAATCGGGTTCCTCGCCTCGGTATGTCCTTCACTTGGGCGAAAAATTCTTGGAGTTTGTCCCTGCTTAAGCCTGGAAAGCTCCAGAGTTCATTGGGTGCTCCAAAAGTGTATATCGTTTCTGCCATGCCGCCGTGGATTTTTCCCTTGATTTGATAGAAGGGTTCGCGTTGTTCTCCGTTGCCCACGTCTAATGGGGTGCACAGCGTTTGTAAGATTCCGATGCCTAACGGCTTGGCGGTCAAAACATTGTAGGCCAGATGAATTATTTCGTCGCCCGGGATTTGAGAAGGCTCTCTCTTCCACTCTAATTCGATTTTTTCAAGCTTTCCATCATTGGAGAATTTTACGCCGTTTTCCCTGATGATTTCAAGCGGAATCAACCTGACAAACTCGATTTTTCGAGGGTTGCCAACCCACCAGAAAACGTTTCCCCAACCAACCAGGTGTTTGGCAGATTCCTGTAAAATCTCGTCTAAGCCGTGTTCAGTGCAAAACTCGTCTACGATTTGTTTGGCGGTTTTGCCACCGCTTTTCTCCGTGTACTCTTCGTTCATGGTTGTGTAGAAGCCCACGCCAGCAATCTGGTCGGCGAGGAAGTCTATGCTGGCCCTCGCAGCCAAATCGCCCAGATAAACCATGGTCATGGTCTAAAAGCTGACTTCAGGCGAGACCCCCATAACCTTCTCAGTTGTGGTTAAAAACAGGGCTGTGCGATGCGTCAAAGCCTCGGCGATTCGCCTGATTACTTGGGTTAAAGGATTGGGCAAGTTTGGGTCGGACCTTTTACGCTGTTATGGTTTATTTTTTGGCTGCCCGAGAAACCAGAAGGTGAAGCTGGCAACCCGAGTCCTCGAAGGGGCGTCTCTTTTTTGTGGCTTCAACCCTCTTGGTTCTCGGGCTGCCGACTGAAAGATTGCGCGTTTCAGCCATATAAGTCGAATTCACGCTGGATGCATAAGCAAAATAAGCTCAGAAAATGGACGATTTAAACGGAACGTGATGTCGTGATGCGTCGTGGAATCGAACGCATGGTGGCCGACGTTTTAGCTGAAGCCAAACAGAGAAAACTGGCGCCAACAAGGCTGCGTGCTTGCTGCAGTGTCAATTATAACATTGTTGACGCTATGATTAAGAGCGGCTTGTTGAGGGTTGAGCACACGCGGAATGGAAAATTTGCGGTTTTGACGGAGAAGGGCTCTAGGGCTTTAGAGAATTACGAATCCTTTCAGGTTCAGATGTCGGACTTCTACAAGCTGCTTTACGGCTTATCCCAAGAGAGACGGAAAGAACTCCAAAAAGGGAGGTGAACGAATCCAAATGCTGAACGCCTTCGTCTGGTCGTTTATCGCCGCCATAGTCTACATTTTCGGCGGTTGGCTAAAGCAGACGCCACCCGAAAACTTCAATGGACGAAAGGCTCTAGAAACCTTGACCATAGCGTTTCTCGTAGCCTTAATCTCAATCGCCTTTGATCTCCCACCGGCAGAAGCCCTCACCTTACTAAACCAGTGGATAGCAGCCTTCCTACAATTGTTAACCAGCACCGGCCTCATTGCGCTATTCGAGTTCTGGTACAAGGCATTATGGCGCAAAACACAAACAATACAAACAGCAACCAAAGCTTAACCAAACGAATCTAAAAGGCACTTTTTAATGGCAGTTCCATCAATATTCTGTCAGTGTATGTTCCATCGAGAAATTTTATGTCTCGGGTTAATCTGCCGCATTCTCTGTAACCACATTTTTTGTAAACGTAAAAGCTCTCCTGTTTGTGGCGTAGACAGAGAGATGAAGAATCTCAAATCCGCGTTTCTTAGCCACTTCGATAGATGTTTTTGTTAAGATTGTTCCCAATCCAAGGTTGCGGTAGCCTCTGCGAATGAAGATGCCGAACTCAGCCACATGAGCTCTCTTGTCGCTCTGAGGATGAACGCTTGCACCTCCGACAAGTTTGCCGTCAACCCTTGCAACCAAGTAAAGCATCCCAGCCTCTGTGCCACGCTCAAACCATTTTCGCTCCTCTTCCATATCCGTTATCTCATTGTTCAAAAGGAGGTATTTTTCCTCACGGATCACACTGTTAAGCGCTTCAACAACCTCAGGCAAATCCTCTTCCCTAAGCCAATCAAGCGCAGCAGTTCTTCAATCCTTCAGCCTAACCCTCTTGCAAACCACTGCTTCATCCCAGCCTTCCAGAAGATTTTAAAGAGAAGTAAATAAAGTTGTCATAAGGTGTTTTATGACAGAACAACGTTCCTTGAAAGTTATTCAGAAAAGGTTATGGTCTTGGTCTTGTGCCTTTCGGAGGACTGGATATGCCCCAGAAGAATGTTCCAGGCACTTTTCCAGTGTTCTTCACCGAGTATTTCCAGCCGGGAGCCCAGTGACCGAAATCACCCGCCTTAAGGTATAACTTCTCAGATTTGCCAGCTCTAACCTTAGACGCATCCTTGCCCCAATACATGGTAAATTCGCCTACAAGGACATAGTAGAACTCGTGACATGGACCATAGTATTCGTCTGCCGTGCCGTCGTCCTCGTCTTCCAGAGAAAAAACGGTTGTCTGCGTTTCCGTCGGCATGAAATACAACCCAACTTCTCCTATACCCTCAATTTTTCTTATCGATGTTATAATGCAGCCGGGCACCAAGTCATCTGGCTTGGTGTTCCAAGCATTCATCCCCAACACTTTCGGCTTCATCTTCATTTTAAAACTCCCTCCAACCCCTTTCTGATTGTATACGATTTCTTAAAACTTTTGTGCACCCATCAAAATGGCTAGCTCTAGCTTTGCACAATCTCCTTAGGAATGTCGTTTAATCTTTCACAGCCAGTTTTAGTCACTCTAAACTGGTCTTCAATCTGCAGCTCTCCTACGTCGGGAAAATACCTCGCTGGCTCAATTGAAATCACCATGTTCGCCTTCAACCTTCTATCTCTATAAGCTGCATCGTCAAGAATCCGCTGATACCCAATGAAAGGCCACTCGTGCACTTCCAGACCTACCCCATGGCCTATGCCCCACCAATCCTTATCTTTCCACACCTCTCTCAAAACATCGCTCGCCGCCTTATCAACTTCAGAGGCAAGCACACCTTCCCGACTAGTTTTCTGCGCTGCCTCCTGCGCCTGAACAAGCACTTCAAACACGTCCCTCTGCCTCCTAGAAGGACCGCCCAAACTGAAGGGCCTTGCAATATCGCAACAATAACCATTGTACATTGTTCCAAAGTCTAGAAGCCAAGGATCTCCATGCTTAAGTTTTCTTGTGCCACAGTACCACCACCAACCGAGATGTTTCTGGTCTTTTCCAGAAGCAACCATAGTGTGGTGGGGAAAACCCTGTGACCCAGCGATTCGACACACACGTTCAATTTCTCCCACAATTTCCGACTCCAAAACTCCAGGACGCGCAAATTTGGCAGCGGCTTCGATTCCCTTCTTGGCGATTTGAGACGCCGCCTTGACGCATTTGATTTCATATTCGGATTTAACAGCCCTTGCATCCTCAAGGATGTCAGAGGCAACTTCAATCTGATACCGCCCAAACTCACGCAACATACGAGCATATAGTGAAGGACTAATCGAGTATTCTCCAACCACTCCAATTCTCGATTTTTCCAGCTTGGTTTCACGCAGATAATTCTTTAAGGTTTTAACATGATCTCCAGCCGACTTCACGTTCTCTATCCATGTGCATTCAGGTGGGAGATAGTCAGCCGCGTCTATCTCCAAAAGAGGACTCAGATTCTCATCGCAGGGCAGAACCACCATAGTGTTGCCAAAATACGGTTCATAACCCGAAACATACAGCACATGTCCTCTCTGACCGAAACGTATGCTGCCAGGCGCCGAAAAAATCACTAGAACATCGATTCCTCTGTCACGCATTTTCGCTCTAACGTTTTTCAACCGCCTCAAAAACTCGCTTTCAGGCGTAAACAAACCCAACACCAGTTATCTTATTCATACACCACCAATTTTAAGCGTGGCGCTAAAAACAGACCAGCTATAAACTAAAAACTTCACAATCATCATCGCAACGTCACGTATCGAGAATGCTGCAACAAGCCTCCAAAAAGAGTAGGGGTAGAGGGTTAAGTCTCTAGGGTAGAGGCATAGCCTAATCTCAAGCTTCACCTCTGTTTCCACTACTATCTTTAAATCAGAAAACAGCGTTTTCTTTAAAGTGCTTCTCAAAACGCGAGAGAGGAGAACCACTCACTTGAGCATTAAACCCTTCCCAACCATCAAAGACGTGGACTTCATCTTCGAAAATTCACCGGTAAAAATAGTTGTAAACCGAAACTGTCCCGAAATCGAACTCACAGGCTTAAAAATTGGACCCTTCGAAGAGGGCAGAGAATATCAAGTCAGGTATTGGATTGCCCACGAACTGGAACGAGCTGGAATCGCCAGACTGCGTGAAGAAGAAATCTTAGACATAAGAAAACTCGACAAAATTCGTTGGAAAGAAAGCGTCCAACAAGCCAGACAGGTTTCACCGTTAGAAGGAGACTTCTATCCACGTCTCAGGCGTTACTTAGCCAGTCTAAAGCGTGGAGCCATAAACAATCCAGAGCGCATGGAAGAATACCAAAAGGCAGTTCGATTGTCCTACGACGTCGTCAACTGCCGCCTAAGAAAAATCGTTTCCTTAGCTGCCGCCCCAGCCCAAACAAATCAGACACTGAAAAACTTAGCCGCAGAAGAAGACATCCTATATGAGCGCCTCTACTCAATGGTTAATGAGTGGAAAAACAAAATCTTGAGGGTAAGTGATGAAACTTGACCGAAGAAACCGTCACAGCTGATCCACAACAACGCTTCCAAGACTTTCTCAAATCCGACAAATATCGCCGACGCCTATCCCAAATGGCTGTGTCAGGCACAACTTCCCTAACCGTCGACTTCGACGACCTATTAACCGCCGACTCAGCCTTCGCAGAAAGCCTAATCGACCAACCCGACGCATACACGGGACACGCCAATAAAGCAGCTTACGCCCAACTCCAAATAGAGGAACCAGAATACGCCACCGAAATAGCTGAACAAGGCGTAACCGTACGATTCAGAGGCTTACCCGAAACCACACACCTGCGCACCCTAGGTTCAGCTCACATCGGAGCCCTAGTCATGGTTGAAGGCATAATTGTGAGAGCTACGCCAGTTCGCCCAATGGTAACAGTAGCCGCGTTCAAGTGCAAGCGCTGCGAAAACATTCAATACATCAATCAAACCACACCCTTCCTGAGAGCACCCTTCACCTGCGGCGACCCAGTCTGCAAAAGCAAGGGACCATTCGATTTCGTTCAGGAAGAATCCACATTCATTGATTCGCAGGACACTCGGATTCAAGAGCGACCCGAAGACCTTCCGCCGGGGCAATTGCCACGCTGGCTAAACATCAAGCTGATTGGAAGAGACCTAGTGGACGTTGCCCGACCAGGCGACCACATTGCGGTTGTTGGAATTGTGCGCGCTGTGCCTCCAACCCTACCCAGAGTGGGCAGACTGCGAGTGTTCCGACTGCACATGGACGCCAACTATATCGATGTCTTAAGCAAGGAACCCGAAGCCGCCATAATCTCACCCGAAGAAGAAAAGAAAATCCTCGAGTTAGCACACGACCCATGGGTTCACCGAAAGGTCATTCGTTCCATTGCGCCCTCAATTTATGGTTACGAATACATTAAAGAAGCCATAATGTATCTCCTCTTCGCAGGCGTACCCAAGCAACTACCAGACATATCCATACGAGGCGAAATGAACGCCCTCCTGATAGGTGACCCGGGAACAGCCAAATCCCAGCTGCTTCAATACGTGGCGAGAATCGCTCCTCGTGGCCTTTACACGTCTGGTCGAGGAACAACCGCTGCAGGCCTAACCGCAGCCGTACTTCGAGAACGAGGAGGAGGAATGACCCTCGAGGCTGGAGCCCTCGTCCTAGCCGATAAGGGAGTAGCCTGCGTAGACGAAATCGACAAGATGCGACCAGAAGACAGAGTTGCAATCCACGAGGCCATGGAGCAACACACGGTTTCGGTGGCGAAAGGCGGCATAGTAGCAACATTAAACGCACGCGTCGCCCTTCTGGCAGCCGCAAACCCAGCCTTAGGTAGATATGAACCCTACCGAACAGTGGCGGAAAACATAGCCCTGCCAGTCACCATACTCTCCAGATTTGACCTCATCTTCGTTATCAGAGACATGCCCGAAAAGGAAATAGACGCCAAAATGTCAGAGCACATCTTGGGCCTTCACAAAACTGGTGCAGCTCCGGTTGAGCCCCCTATTCCAGCGAGTCTTCTGCGCAAATACATTAGTTACGCTAAAAACATTAAGCCTCAATTAACCGACCAAGCGTTGCAGCGTTTAAGAGACTTCTACCTAGAAATGCGCGCAGCCAGCGAAACTGAGGGGACACCTGTTGCCATAACCGCGCGTCAACTGGAATCGCTTGTTCGTATAGCTGAGGCTAGGGCTCGCGTTGCCTTTAGGAAGGAGGTTCTCGCCGAAGACGCTGAAGCTTCCATAGCCATAATGAGGAAGTCGCTGGGAGAAGTAGGCATAGACCTAATCTCTGGTAAGCAGGATATAGACCTCATCATGACCGGCAAACCAAAGAGTCTTCGAGACAAATTGCAGGTCATATTGGGCACAATAATCGAAATGGAAAAAGAAACAGGAATGGTTGAAAAATCGGCGCTTTTGGAAAAGCTTGAGAAAGAACATGAAATCAGCGCTGGTGAGGCCGAACGCTTCCTCGGACAATTAATCAGAGAGGGCACCATATACTCGCCTAAAGATGGATACCTCAAGAAAACTTGAGGTCGGAAAGGCGCAAACACTTGAAAATTGAAGATCTGCCGGCGCCAGACGCAGCTAAACAGGTCATTGTCAATTCTGGAATCACAGAGCTTTATCCTCCACAAGAAGAAGCCATAAAAGCTGGAGCCCTAGAAGGCAAAAATCTTGTTTTAGCAAGTCCAACAGCGTCGGGTAAAACCCTTGTCGCCGAACTGTGCGCACTCAAGCACATATTGGAAAAAGACGGCAAAATCCTATACTTGACGCCTCTTCGAGCCTTAGCCAACGAAAAATATGAAGAATTCAAGAAGTACGCGGTCATCAAAAAACCTAACGGGAGAAAAATCAGCGTAGGCATAAGCACGGGTGATTACGACAGCAGTGACCCATGGTTGGAGAGATACGACATCATTATCACAACCAATGAAAAAGCAGATTCTTTGCTTAGGCATAGAGCCAAATGGGTGGATGAAATCTCGCTGGTAGTTGCCGACGAGGTGCACCTATTAAACGACAGTGAACGTGGACCAACCTTGGAAGTGGTGCTCGCAAGGCTCATGCAAATCAACCCAGACGCTCAACTCTTGGCTTTAAGCGCCACAGTCAAAAACGCGGATGAGGCTGCAGAATGGTTGAAGGCTGACTCCATCACAACTGAATGGCGACCCGTGGTTTTAAAAGAAGGCGTGCTCTTACACAACGAAGCCCAATTTAAGGATGGAAGCGCCCTCAAAATTGACAAACATAGCGCCAACCCAGCCATGAACCTCGCCTTGCACACAATAAAAACTGGTGGACAAGCCCTCATATTCGCCGCGACAAGGAAAAACTCGGTTAGTCTAGCCAATAAAGCGGCGACAGAAGTTGAAGCATTATTGTCCAAGCCTTTAAAGCGCAGCTTAGAACGCTTAACTGAAGAAATTTCAACCGCGGGTGAACGGACGCGCATAAGCGACTTATTGGCTGAATTGGTCAAGCACGGAGTAGCCTTCCACCACGCTGGTTTGGGCGGCACCCATCGAAGACTGATTGAGAAGGCGTTCAGAGAGGGAAAAATCAAGGTTTTGACAGCCACACCTACACTTGCCTTCGGGGTCAACCTACCAGCTCGAACGGTTGTGATTCACGATTATAGAAGGTATGAACCGGGTTACGGCTATTATCCAATCACGGTTCTTGAATACAAGCAGATGTGTGGACGGGCTGGCCGCCCCAGATATGACCGTATTGGAGAGTCGGTTCTCATTGCTAAAACCGAGGATGAACGCGACTATTTGATGGAAAGCTATGTTTTGGCTCAACCGGAGCGCATTTGGTCAAAGTTGGCTGTGGAACGCATTTTGCGCGGTCACGTTCTGGCAACTATAGCTTCTGATTTTGCCCACACAGAGCAGGGCATATACGATTTCTTTGGCAAAACCTTCTATGCGTATCAGTATGACCCGAGAGCAATCAAGGCGGTTATCGTTAAGATCCTGAAGTTCTTGTACGATGAGAAGATGATTGAGGTCAGTGGCGAAAACATTTACGCTACCAGATTTGGGTGTCGAATTAGCGAATTATACATTGACCCTGTCTCAGGCGTCACAATTCGAGACGCGCTGCAAAATCGTGCGCCCTTGTTGACAGACCTTAGTTTCTTCCATATGATTGCGCACACGCCCGACATGTTTCCTCGTTTGAGGCCGTACTCAAGCGAAATCGATGAGCTTGCCCTATTTCTGGATCAGCATCGAAGCGAATTCATGTTTTCAGTGCCAAACGAATGGGAAGACCACATAGAGTACGAAGAATTCTTGGGCGAAGCCAAACTGAGTTGGGTTTTACACGCTTGGATAGAAGAGACCAGCGAAGAACAGATGATTGAGCAGTTTAGGGTTCAGCCTGGCGACTTGTATCGAGTTATCGAGTCGGCGCGTTGGCTTCTCTACGCTTCGCACGAGTTAGGACGCTTGTTTGAGCACAAAGATATTTTACCAATATTAGACACGGTTATGGAACGCGTGGAAAAGGGTGTGAAAGCCGAATTGTTGCCTTTAGTTCGATTAGAAGGAGTGGGCCGAATTCGAGCACGCATACTCTGCAACGCTGGACTGAAGAATCTTGACGATTTGAAGAGAGCCCCCATTGAACGGTTGACCAGCCTACCCCTAATAGGACCAAAACTAGCAAAGAAAATCAAGGATCAGGTAGGCGGCTTCATCAAGGCAGAAGAATGGAAGAAACTGAAAAAAGGAGAAGAATGGGAACAACGACCCCTAACAGAATACTAATTCCACAGTGACAATGGCAAAATCAGACAACTAGAAACACTCATGCAAGAAAATGCGTTTGGATCCTGCCCTCTATGTTTTACTAATTCGGGGGGGAAAAAGCAGGTTTTTCCTCATCGCTATCTGAAGATGGCGAGAGTCTCCATGAGGTATCGTTGTTGCACCAAAATTTTTCTTCAACAGCATTCTAACTCGAAGGCTAAGTTAGAGATTCAATGAATGCAAAAACTTAGAGGGAGGTGGCTAGGCCGTATTGCCCTCTGAACCTAATCAAAAAAGAAGCTCAGACGCAAACATAACATTACTGCCAAAATCAGTGTGCAAAGTTAACATCATATTTAGACTCTTGAAATTTGAAGCGCCACAGAACAGCTTTTACCATAAATTTTCTAGTTGACAAGTCCTCGGGTCTTTCTCTCGCGTTGAGTCTTCTTGACAACAAGGTCTATTTGTTTTATGGCTGTGCCTAAATAGTTGCTTGGGTCTAAAGCTTTCTCAATTTCTTTTTGAGTCAATCTTGCACGCACAATCTTATCTTGCATGAGAATCTTTTGGAAGGGTTGCTTTTCAGTCTCGCTCTTTATGGTTAAGATCCGCAGGAGTTCATGTGCCTCTTGACGATTCATTCCCTTCTTCACTAGGGCTATCATGATCGCCTCAGACATGGCTCGTCCCTGCGTCAATTCCAAATTCTCACGCATTCTCTCTTCGTTAATCCACAAGCCAACCAAAACACCATTCATCATGGACAGCATATAATCTGTTAAGATGCAGGCTTCAGGAATAATGAACCGTTCAGCTGAAGACTGCGTCAAATCCCGTTCATGCCAAGTCGGAACATTCTCCAATGCAGGCACTACCAAACTGCGCACAACTTTAGCCAATCCACACACTCTTTCGCACAGTTCCGGGTTGCGTTTATGCGGCATAGTGGAACTCCCAACCTGCTTGGCTCGTTCAAAAGGCTCAGCCAACTCACCTATCTCGGGTCTCTGAAGCTCCCGCACTTCAGTTGCCATCTTATCCAGCGTAGACACAATCAAAGCCAACAAACACACAAACTCAGCGTGAACGTCCCGCTGAACAATCTGAGTTGAAATGTCCGCAGGCTTCAAACCCAACCGTTGCATAACCAAATCCTGAATCTTTAGGGCGTTTGGACCCAAACCAGCCATTGTTCCAACTGCACCGCTCATCTTTCCAACGAGCAGGCGTTCCCGACACTGACGAAGACGCTCTACATGGCGCCCGTTTTCTCGAACCCAAACCGCAAATTTAAACCCCAACGTAATCGGCAAAGCGTGTTGCCCATGAGTTCTACCCATCATAATAGTTTGTTTATGTTGCTGCGCCTTATCCATCAATGATTTTTCAAGGTCGTTCAATTTCTTCTCCAAGAGCTCTGCGGCTTCTTTGAATTGTAAAGCCGTCGCAGTGTCAACAACATCAGCGCTCGTTGCTCCCAAATGAACGTAGGCGCCGCTTGGTCCAGACGCTTCCGCCAAGGCACGAACCAAAGCCATAACATCATGCTTGATTTCGCGTTCAATAGCCCTCACACGACTAAGCTTGACATATTCAGTTGAGGCGACTTCCATAATTTCTTGAGCATCTTTCTTAGGGATGTCTCCAACCTCTGAGTGCGCCCAAGCCAAAGCAGCCTCAACATTCAACATTTTTTGAAGTCGATTTTCCTCCTCAAAGATCCGCCTCATCTCAGGCGTGCCGTAACGTCCCGTGTCTATAGGAAGGATGGGCAAATTAGCTCCTCCAGCATTGAATAAGACACCATCTAAAAGATAACGTTTACAGTCATAACCATCGTCACTTTACTAGGAAACGTTAAAGCAAGTCGCAGTTCACACTATTTCAGTTTAGAAACGCAGCCCACAGGACTTCATCAACATGGGCGCAATAGCAGCTGCCTTAAACAAGCGCGGTGAAAACACCGTTCCCTTAGTCATCACCATGCTCGAACAGTTGATTCACCGAGGAAACGACGCCCACGAAATAGCCACTCCAACCACAGCGGCTTCAGCCAAATCTCTAAACGAATTGAAGAGACATGTCAACATGGTTTCAGACATTGCAATTGGCCGAAACATGTCCAGCATCATTTCACGAGAAATCGAACAATCCCTTATGACAAAAAATTACGCCCTCACTTTTGAAGGACGACTCTATCCATCGTCTGCAACTTCCAACCTCAACCAAATCGCAAACAGACTAGGAAATTCTCCACAAAAAAATGCAAAGCGAGTTCTCCAAGAATTCGACGGATCTTACACATTTGCTGTAGCGTCTTCCCAGCAAATTCTAGTTGGAAGAGATCCGGCAGGAACAAGTCCCCTATATTACGGTGAAAACCGAACAATCTGCGCCGTCGCATCCGAACGCAAGGCTCTGTGGGAAATTGGTCTAAAAAATGTTAAGTCCTTTCCTCCAGGAAACATAGCTAGAATAAGTGACACAGGGTTTAGTTTCAGGTCATTTGCGAAGCTAAAGCCACGTCCTCAAAAAGCGATCGGCGTGTCTGAAGCGACTAACCAACTCCAAAACCTCTTGTTAGAATCCATCCGTGAACGCGTTTCAGACGTGGAAAAAGTTGCTATAGCATTTTCAGGCGGCCTAGACAGCAGCTTAATCGCTGCATTGGTGAAAAAATGTGAAGTTGAGGTTTATCTTATCACTGTTGGACTTGCTGATCAAGTTGAGATTGAACACGCCAAAACAGCAGCAAAGTCTTTAGAGCTACCTCTCAAACTACAGACATACAGTGTCGAAGATGTTGAACGCGTTCTTACCAAGGTTTTGTGGTTGATAGAAGAACCAGACACAATGAAAGTTGGGATCGCAATTCCATTTTTCTGGACAGCCGAAACAGCTTCAAAACTCGAGTGCCCAGTGTTGTTGGCTGGACAGGGCGCCGATGAACTGTTCGGAGGCTACAAACGATACCTCACAGAATACGTCCATGGTGAAGCTGAAGCTGTGCAAAACGCCATCTATAACAATGTAATGATGTCTTATGAAACCAATTTTCAGAGAGACAATCCTGTCTGTGCTTTCCACAAGGTGGAGTTGCGCCTTCCCTTTGCAGATCGAGAAGTCGTGCGTTTCGCCTTAAGCCTGCCTCTCAAATTGAAAATTGCATCGTCCGAGGATGCTCTTCGGAAACAAGTTTTGCGCCGTCTCGCTCTGAACATAGGAATTCCAGCATTCATCGCCAACAGAACCAAGAAGGCTATTCAATTTGCCACTGGAGTAGACAAAGCCCTCAGAAAACTCGCTAGGGACAAAGGCTTAACCTTGACTGGTTACATTAACCAAGCCTTCAAGGAAGCGTATCCAAGTTCAGAAGGGAGAAAATGAGAACAGCCGTTGTTTTTACGCCAAAATATTTGAACCACAATCCCGGATTTGACCATCCAGAATCGCCCAACCGCTTGAAAGTGATTATAAAAGAGCTTGAGAAAAGCGGAGTCTCAACGAGTGGAAAATGCTCCCTCATAGAGCCGAAGCCCGCTGGCGTGGAAGACGTAGAGCTGGTCCATGAACTCGATTATATAGAACTCGTCCAACAGACCTGTGCCACAGGAGGCGGTTTACTCGACTTAGGCGACACAGTGGTTGATCCAGAAAGTTGCGATGTAGCCTTCTTAGCTGTGGGAGGCGTCTTAGAGGCAGTTGACTTAGTTGCAACTAGAAAATTTGATAACGCTTTTGCACTCGTTAGACCTCCTGGGCATCATGCTGGACCATATTACGCCCTAGGCTTCTGTATCTTTAACAACGTAGCAATAGCAGCCGCTCATCTTCTCCGTCGTTTGAATTTCAATCGTGTATTAATTTTGGACATCGATGCGCATCATGGAAACGGAACACAAGAGATCTTCTACGATACAAGCAAGGTTCTCTACGTGAGTTTGCATCAAGACCCTCGTAGCTTTCCAGGAACAGGCTTCACGGATGAAATTGGTGAAGGCAAAGGGCTAGGATATACTGTTAATGTTCCATTCCCCCTGCGAATTGATAATCAACTTTATCACCAAGCCTTCGACCAAATCGTCGTGCCAATAGCGCAACAATACAGGCCTCAATTCATACTGGTTTCCGCTGGTTTCGATGGACACTACACCGACCCAGTTGGTGCACTTTCCCTCTCCGCAAACGGCTACGTGGAAATTTTCTCCAAAATCTTAAATCTGGCGTCTCAACTCTGCGAGGGACAGCTTGTAGCAGTCTTAGAGGGCGGATACAGCCTAAACTTTCTCGGAAAAATGGCAACAGCAGCAATTGCCAAAATGGCCGGCGTTTCCTACATGGTTAAAGACAGCAACCCAGCTACGCATCTGAGAACTAGGCGAAAAGCAGAACGAATTATAATTGAGGTTAAACTTGTTCAGTCAGCGTTTTGGAAACTATAGAACTACTCATGATTGCTTACTCTACCACTTGGATACAGTTGTTTGGGCACTGCACCTCGCAGGCTCGGCAGACCAAGCACTCGCCGGGATTGACGGCCCTAGATTTTCCTTGAATAATTTCAAAGACGCCAACTGGGCAAGTGTCCTTGCATGTGCCGCATCCATCGCAATTGTGGTTGTCAACTTTCATTTCCGCCATGGCTTATCTACCCCCGAAATTAAGCAGATGAGAATGGTAAATAAAAACTTTTACCTCGTAATGTAAATACTAACTAAATACTAACTAATGTCCTCTCTGAGCCTCAACAGAACCCCATCAATTGTAGTTTTCGCCCTTTCCCTTCTCTTATAAGAGCTTTCTAATAGTTCGCGATAAACTGATGCAGGGGTTTCTCCACGTCGATATCGAACCTCAGTTCTTCTTATTTCGGCTTCTGCTGCCTGCGTTTCGGCTTCCGCAACCTCAATCTGTCGCATCATGTCTGAGTATCGGGCACCAACCATCCTTATCTTCTCTCGTAGAGTAGCCAATTCACGAGACAAAACCGCGAGACGACTCTCCAACGTTCTCCGACGAACCTTGTATTGACGTCTCGGAATCTTACCCTTCTGCGCCTGTCTCTCAAGGGATTCCAACTCTAAAGTCATTTTTCTTTTCTCCTCGTAGGTGTCCACAAAACTCTTGAGTTCCTTAGGATAAACTGGAACCGTTGGAAGCGTAACTGCTGGTTTTGACATTCGCCAGAGACCTGCTACGACAGCTACAACTGTGACTGTAGCGCCCATCCAAAGTGTGGGTCGGAAAGACTCCCAAAAAACTGTGTAACCAAACGTGAAATTGAAGGTCACGTTTTGAAATGGAGTGGCGTTGTAGAAGACAAAGATCAAAGTTGTCTGATATGCGCTTTGCGTGAGACTGTTCAGATTTGTTGACGGCGGCTGAGACAAAAGCGTTGCTCCTTCAGGCAACGTTACCGTCGTAGTCCATTTTCGTATAATCCAAGAGTCGTTATCAAAAAGGGTTAAATTCACATAGAAGTTGCTCCACGTCTGCGTGTTAACATGATCTTTCCATGGAAGTATATAGTTTAGAGTAAATCTTCCTTCGCTGCCTCGGCTTAGTGCAGGCGAGAAGGTTATAGTCACGTTACTACTCGTAATGGTTAATCTGTCAGAAGGAATTTGCCCCCATATACCCATGGCTGTAACTCCGTAAGCGCCACTCGGCAACAGTAACCCAATTTTAGAGAGGTCACTGCTCTTACTGATTATCTGATAAGAGTCAGAAATGAAGAGAGATTCATAGCCCTCCAGACTAATATCACGTCTAACCTCATTTACCTCTATAATCTTGAAAGTATCTGCGGATGCGCTAAATGAAAACCATGCTGGTTCATCTGCGAACTCTGTCAAATTGCTTTTCGGGGTGTAACTGAAAATTCGAAAGGCGCCCTGTGTGGTATTTGTAGATGCGACGCCCTTCGCCTCAAGTGAGCTGATGACGTAACTGGCACCTCTTGGAAACCATATCGTCAAGTTGGCTGTTGACGCGCTCAGAGTTAAACTAGGGTATGCCGGAAAAGTGGCGTTAAACAATGTTTCTGTTGCTGAGGGCTGGAAAGAAATTCTGTTTGAAAAGACGAAGACCACAGTGAAACTATATGGTGCGCCTTCACTAATTTTGACGTCGTCCTCAGGGAAGGTGGCGTTAAGTCTCACGTTCACTCCATAAAAGCCAATTGTTCCCAGCCCTGTGTCTAACTCTACTTTTAATCGTGCATTTGGATTTGATGTTGGATAAGCGTAAACATAGTCAAGGTCAAACTTATATCTAAATGGGAATCCCAACGTGAAATTTTTAACGTTTTGTTCAGATTGTGTGGATAATTTCACAGTGTCGTTGATTACGATTAGTCCTCCATCTCTGATCTGCACTGTATGTTCGACTTGAACATCAAAAGGGGACGGTGATGACTCTGCCTTAACAAGTGTGGAGTTTATGTTGAATAGAGTTATGATTAAGATAGGAAGCAAGAGAGTCAAAAGAATAAGTGCAACTGAAGACTTTCTCAAATTGAGCACCACGATGTTCAATCTTTGATTTCTCACATGTGCTTTGCGTATTTAATTACATAGCAATTGATAAGATTTCCTCTTTCGTTTGCGTTTTTCTAACATTGAGAGCCAACATCTCACGCCGCCATACATGGAAAACGAAAGCGCATGCGGTCGCCAACTAGATTTGAGACTATCTTTGATTTGTTGGTACTTTGCCGTTAATTAGGGTGTCTTCCTTTGGAAAGTCGATTAGTCTTTTGTCCTTGAGTTCGATGTACCGGCCTATTCTGCGAGTCATATTTGCTCCCATAATCTTCTCTAAGTCTGTGGAATATTGAATATTGGCTTCCTTTCGAGCCTCAATTATCCTTTTAGCTGTTAATGGTCCAATGTGGGGTGTGCGAACTATTTCATTGTACGTGGCTGTGTTCAGGTCTATTGGGAAGAAGTCCTGATTCGCTTTGACGAACTTAAGCTTTGGGTCAACGTTGGGCAGAAAACCTTCATCGTCCACTATCTGAGCCAAATCGTCGGTTCTGAATCCGTAGTCTCGGATAAGGAAGGAACATTGATAAAGGCGGTATTCCCTAAACGTGGGACAAGCCATTCGTTTTTCTAATGGTGTTTGCGTTATGGGTTCGAATCCGCTATAATAAACTCTCTTTAGGCCATGCTTTTTGTAAAGCCACTCTGTGACTTGCAAGTGTTGCCAATCGTTGTCGTCTGTGGCGCCAACAATGATTTGGGTGTCTACACCGCTTTTACCAAAGCCGACCTTGGATTCTTTTGCCTCCTGCTTTACACGATTAACCTCGTCAACTGTCCATGTTAAGCGTGTGAGAACAGCTTCATTAAATCCGCCCTTGTCTGGGCAAATCTCATCAAAGATAACTTTGTTGGGTGCCTCCAAATTCACTCCAACACGGTCTGCGAGCTCAACCGCTTCCCTCACATAGTGACGGCTCATCCCAGGCATAAGCCTCAAGTGAATGTAACCCGAATAACCCATGCTTCTCAGGATGCGAAGAACCTCCAACTGATTTTCCATGACGTAATCCGAATCTCTCGAAACTGAGGAGCTAAGAAACAATCCACTAATTTTTCTCTTCTTCCATAAGTGCACAGTTACCTCAGCTAATTTTTTGGGTTGCCACATAATTCGTTGACATTTCCGACCCGTTCGAAAGGCGCAGTAGGCGCACTCGTTTTTGCAATGGCTTGTGAGCAGAGTTTTTAACAGTGGAACACATTTGCCTCGGGCTGCAGCCTCATATATGGGCACGACGCTACGATCCCATTGGGTGCCGAGTCTTAAAAAGTGCCATTTGTCTCTTCTCTGGATCAATCGCGACATCTAGAGAACACGCTGCCAACGGTTTAAGGTTTTGTAAAATGCGTTCTAAAACCTTTTGAACGAAAGTAAACAAAATCCTAGGAGAGAAGGGGCAAACTATTCCTTGTTTTGAGGGTGATATCTCCATATAACAGATATATCATCGCAGTCAATAAAGCCATATGGTAATTGTTTTCATAAATCTTCTACAAAGAATATAGAGATTTGGAGTATAGTAAAGCGCGCGCAAGATATATTAGATTCGTTCATGAGACATGCGTCTGTGGTGCATATGGAGTTTAAGGTCAGGTTTTTCGTTGTTGCGCTGTTGCTTTCGGTTATTGTTGGTGTTGCCGGATATATTCCCACGTGGCTGCTGCTTTATCGGTGGTTTGAGCCCGAAATGTATTCGTACCTCATGTTGGTTCTCAGTCCTGTCTTGCTGGTTCTGGAAGTTGTGGTTCCCTTTGCGGTTTTCTTTTCGATGAGCAGGAATGGTGGTTCAACTTCGGCTTATTGGACAGCGATTGTTTCTGTGTTTTTTGGTTGCTGGATTGGAAGCGCTTCGGTTGAGGTTTCCAACATGGCTATGTTTTGGTTGCGGGGTGCTGAATACACTCCGAGCTGGCTTGCCACAGTTTGGATTGCTTGGCTTGCAGTTTCAGCGGCTGTTTCAAGAATTTTCTTCGTAAGCTTATCCGCCGTATTGTTCGCATATTATCGAGGAACGGTCAATCAGCATGTTGGCGAGGCTTTAGTCAAGCCACTTTGACGTGTGCATCAGAAGGCAATCGGAAGTACGTGCATAGGATATACCATCTATTTCAGGAAAAATCTGCTTAAATTATTACTCTACAAGTTGAACACCGACATGGAAGGATTCAAACTGTTTAGAAAACGAGAGTAGATGGGTTTGAAGAAAAATAGCTGAATTAAACTATTCCTTCTCTTGAGTAGTAATCGTCTTGTTTCTTTGGGCCGAAGCTCCGCACGCCCTTCGTCTTGAGTTGCGTCCTTAGTTTTCGGGCGTATTCCCTATTGATTTCTTTTCGTTTTTCTAGGAAGTTAATTATTTCTTCGGCTTGCTGTTCGGTGTCGCATCTGCGGATGAAGTCAATCGCGTCTGGAACGTAGCCGTCAAATCTTTTGGAAGAGGCTTGCTCACCAATATTCACATCAGAACGAACCGAAGAAATGGCGATCCTCTGCTGGCTTGAGTCAACCTCTTCCGTGAGGTGAGGAAACATCTTTCTAAACCTTTTTCTGTCGAACTCCATGCGGTCTCAACTCCGCACAGCACTACTGCTCTGATAGACATTGTCGTTTAGTCTTCAATTTTAGTATGAGAAAAGCTTGTATTTAACTCATTTGAATATGAGTTTAACTGTTTTACAGAAAACGATACATTATGGTCTGAGCTGATTCTTGGTTTTCTAAAGCCGTGTACCAAAATCAAGCTTTTGGCACAAATTTTTGAAGTGGATTTTCATTGAGGACCTTACTAAGCTTAGTATTGTTCAACCCAGTTATTATATCGCCGTATATCTCACACTTTTCCTTTTCATTCATCTTTTCGAGTCCTCGCACAACAATCTCCGCCTCGTGTCCCGCTGGAAAAATTAGATAAATGTGAAACGTTTTTTCTTCTCCACTCCGTTTTGGTGCTGATTGCCATTCTGTCTTCGCTGGATTGAACCCGTCGATTTGAAGCTTTGAGAGAACCTTTGCTGGGTCAGCTGAAAATGTGACAATGTCGATGTCGCTGTTTTTATTGGCTGTACCTCTCCATACGCTGCCAATCAATTTGGGATGAAAATCTCTTAGGACATCCATTATTGTTAGGGCTTCTCGCCTCATTTGAAGCAGTCTTTCTTCTCGTGTTGAGCCTTCCATTTCGTCAGCTATCTTGTCAAGTTCCTCTGCCACTTCTATATTGCTTGGAAGAACACGCGTCGCCAACGTGTGTGCGGCTCTCTGCTTAGCCTGCTTGTACTCTTTCTCTTGCAAAGTGTACAAAAGGAGGGCGGCTTCACGAGCCACTCGCTGTTTTAAGGAATCTGGAAGACAGTAACCCAAGATTTTATCCCATGAAGTCTTATCCTATCATCCAGCAATGGCAGGCTGAACAACTTGACCAGGTTGAGCTAAAAGTTTTGATTTTCGAATCCCAATGTGGCGTAGGGGCGCAACTTTTTTGGCTTCGTTGTAAATGTCCGACGCTATTTTTCCAAGAACAACTTCCTGCACGAATTGATCAAATGTGAGTTTTGTCGCCTTGTCTTGCAGGATCCTTTTCATCATGGCACGTATGGCTTGTTCTTGCGTTGTTAATACGCGAGCAAGGGTGAAGGCACAAACCGCCAACCTGAGTTGGTATTCGTCCTTTGTGGTAACATTGTCAATCATGTCTATTCGCGTTGTTTTTCTTCTCACAAGACTACGTAGATAGTCTCGGGAGTATTCGTGCCCCTTGAAAATGGTGCGAGCGGTCTTGCCATCCACTTCTGAAACTTGAAAGTACATTTTCAAATACTGGTGAGCGAAATCGTTTGTCAGCTCGTATAGAGTCGACTCAACCACTCTACCGATCACTTTGGACGGATCGTCTGCGGGAATCGCTCCCAGTTCTGTTCCGCCAAAGTAAGACGGCGACACGATCGCGTACCAGTCCTTACCCTTCCATTTATCTCGCACACGCTTCTTTGACGATGACACGTTCAGACACCATTGTGACTGGAAAATTCCACAACGAAGTATTAAAAGATTTGTTATCCATGTGAAAAGGCTATGGGAATTTTTCCATAACCCTAACTATAGAGAGACGTTTCTCTGGTTATTTTTTCTATTCCGCCCATGTATGGCCTCAAAACTTTTGGAACAACCACTGAACCGTCTTTTTGTTGGAATTGCTCCAGAATAGCCATCATGGTTCGGCTTGTTGCCAACGCTGTGTTGTTGAGTGTGTGAACCAAGCCAGCTGGAGCCTTTCCCTCTTTCTCTCTGAATCTTATGTTTAATCGTCTCGCTTGATAGTCGGTGCAATTTGAGTTGGAGCCAACTTCTCTGTAGACACCGTCAGCCATCCATACTTCTATGTCGTAGCGTTTTGCAGCTATAGTGCCAATGTCGGCGGTGCAAACGTTGACGGTTTTAAAGTGTAATCCTAGGCCTTGGTAGAGGTCCTCAGAGTTTTTCTGCAGTTCCTCATGAAACTTCCACGAGTCTTGAGGTAAACAGAAAATGAACTGCTCAACTTTGTTGAACTGATGCATTCGGAACAAACCCTTAGTGTATTTGCCGTGGGCGCCAACCTCTTTTCTGAAGCACGCACTAACGCCTACGAGTTTGATAGGTAGGTCTCTCTGTTTAATTACCTCATCCATAAAAAGGGCGGCGAGTGGATGCTCCGCGGTGGCTATCAAGTACATGTCTTCGTCCTGCGCCTTGTAGAGTTGATCTCTAAAGAATTCTAGGTCAGTCGCTCCCTTGTAGGGTTTTTCACGCATCATGAAGGGTGGCTCTATGAGCAAGTAGCCTCGCTTCAAAAGCAAATTGATAGCGTATTGAATTATGGCCAAATCGAGAAGAACTAGCGCGCCTTTGAAGTAGTAGAAGCCGTGGCCGGCAACCTTGGCGGCTCGCTCTGAGTCTATCAGACCCAGATTCTGAGCAATTTCCAAATGGTTTTTGGGTTCAAAATCGAACTTTGGAGGTTCACCTAAAACTCTAACAACGAGGTTGTCGCTCTCGTCTTTGCCAACCGGAACAGATTCATGTAGGAGATTGGGCAAACGCCACAAAATTTGGCTGACTTTTTCCTTGCACTCTTCCACCTGCTTCTCAAGTTTCTCGATTTCTTCAGGTATGGTTTTGGCTTCTTTCAGTTTTTGAACGGTATCTTTGCCCTCTTTTTTGAGTTTAGCTATTTCTTCTGTGATCATTCTCCTACTGTGCCGAAGCTCGTTTACTTTTGTTAGGAGTTGCCTCCATTCTTTGTCCAATCGTATCAAGTCGTCTAAGAGTTTGATTTTTTCAGGGTCGCCTCTCTTCTCAAGGTTGCTTCTTACAACCCTAGGATTTTCACGAATTAGTTTTATGTCCAGCACTTGGAGGCCTCCACGCTTTTTCAACCTTGTGATGCCCACTATTTAACTTATGCGACATGCAGACACAGAAGCAAAGCAATTCAAAATAGGGTCGACGTCAAATTCGAATCTGATTTTGTAGTTTTTGTTTAGGTGGGTTTGCCTGTACCCTTTTTTGAGGCGAGGCGTTCGATTTCTCTTGCTTGATTTTTGGATGCGCGCTGAACTGTTGTTTATTCTTCTTCCATTTAGCAAACACCTTTGTTTATAATCTAATATAATTGCAGACATTCAAGCATTGTTTTAATTTCAATGCATCCACAGAAATTTTCAATAACCCTTAACAGCTGAAAGAGACTTCTCAGCAACAGAGACAGCGCTTAAAAGATCGTCTATCGTCGCCGTGAACGTCTTCAACCTAGTTTCACAAAATATTTGGGTAAACACTCTGCTTCCTCGTCTTGCAGTTTTAATGAACAAACCTCGCGGAACCGCCACATTTTCTGGCGACACCGCTTTGGCAACAGCCTCTGCTTCTCTTATTGTCTTATAAAAAAGTTGGATTCTAGCCTCCAATAGGTGTTGCTTCCTGTTGTTTCTTAACCAATTCATTAATGAGTTTGAGAAAGGCTTCCATGTGTTCAATTGACACTTGGGCGCCCGCAGCTACATTGTGTCCTCCGCCTCTGCCAGCGTATTTTTCAGCTGCAATTCGCAAGATTTCACCCAAATTGAGCCCCTTATTGGTTAACAGGTCTAGAGCTCTCGCCGAAATTTTTGCCAATTTTTCCTCTGGAACCAAAGAGTAAGCAATAATAGGTTTTTCCAGTTTGGGCAGGCTTGTTGAAAGAACCGACGATATGGTTCCTATCATTTTTTCGTGGATAACGCTTTCGCCCCGCACAACGTATATGTTGCTCAACTCCTCTATTCGACCAGTTTCGGGTTCCATGAGCCAGTTCAAATACTTCATGATGGTCCGTCGATACTCCTCCAGCACGGCGGTGCTCTCTTGCAGAGCCGAGCCTCTATCCCCCATGCATATGGCAACACCTAGACCAGGCTTGTCCATACGTCCAGTCGCGTTTAAAAGAACAGAAAACTCTCGGGCGTCTCTGAGCGGAGTCCAAGGCTCCTCGTGGGCCAGTATGTACACGTTTCCTCTAAGACTTAGGGCAGAATCAGCTGTAAAACCCTTAGACAACAGATAGTCTACAAGTGCATTGAACAATTTTTTCTTCTCGTCTTCTGAAAGGTCGCGGAGTGCTCGCCACTTGTCACCATGCTTGGGTGTAATCCCCAAGCTGGCCAGAAAAGCCAGACTTTTGTCTTCTTCGCCGCTTATACCCACTATAAACGGGTTTGTCGTGCCTGCCAGTGCTTTATGAATAGGTCGGGTTTCTCTTCCAAAAAATAGCAGGTCAGTTTCAATGTTGAGATAGCCTGCATTCACCGCGTCCTCAACAATGATCGTGTTGGGTCCGCTGAGCCTTCGTTGTTCATACTTGTCTTGCATGTCTCCCAGTGCTCCAACAACCGCAACGCAAGCCAAATCCACATTAGCTTTGTCAATGGCCTTAGCCACCAGATAGGCGGTTCCAGCGCCGCTCAGGTCACGTGAGCCATCTATTCCATAAAGATGGGGATTAACATGAACAAAAGATGGATTCGCCTCGCCAACTGGTTGATGATGGTCAAGAATAATCAACTGATGACCGCCAAGGCGAGAATTCAGCAGATCTAAGTCGCCACTTCCAAAGTCGGTGAAAATTATCAGCGAAGGCTTGTCTGCTGAAATGGCATCCACAACTTTATCGTCAATCCATTTTTCGATCCGAGCACGGAAAGTTGCGTCGAGTCTGGTTAAGGCTTTGCTTATAACTCCAGCCGCAGCTAAACCGTCTGCGTCCAAGTGAGAAACAACGTGAATGAGTCCATCGTTTTCAGCTTGCCTTCTAATTAGATCAGCTGCTTCAGAGACTCTGCCCAATAAACCATCGAATTGTTCTTTCTTGTCCGTTGTGAAAAACCCCTAAGAGAGCAGCTAAACGAGGCTGGCAGTCTTGGCTTCATACTTCCAGTCTGGGGGCAACACACCTTCGCTTTTATAATATTTGGCGAGTTTGTGTATCTTGGCTTCTATTAGTTGAATCGAACGCTTATTGTATGAATCCTTTTTGTTCTTTTCAAGGTGAACGTACAGCCTAGATGCTTTTTTCAATAAAATTTCTAAGTCTTCTGGAAGGGGCGGTGTCAAACCTGCTTCTTTCAAAATTCGGGTGACAGTTTTACCTACTATAGGCTTGGTTAGAGGCACTCCATGCTGGTCACGAAGAATTGTTCCAATCTTGCTTGGACTGTGCCCTTCCTTAGTCAACTTGATGACAAGAGATTCCACTTCTTCAGGTGTGTATCTGCACCATATTGGAGCCCTTTTGCCCACAGGCCTCGTGGGATGTGACGATCCCTTTTCTTTTTTCGGCATTTCCTGTTCTCCAAGAGACTCTAAAACAGCGAATGACTCGCCATATTTAAAACTATTGTCCTTCGTTAAGATGCTAATTTAACGACATCTTCGTAGTTCTGTAGGAACTTATCGATATATGTCGTTCTAGGTGGAATCGTTAAACCAGAGTTAACCTTAGTTCCTATGAGCCTGCAGCCCTTTCCGATGTGAACAGCGTTGCCTATAACCGAGGTTGATTCAATGTGTGTAGGGTTTCCTCGTGTTGATTCTATGGTGACTTTTCTGCCTAGAATGCTGTCTGCCACATGTGTGTAATCTCCAATTTTTGCAGCGTCCATAATTGCTGATTTTTCTATGTTTACGTGTTCACCGAGCATGCAGAAATTGTCAATGCTGGAATCCGAAATCCTGGAATAATCACCTATTCTTGTGTGTCTACCAATCAGAGCAGCACCATCTATGGACAATTTATTTTCCTTGTATTTTCTAACTATTTCTTCCCGTCTCTTAATAGATTCCTCGCTGTATCCCTGAACCCAGACGTTTTTGTCTGGCAGGATTTTTTCTTCTAAGATTCTTATGTTCAGCTTTCCATAAAGAATGTCGCGCATTGCCTTCAGGTAGTTTTCTGGGCTTCCAACATCGTACCATACTTTCAATTCATAGCCGTAGACTGGAAATCCCTTATTCACTAGGTAGGGAATGAAGTCAAAACCAAAATCGAGTCTCTTCCTCTCCTCTATTATCTTTTTTACTTCTTCGCTTTCAATTACCTTTCTGACTTCTGGTGAAAGGAGGTAGATGCCTGCGTTGGCAAGATTGCTTGGCGCACTCGCTGCTGGAGGCTTTTCAATAAATCTCTTGGTCCTCATATCTTTGTCTAATTCGGCTATGCCATATTCTTCTACCTTTTCCACTCTCGTTAGGGCAATGGTCATCAACGCCCCTTTTTCTTCATGTCTTTTAATGAAGTCGTTCAGATTGATGTTGAAAAGGTTGTCTCCCTGCACAACAAGGATAGGATCGTGAACATCGTAATATTCCACGTTTAGTCTGTAAGAATCGGCGCTTCCCAAGTCGTCTAGGTTGGGCTGATGTTTGATGTGCACCCTCGGCTCGATCTTATACTTTGCTGAGAACCCAACGCCTTCACCATACAGATCGAAGAGGTTTGAATAATTGGTGTATCCATATTCTCCGAAAATGAAGTTTCTCACACCTTGCTCAGCCAGTGTCGCCATTGAGAATTCGATTAACGGCCTGTTCAAGAACCTAACGCAAGGTTTTGATATGTCGTGTGTCAGAGGTCTTAATCTTTTAGCTTGGCCGCCAACTGGAATGAAACATCTCAGTTTCTCTATGTTCATACTTTAATTTAATCTAAAACGAGAATTTATACTATTGTCACTTACTGTACCAAGAGGCGAATTTTCGCAGTGCTTGAGCCCTGTGTGAATACTCATTTTTCTGTTCAGCTTCCATCTCAGCGAAAGTCTTCTCGTTTGCACCAAGAGGCTCAAAAATGGGGTCAAAGCCGAAGCCTTTTTTTCCCCTTTCTTTGTGGGTTATTGTTCCTTCAACCTTGCCCTGAAAGCATATGGGCCTTAGTCGCTTGGGACTGGAAAAAGCAACAACAGATAGAAAGTAGGCTTCACGTTGGCTTTCTTTATCCATTAGCTTTAATATCCCTCTAGTGCCAAGGGTTCGATAAACATAAGAGGAGTAGGGACCCGGAAACCCGTTTAGAGCTTCTATGAAAAGTCCAGCGTCTTCTACAATCACCAGCAATCTGGATTTCTTTGCAGCGTCAATAACGCTGGCTTTGGCTATGTTCTCTAATTCATCGTCTTGAATCTCAATTGCATCCAAATTAAGCATGGCGGTTGCAAAATCGTATTCAGCGAACACTTGGCGAGCTTCATTGAACTTGTGAACGTTTCCGGTCACAAAAAAGACCACTTTTTTCTTGGTAAACGAGGTTTTAGGTGTCATTGTGATAAGTACTTCCTCTCAGCCACGTATCGTCCTCTTCTCTCTATTTCAGATATCTTTTCTAAAACGTTTTTTGCGATTTCTATCCCCGTGACCTGAGTGTAGCCTTCTACCACTGCCTCGAAACATTCCTTTGCATACTTGTAATGGGTGCTCTGAAGCGCTCTCTTCATAAGGTGCAGATCTACTCCTCGAACCTCCAATTCTTCTGAATATTCACCTAAGCCAAAGTCGACGAAGAAAACCTTGCCATAAGACGTTAAAATCATGTTTGAAGTGGTGAGGTCACCGTGAATTATTCCGTTGCTGTGGAGGCGCCCAATTAACACGCCGATGTGGCGACACAGACGTAGCTTCTCCGACTTTGAAAGGTCGTTTAAAACCATTTTAACCTGTTTGCCCTCAACATATTCCATAATAATGTTTGCATCAGCGATATCAACCATGAAAATAGTGGGTGTGGGAACACCAGCTTCCTTGGCTCTGTGAATAAGCTGAGGCTCATGTAACGTTCGCTGAGCACGTATGGCTGCATCCAGCTCAGGCAAGCGATAGGCTTTGGATAATCGGCGCTTCATTACAACTTTGCGGTCCTGCCATTCTTCCAAGTATAAGTTGGCTTCAGCGCCTTTTTTCATAAGCACATCAATTCAACCTCAACCATAACTTTCCTCAATCCAAGGCACATGGACTTCATCCAATCGCCACCTCAGTTTAACCATACTTTTCTCTATTGGAATTGTGATGCCGTGTTTGTAGGCGAGAACGCCTGTCCAAGCGATCATGGCGCCGTTGTCCAACGCAAATTCTTTGGCAACCACACTGAATCGAGCGTTGTGTTCGTCGGCAATCACCTTAAGCATGGTTTGTAACCTTTTGTTGGCTGCTACGCCGCCGGTCAAGAGAACCTCTGGTTTTTCCGTGTGAGCCAAAGCTCGTTCCGTAACTTCGGTTAACATGGAAAACGCCACCTCTTGAAGGCTGAAGCTGACATCTTCAACTCGATACTTTCTCTTGCGAAGTAATTCTGTAGCAGCTGTGAGCAAACCACTGAACGACAAGTCCATTCCTTTTATGGTGTAGGGAAGCTGAATGAAGGTTTTGCCGCGGCTGGCCAAGCCTTCGACAAGAGCACCTAAGGGCGCGCCCATCTTTGGTCGCAGACCAGCTTGTCGGGCAAAGACGTCTAGGCAATTTCCAACTGCAATGTCAAGAGTTTCACCGAATACACGGTACCGCCCCTCTTCAAATGCAGCCACAATAGTGCTGCCTCCTGAAACGTAAAGCGTTACTGGATCCTTTGCGCTTGTTGTGAGTTTGCCGATTTCAATGTGAGCGAGTTGATGATTTACGCCTACCAATGGAATTTGTAAGTAAGAGGCTAGGGCACGTACGGCTGTTGCACCCGTTCTTAGGCATGGTCCCAGACCAGGCCCCTGAGAAAAAGCCACAGCTGCAACCTGTTTTGGTCGTATTTTTGCTTTTTCAAACGCTTCCTTTATGACCTCTCCGGCGACTTCTGCGTGGTGTCTCGCCGCCTCTCTGGGGTGGATTCCTCCTTCTTCTGACATGAAGGCGCTGATTATGTTGGCTAGGATTTTGCCGTCGAGGGATGCAATACCAACGCTGAAGTCGTCTGCTGTGGATTCGATGCCTAGAATGTATGACTTTTCTGCGTCGAGCTTGGGCAAGATGATTCTCACACTTTTGCACACGTAGATTTTTATTGTTAAACTGCACTATTTATTATTGAGGAAAAGACGATTTCAAGGATTCGATGCTTATGCCTAGGCGCGATGACTTGGAATACAAGGCTTTAAGCTTCATTGAAAACACCAGAAGTCAAGGTGTGCTTCAATCGGACTTGTGGCGTAAGCTTGGCGCCAGTAGTCGAGAAGGTTCCAGAATAGCGTTGAAGCTTAAGAACAAGGGTTTGATTCGTCGTGAGCGGGAACTCTTCGAGGGAAGATGGACATATAGGTTGTTTCCGAAACGTCAGCCAGCTTCCATTGACTCTGTTATTGAATGCCCCTGTTTAATGTGCGTTAACGATCCGCGCTGTGGTGCTTGGGGAGCAATTTCGCCGCAAGAGTGCGAACGCCTGACCGAATGGGTTCTAGCCTTGGCAAAGGACGATGAAGTTTCTTCTGGTGAAAGCTAATTTTGCCCAAGGCTTGGGTTCGAGCGCGTAAGCGTGACTATTATTATCGCAAGGCAAAGGAAGAACGGTTTCGTTCTCGCGCAGCCTACAAACTTCTTGAAACTAACGACAAATATGGGTTCATTAAATCTGGCGATGTGGTTGTTGATTTAGGTGCTGCGCCTGGCGGTTGGATGCAGGTTGCTCGTAGAATTGTGGGTGAATCTGGTTTTGTTGTGGGCGTTGACATTAAACCCATTGAACCATTGGATGAGGCCAATGTTCGCTCAATTGTGGCGGACATAATTGAGGCAGAAACCTTGGAGGCTGTCAAGTCGCTGCTTCCCAAAGCCGCTGACGTGGTGATTTCAGATGTTTCACCCAATGTTTCAGGTGTCTGGGAGCTAGACCACGCTCGTCAGATTGATTTGGCTCGAAGGTCGTTGCAGATTGCAGTCTCGGTTCTGGAGCATGGTGGAAATTTTTTTGTTAAGGTTTTTCAGGGCGACATGCTAAAAGATTTCGTGTTTGAAATGCAACAGTGTTTCGCATTTGTGCGCTTGATTAAACCTAGGGCTAGCCGCAAAGAGAGTGCAGAACAGTTTGTTTTAGGAATTGAAAAGCGCTAAATTGGCAGTTCAGCGGCTTCGAGGCTTTTTTCCTTCATTTTTTCGGCAGTATACTGCGCTAATTGCTTAAACTGAGCGTCTGTTAATATGTTTTTGGCTCGGGCTAAAATTTCTAGACAGATTTCTTTGAAGACTAAATCGGCACATCCGAGTTTGGCGTCGTCGACCAGTTCTTTGCAAGCCGTAAACAAAACCTCATTCAATCTGACCATTGCTCCTGCATTTTGATTGTGTTTTTATGGTTGCTATGTTTGCTGTCTTAATAATTTGCGACTTGAGAATATAGATTAGAAATACCCAAGAGATGCCTCCGAAACTTCCCTGTCTTTTAATAGCGCACGGCTTTTTTGAGGCGTTCGTGATTCAGGGAATTAAACACGTTTATCCTTAGTTTTTGAACCATTCCTTTAGCTCGGTTTGTCGCTTGCTTGCGTAGAATGCTCTCATTCTCTGTATGACCGTTTCAACCCTTTCTCCGGAGAAGTCTCGTTGGTTACAGAGAAAAATGTAAAGTTCGTCTTCTTGCAGTTCCCCATACCCGAGGGAATAGTCGTCGATTAACTTGGGTTGTAAGAAGAATTTTCGAACTTCGTCATAATTTTGCGTTTCAATTTTTGATTTGATTTCGTTTGGAAGGTTTTCGATTTTGCCATGGTTCTGAATTAAGGTCAATGCTTTTTTGGGTCCGATGCCCTTCAGGCCTTCGTTGAAGTCTGTGCCTATAAGTATGGCTACGTCGATGAGCTTTTCCCTCGAGATGCCATAATACGTCAAAAACTTGGCTAATTCAATGAGTTCAGGCTTTAAGGGACGGCTGATTCCTTTGCTGGGCAGGAATTCGCGTCCAGATATGGTTAAAAAGCGTAGCAGTCTGGGAGCCCCAAACAGCAACGAGTCGTAGTCTTTGCTGCTCGCCGCCCAAACCTCACCTTTTGAGGCTATGTAGGCACTTTGCGCCTCCGCCTCACTCGTTGCTTGAACAAATGGGATTCCTAATAGGTGAAGTAGATGTTTGGCGTCTTCGATCATTGGTTGGGTTAGGCGACTTGTCATAACAGCCTTAGAAAAGGCGGCGGCATAATCGCCTTTTTTGAGCGCCGTTTGCCATTCTTGCATTGCTTTTTCTCGCATTTTTCGTCTTTTCATGATTTCGTGTTGCTTCAGCAGAGGTGGCTCACCGTCGAAAACGAAAACAAGGCGGATGTCATAGTCATGAATGAGTCTGGTTGATCGAAACATTAGTCCAGCTAAATGCGATGTTACGTTGCCGTGAGAATCTTGCAGCGGGGTGCCGTCTGGCATTCGAATTAGAGATAGAAACTGATACAGATAATTGTTGGCGTCAACAGCCAAACTCTTGTCTCTTAAATCGTCAAGGTTTAGAACCTTCTTGATCACAATGGGTGTTAAATTGACTCCCAAGGCACGACCAGCACATAAAACATGCGGAACAAGCAATAATGCTTTTTCCAAGAGTGGTTAAAAGCCTAGAGCCTTCTCTCCATGAAAGCTAGGCTGTCGCCTACTTCGATGACCTCAAACCCGAATTTCTCAAAGAAGGCTATGTTGCCTAATCCGGTGCAAAGTGTAATCAGTTTGGCTTCTGCTAGACTTAGGATGGCTTCCATGAGGGTTCTTCCGCAGCCTTTCCCCCTGTGTTCTTTTTTCACAAATATGCCATGCAAGCGAATCTCGCTGTCTGTTGCCGAAACCACTGCCTCGCCGAACACCTCATCTAGGTTTTCGTCTTTCAAACTGTAGACCATTTGCAGTCCATTGGTTTCTTTGACCAAACGCATGGCATTTTCCCATAGGAAGTGTTGCCACAAGAACGTAGGCGCCTTAATTAAAGGTTTCTGAATTTCTGTTCTAGACGACAAAGCAATTTTTTAAAGACAGCCGTGACGTCACGGGAAAAGAATTAAAGGTTAATTATGTAGGAACGAATTATAACACGCAAATCGACATTAGCCCGGGGAATGAGGAAAAGCCCGGTGGAGGAAGAATGCTTGCGTGCCATCTTCCGCCGAGTGTAGTGGACAAGCATAGCGGGCTTTGGACCCGCTGACGAGAGTTCGAATCTCTCCCGGGCTACCATTACATGTGTAAGAGAATACTTCCCCC
>Ga0315306_10000011_pt1 | contig 106933 bp, 104 predicted proteins | sample TDP1_MG_FD_203803 | JGI IMG/M metagenome (GOLD analysis project Ga0315306, IMG submission 203803) | Freshwater sediment microbial communities from Lake Towuti, South Sulawesi, Indonesia - TDP1 | ecosystem: Environmental > Aquatic > Freshwater > Lake > Sediment | place: Indonesia: South... | reverse complement strand
ACGAGATACGGCGAGCCATACTGAAGGCTGTGGAAGTGCCCGTTGGAACAGTTCCCATATACCAAGCCGCAATTGAAGCCGCCAAGAAGAGAGGAGCCATTGTCCAAATGACCGAGGATGATGTATTTAACACCATAGAAAAACACGCTAAAGATGGCGTTGACTTCATGACTGTTCACTGTGGGGTAACTCAGCAAATCGTCAGGTGGATTGCCAAACATCCTCGTCTAACTGGGATTGTCAGTCGGGGTGGAACTTTCCTTGCCGCTTGGATTCTCCACCATGAGAAGGAAAATCCGCTGTATGCCAGCTACGACTACCTCTTGGAGATGGCTCAGGAGTACGATTTCGCCTTAAGCCTCGGAGACGGTCTCAGACCGGGAAGCATCTTCGACGCCACTGACTGGCCGCAAGTTCAGGAACTCTTCGTCCTCGGTGAACTTGTGGAGAGAGCGAGAGCCGCCAACGTGCAAGCCATGGTGGAGGGACCCGGCCATCTGCCCCTAAATCAAATTGAATCCAACGTTCAGCTTGAGAAATCCGTGTGCAAGGGCGCTCCCTTCTACGTTTTAGGTCCTGTTGTCACCGAGATAGCGCCTGGATACGATCACATTGTGGGAGCTATTGGAGGGGCTGTTGCCGGACTCGCTGGAGCCGATTTTCTTTGCTACTTAACCCCATCGGAACATTTGGGGCTACCCACAGTGGAGGACGTGAAAGAAGGAGTGATAGTCACAAAAATAGCGGCGCACGCCGTCGACATTGTGAAGCGTGGGTCGAAGGCTTGGTCCCGCGACCTCGCCATGGCTCAAGCCAGAGCTAACCTCGACTGGAAAAAACAGTTAGACCTTGCTTTGGATCCGGAAAAGGCTAGGAAAATCCGCGGTCGGGTTAAGTTGAGGAGCCCTAATACGTGCTCTATGTGTTCCGAATACTGTGCCATAAAAATCTTGAAAGAGGCGTTGAAAGCGGAAGCTCAGTGTCTATAAAACTGTGGAACAACAGTCATGCGCATCTGCATATGAGTTGATTTGTAAATAAATTTTCTAACATCTGCGATACTTTCTGATTTTTCAAAGAGATTGAGACACCTAATATACCTATATCTTATGCAGTCTCCAAGGTTATTCTTCTTTAGACAAACGAATTCCCCGGTCAAATACTAAGGTCTTTTTTTCTTTTTCGCGCAATATACTAGAATCCTCAAAGTTTTAATTTGTATGCTGTATAAATTCAATTTATGTCTGAAGTAGTTATCGATGAGGGTGGCGTTGTCAGTCTTATTGTAACTATTTTAACTATTGTCATCCTATTGTTATTATCACGTCAGTACAAATTTCATGAGCAAATTATCAACATGATAAAGGAAGCGAAGGATGTTTTTTGGGCTATAGTTATTCTCGTCTTAGTGTTTATAGGACTGATTGCGTTTTGGCTTACAGTAAGGGTTATTCTTCTACACGCAATAGTGCATTACATTCTAACAAAAGGTTATGTCTACAAACCAAGTGACATATTCCAAATGATAGGGTTTGCTCTTACTACAAGTTTATGTTTCACACTTCTCAGACTTTTTGCGATGCTTGGAAGAAAAAATGAAGAAACGAAAAAAGACGAAGAAACGAAAAAAGACGAGATTAAGGAACTGTTTAATGCGGCGATACTAGCGGTCATTATTGTATTTATTACCGTTACCCCCAGGTACGGTGATCCTACGTTATTAAATTCGTTTGGTCTAAGCGGTTATGAATCTGTTGTTGGGTATGCACTAATTGTCATAGTTACAATAATTGCCCTAGTAACTCTGTTTTTTGTGAGGAGATATCTTTTAACACTGGAATCTTAGAAAGACTTGCGCGTGTATTAATATGACTTCTGTATATAAAGCTATAAACCTTCCACACTTCTCACATTTTAGCTTGCCGAACACACGTGAAAAACTTCAAGGCTTGAAATTAGATTCAAATGACCACATTCGAGATTGCTAAGGGAGAACTCTGGCACAGATGTAACGGTTTCTTCCTCGAAACGGACGACAATGAACCAGTTATATTCGCTACCAAAAAAGTAGTATTAAATATGGGGTTTTATTAAACTTCACACGGCGCCAACTAATGGAAATTAAAGGTTTCATTAACCTCAGCTTAGTGGATTGGGACGGAAAGATATCGTCCGTCGTCTTTCTAGCAGGCTGTAACCTGCGCTGTCCCTTCTGCTACAACACCACCCTAGTTCTTCATCCAGAAAAGTTGCCGACCATCCCGTTTGAACAGATAGAAAATCGTCTAAAGAAGAACAGAGGGTGGGTTGACGGCGTTGTCATTACAGGCGGAGAGCCAACCATCCACAGCGACCTGCCGAACCTTTGCCAGAAAATAAAGAGACTGGGCTTCTTAGTCAAGGTGGACACCAACGGAACCAATCCTGTGATTGTAAAGGAACTAATTAACAGGAAACTCGTGGACTACATAGCCATGGACATCAAAGCCCCACTAACCAAAGAAAAATACTTTAGGGTGTGTGGCGTCAACACGGAAAACCTGTTGGAAGAAATCGAAAAAACCATAGACTTTCTGCTGAAGGGTGAGGTTGAATACGAGTTTAGAACCACCGCTGTCCCCAGCCTCCACGACGAACAAGACATCTGGGAGGTATGCCAGAGAATAAGGGGTTGCAGAAAATACGTCATACAAAACTACAAAAGTAACGTGAAAACTATAGATCCAAAGTTCAAGAATTTGAGACCCTTCTTAGAAAGGGAAATGGAAGCATTTCTCACAACAGCAAAGAAGATTATACCTAACACCGTGCTGAGAGGTTTCTCTCCCCTCCCCCTCTAAAGAGGCTATAAGGGTCTTATATTTGGATCCTAATAAAGGTAGAATGTTGAAAAACAGTATTTTCTCGGAAAAACAGCTTGCACTAAGTCGAGAAAGGGGCTATAGAAGGTAGAAGAGAGAAACAGACACGCCACTAAACTTAAGCGATTCATCACCTAATCTAAAGTGTCAACTGAAAAGAGCTGATGCTACTTGCAATACCTAAGTCAAATCAAGATAACCCAAGTTGAAGAGAGACCCAACGACGCTTGGTTCGACATGAGTCTGCGACAACTACGAGAAGGCGAAGTGCGCTTCTATCAGGTTAAAGACTTCCTCACAGGCAACTGGCTCTTCAAGGTCTGCTCAGACAAGGAATTACACAAGGTTATGGTGAAGGCAGTGAAATGTCCATCAGGAAGACGCTTCGCCCAACTCGAAGGAAACACCATGCTGTTCCAGAAAAGCGAAATTGAAGGACAACTCTACGACATCATATCCCTGACCCATGCGGACGAAAGCGACAGGCTTCACCGAAAAATCGTAGAAAACTTAGAAGAGGTCCCAGCCACAATCCGAGAACACTTCCAAATCGTGCCATACGAAGAAGCCACGGGCAAGAAAGCGCCAGGAAAACACTGGGTAACCCTCTCTAAGGCAGAGGACGAGAAATCCATGACACTGCTCTTCCTGTTGGAAAGAGCTTGGACAATCTCCACAGTTTCTCCCGAAGAGAAGATGGAAACGATAAACAGGAGGAAAGAGTTGAAACCACTGATTCCGCTTTATGTAAGACCCAGAATTGAGAGAGAGGTTCACGTGAAGGTGAAAGCCCACGCACACGCAAAAAAGATGGGAGTTTCAGATGCTTATAGGAGTCTCATCGAATCAGCGTTAAGAAGTTGAGGCGGAGAGCCCCGCAGTTAAGCCAGTTTCCCCAAAACCTCTTCAGGTTTGAACTCTTCGCGCGATCTCACCGAAGCCTCTTCAACGTAAAGTTTCACAGCATATCTGAGCGCATCTTCACTCACAGGTATGTAGTCCATATCCAAATGAAAGTAGTTGAGAAGAGAGGCGGCGCAGGCGAATCGTATGGCTCGGTTCTCTAAACGCGCCGAAAACCTTACAAACTCGTGGGGAATCTGCTCCAAAATGGCTTCTCTAGCGTCCTTGATCATGTCGTACGCTTGAGGAGTGATCATAACGGGCTTGTAGGAAAATCGCCCCTTTACCAACGGGTGTCCCGTTTCTATCGCGTGGACAATGGTGAGATGATCTCGAATCTCTCGAGCGCCCTTCTCGATGTCGATCTCACTGAAGGCGAGTCTCATTTGGCTCTTTGCAATCTCCACGTAGCGTTCTTTTGTTAATCTGTGTAAACGACAAAGCATGCGGTCCTCAATTGCGTTGAAGTTTGGATCTTGCACAGTCACTTCATATCCCCTACCATAGGTTGACACATTATAGTTTACGCTGAAGAACGAGCCGAAACGGTACGGCCCAATAACCTCCCTATGCATCTCATACTTGATTTCTCCCCGCTCCATAGCCAATTTCAACGGTTCCACCATGCCCTTGTACTTGAACCAATCGTTAAACTCCGGAACGATGAAGTTGAAGATTCGTTTCACGTAGGCTTGGCCGATCCTGATGAAACGAGCCGGAGTCATTCCACCCGCGTACCGGTTGCGCCCAGGAATCCCGTGTGGAGAGATTTTGGCATCTGGCTTTCCAAGAATCATGTCCCTTGTGGAGAAGCTTTTACCTGTTCCCGGCTCTCCAAACAGGGAGAGGTTCCAACCCGTCCGCATTCCTGTTTTTCCACGCTCGTGGGTGATCTCTGTGTCAGCTAGTCCGTACTGTTGGGTGATGCTGAGCAAGCTGTCAAAGTATAAGATGGACCCAAAGAGGTCTTGGAGGTAGTTTGCTAAAGAAGCTACGGAAAAGGTTTTTCCAAACTTAATGGTTGCATCTAAACGACGCTTTAACAGGTCGTTCAAGTATTCGTCCAGCTCTCTATCCATGCTCTCGATTCTTTGACGCTCCTCCAGCAGATAGTCCGCTTCTTCCACCCTAACCGTAGGAGCGACAGCCATTTTGGGAGGTGCCTGCACCGCGATTCCCAGCTCCGTCTGAACCATTGGAGATATCTCCTCAGGTATCTCCCACTCTTGATACTGACCACCCTTATAGGAGGTAACGATGATCTTCAACTGCTCGAGTTCAGCTAGGATGTGGAGGGGGTCAACGTCCCGCTTCAGGCTCTTCTTGATTTCATTTAGATTGCATCCTCTACCAGCTTGCACCAGCGTCTTTAGAATGGCAACACAGTTTTCTCCGTACTTCTTCTTCGCCTGATAAACATTGGCTTGGATTGTTTCGCCAGCCCCTTCCAAACGCAGTTTCCCATTTTCAAAAGTGTAGTGCGCACCCCTGAACGCCGTCCAATCGCGAGGCGTATGTTTGTCAAAGATTTCCTTGAGTTGTTTGTCATTTATGTTGGATGCTATCTTGATGGAAGCTTCGTCTTCATCGATTTCCCATCCGCTCGTGAAGGAGTCAAAGTATGGGATGTTCAGTTCTTTTCCGATCTCAAAGAGCTCGATTCGTGGAAAGGTTCGCTTCAGCAAGAGTCTTCGTTCCAGCAACTCATCATCAAGAGCCATTTTGTTCCCCTTAATGGAAATCAGGCGTGCGCTAGAGTTACCATTCCTCTACTATTTTTAAATAACTTTTGGAAGAAGAAACGGGTTTTCGTAGTTGGAGAGGAAAGGGGCGTAAAATTGTAATTATAAGGAGAATGGACACTTAGTGAGCGTAAGCTTTTAAGATAGCGTCTCCCTCTTCTCGGTTAATCCAGCCCTCCACTTTGAGCTCTTCCACTCCCCTAACCAAAGCTTCCCCAAAATTTTGGACATTAAGGAGATTGTTAGAAGAACCCATCTCGGACACGATCCTTCCAAGAGTCTCGTCCTCTAGCATCCTCTCAGCAAAAATTGAGGTAAACATTTCCTTCAGTGCCCTCGATCTTGAACGCAAGAGAAGTTTGATCCGAGATTCAAGGCTAAAGCTCCAAATGGTCTTCTGAATCCTTCTTACGATGCCCTCGTATCCCATGGCGATCACGGGCGGATGCACATGATATCGAGACTTTTCATCGGTTTCATATTTAAACACGTAGAACGGCACGTTGATCAAGGTAGCGTCCTCTGGGCTCCAAATAATCGTTATTTCTTTGAGCTTAGATGCGTGTAGTTTCTTCTCCTCTATGAGTTGTCCGATGAGGTTTCTTATTAACGAAGCCTCTGACATCAATTCTCCGACTTCTTTCTTCGCCATCTCGATCTGGGAGTCTCGCAGAGCTTCTAAATCCGATATCCTCTTTCTCTCCAGAACAATCATTTCCTGATAACTCTCATTCAACTTTTTTACGCCGAGTTCACATTGTTTGCGGGTGCGTTCAATGAATTGTGAGAGAACGTTGATCTTTCCTTTAACTTCGGAAATCTTGTTTTTGCACACCTTTATCTTGTGATCCCAGTAGGTTACACCTGCTTCATTGCCCCTCCTTTTGCGAATCTGTTTTCTTTTCTGGTAAACACGTTTGTCTCTCTCCAATTTCTCCAGCTTTTGCTCATGCTCAGCCCTCTCTTTAAGCGCAACTTCTAGTTCTCTCTCAGAAGCCTCAAATATCTTCTTGATCTTAGCGTTCCGCTCCGTCGCCAGTTGTTCCACCTTTTTCTCAACTTCAGATTTGATGGGAGAAATTTTGTCCTCAAACGTTTTCTGTATCTGTTCAATTTCACCAGCGATCTTATGCTCATGAAGTCTGGTTTTTTCATTCAGAACGTCAATGGCGTACTGTAAACTTTTTATCTCTGACTGAATCAGCTTCCAGCGGTCAAACAGGTTTTCAGCTCTTTCCATTGCTACCTTTTCGTCGAGTTTCAACGGGATCGATGTGAGAGGTTCTGTTGCGCCTTTTTTTAGAATGAGCCCTTGTTTGATGTACCGCGAGATTGTGGACAGGATCTCCCTATTTGCCACGATGGCGTTCATAGAAACCTGAGTGGTTTCGACAAAACCTTCAAAGGTTTTGGTGTGGCTCTTCAAGGCGCTTCGAAAAAGCTCTCGAGCAGTTGTGCTTCTCTTGAGGTCTTCAACGAAGGGCTTTATGTCCGGCGGCTTCATGTACACGATTGTGTGAGAAAGTATGCCCAGCCCATCTACAATTATGCACTCGTTTTCCCAGGGAATAGCCCACAAGGGATAGTGCAGTTTGGAAATAAATGAAAGTTTTTCCTGTGGGGGAGCCCCTAGGATTCCCGGTTTTTTCCGTTTTGCCTCTGCTAGACAGAGAACAGCCGCGGCTTCTATGTCTCGTGTGAAGGGCTTCCTTCTTTCCTTGTCTTCAACAACGTAGGGAAGTGTTAGACTTGAACTTGACATGATTCATCCGACATGATGTATTGGACAGCTTTCCAAACTGCTTTCCTTTAAGAGAGCTATGCTATTCAGAAGTCTTTTAGATTTATAATTCTTCCCCGTGAAAGCGTTTGGCTTTTATCACACGGCAGTCAAGTTTTACTAGAAGAGATAGGAAAACATGTCATCAACAAGCTTGGGGCTTAGTTTCTCGTAAGCTTCGGTGCTGCCAACGTCGTACCAAAACGCGTCCGTTAGGTAGCCGTAAACAGGCTTGCCCGCTTCTATGAGATGTGGGATCACGTTTCCCATCAGATCCAGTCCACGCCGATCCATTTTCAATTGATTCATGTCCTCAAGGGTTTTTCCCTTGAAAACTAGTATTCCTATACTTACTGGCTTTTCTAGCGTCGGCTTCTCCACAAACCCTTGAATCTTACCACCGTCGTCTATATCCGCTAGACCCACCCTGACCGTGAAGCCTGAGGCTAAGGCAACTGTTGCTGATGCCCGTCGGTTCTGGTGATAGCGCAGTAGATCCTTTATGTTCATGTTTGTGAGGATGTCTCCATAGTACATGAGTAACGTGTCCTCTATGTTTACCACGCCTTGTTTGTAGGCATTTAGCAGGGAGCCCGCGGTTCCCTTCAGCTTCGGGTCGTCGTACACATAGGAAATTTTAACATCAAATCTGGAGCCATCATCGAAATAGTTGAGGATTTGCTCTGCCTTGTAATCCACTAGAAGCGCCAAGTCCTTAATCCCATGAAACTTGAGGAGCCGAATCACGTATTCCAAGAGGGGCTTTTGCTTTGCTCCTATGGGCAACATAGTTTTCTGAAAATAATACGTGATGGGTCTAAGCCTTACACCTGGTCCCCCACAAAGAACGAGACCCTTAACTTTAGTCATAGGAGCCCCTCGGATCGAGAAACAAAGAAGAGAAGCGTGCTTCTTCTTTCCCCTTTACTCCTTTTCTTTCTCTTTTTCCTTTTCTTCTTCTTTTTCCTCGGCTTCGAATTCCTCAATTGGCTTTGGGGGCGGAGTTGTAGCCATCGTCCAGCCGATCCAAGCTCCAATGGCCAACACAGCAACAAACGCGACAAACACAGGAACCGCAACTAGCCAAAATTCTACACGGATAAGTTGGGCACGCGACCAGCCTAAGTTGAGCAACGTGTTGATTATGGCCTCTGGGAAGAATAGTGTAACAATGTATCCAATCGCGACAACTACGCAGACTAGGAGAATCAGCCCGCCGATGGCTTGGTCCTTACTAACCATGTTCATCACCACTATAACGTAGCCATGTTTAGCCAACAACCCCATTATAAAGTTTACCGTCTTTTTAGGGCATGAATAATCAAACTGTTCCAGCTTCCCATGTGGCAATGTACTTTTTTTGCTCTTCTGTGAGTTCGTCAATCTCCACGTTCATAGCCCTCAACTTGAGACTTGCTACGAGTTCATCAATCTCTTTCGGCACGCTGTAGACTTTCGGCTCCATTTTCTCCTTTTCCGTCAGGTGTTCAACGCATAAAGCTTGGTTTGCGAAGGACATGTCCATGACCTCTGGCGGGTGTCCTTCAGCTGCGGCGAGATTCACGAGTCTTCCCTCGGCTAGGAGGTAGAGTTTCCTTCCATCTTGGAGGCGATACTCTTCTAGGTTGGGTCGAATGGTTCTCTTGGAGGATGATATGCTGTCGAGGTCAGATATGTTAATCTCCACGTTAAAGTGTCCGCTGTTGGCGAGTATGGCGCCGTCCTTCATCTTGAGCATATGTTCTTTTCGGATGACGCTGATATCCCCCGTGGTGGTCACTAAAATGTCGCCTATTGCTGAAGCCTTGTCAACGGGCATAACTCGAAAGCCGTCCATAACTGCCTCCAGCGCCCTCACCGGATTAACCTCAGTGATAATCACGTTTGCGCCCATGCCCCTCGCTCGGAGGGCGAGTCCCCGGCCGCACCACCCATAGCCACACACTACAAAGTTTTTCCCAGCCAACAGAACATTGGTGGCTCGTATAATCCCGTCTATGGTGCTCTGTCCGGTGCCATAGCGGTTGTCGAACAGATACTTGGTGTAGGCATCGTTTACTGCTATGATCGGATACTTGAGGGCGCCAGCCTTTTCCATAGCTCGCAACCGCACAACCCCTGTTGTGGTTTCTTCGGTGCCTCCCTTTACGTCTTCTAGGGCTTCGGTTCGTTTCATGTGGAGGGTGCTCACCAGGTCGGCTCCGTCGTCCAAAGTGATCATGGGCTTGTGGTCGATTACCTTGTTGACGCACCAGTAGTATTCTTCGGTTGTTTCACCACGCCAAGCGTACACGTTTGCCCCCCTTTCTGCAAGGGCTGCCGCCACCTCGTCTTGAGTTGATAACGGATTGGAGCCGCACAACGCAACGTCGGCTCCTCCAGCTGTAAGGGTTTCCACAAGCACTCCGGTTTCGCTGGTTACGTGTAAACACGCTCCTAGGGTGATGCCCTTCATCGGCTTTTTTCGCTCAAACCGGCGTTTTATCTGGTTTAGAACGGGCATGTGCATGGACGCCCATTCGATGAGGAGTTTTCCCTGAGGAGCCAAACTCCGGTCTTTCACTCTGAAATCTGCCATCTACATCAACTCACGTGTGTAGTTAGTGATAGATTATTTAACTATTGAGCTAGGCGTGTTAGGAGGTTTTCTTTCGTTTTTTCCGCCATCTCCATAACCTTATGGGCGTCCACTGTTTTAACCTCTCGATCTTCCATGACTATTTTGCCCTTAACAAGAACAGTGTCCACATCAGCCGCCCTCGCCGAATATACAAGGTGACTAACCTCATTGTACAATGGGCATAGATGAGGCTTCTTGAAACTTATTACAGTCAAGTCCGCGTCTTTTCCAGTTTCAATTGACCCTATTTGGCGGTCCCACAGCAGAGCCTTGGCGCCCTCGACCGTTGCCATCCGCAACACTTGCTCAGCAGACAACAATGTGGGATTCCTGTTAACACCTTTGTGTAGAAGCGCTGTCACCTTCATAACCTCAAACATGTCAGAGTTATTGTTGGAACAGGGGCTGTCTGTGCCCAAGGCAACAGTAACCCCAGCATCGAGCAGACTTGGCACGGGACTAACGCCAGAAGCCAACTTGAGATTTGAGACGGGGTTGTGAGAAACCTTGACTCCTTTCTCCTTCAAGATTCTGATGTCCTTTTGGGAAAGCGACACGCAGTGCGCAGCAATGACATCGTTTTTTAATACGTTTAGAGAATCGAGATACTCCACCACGCCTCCCTTGAAGGAAACGTTGAAAGCTCTGCGGACCTTTTCAGCTTCGTCTTCGGTTTCGGCAACATGAATGTGCCACATGATGGGCGAGTCTGGCGAACCATACTTTTCATTCAGCTCCTTAGCAGTATCTCTCAGCTCCCTCATATACTCGGGATCAACTGTGTAAGCAGCATGCGGGTCAACACTCACTCGAATAAGTCCGTTTTCCTTGCCATGCCAGTGCCTAGCTAAGGCTTTCAATGCCGCTCGGTCCTCATCTCTTCTCCATGAAAAACACACGTGTCCAATAACTCCGCGAAGTCCTGCTTTAGCGAAAGCCTCAGCCTCGCTACCATCTTTCATGTAGTGATACATGGTGTTAACGGTGGTTGTTCCGCCCATAATGGAGTCAACGGCGGTGAGAAGCGCGCCCACATAGACGTCGCGACCAGTCATGCGCTTCTCCAGAGGCCATATCCACTTTTCCAGCCACTCTTTGAGCGGGTAGTCATCAGCGTAGCCCCGAAGAAGACTCATGGCAGTGTGTTGGTGAGTGTTTATGAGGCCTGGGATCACAACTTTTCCTTCTGCGTTGATCTTTTCGTAGCTGGGATACTTCCGCTTGAGCTCGGTATTTTTGCCGACATCTAGGATGTTGCCGTTCTCGACGACGACTGCGCCGTCTTGAATGATTCTTTTTTGGGGGTCCATGGTAACAATGGTTCCGCCATCTATCCTTAAAGTCGTCAATGCCGGTCAACCTCAGTTTAACCTCTAAGAGTTAGGCTGACAGAATTTAAGAACTATTCTTTGTGGTTCGAGAGACTAGAAGGAGTGTGAGTCCTGCCGTGAAAAGGATTGCTTCAAGGAATTCGTGGTGAAGAATATCTTCTAGATCGAAAAATCTTCCGATAAAAAATAGGTGGTGGAAAACGGTAAACACACCTAAGAAGACAAGTAGGATTCCCAGCGTTCTGCTTTCTTTTTTATTCATCTTTCGTAGAAAGAAGGTTGTGAACTTCTATTTAAGACAAACAGTGTTTCTTGGCGCAAAGGTTTAATTTTGCTTTGTCTCAAGTTAATTACAAAGAAACAAGGATGTGCCAAGTTGAGGGAACCCTTTGCTGAGTTTGTTGAAGCTGAGTTAAAGTCTGGCACTCTATTAATCACGTGTGGGCTCCCAGGAACTTGGAAGACAGAGACATCAGAGGAAATCTCAAAGATCAAGGGATTTCCCATTCTTCGAAGTGATTTGATTCGACTGGAAGTCCTTAAGGGTCAAGATATTTTTGACGAAAAGGTTGCGTCAGATATGAGCAAACGGGTGTCTGTCTATGATGAGATGTTTCGGCGGGCAGAGGACCTTGTACAGAAGAGTAAAGGCGTGATTTTAGATGCTACTTTTGTGACTCAGGAACTGCGGAGACGTGCGGCTGAGGTTGCTGCGAGGCACAACATGACTTTTGTTATCCTTCAAACTCACTGCTCTGAGGATGTGTCCATTGCGAGGATTTTGAGGAGAACTAAGGAGGATTATGAGTCTAACGCTTTGACTAGGGAGGCTTATCTTAACAACAAGAAGAGATTTGAACCCGTTGACTTGGACGATTTGAAAAAGAGGCATCCGAAACTCGAAATAGTGCACTTAACAGTGGACACAGAGTATGATCCTCCTGATGATTGGTATATAATCGGGATGGAAAAAAGGTAATTGGACTCCGTTTCATCATGATAATAGATTTACACATCCATTCAAAAAGTTGTTCTGACGGAAACTTGACTGTTGAAGAAATTGTCAAGGAAGCTAAGATTAGAAATATTGGGTTAATGTCGATCACAGACCACGATTCCATTGGCTGTCAAGAGAAAGCCATGGCTTTAGCAAAGAAAAACGGAATTCGTTATCTCGCTGGAGTTGAATTGAATGTAACCTTCTCGCACCCAAGATATCAGAAGGGTAAAACTATATCGTTGGATTTCTTGGGTTACCAATTTGATACAAAGAATCAGGAGTTAAAGAATAAACTTCAACAGATTGGGGAATATCGGGAGGAAAGAGCTGCAAAGATCTTGGACAAGATTAATGCAGAATTTGAAAAAGAGGGGATTGAGAAGTTAACGAAGAACGATTTGAGGAAGATTCAAGATTCTGTTGACGGAGTGCTTGGGAGACCCCACATAGCCGATTATTTGGTGAGAAAGGGAATTGTTAGAACTAAACAGGAAGCTTTTGATAAGTATCTTGTGAAATGTGATGTTCCCAAGTTTCCTCTTTTCATTGAGGAGGCGTCGAGATTGGTAAGGAATGCCGGGGGAAGACTAGTTTTTGCTCATCCTAATGATCCTCATGGAACCTCACTTGTGACATTAACTAAATCGCTGCCTGAACAGACAGAGATAATAGAAGAGTCGATTTTAAGGTACATTGACGGCGTAGAGTGTTGGCACTCCAGAAACGACGCCCTAACAACGAATCATTACATAAAGTTTGCAAAAAAACACGGACTGATCATGACTGGGGGAAGCGACTGCCACCAAAAACCAATTCTCATGGGAACAGTAAGAATCCCCAAATACGTAGCTAACCAATTCAACATTAAGTGAATTTTTTTCTTGATTAAAGAATCGTTCAGACATTTTGTATAAATGCAAACAACTAGAAAAGTCGAGTCGCTGTTTTGTCTTCGAGAACTTCTCCTGTTAGGATGAGAATGTGTCCGTTTTGATGCTGGGAATAGCGAGCATATTTTGGAATTGCTTCTCGTGGGATTCTCCAAATTTCAATAGGTTTGAAAGATTCGTCGAAGATTACTGCAATTAAATAATCAAATAGTTTCTGATCTAGGTTCCTGATTACGCCTAGTTGCCTTGATTTGTTGTGACTAGTCACTCTGCGAGCTTTGATTTGGTATTTAATACCACTCTTTTCGTCTATCGCATCATAACCTTTACTTGATTTCCCCTGAATAGATAGTTTCAATTTCTCACAGACAATCTTTTCAGCATAATCTGAAACTGGATTGTTACTTGACCTGATGAGCTTACGTTGGCGAAGTTCTTCCATTAACCTGCCATAGAGTTGCAAAAGGTCTCTATTTTCTAAATTCTCTAGATCAATCATTTTCTCTCAAACCATCCTCATCCTGATTATGTAATGCCTATGAGCAATATCGGAATGGTTAGTATCTCCTTGAAAATCTCAATGTCTCGTTTCACATTCTGAAACCTAGGTTCTTTGAAAGTTGAGGTCACATAAACTAACACATCGAGATCTCCGCGCTTATATGCCAAGATGGCTCTTAGAAAGTCTCGATGAACTGCATCGATTAAACTTAACTCTATTGAAACAGCAACTTTGTCTTTGTAAGCATCCCATCTCCAAGTTACTTTTTGAAGAATATGTCTTTCTATACTCCAGCCCCATAGGCGAAACATTTCTTGAATTTCGTCATGGTCAACCTTCGAAGGGCTTAACAAGACGGACTTTACCTCTTGTAATAAACCCTTAGCTTCAAGTATTTTGTCAGCATCCTTGTAAACAAATAATTCCAACTCAACCATCACAATACCTCTCTTCTCAATCGGTGTTTTTCAAATGTGCATCCTATCAGTTTTTTGATTTGATTAAAGAATCTTTGCGTAGGTGGAGGCTAGTTTGAAGTATGCTTTTGCTTCTTTCATGGCTGCGCTCTTTTCCTCAATATCTACATTGGGGTCTTTGAGTTTGAAGCTGGTTACTTTTCCTCGCACGTAGGCCCTGTAGCATTTGTAGAAAGGAAGAAGTTTCGTCAACTCTTGGTCTCCAGAATATTTCACGTACCTTTTAACAAAGAAGTTAGACAGATCGGTTCGTTCTTTGAAGTCTAAGTCCATGGCTAAGAAGGCAATGTCAGAGGCAATGTCAGAGTACCTAAATCTTTCGTTGAACTCTATGGCGTCGAAAATGTAGATTCGGTCTGTAACAAAGATGTTTCCCGAATGGATGTCTCCGTGACAATCTCTAACTCGATCCTCCGCCATCCTTTTCTCAAAAAAGGACAAGTTTCTCTTCATGAAATCGTAGATTCTTTCACGGATTAGTTTAAAATTCTTCATGGATATGGCTTCGCCAACAAACTCCCGAGTCTGCTCGAAATTCTCCCTCCAGTTGGTTTCTACTATCGCCAATGAGCCGAACTCCCTTATCCTCCTATTCGTTTCCGCCTTTGAATGGAACTCCGCTATGATCTTTGCTATTCTGTCAATGAGTTTGCTATCCACCTTGCTCTCTTTGAGGAGTTGGTTCATCATCTTTTCTTGAGGCATCTTTTTCATCTTCACAGCGTATTCAACGGTTTCTCCATCGCCTTTTATCTTGATAACATTTGATTTGTTGATAGGAACAACCGCGAGGTACATGTCTCCGCAAAGCCGTCTGTTTAGCTCCAACTCTTTTTCGCAAAAGAAGCGTCTCTTTTCTAGGGTTGTAAAGTCTAGGAATCCGAGGTCCACAGCCTTCTTCACCTTGTAGACAAAGTTTCTGGTTAGAAAGACAAAGGATATGTGGGTCTGAACTAGTTCTATTTGGCCTACTTCTTCGTCATAAGCTTCAGGCTTCATTAGAGCTTCCACAACTTCCCTCTGCACTGTCGAGCCCTCTCCAAACTTCAGGGTGCTTAGCAACCTTTCTGTTGTGGATAAGATTCAATGAGCCATATAGGGATATCCTTACGAAGAATTTTTCCGTTAAACCTAAATTCTGTGTTTAGCCACAACTAGGTTGAGGCAAGAGGTTGCAGTGTTGAAAGCTGTGATTCTAACAGCGGGCTTGGGAACAAGACTCCTACCCGCAACAAAAGAAACGCCTAAGGTGTTGCTCCCAATATTTGCATTGGGGAAAGATGGAAAGCCATGCATAAAGCCCATTTTGCAACTCGTCTTTGAGCAACTTTACGATGTAGGCTTTAGAGAGTTCTGCTTTGTAGTGGGAAGCAGAAGCAGAAGAGCCGTGAAAAACCATTTCACACCTGACCGAGACTTCATAAGATACCTAAGGGAAATCAACAAGCCGGAGCAAGCCGATGAGTTGCAGCAATTCTACCAGAAGATAGACAATTCCACCATAGTTTTTACAAACCAGCCAGAGCCTAAAGGCACCGGAGACGCTGTTCGCAGAGTGAAAGACTTCACGGGCAAAGAGCCCTTCCTGCTCCACATGGGAGACGACCTTGTCCTGTCTAAAGAGGAAAACAGCCACCTAAAGAGGCTGATCAAGGTCTTTAAGGAGCGAAAAGCCGACGTAGCTTTCCTCGCCACAAGGGTGAAAGACCCAACCATGTACGGTGTTATCGCAGGCAAACAGATAGCCAAGGGACTGCACGAGGTGGAAACAATTGTCTACAGACCGAAGGTTCCACCCTCAAACCTATCCGACATCACAGCGTACATCCTTAAATCCAACATCTACCCAGAGATCAGAAAAGTAGAGCCAAACAAGGAGAGCGGCGAGGTATCACTGATCCCCGCCATACAATCCCTAATAAACGGGGGAGGCAAGGTCTACGCCGTGGAACTGCGCAGGGGAGAAAAAAGGATAGACATAGGAAACACAGAACTGTACTGGCAAGCGTTGAACACCACCTACAAACTATATGGAGGTGAGGGAGCATCGTCAACAACTGCATGATCGTGGTGGGCACTAGACCCGAAATCATCAAGATGGCTCCTGTGATCAGGGCGTTAGAAGGAGACTCCATCCCCTACACCTTTGTCCACTGCGGGCAACACTACGACTATGAGATGTCCCAGCAATTCATCGAGGAACTTGAACTACCAAAGCCGGAGTACGGCTTCAAGGTTAGAGCGTACTCACCAGGTCTGCAAACAGGAAAGATTATGATGCTTGTTGAGAGAGTGATGAAGAAGACCAAGCCAAAGGTTGTGTTAGTTGAGGGAGACACCAACGGAGTTTTGGCCTCTGCCCTAGCCGCCGTGAAACTCAACGTGCCAGTTGGCCACGTGGAAGCTGGTCTCAGAAGCTTTGACCTGCGCATGCCGGAGGAGCACAACAGACGGTTAGTAGACCACGTTTCAACCTACATGTTTGCGCCGACGGAAAACGCCCGGAAAAACCTTGAGAGAGAGAGCGTTTGGGGCAAGATATACGTGACTGGAAACACAGTTATCGACGCCGTGATACAACACCTCCCCATAGCGGAGAAAAAATCCAGCGTCTTAGAAAAGATACGGTTTGAAAAGTTTGCCCTCGTAACCGCCCACCGAGCCGAGAATGTTGACGACCCGGTTGTGCTCAAGAGCTTCGTTGAAGCCTTTGTTGAGGCGCCCATACCCATAGTTTACCCAATTCACCCGAGAGCTCGGAAGCGACTGCGCCAACAGAAGATGTGGAGGAAGCTTTCCTCTTCAAGAAACGTTCAGATCCTTCCACCCCTAGGCTACTTCGACTTCTTGGTGCTCATGAAAAATTGTGAGATGATGTTAACAGACTCTGGAGGGCTGCAGGAAGAGGCAACAGCACCACCAATAAGAAGACTCGTTCTGGTGATTCGGCTTTCCACGGAGAGACCGGAGGCTGTTGAAGCTGGCTTTGCTAGGGTGGTGGGCGTAGAAAAGAGGGGGATCATAGTGGCGATAGAACAGGCCCTGCGCGAAAGAGACGAGCTTCCACGGTCCTCACCGTACGGGGACGGAACGGCTGCAAAGAGAATAGTCAAAATCGTGGTGGAAGAGGCATTTTAAGTTTGGTAGGTTTCTATTTTTCAAATTTTATCAAACCGTGTGCAATTCGTGTTCTGTCAGGTAGCCATGCTACCTAAAATGTTACATACTTGATGTCCTTCTCGGCGCGGATTCGCTTCAGTTTCAAGAGTCTTTTCGGGCCCGAGATTTTGCTAGAACGGTTTTAAGTATAGATCTTTTTATAACTCTGTGTGTGGACGTTTCTAACGTGAAATTGCGTGTAGTTCGTCCAAACGTTTTCTTACAGCGTGCAGTATCTTGTTTCTGAGTTCTTCTCCTGATTCTGATTTCTTTATCCTTTTGAGTCTTCGAGCTAGTTGAGCATCGTGTAGAGTTTCCCTAATCCATCTTTCGTAGTCTTCACGTCTAAAGTGGAATGTCAGCGATTTTACGTCAATCTTTTTGATGATTTCAAAGAAGTTATCCAGATTTGCCGCCAGTATTCCTGTGTATTTACCGATGTCCTCGAAGAAAAGGAATGATTGATCAAAGGGAACCGTTCTTAAGATCTCTGAAGCGTCCATTTTGTTAACATCTGCCTTCATTTCATTACACCACGCTGACTTAGACCGCAAGATCAAGTAGAAAAGAATTATGAATCTAAAATACAAATTTAGAATACAGAAAGGCTTCAGTTTAAACCCAAGCGCAACTGAAATAAATTCTACTCACCTCTTAATCATTCATGCGCCCCTTCTTCGCTTGCACCGAACTAGGTCTGGGGCACGTACAAAGAACCACACAACTGGGAAAGGAGCTGCGAAAAAGAGCGCATGAAATGCACTTCTTCTCGGGGGGAGTCGCATACAACCTACTAAAAAAGGAATTTGAAAACGTTCACCCCTGCACCCCTGTAGGCTGGTACGAAAACGCCTACGGAGTAATCCCCTCGGCCTCTCTTCTAAACATTCTAACTCCACTACCGTGGTATGACTACGACGAGGAAAAGCTGAAATTAAAGACACCCAGTTCCATGGAAACTGTTCGCCGCTACTATGACCTGAGAAAACACATCCTGAAAATCAAACCTGACGTGATTATCTCTGACGGCGACATAGTTTCTTTGAGACTTGCCAAAAAATGGAAAATCCCCTCCATTTACATCACAAACATCATAAGACCAAGTTATCGCTTCTCTCCCCTACTGGCCCCGGGAGAAAGATTCACAGAGAGATACGTCAAAGGATGCGTCAAGATAATAGTTCCTGACAACCCGAATTTCACAATATGCGAATACAATTTAGGAAACCTAGATCAGCTTAGAATCAGAGAAAAGGTTGAACTCGTCGGCAGTTTTTTCGATATGAAGTATGAGAAAGGATCAGAGAAATACCTATTCGCCCCCGTAAGCGGACCATTAGGCACGAGAGCAAAACTGGCAAAAATGGTGATTCCAGTTCTCTCTTCGTTGACATCAGAAAGCATAGTGAGCCTAGGAGAACCCGGCAACAAATTCATTAAAAAATTCGGGAACTGCGAAGTTCACGGCTGGCTGGACGAGAGGCAACGGAAAGAATGCATGAAAAATGCAAAGGCAATAATATTTAGTGGCGGTCACGGAACCTGTTTTGAAGTGATAAAAAACAGAAAACCAAGCATATGTATACCAACTCAACCGGAGCAAATGGCAAATGCCAGAAAACTGGATGAACTGAAATGCTCTATTTACGTTGAAAACAAAGAGCAACTGAAATCTGCCATCGAAGAAATCGAAACAAGAAAGGAGTTCTATAAAAGCAATGTCGAGAGGATACACGAGTATTCAAGTAGATTCAAAGGCTTAAACCGTGCCGTCACCGTTATCGAGAACGCTTTGTAACCTAGCCAAGCCTATCTTACGCCGCTGTTTCCACCAATTCAACTCGCCTTTTTCCTCTGGTGAGCGTTGAAACGTAGATCTTACCCTTAATCTCCATCTCCATTAAAGTCTGGTTTACATCTCCAAACCCTATATCCTCGTAGCTCTCCTTTAATGCATCGAAGAGCTCTATGTCCGTCAACGGACCCTTCTTCTCTAAAATCTCCACTATGGTCATGTAAAGCGGACGGGGTTTCCACGTTTTCATAGGCATCTCTTTGCACCCAAGTGTCATGCTACAGGAGTAGCAGGCTTTCGTAGCTGTCTAACCTGCTTCAGGAAGCTCTTATACCAAGCATCCATTTCAGGCGTTACGCCCGGTCCAATTTTCTCCATGGCCTTCTGGAAGTCGGCAAGAGTAACTTCTTTAGATTTGATGTCCTTGCGCAAGGCGTTTAGGGCAGCCTCCCGGCAAAGCGCCTCGATATCCGCCCCAGAGTAGTTTTTTGTCATGTCAGCTAAGCGGGGCAAGTCTACATCTTTTGTCAAGGGCATCTCTTTAGTATAGATCTTGAAGATTTCGAGCCTAGCCTGCTGATCAGGCTCAGGAACATAAATTAGCCGGTCGAATCTTCCAGGTCGAAGAACCGCGGGGTCCACGATGTCTGGCCTGTTCGTGGCGGCGATAACCACTACGTCCTCTAGTGTGACTATTCCATCCATCTCTGTAAGAAGTTGGCTGATGACTCGCTCTGTCACGCCGCTGTCGCCGTAGCCCATCCCCCTCCTAGGCACGAGGGAGTCAAACTCGTCGAAGAAAATTACTGATGGAGCCGCCATTCTTCCCTTTCTAAACACTTCTCGAATTGCCTTCTCCGACTCCCCAACCCATTTAGAAAAAACTTCTGGTCCCTTTATGGTAATGAAGTTGGCCTCGCTTTCGGTGGCAACCGCCCTTGCCAGCAGGGTTTTTCCACATCCTGCCGGCCCGAAGAGCAGGATGCCTTTTGGGGGACGTATTCCCATTCTCTTGAAGATCTCTGGGTTTTTCAGCGGCCATTCAACAGCCTCTTTGAGCTCCTCTTTCACGTCCTCTAAACCACCTATCTCGTTCCAATGAACCGCGGGTATCTCTATATAAACTTCTCTCATGGCTGTTGGTGTGATCTCTCTATAAGCGTTCATGAAGTCTTCCATTCGAATCTCCATCTTCTCCAGAATGCTTGGTGGAATTCGCTCCTCCTCTAGATTTATCTCCGGCAAGTACCGACGCAGAGCCTTCATAGCTGTTTCACGGGCCAAAGCAGCTAAGTCTGCTCCTGTGTAGCCGTGTGTCATTTCAGCTAGTTTTTTCAGGTCAACGTCTTCAGCCATTGGCATCCCTCTAGTGTGGATTTGTAGTATTTCGTGTCGCGCCTGTTTGTCCGGAACCCCGATCTCTACCTCCCGGTCGAATCTTCCTGGTCTTCGAAGAGCTGGGTCGAGCGCGCCTGGTCTGTTGGTGGCGCCGATGACTATGAGGTTTCCTCTCCCTGCTAGTCCGTCCATGAGGGCGAGAAGCTGAGCGACCACTCTTCTCTCAACTTCGCCGGTAACCTCCTCTCGCTTTGGTGCAATGGCGTCGAGTTCGTCGATGAATATGATGCTGGGCGAGTTTTTCTCAGCTTGCTGAAACATCTCGCGGAGGCGGGCCTCTGACTCACCGTAAAACTTGCTCATGATCTCAGGCCCGTTTATGGAGAAGAAGTTGGCTTCCGACTCGTTTGCCACGGCTCTTGCTAGCAGGGTTTTTCCACATCCCGGTGGTCCATGTAGAAGCACTCCCTTAGGAGGCTCTATTCCTAGTCTTTGGAAGAGTTCAGGGTGTCGGAGGGGGAGCTCAACCATTTCTCGTATTCGTTGGATCTCCTCGTGGAGTCCTCCTATGTCTTCGTAGGTGGTGCGTGGCATGCCTTTGGCTTCTGGTATGGGTTCGGTTAGAATTTGCAGGTTTGTTTCATATGTTATTCTTACGATTCCGTGGGGGCGGGTTTTGGTTACGGTGAAGGATATGGCGTGGCCAAGCATCATGACGAGGGTGATGTCTCCCTCCACGAGAGTCCTTTCCATGAGCCTGTTTTTTACGAAGTTAGTGAAGTCTTCGTCCACGTTTAGTCTCACGTCTATGGGAGCTAAAATAACACTTACTGCGTTCTTCACTTTTCCCGCTCGAGCCGTGATGTATTCATTTATGGCTACGCCTGCGTTTTTTCGGGTGAAGCCGTCGATTCGTATGATTTCTCGGTCTTGATCTTCGGAGTAGGCTGGCCAGGCAATTGCTGCCGTGGTTCTTTTTCCAACGATTTCGACGACGTCGCCTGCGGAGATGCCTAGTTTTTGCATGGTTCTTTGGTCTATTCTGGCGATTCCTCTGCCCACATCGCGTTGTCTGGCATCTCCAACCCTCAGCTGAATTTCGCTCACTCATCGACCTTCCTATTTGAGTCTTTTAATGTTCTACATCTCGAAAGAATAGTATTCCTATATAAACTTTAAAGAGCTAGACTCTTCGAACAATCATAGCGTGAGGATATCTCCCGCAATCTCCCTCTTTTGTGCAACGCCGTTTTTTAGAAAAACTGTTTTTCAACATTCCACCTTTATTAGGACTGAGGCTCTCTATTGTCGGACAAAAGAAAAAAATATTGTCGGACAAATCAGATAGGGCTGGGCAGGAGGACCCTTTTGATTGTCAATAAAATTTTTCCTTTGACGGCCAATAGACCCCTCTAAGTTTTAACATTCCTTATGTATTTAGATGCAAATAGGGAGGGGGGCTATAGGGGGATCTAGAAAGAGAGAGTTACTTGCGGTAACCATGAAAGGTGCTTATGGCCTGTGCGCATATACCCGTTCAGAGAATAATTTAGCTGATTCTTCGAACCATCAGCGTTTCCATTTGACTGATTTCATCAACTTTTTGCAGTTGCTTTTCTACCTCATCTAAGCCTCCGGGTTTTTCTTCGGGAATGATGATGTGGGCGATTAGTGCGGTGAGGCCGAAGGCTATGGGTTCTTCATCGAACCTGTAGACTGAGGTGTATTTGGGCAGTTCTTTCTCTATTTTCTTTTTTAATTGGTTGAGGTCTGTGGTGATGTCGGATGGGAAGATTTTGATCGAAACTAGCACTTTTGCCATGTATCTTTCCTTCTTTTATGGTCCTATGAACCTGTATTTATAAACATAGCTGATAGTGTAGTATATTGACAATCTAAATAGTTCTTTATGTGGTTTTCGCCAGAATTTAGCGTCCGTTGTGCATGTTACACACTGTTTTTTTTAAATCTACTAGTCCGTAACAGCGTGGGAGAGACTAAACTTTATGTCAACTGCTGACGAGGAAGAAGAGTCCTATGAAGAAGAAGGAGAAGAAGGAGAAGAAGAAACTAGACTTCTGAACGCTGAGGAAGTCACCCTAATAGCAATCAATTTTTTAAGGAGATTAGGAAACAAGCATTATCTCAAACCAATTAAGGCTTCTCTGGAAGGAGAAAGATACATTGTGGATGTGGGATTAAAAAAGAAATTTGCGACGGTGCAGATCGACGCGACCAGCGAGGAAGTTAAGGGATACGAGATCAAGGAAAAAGTGAAGGAGACTTCGCCCTTTCTCCCACTCACACGAAAAAACATATTATTAATATGTGGAATTGTGGCCATATCGATTTTTGTTTCTGGTCTCTTGGGAGTCCAATCATTTTTACCCAGCCTATTCTGACATGAAAATGCTGTTTAGAAAGAGAAAATGGAGGGCTCCGCAAAACCCCTTTTTTATGGTGTTCACAATCTCCACAGCGCATATTAATTATAACCTGCCATAGAAAAAAGGCTAGTAGGACGATACGCTTCTATTGTCACATCGATGCGCGCACATCAGAATAGTAATTGATGTGGTATGCCTTCTCTTTCAAATGCATTAGCAAGTTCTATTTTCTTCCGAGCAAAGAAGCTATTGGTCATCGCATATTCTAACTTGTACCTTCTGTATACCCAATCTGCGTAATGGTAGTTCATTCTATCGATCAATACATAATCCACTTTTCCGCCCAGTTGTGCTACTAGACCTTCGGCATTTGGAAGTAGAGGTGCTATCATCGCGAAGGTTTTAACACCTGCAGAATGTAGTTTCTCTAACGTTTCAATTCTTTCTTTGATCGGTGATGAATTTGGTTCAAAAATTCTCCTTATGTTCTCGTCAGCTGTGGTGATTGTAAGCCCGACTTCAATATCATTGAATTTTCCTAACAATTCCCTATCGCGCAATACAAGGGGAGATTTCGTTTGGATCGTAACAGGCCAACCATGCTTTAATAGAACTTCGAGACACGTTTTCGTCAGTTCATATTCTTTCTCAAGCGGTTGGTAAGGATCACATATCCCACTTATCCAAACTTTCCCAACTCGTTTCTTTTTTATCTCATGTTTCAATAAGATGGGTGCATTAATTTTTATATCAACAAATTCGCCCCACTCTTCCTTATGGGCGGTAAACCTTTTCATGAATCGCGCATAACAATAGGTGCAACCGTGCTCACAACCAATGTAAGGATTAATTGTATAATCAGAAACTTTTGATTTAGATAAGATAGTTTTTGCATAGACTTCTTTGACGACCATAAAAATCAACTATTTAAAAACGTTTAATTTTTTACACGCACCTCTTTTTTATATGGCTTTCCTACATCTTCTACTTAACGCTATTAGTATAAACGTTAAATCATTCATCCTTTCATTTATCAAGTTTTTTGGTTATTTAAAGTAGTAAAAGGGAGACGATAAATAACAAACAAAGGGTAAACATGCGCGCAAAAAGAGACCTATGCACGCACAGATCTTGCGCGTGCAACGAGAAGTTTCAAGTATTCTTGTGCCTCATTTCTAGAGTTTAGCCCACCAGCAACAATTTTTGTTCTGTTATTCCTGAACTTTGCCAAAGCAATCCATTTCTTAGTTTTCTTGTTCAGCACCGCTTTGAACGATTGAACTTCGCGTAGCTCCTCATTTTTCAATAACTCCCACCTCCTTGCCAGATGTTACTGAACCTGCATACGCGCGCATAAGTAAACATCATTCATGTTTCACTGCTCCTTCTGGGTTTTATCCCATTTTCACCAGTCTTTGTCGGAAATTTAGGTCTCCAGATATAGAAATCTGCGTTGAAGTCATATTCTAGAACCCAAACGTTGCCTTCTTCAAACTGGTGTTTTCTGCATAGGTTATCAGTGTTTCCAGAACGCGGAAGACGTTTTCCACAAACGTTACAACAATGGGTCATTGCATGGGTCCACCTGTTTTAGATCTTTTGTGTTTGTGCATTTTTCTCCGGCTTTTCATTTCTTGAGTGCGCACGATTCTCAAACCTCAGCGCTGAGCTACCGCAAGCGCACGCATCCATAATGCCACGCGCGAAAAGGAGAGTACAAAAGCCAATTGGGTGGTGATGCAGTGAAGATGAGAAGATTGAGAATGTCTATGCATCATTTTAGACATCACCATCGTGTATGTACTCTTCCAAAATGAAAAATGGGAGTAAAAGAAACTTCAGGTTAGTCTCTTTTTATTTTTCTTTCTTTCCTTTCTTTCCCTTTTTCTTTGCCATTATTCTACCACTCCTCTTCTTTTTCCTCTTCTTTCCATTCTTCCTCTTTTGAATGGCTACGCGTGTTTTGGTTCCCTAAAAATCTCTGAAGGTGATGCAGTGAGTATATATGCATTTCGTTCAAAAAAAGAGGCGCAAAAAATTCTTTTTCAAGGATACAGGGTTTGAATCGTTCTCCTTTTTCGCCTTATATACCAAAAACAGCGCGCGCAAACAAGAAAGAAATCTTACAACAACTTTTCTACAGCTAGCTAGAGAGGGAAAATAGGCTTAAACCTTGAGATTTTTCTAAATCCCCTAGGGACCCTGAAAACCGCATTTTGGGCAGCGGTAGGGTCTTCCAAACTTTCGGCATTTGGAGCATCGCCATATAATTATTTCTCCACAGTCTGGGCATGGGAATTTTGTTGCTTCTGTTCCTGGGGCTATTATTCTGTGGCATGAGGTGCATGTGGGGACGGCGATGGCTTTTTCTGTCACGCTGATTCCTCGAAGGAGATTTGGTATGGTGTACTCCTTTATATGTACTATGTTTGATGTTGTACCCCAATTAGGCTGTCTTCTTTTTAGCGCAAGCAGTTTTTCAAAGAAAATTATTGTTTTAGCATACCTTTTCCATATATGATCCAAATAGGCTTCGATGAGGGGTTTGGAAGTGGTTTGGTTTTTGTTGTTGGTTGTTGGAGGCGTTGGTGGTGCTGTTTGGGATGTGTTGCTACGCTTTTTGATGTTGTGGTGGTGTTTTGGATGATTAGGTTTTTTCCTGTTTTGTGGTCGTTATTTCATGTTTATTCTAGAATGTTGTTTCAAAAGTTTTAAATGTGAGATTGTTGAAGAATGATTGGAAGAGATATCTCCTAATATTACATTGATCTCGTTAAAAGCCTTCTTCGGATTCTGTGTTTTCCCTCTTCCTGCGCTTGATGTGAGGATGAGGGTGCAAATAAGAGCAGCTGATGAGATGGGAGGAGGAATGAATAGGAAAGCGGTTACGGGAATAATGCTGACACTGCTTCTAATTAGCATGTTAACTGTTACATTTGATATAATATCGGTTGAAGGACTCCCAGCGGTTGTTAATGTGCCGGGCGATTATCCAACCATACAAGCAGCCATAAATGCAGCAAATCCAGGAGATCTCATTAATGTATCTTCCGGAACATACTATGAGCACGTAGTTGTAAACAAGTCGGTGTCACTCATCGGAGAGGATAGGCGCAACACCATTATTGATGGAAGCGGCACTGGAAATGTAATTAATGTAATGGCTAATAACGTTTACATTGGTGGCTTCAAAATAAGAAATAGTGGGCCATGTTCATATAGTGACAGCGGTATTTATCTATATTATTCAAGTCATGGCAACAATATAAGCCATAACATCTTAACAAATAACTCGATTGGGATCTTCGTATATGCCAGCAACAACAACACTTTTATTAATAATAACGTTTCGTTAAACCAGTACCAAGGGATCTACTTATGGCAAGGCCAATATAACAGCATTATTGGCAATAGCATCTCAAAAAATGGATGGGGTGGAATATTTCTAGCTGGTTCTGAGAATATCACTATTGCTGACAACATCGTTTCTTCGCACTGGCCTTCCTGCGGGATTTACCTTTCAGGTGGTAAAAATAACATCATTACTAGCAATGTTGCCTCAAATAACCTCTACGGAATTATCCTCGACCTTTCTAAGAATAACATCCTTATTGGTAATAACGCCTCAAACAACCATTGGGCTGGAATCAAGCTTAGCACTCAGCCAACATATCCTGCTGGCAACAACGTCCTAATTGGGAACATTGCCTCAAACACTCCAGAGGGGGGTGATGGAATACAGATCTACTTCTCCAGTGACAACATCCTTACAAGTAACGTCGTTTCCTCAAATAACCGTAACGGAATCGCTCTCTTCGGTTCTAACAATAACATCCTTACTAACAACATCGCTTCCTTAAACAACTATGGAATTCGCCTTGAGTATGCTGGAGAATTTGCCCTCGGATACTTCAGTAAAAATAACACCCTCAGCGGTAATGAAGTTTCCTCAAACAACTATGGAGTCTTTATGCATTACTCTAGCAACAACACGCTTACCGGTAATGTCATCTCAAACAACGGGTATAATTTTGTTATTTTCGGAGGCCTTAATTTCTCAGATTACAATAATCATATAGATACGAGCAACGCGGTTGATGGCAAGCCCATCTATTATTTGATGGACGTAGCCAATGCCATTTATGACGCCGAAACCAACGCAGGCACCATTTACCTCTTCAACAGCAACAACATAACCATAAAAGACTTAACTCTAACAAAAAATGGGGCTGGAGTATTTTTCTTTAACACTACAAACTCCAAGATAGAAAACGTCACAACCTCAAACAACTTAATTGGAATCAGGCTCTGCTATTCCAGCAATAACACCATTACTGGCAATATCTTTTCCTCGAACACGCACGGAATCTGGATCCTGCGATATTCCAACAATAACACGATTTTCCACAACAACTTCATCAGAGGTGAAGGTGAGCAGGCGGGCGATGAAGGACTTATTCAATCAACAAATATTTGGGACCAAGGTTACCCTTCTGGCGGAAACTATTGGAGCGACTATACTGGGGTTGATTTGTATAGCGGTACTTATCAGAATGAGACTGGCAGTGATGACATAGGCGACACCCCATATATTATTAATGCAAACAATGAGGATAGATACCCACTTATAAGGCCTTGGCCTTGGGCTCACGATATCGCCATCCTGAACGTCACGCCTTCTAAAATTGTCATCGAGACTGGACATTCTCTTTCTATCAATGTGACTGTAAAGAACGAAGGTGACTACTCGGGAACCTTTAATGTCACCGCATACTACGACTCCACCGCCATCGAAACCCAAACCATCTTGAATTTAGCGCCTAACGCAAACGCCACACTAACATTCAACTGGAACACAACAGGCATCCCCCCAGGCGAATACGTTATATCCGCTAAAGCCACCATACTTCTAGGCGAAACCGATATCGATGACAACAGCTTCATTGATGGAACCATATACATATTCTCTCCAATCACACCAATAATCATCCACAGAGGATGCAACGACTACCCAATCAACATAGAAAGCAACATAACAATAACCAAGGTAGTTCCCACTGGAAGCACCTTCCACTTCTGGGCATCAGGCCCCGAAGGAGAGACAGGCTACATCAACGTCACTCTCGATCAATCGCTCGTGAAAGACGAAATCAAAGTCTTCATAGACGGCAAAGGAGTTACTCCAGAAATTTCCACAAACGGCACCCACTACTTCATCTATGTTACATTCACCCTCAGCACCCACGAAATAATGGTGCAATACGCAATTGCCGACATAGCAACAACCAACATAGCACCGCACAAAACAGCGGTAGGACAAGGATACGCCATACGCATAAACACAACCATACAAAACCAGGGACACTACGAAGAAAACTTCAACGTCACCCTCTACGCAAACGCAACCATCATCGCCACAATTACAAACATAACTCTAACAAGCGGAAACTCCACAACCATCACCTTCACATGGAACACAGCAGGCGTTCCATACGGCAACTACACCATAACCGCCAAAGCCACCCCACTCCCAGGCGAAACAGACACAACAGACAACACCATCACCAACGGCTGGGTTTTAGTGACGGTTCCTGGCGATGTGAACGGCGACGGCGAATGCAACATCCTAGACATAAAAAGGGTCAAGCTAGCCCTTTCCGGCTGGATAGTAGAACCGAACGCAGACCTAGACAACAACGGCGAAATCAACATCCTAGACCTAAAAAAGGTGAAGCTAATCTACAGCGGCTTTATAGTATAAAAACCGTAGACGCAAAATAGGGCAAATTCTGCGCAACCCAAACAGAACTCTACTCAAACTTCCTCTTCATTCAATACGGCTCTCTTTGGCTAGGACTACAAAGTATTCAGAGCGGAATTGTTTAAAGGAGTTTTCAGAAGATTTAGGTGTTGACTCTGTTTGAAATGGTGGTGTAGAGAGGAAGAGGTGTGAGCGAAAAGTTTGATGTTGTAGTAGTTGGAGGCGGAGTGTGCGGCTCCTTCTCAGCTTTGACAGCTGCAAGACTAGGCGCGAAGGTGGTGGTTTGCGAGGAGCACAGGGAGATAGGTGTGCCCCAACACTGTACGGGTCATGTGAGCATCAGTGGTTTAAAGCGTGTAGGATTAAGTTTGCCGAAGAAAATTGTGGAAAATGAGTTCAGAAGGGCTGTTTTCTACTCACCGCGTGGTAGCGAGTTTACAATCAGATGCCCTTCCTCGGTAACCTGCGTTCTAAACAGGGAACTTTTGGATAAGCATCTTGCGGACCTTGCCAAGAGGACTGGAGTGCAGTACCTTCTAAAGTCGAGGGCAGAATCTCTTCTTATAGATTCCAATTTTGTCAGGGGAATCATCGTTAGGAGGAAAGGGATTAGAGAAACTTTGATGTCCAGCCTTGTGATAGATGCTGAGGGATGCTCGTCGGTTCTTTTAAAGAAAGCTGGACTGCAAACGCTGAATAGATCCATGGTTGTCCACGCCATCCAAGCGGAGGTGGACAGGGTGAAGGGAGTGGACATGGATACGGTTGAGGTGTATCTTGGTAGAAGATATGCTCCAGACTTTTTCGCTTGGATCATTCCTAAGAGAGATGGCTCAGTTAAGGTGGGTCTAGCCACAACGATGGGCGACCCCAGAGAGTACCTAAATCGATTCATGCGAGATCATCCTGTGGCTTCCAAAAAACTGGAAAATAGTAGGGTCACCGCATTCTCCCTTCATCCTATTCCGCTTGGAGGGGCTATTCCTAAGACGTATTGGAACGGGCTTCTCGTTGTAGGAGATGCTGCTTCACAAGTGAAGCCCACAACTGGGGGCGGCATAGTCTTCGGGTTGTTATGCTCTAAAATTGCGGGTGAAGTTGCCTACGACGCCATCAAAAGCAATGATTTTTCCGCTGGCTTTTTGTCGCGGTATCAGTCTCGATGGAGGGAACTGATAGGCTTTGATTTGGCGGCGATGCGTCAAGTAAGGAAGATGCTGAACCGTTTGCCAGATGACAAGATTGACAGTATCATTAGATTATGCTCGAAACTTGGGGTGGATAGAATCCTTGAAGAAGTTGGAGACCTAGATTTTCAGGGGAAATCGTTGGTTCGTGTTGCTCAACACCCAAAAGCGCTCATGATAGTGCTCTACTCAATTCTTTCCTCATTCACCTCGCCGGATAACATGAGAAAACTCTTGCAACAACGAATTAACATTTAAATCGCTTTTAAGACAATTAAGGTTGCAGACTTAGCATGTCGGAGTTTGAATATAAGCAGGTTATTGTTCTGCGGGTTGACCTTAAGATGGGTAAGGGTAAGATAGCGGCTCAAGCTGGGCACGCAGCGGTTTCCGCAGCTGAAGAAGCTAGGAAACGATGTCCTGACTGGTGGAAAGCTTGGATAGGGGAAGGGCAATGCAAGATAGCTGTGAGAGCAGAGTCTGAGCAGGAGCTTTTAGAGCTGGAGAGAAAAGCTAAGGAGTTGAGGCTGCCTTCTGCTTTGATTATTGATAGAGGCTTAACCGAGCTTCCACCAGGAACCATAACCTGCCTGGGAATTGGACCAGCACCCTCTAATCAGGTGGACAAAATAACGGGCGAGCTGAATCTCCTCTGAGTGGCGATCCGTTTGAGGGTTCCTAGGTTGGAGAGAATGCTTGGCATAGAAGCCTATGCTACTAAGTCTCTTGGGATCGGTGGAAAAATCCGCCAGTTCCCTGAAGACTTTGTGGTTGAGGAAGTCCTAGTGGACGGAGCAAAAGCCGAGGTTCAACTAGTTGAAACTCCACAGCCAGTTGGAGAGGGTCTCCACCTCATTTGTGTGCTGGTTAAGCGAGACTGGGACACCCTTCGCGCAGTTAAGAAAGTTGCGAGGCGCATGGGCATAAGCTACAAGCGCGTCCAAATTGCTGGAATAAAGGACGCTAAGGCTCTCACCGCTCAGCACATCAGCATCAGAGGAGCCACCCCAGAGCAAGTTTCAAGGGTTAAAATCAAGGACATAACACTTCATCCACTAAGATTCTCCAATGAAAGGGTTCACTCGCTCCTCCTCTTTGGAAACAAATTTCACATCCTAATCCGAGCCATCTCCCACCCTTCTTGCATGATTGAAAAACGAGTCAAAAACGTGCAAAACGAGCTATCCAGCTTAGGTGGGTTTCCAAACTTTTATGGGCATCAACGCTTCGGCACTGTTCGACCCATAACTCATCTGGTGGGCGGTTTTATGGTGCGAGGCAACCTAGAAGAGGCGGCACTCACTTTCCTCGCTCAGCCAAGCCCCTATGAACACCCTGAATCCAGAGAGGCTAGGCAACAACTCCGGGACACGCAAGACTTCAAGGAAGCGCTTCGCCATTTTCCAATCTATCTTGGGTATGAACGCCTTATGCTAACCCACCTAACAAGGCAACCGAAAGATTTCGTAGGTGCATTCCGGATGCTACCCCTAAACCTGCGCAGACTCCTAATCCAAGCCTACCAGTCCTTCCTTTTCAACAAGTTCCTCAGTCAAAGAATGAAACAAGGCGTTGGTCTTAACGAACCTCAAGTTGGAGACTACATGATGCATGTGGACAGCCACGGGCTTCCAACAAAACCCGCTCAAGTGACCTCTCAATCTCTTTCAAGTATCAGAAAAGCGGTAAGAAAGAATAAAATGCGAGTTGCCATTCCTCTTATAGGCTCCAGACAAAAACCCTCCAATGGAGTGCAGGGCGAAATCGAAAAAGAAATCCTAGAAACCGAAAATTTGGCTCCTCAAGATTTCTACGTCTCATCTATGCCGGAAATAAGCGCGCAGGGAGAGTTGCGGACAATCCTAGCCCCCATAATAGACTTTTCTGTGGAAGAAGCGTCCAGAGATTCAGCGAGTCCCCGAAAGCGAAGGATGGGGTTAGACTTCACCTTGCACCGAGGCTCTTACGCAACCGTCCTACTACGGGAGTTTATGAAGCCGCGAACCCTCATTGAAGCCGGTTTTTAACGTAACACAAAAGGAATGCGAAAAGAATAGGTGCTTTTGTACGACACTATGCAGAGAGATTACATGCGCGCCATCTCACTCATGCACGTAGGGTATAAGACAGAGAAACTTTGCAGTCTTTTCGTCGTTATTTTTAAACTGATGTTTCTCATTTGGAGGAATAAAGATGACATCGCCAGCCCTAAACCTTTTTTCTTCCCCCTCACCAACCACAAGACCCTCGCCTTCTTGGATGAAGACCTCATGCTCCCAAGGGTGACTATGAAAAGGACTGTAGCCTCTGGGCTCCATCTCGAACAGCCTCATTGCAAAATTTTTAGCCCCTGTCTCCTTAGTGATAAGCCATCTCACCGTCAATTTTGAGGCACCTTCCCCCGCATCTTTCGCTTCAACGTCTCGGTAATGGAAGATTTTCATTGTACTTACCTCTTTAAATCAACTAAGGGGTGGCAATTATTAAGCTATCCAGATGAAATCGTCACGCTACAGCGAAACATAAATTTAACTTCTTTTCTATATTGAATGGGAAAGGAAGAAGGTGAAGTGAGGGGGCGCTTATCTGAAACTGCGGTAGGAGGAAGGAGAAGAAATCAAACACCACAGAGTTCTACGATGCCAACCATAATTGCTTCCACTGTTTTTCTTTTCGTATCTCTAACCTTGTTAGATATTTGGGTTATAAAATATCTCTGGCTGCCAATAAGAATTGGAGAAGCCCTTGCGTGGTTCTGGTGGATTCCATTTTGGGTAATGCAATTCGTCTTTCCTTTGGCACTATCAATGTTGATAGAAAGCAAACTGCCCATTCTAATAAGTTACACATTGTTTGTATTTGGAGTTGAAGACACTCTTTTCCACCTGATAGCATGGAATAATATTCCAGAGGTTTATGAAGGGATTTACTATTTAGGAATCTTTGCTCCAAGGAGAGAAACTGTGCTAATGGGCAATATCCTTGCATTCATCCTTTTGTTTACAGTAGGAATTGTTCGTAGACATTTTAGGAAGACAATGAATTAAATCCTATTTCACAAGCGCGCGTAGGCAAGGTTACGCTCGAAGAAAACCTCTGAGTGCGTTCTTGATAGACTTGAGAAAAGTATGCTTGATTCTCTCAGGTTCCTCGAGCCCTTCAAGTTGAGCAATTCTGAAGTAAGCAGGGGGGTGGGGGTCAAACTGGAGCCATTCAGACCTGCGGTAGCCCCGGAAAGAGGGCTCCCTCTTATACAGGGGAAAAAGTCTTTTGAAGGCAATTTTTCTCAAAGCTTCTGCCAACACCTTTGGTTGACCAATAATTTTGGCGGAGTCTAAGTCAGCCCTGCTTTCCAAGAACTTTCCGAAGAAATAGATAAGCCCTATTGCCACTAGGAAATAGAGCCAGAAAGATAGAAAACCGAAGAAGAACAGATGAGGCAAGAACACGTAAAAACGTAAAAGATATTCTGCGCTAGCCAGGGAGGACATAACTAATGGGTCATGGGCCTTAAGATGGCTCATTTCATGACCGATTACGCTAAGCAACTCATCCTCCTCAAGTTGCGTCATGATCCCTGTTGTAACCATTATAGTTCCTAGCCTAGGGCTTGGGCCTGCGGCTGCAGCGTTTGGAATGATCGTGTTGGCTACCACGATTTTTGGCATAGGGAGACCAAAATCATCTGATGCCTTCTTTACAATCCGGAAGAGGTTTACTTTCTTGACGGAGAAATCCTCCGGTTCACAATCTATGCCATAGTTTGCGAAAACCTCACTAGCCGTTTCACACTCGATGGACTTGTTAACGGCAATAGTGGTCTCATAGATTTCTTTTCTGATTTCAGAGATTTTTTGGCATATTTTTTGCGGAACTCTTCGAACTCGTCAGGTGAAAAATGATATTGTAATAGGTGGATTTCAGGGTGGTCTTCAGTGATTTTCCATGTGCCAATTCTGGCTATGAGCCTTCCAGAAAAAAGAGCCAACACAAATGAGAGACCGACAAGGATTATGGGCGCATACCAGTCGAATATCCAGAAAAATAGAAAGGTAAGGGTCATTAGGGCGATGTAGAGGGGTAGCATGGATTCCGTGAAGATTTTTCCAAGCATTCCTCTTTTTTCACTTTCAGGAACCACTTTTTCTCCTGGCATAAAAGCAAGGTATAAGGTGGTTTTGCGGATTTCTTCTTCAAACAATTGGACTATGAGAAAAAGGTCCTCGTAGAGCTGGTCCAAGAAAGGTTTTGAGATTTCAGGGTCGCTGAGTTTCATCGCTACCCTTATCGGAATACTGGCTTCTACTATGACATCTACATACTGATTTGTTTTAGGAACCAAAACTCTATAGGAAAGACTGTTTTCCTCATTTTCAGTGATGACGCGTATATTTCTGAAGGCTCTGTATTTTTCGTGTTTAAGCAGGTAGTGGCGTCTCAAATATTCCGGGAGAAACTTCAAGTTTCCCCGTGAAAGTTCAGTATCAATCGTGTACTCTAACTCGGTTGAACCAGCACTTGCTTCTTGCAAGCCAAACCACACTCAGACTAGAAGCCATAGAGTCTTGAATATTTTTGGTTCAGGTAATTAAGGTATGGCTTGACACTGAGTTCTTCTCCAGTGACCTTTTTGATAAGGTCTGGAGGATAGTAGAGGTTTCCGTAGCTATGTACGTTTTTGATTAGCCATTGTTTTATGTTTTGGATTTTGCCTCGTGCAATTTGATTTTTCCATTCTGGCAGGTTTTTCTCCATTGTGGCGAGAATTTGTCCACTGTAAATGTTGCCTAGGGTGTAGCTTGGGAAATAGCCATACAAGCCGCTGGCCCAGTGAGTGTCTTGCATCACACCCTCAGAGTCGTTTTCAATGTTCACTCCAAGATAATCCTTGTAGCTTTGATTCCATATTTCTGGAAGTTCTGCCACCGTGATTTTATCGGCAAAAAGTTCGTGTTCAAGGTTGAACCTTATGATAACGTGGAGACCATAGGTAACCTCATCTGCTTCAACGCGAATCTTAGATGGCTTAACCTCATTGATGGCATGGACAAATGCATCTAAATCAACATCGGAAAGAACGTTGCCCGTGAGTTTTTTCAGTTTCGGTAGGAAGTAAATCCAAAATTCGCGAGACCGCCCAATTACATTTTCAACAAAGCGCGATTGAGACTCATGAAAACCTATGGAGCATGCTGTTCCAACCGGTTGGAATATCCATTTTTGATTTAGGTTCTGATCGTAGAGGGCGTGGCCGCCTTCATGTAGTATAGAGAATATGGCGGATGCGAAGTTGTCTTCGTAATAGTGGGTTGTTATCCGAACATCATCGTAATAGCCTGTTGTGAAGGGGTGTTCGGTTTCGTCGATTCTGCCTCCGGCTTCCTTTGACTTTATATCATATCCAATGAAATCGGCGATTGTTTTTGAGATTCTACGTTGTATGTCGATGGGAACTCTGCGTTTGAGTATGGAAACGTCTGGTTGCTTTTGGGATGCTTCGCATTTCCTTATTAGATAGATCAATCCTTCTCTTAATTCTCCAAAGATTTTGTTGATGATTTCGGATGACATTTTTGGCTCAAGAATGTCGATCAATGCATCATAGGGTATTGCGGTTTCCTTCACTTCCATTAAAATTTCTGCAGCCTTCTTTTTTAGATCAACAAGTTTTTCAAGTTCAGGTTTGAACATGGAGAAATCCTTGGCAGCTTTAGCTTTCTTCCATATGTCGGTGGCGATGGCTTCCTGTTTTGCTGTTTCTGCAACAAGGTCTTCAGGCAGCTTAGTCAGTTCATCATAGCTTTTCTTCATCAGGTGCACATTTCTTTTTTGAACATCATTTAGCCTATCATATTCCGGATGTTTCACGATTTCTTCTAGTAGTTTTCCAATTCCCGGGTTTGTGCTCATTTTATATCCAATTCGGATGAGGAGGCTGAGCTGTTGGCTTCGAAGTTTAATTGCTCTCGGCGGCATCATTGTTTCCATGTCCCAATGGATAACGGCAGTTGCCGATTGGAGAATAAAAATGTCTTTCACTTTTCCAAGCATTTTTTTATAGCTCGAAATTAATGGTTTCGTCATGTTAACAAACTCCAAACGAGGTTATCCGTTTGTGCTAGCTCAGATATGAATTTTTGCAGAACAGCCACGTTTTATGTGTCATTCTACAATGTGGCTTGCGCAATGAACTGATGAGTTTAAAGCTAGGCTCATTTCCTAAGCTTTATTAGGGTAGAAACGATTTTCCCGTATTGCTCTGACACTCGTAATCTAGTTGGTTGAGGGGCCCGTGGTCTAGCCAGGATTAAGACGCTGGCCTGCGGAGCCGGAGACCTATGGTTTCGGCGCTGAAAGCCGGAGATCGAGGGTTCAAATCCCTCCGGGCCCGCCATTCTTCGTTGTTTTCTTGGAAAACAGTTTGATTTAGGCTATTTTACTGGATTAGAGCTTGAATGAAGTTAATGAGTTGTTGGGTAACTGGCGTTGGGACGGTCCTGAAGGTTGCAAGCCGGCCATACTCGCCAATGACTGTTCTAAAAGCAGGTTGGTGAGGCTTGCTGCAGATATCTGTAGAAAGCGCGCGCGCTTTTGTGTGTGCGTAAAAATCAAATATTGTGCATTTGATTTTAACAAAATGTTACTGCTTCATTTATTGAAACCAATTCTTTGATTATCTTTTAAGAGCATTGAAGTAGGTGCGAAGTTTTAAATGCTTTGGAATCACAGATTGTTTAAAACATTGTTATGGGGAGGTGAAAAATTTTGGAAGATTGGAAGATAAAGATTTCAGTGCTGTGGTTAGTTTGGGAATTTGCTGCGATTGTGATGCCTATATGTGAGCAATATATACCAGGTTATGTAGCGGAAGCGATTGCGGAAGTAACACCCGAAATGTTGCTGGTATTGGCAATTGTAATGCTGATTGCGCCAGTCATGGCTTTGCTGTCTCTGACCTTGAAGGATTCGATAAATCGCTCGGCAAACATCATCGTGGGCATAGTCTTTGCTGGTCTCGGACTTGTTGGTGCAATTGAGTGGCTGGCAGAACCATCTTATAGAGATTATTCCGCTTTTGTGATACTGGTCGGAATTGTAGAAGTTGTGGTTGCAGCACTGATTGTCTGGTACGCATGGAAGTCTAAAAAGAAAACCTGAGCCTCACTAACGAATGCCTGATCAATTCTTCAACGTTCCTAGTTGTCGGAACTCTCATGGCATTTTCCCTCTAACATCTTCGCTTAAAGAAAAGAGGGGGAAGCTGAAACCAGAATACGATTTGTGGTGGTTATTTTTCCTTCTTTGGCGTGGGTACAAGGCCGAGTTGCTGCATCAAGCCCAGAGTATCATACATTCCCCATTCTTCCACGATCTTGCCGCCAGCAAAGCGTTCGATAGTGATCGCCCTTATCGTTATCTTCTTATTGGTAGGAGGGGCACCCATATATTCACCTTTGTGTGTGCCAGTCATTGTAATGCGCGCCGCTACCTTGTCCCCTTCGGCGACCATGTCATCAATGGTCAAATGAAGGTCTGGAAACGCGCTGAATTCCTCGCTGGTTGATTGTTTCACGTTCTTGATGCCGCGTATATCCTCATCACCGTGAGAGACGAAGTCAGTGGCGTACATCTCGTCTATTACTGCCATGGCGGCCGCCTTCCCCTTGTTCCACTCCTCAATAAAACGACGCGTAAGCGCCTTAAGATCTTTTGCTGACACGACAAATCACCCACTGATTGCTATCTAACCTTCTATTATATATAATTTCAAGCGCGCGAACGAACTTGCAAGATTCAAACGCGAGAATACATCAACCATGGCTACTAACAAAACCTAGCGTGCGTAGGGCCAAACAGCAAATCTTGCGCAAATTTAGCGCGGGGGTGAGATTTGAACCCCGGAACAACGGAAAGGATTATTGCTGATAACATCGTAATATAGGTAAGCTCAACATGGGGAATTTAAACGTAGTATTTGAATCTACGCGGACCCGCCAAAACATTCTTTCAAGAAATCTTATTTAAAAGAAACTCAATAAGGTTAGGGAGGAGAGTGTTGATTGTTGAGAAACGAGGAACTTCGTGAAGTTCAATTGTTCAAAGCGGTGCCAAACAAAAGAACTAAAAAATGGATTGTTATGGCAAGGTTCAGGAATGGCAAAACGAAAATCGCTGCTGCTGGATTAGATTCGAGAGAAGAAGCACAGGAATACCTGAAACTTCTTGTCGACGATATCGAAGCATTTCTAAGGGATAAAGGAAAGTGATTGAGTACGCAGCCTCTCTAGTCGGGGTCTAACAGAACAACACAAACAATTAACAAAACCTCACCTGTACCAGTTTAAACTCTCCCCTATGTAAGTGACAAGAGAGGCAAAGAATTCCTTCGTCTCACCCCTTAGGCCCGTTTGAGCAATCAATGCCTTCGCCTTCTCAGCGTGACTCCTCGACTTTTCCTTCGCAGCCTTCAGACCACCGCTCCCTCTAACAACCTTTTTCACCAATTCCAAACCCTCTAGGCTGATGTATTCCTTGCCTGTTAAATTCATTAGCGTGTTTAATCCATCCCGATCCGCAAGCTTCAAGGTGTAGATCACGTGTAGCGGCTTCTTTCCGAGTGCCAAGTCTCTGCCTGGCGGCCTGCCGTACTGCTCCAAAGAGGCGAATGTGTCTATGATGTCGTCTTGGATGTCAAACGAGTAGCCCATATGCGTTGCAGCCTCTCTTAAAAGCTGTAGATCAGTTTCAGGAGCATTGCCCAGAATTGCTCCTACGAGGATCGTTGTCTTAAACAGGGATGCAGCTCTCCTAGATGCCATGACATACCATTCATCAACGTTTGGTTCTTTATACTCAAACAACAAGTCCAGTATCTGGCTTTCATTCACGTTGCGGTAGCCCTCCAAAAGCATTGATAAGATTCTATCCAGCTTTTCCTGAGCGAAACCTGAATTCATTATGGACCCTAATGCCGAAGAATACATCATGTCGCCGGTGAAAACAGCTGTTCCGTACCCTAACCTTTCATCATCGTTTTCGCTGAACATTCTGTGGAAAGTTTTCCCTCCTCTCCTAAAATCGTCTTTGTCAATAAAGTCGTCGTGAACAAGAATGGAGTGTCGGTACAACTCGATGCCAACACAGACCCTTAAGATTTGTTTGTCAATGTCGCCGGTGTAGCCCTTATACGTTAGGAGGGTGCTACATGACGCTAGCCTCTTCCCCTTTCTAAGCATAAACTCTTCCATGTTAGAGTAAACTTTCTCTATGAAATGGTGATAGGTCTTCGCCGCGTTTTTAGCCTCCGTGAAAAAGTTCCTTAGTTCCTCGTCAATGAGTACGCCATAGCGATCAAGCATCTCTTCCCAACCCACTTGCCATCACCTTTCCTTAACGAATTTAAACTGAACAAGCTTCATTTAATAAGCGTTCGTAAATCTAAAGTGGTGAGAAAAGAGTGGAGCTTCAAGTGGTAAAGATTAAGGTACCTGAAGACTGCAATGTGATGGTGGGGATGGCGCATTTCATCAAAACGGTTGAAGACCTTTACGAAGCGCTGGTGAACTCGGTTCCTAACATCAGGTTTGGCATAGGTTTCTGCGAGAGCTCAGGACCCTGCCTAGTGAGATGCGAGGGCAACGATGAAGAGTTGAAGAAGTTAGCGTCACAAAAAGCGCTTGAACTGGGATGTGGACACTGCTTCATAATCTTCATGAAGAACGCCTATCCCATTAACGTTTTGCAAGAGATCAAACAGGTTCCCGAAGTCTGTAGCATATACGCCGCAACAGCAAATCCCCTAGAGGTCATTGTAACAGAAACGGAGCAGGGTAGAGGAATTCTTGGAGTCATCGACGGCATGAAGAGCAAGGGAATAGAGAAGGAAGAGGACGTTAAGGCAAGGAAGGAGTTCCTGAGGAAAATCGGCTACAAACTATAAAATTTTGTGTTTAACCCTAACCCCTTTGGGTAGTAAAGCTGAAAAGGTCACTGTGACAGAGACTTAACATCTTATCTACGAACCGCTATAATGGTCCTCATAAAGCTATGAATTTCTTCATTCGTCCCTATGATGGCTTTTATGGTTTTTTCGCCTTGATCAGTGAGCTTGTAAACTCTTCTTCTATTAATCCGCCTACTTTTTATCAGCCCGTCTCGTTCCATAGAATACAAAAGAGAATAAACTGTACCCGGACTAAGCAAAATATGGAACTTTCTGTTAAAACATGTGATAATGTCGTAACCGCCCATTGGTTCACCATCCATCAATTTCTCTAAGACCACTACATCCATAAAGGCTTTAACCATCCTCTCACACATTTCCCTTAAAATTTCTTTTTCCAAAAACCACACCCATCATTTTTGCAAGAAAACTTCTATTATTTGTAAAAAAGTATAAAACTTTTGCGCTCCGTGCGAATTCGGATGACGACTATGCTATTCTCGTAGAATCACGTTACTACTTGCTATATTCTCTAATCTTTTTAGAGTTTGCTCATGATTATATTCCCAAGTGCCATTTTTGAAGCGTTTGTATGGGGTTCTCTCGTCTACGAATGGAACGAGAATTAATGTTCCGTGAAAGAACCTTGTGATCAAGTTTTCCTTAACCAATTGGCTCAACGAGCCAAGGAAATTGGGAAACTCTTCTTTCGGAGTATATGTGTGAACCACTATGGAATTTTGTCCAATGATTTTTGCGTAACTAAGAATGAACGGCTTGTCGTTGAGAGTGTTAGTGAACTTTGCAAGGGCTTTTTTATCTTCAAATTCAATTACAAAGGCACACATATCGGATGTCTCATATGGATATGGGAACATTGCTAAGGAGTAATAAGGGATTAGATTTTGCGCCAGTATGTGTTTATGGTATCGGTATATTGCATTGTGCCGTGTTATACCAACGATCTTTGCCAATTTGTTTAATGCAATTCTTCCATCTTTCTCCAGTTCACTCAGGATGCGTATGTCTATTTCATCAGCCATAATGCGATAATTCTTTGGTTCCTTTAAGTACGTGGAGAGCCGCTCTGAGGCATTCAGTACTTCTTCAATCCATTGCTGCCACCGAAACACCCATTCTCTATTCCGGAAATTAAACCAATGAAAGTTGGGGGGTACTTCTCGGATCTGTCCCGTCCAAAAAAGGAGGTATTTAGAGAAGGCTTCAAGTTCTATGGCTTTCTCAAAGTAATCCTCAAACTCACTAGCGTGTTCAGCTGGAAAAGCATAGATAGCGTAGCAGCCATAAAATTTTCCGTAGCATCTCACGAGATATGTCAGGTAATCAAGATTTCTCAGCACGTTCCATGACAAACCCCATTTTTCAGGTGAGGTTTCCACCATGACAACGGCCTTTTTTAACCCAAGTTTAGAGACATCTAGACGGGCGTTTATCTCCAAATCTTTATTTTGGTCAATTAACTTTTTGAGACGAAATGCCACAGTCGAATTAGGTAGACCTATTGATTTAGCTAGGAGCGAGATATTTCTTGGGCCATACACGCTAAGTCCTTCCACTATTTTGGCATTCTTCTCGTCTACAGACTTCATAAAGCGAACCATCTTATCAACGTCTTTTTGGCCATACACACTAACGTCTTTCATGATTCCGTTGACATCTTTCTGGCTCACAATGTAGCCCTCTCTAAAGGCGTTTATCACTTTAGCTAGAGGGTATTTTAGTTTGTTGTTTGAGCGGGTGTGGATTACATGTTTCCTCTGTATTAATGGACCTAATGCACGCGCATAGGTTCATTACTTCGAAAGTCGTTCTCGACACTTACTTATGTGGACGTCCATTACCATCAGGCGTTATTGTTTCGTTGCCTTCCAAAGTCGTTATTCGCATTGACTTATGTGGGCGTCCGTTGCCGTCAGGCGTTACTGGGGGATCGACTGGGTCGGCGAAAGATGTCATGATAGACGCGGAGACAAAGGCAAGAGCAACCAAGCAGATCAGCACTAGAGATACGATTTTCACTAACGCTCACCTCCTTTAGAGTTGGAACTTCATTTACGGAAGTCAACTTTTTTACAAGTCTTATCCAATTTGTCGTAAAAAGGAAAACCATATATTTTCATTATGCACATATCAGATTCCGATTCAGTACTTCACTTATCGGTCTGTACACACGGTGTGTACAATGAGATCTTTCTACTCAACAGCTGAAAGCTGGTTGCACCAGTGAAACTCGGGTGATAGCTATTGGTGTCGCCATCATCCACACGTTATCGGCAAACCTTTGGGCCTCGCAGAGAGAGACCTGAATACCTACATGTGGCGACTGGTGCGGTAGTGGCATTTTTCGTCTATCCCTTGCTACACGGCGCACTTGAGGGTTCTGCGCTCGTTTCCATCATGATATTCAACCTGCTATCTGTTCTTCTAACGTTTCCACTCCGTGGGCCGCTCTGGTGTAAAATGCTTTGGCTGGGGCTGGGCAACCTCGTAGGCTTAGCCTGGAATCTTATCAGATTATCTCTGATGGCTGTCACGGTGGGGTTAGGTTTCTTTCAGATTGTGTACTTCGCCATCTGGCCTGCCGTTGATTTCATGTGGATCGTGCCCGTTTGGTCGCTGGGGCTCTCAGCTTTAGCCTCTGTTGAACGCAGAAAGAGGGGAGAAAAAGGAAGAGAGGCAAAATGATGCCGAGTCTTATCTTGAGTTTCGTTTTCATCCTTCTGGTTTTGATTATGCTAGCTTACCTCACTCGCCACTACATTTTCACACTCACCGCCCTCTACTACCGCCGTGGACAACCCCACTACACACCTCACGGACTAGTTTATCGCCCAACCGTATCGATTCTCATCCCTGCGCACAACGAGGAAAACGTAATCGGGCGGATTCTTCAACGAACAACTGAGTTGACTTATCCCAAAGATAAGCTTGAGATCATTGTGATAGATGACGGATCTACGGATCGAACCGGCGAAATCACAGATGAAATTGCAAAAGAACACGAGCACATAAAGGTGGTTCATCGCGACGTGGATACTGGTGGAAAGGGAAAGCCTGCAGCGCTAAACGAGGGATTAAAATATGCAACAGGCGAGATCGTTTTCTGTTTTGACGCAGACTACTATCCGCAGCGAGACCTTCTTGAGAAGATGGTAGCCTTTTTCATCGACCCTGAAGTTGGAGGGGTACAAGGAAGGGTCACCGTTCTAAACGAACCTGAAACCTTAATGACAAGACTCGTTGCGCTAGAACGAATCGGTGGTTATCGAGTAGATCAGTTAGCGCGAGACGATCTTCAGCTGGTTCCGCAATTAGGAGGGACGGCAGTAGGGGTTAGGCGCAGTTTAATCAATTTTCTCGGCGGCTGGGACCCTAACATGCTGGCCGAAGACACCGACCTAACCTTCCGAATCTACCTTGCCGGATACAAGGTTCGCTACGTCAACGAGGCCGAGTGCTACGAGGAAGCGGTGGAGAATTTGCGGTCGTACTGGCATCAGAGGTCCCGCTGGGCTAAGGGACATATGCAATGTGCCTTCAAACATTTGTGGCCGCTTATTAGGAGCAGAAATTTGCGGTTGAGAGAGAAAATTGACGGGTTCTTATTGCTTAACGTTTACTTTGTTCCAATTCTTGTTGGGCTAGCATGGATTACCGGGGCAGCACTTTATTTTGCTCAGCCCTCCCAGTGGATCACGTTTTTCTGGGCTTCCCTCTCAATCTCTGTTTACAGCGTTGCGGGAAATTTCGCGCCGTTCTTTGAGGTAGCTACGGGCGCTTACTTAGACCAACGTGTGCGAATCTATTGGCTCATACCGTTGCTTTTTCTATCCTTCCTATACAACATGTTAATTTGTTCGAAAGCTTTGCTCGACTTATGTGTGTCTAGGGCTGTGGGAAGCAAAAGGCTAACGTGGAGAAAAACGCTTCACAGTGGTAGAGGAAACAATTATATACTGCACACCGTGTAGATGTCCCGCAAACTCCTTCTTTTCTCTGTTTAGTTGCCCAAAAAGGGTTTAGTCTACGGTTTTATTATGCCGCTGTAGGCTAGCTTCACCATTTTCACATCTAGGATGTTGCATTTGCCATCGCCATTTACGTCGCCCGGAACCGTGACTAAAACCCAGCCATCGGTGAGAGTGTTGTCGCTAATGTCTGTTTCGCCTGGGGCAACCCAAGCATAGGCGCTTATGATGTAGTTGCCATATGGAATACCTGTAGTGTCCCACGTAAGGGTGATGGTTGTGGAGCTTCCGCTTGTTAAGATGATGTTTGTTCTTGTTTCAATGATGGTTTCGTTGGCATAGGCGGTAACGTTGAAAATTTCATCAGAATCGCCTTGATTTGTGACAGTTGTGTTTATGCGTAAGGCTAATCCTCGCCCAACAATGGTTTTGAAGGGTGTGACGTTTACTACGGCGAGGGAGTGTATTAACACATTGACTACGCCGTTGATGGTTACGTGAGGAATCAGCTGGGGATCTGTTTCTGAATTGCAGAGTAATGTATTGATGAGATGGAGATTTGAAACGCCCGGCAACTTTGTTTTGAAACTGATCGTTGCTAGTGTTCCGGTACCGTTGACTCCTGGTCCTGTGCCCATCATTACACATGAGGCCCATATGCGACCGTGGGATGCATTATAATTGTCGGTAAAGTCTACTACCATGAGGTATGTAGAGCCACCGGTTTTTAGGAAGGGTCCTTCTGTTATGCTGGTTGCATTTAGCATAGAGGAATTATAGTAGAGTTTGAATTCCCAGCCTGCAAGATCGGTTACGTCAGAGACTGTTATGTTTACTGCGAAGCTATCACCCATCTTAGGCACCATTGTCATTTGGGGATCTACGTAAAGGGTGGTTGTAGTCGTGACTAGAGCAATACTTGGAAAGTTTGCTAAAAGTAACATGAATACAAATGTTCCCAAGAGGACTTTTCTATGCATATTTCATCCTTTCGTCAGTCTTTTCTAGTAGGGATTTCTGATTCGTTGTCAGTCCTCCCTTCCATAGTTGCGGCCAGCTATGACTAGGTCGCGTATGTCAATTTCGCCGTCTCGGTTTAGGTCTGCGCGTATGTCCCAGTTGGGGTCTCCTGGTTTGCTTCCGTAGGCTCGGGACACTATGCGTAAGTCGAGCACGTTGACTCCTCCGTCGCTGTTCAAGTCTCCAGGTATAGGCTCATAGATGAACAACCCGTCAACAGTGTCGTGTTGAACCTGCACGTCTAGGTTCGTCTTCAACAACGTGTCGTAGAGATGCAAACTGCATTGGAGCGGTGGATCTGGCCAGACGCATCCGAAATACTCGAAGGTTATTGTTGCTAAGACTCCGCTGCCGTTAGCTGGAGGCGCTGGATTAGTTGAAGTAACCTCAAGCCAAACCACGCCCGCCGCATCATCTACGATTCGTCTGTCGATATGGTAGGGCGTCTCAGCGAAGGGACCAACTTCAATGTCTATGGCGTCCAGAATTGTCGTGTTGTAGCTTAGCTTAAATTTGAAGCTGTAAAGGTTGACGACGTCGGATACGATTATGTTAACTGTAAAGGGAATCCCCAGTTTCTTAACTCTAAATTCGGGCGGTGTCACCGTTAGCTTTGGCTTAGTTGAATGGCACCAATATTGTCCATCGTAGGCGTCGTGCGGGATGAGTTGAGCATCTGGATCGCTAAGCTTGGAGTCTTCAAGGTCGAGAGCGGAAGCAACGTTCTCAGGATATATGGGGTCATACGTTGTCTTGAAGGTAAACGTCGCCAACACTGCGCTACCGCAAAACGCAGGAGCCGGATCAAGCGCTGCCACGGCAAGCCAATACCTACCCAAATCTTCCCTTGTCTCATTCATACCAACGAAGTAGTTAGTACCCCAAACCGATGGAGTAATATCAACGCCTACGAGATCCAGCAAGCTAGTGTTCCAGTACAGCTTGAATTCAAAGCCATAAAGTTCGCCGATATTAGCGATTTTAACCTCTACAGTGAAAGTCGTGCCGTAGGCTGGTGTCCAGAATTCTATCAGTGATGGGCTCACATAAAGTGAGACTTCTGTTGGCAACATGAGTGGATAGTTGTCTTGGTTGTAGTCGTCGATGACGTAGGGTGTGTCTGCTATTCCGTCGCTTCCCGTCTCATTTTGATAGAGACCACTGTAGAAATCTACAGCCGCATAATCGCTCCAGTAGTTGCCGCCGGAGGGATAACCATTGTCCCAAGTGTTATTCGACGCCGTGTTTTGTACCTGAACGGTGTTACAGATGAAGTTGTTATGGTAAATGTTGTTACCACTTGAGGAAGCTAGAGAGATGCCTTTCTCGTTGCTAGTTATAACGTTGCCTGTAATGTTGTTGCTGCTAGCCGAAACGAGTTCGACACCATATTCGTTGTTTTCTATATGGTTTCCGTTAACCGTGTTAGAGTAACTGCCGTCGAGTCGCACGCCGTATGCCAAATTCGAAGATATAGTATTATTACTAACGCTATTACCACCTGAACCAAGCCATATGCCACCGTTATTATTTGACACCGTATTGCGATCAATGTTGTTATAGCTCGCCTCATCGATGCCAATACCGAAATAATTTTTTTCTATTTTGTTGCCAACCACTGTGCTTCCATTGGAATGCTGTATGAAGACGCCTGCGTAGTTGTCTCTTACATTGTTGTCGGTAATCGTGGTGTTTGTAACTGTCTGTCCGTAACCAGCAAAGACCAATATTCCAGTGTCCGTAGAGGGTGTATATTCTGTAGCAGGCATTCCGCTTTTTCTGATTGTAAACTCTCTGATCATAGTATTGTTTGCTTTAACATGGACAGCTGTCCCATTTCTACTACCGTCAATAGCTGTGGTGCTTCTGTCTTCCCCGATAAGCGATACGCTCTTGTTTACAACCACATGCTCATAGTATATTCCTGAGTAGACTTTGATGGTGTGTCCGTCTAAGGTTTCAGGGGCATTTATTGCATCTTGAATCATTGTATAATTCAGGCTTGTGTCGATGTTTTGGACTAGTGGCGGTAAGGCTTCTACATAGAACGTGTGCAAGACATCTGCGAGATAGTTGACCGCGAGGTTAAGCGACTCACCAGCCCTGTTCTTGAACACAGGGTTGTCCCAGTTGTAGTTTTGGTCCATCCACACGCATGTCAAGTCTCCATCCACGTCAAATGTGGTGTCATACGCAAGCTCTATAGAGGCGTCATAAGCAGAGACAATGCGCAGTTCACCATCAAAAGAAAGGTATACATTGAACTCGGCGTCGTAGCTTGAGGTTCGCTGATCCACATAGGTCTCGTAGTCGCTATGATGGACCTCTGATCCCATAACATGACCAAACACTGCTACCTCAACGATATAATGGCTCATTATTCCAAGAGTCTTCGAGACATTTGCAAAGTCTTCTGACTCGAGGAAGTTCAAAGCGTTGTAATATTCCTCAGATGCTCGGACTGCTGAGTCATCATTCTGCAGGCTTCCATTAGACCAATAGTAAATTTTGTGTTTTACTGTGTCACCTATGCCATCAGGGGCTTGACTCTTGTCTGGCAGTTCAGTCCCATATAGATAAGCCGCAAGATTGTCTAAAATGTACTGCTTTTCTTCAGTTGGGAGCCAATCAAGTGCGTGTTGGGCAATCCAATCATGTGTTCCATAATTAGGATTTGCCGGATCAACAGAAAAACCTCCATTACTCCAACCTGTCATAAGTCTTACATTCAATGCGGTGTACAAGGTGCCTACCAATAAGAGTATCAGCACTATTCCTGATGCTGCTTTTCTTTTCATTTCTCTAATCCCTTTCCCTTTTCAACTAATGTATATAATAATTGGAATATTTCTATATTTCTGGTTTGTGAAATAATCTTCTATAGGCGGCAGTATAGGGGAAACACTATAAGGTACGTCGGAAACAATTACATCCACATCGGAAATCTAGAAGGGTGGTAAAGTAAATGCTTCCGATTCCTTGGGCACCCATACTTTTGGTCCTCGCATTATGCGGGTTCGCCCTCCTCTTCTTCTTACCAGCTGTTCTAGAGCTCAAAAGACCAAGAGACAAGGGACCCCGAAGATTCGCAGAAAGCACTATGGAGTTCAACAGAAAAAAGGTATTAAAACTTGGAGTAGACACAATTCGAATAATGGGCAATGTAGAGTTTCCCTCCGACATTGAAGCAAAGGAAAACATCGTGGTGGAAGGCTCCTTGATAATAGGGGATCAATGCCACTTCTGCGGCAGTGTCAAGGCCTTTGGAGACGTTGAGATCGGAAGCAAAGTTGTTATAGAAGGAAGCTTGATTTCGGGAGGAGGCGTGAAACTGGGGAAAGATACTAAAATTAAGGGTTCCGTGGATGCCAAGGGTGCAGTTCATTTAGGTGAAAACTCCTTTGTTGGTCTATCCCTCACATCGGGCGGAGACGTGGAGATGCACATAGGCGCCAAAGTTTCTAGGAACATTTTCTCCCAGGGTCATGTACGCGTCTTCGGGGCGTCTGAAACATAAAAATAGAACGGGTCCAGTTCTATAAAAGAGGAAACAACAAGAAAATCTTAAGTGTCCACAACCCAAAACACCAATGAAACAAAATGAAAGCCGCAACCTACTACGGCCCTAACAACATACAAATTAAAGAAATTCCAAAACCAAAAATCAAATCAGATGAAATCCTCGTAGAAATGAAAGCCTGTGGAATATGCGGATCCGACCTTATGCATTGGTACCTGAAAAATCGAGCTCCCCTAGTCCTTGGTCACGAACCCGCTGGAATCGTTGCAGAAACCGGTAAAATGGCAAAGCAATTCAACAAGGGGGAACGCGTCTTTGTACACCACCACGTTGCGTGTCTTAAATGTCATTACTGCGCCCACGGGGACTACACCCTCTGTGAACAATTTGCAAAAACTAACATACACCCGGGAGGACTCGCTGAATACTTCAGGGTGCCTGCGCCAAACGTCCGAAACGACACATTAAAGATTCCAGACAACCTATCCTTTGAAGAGGCAACCCTAATTGAACCAATTGCGTGTTGTCTAAGAGCCCACACAAGGTTTATCATCAGACCAGAAGATATCGTAACCATAATAGGTGCAGGACCGTCCGGAATCATTCACACGATCCTCTCAAAAAACCTCGGAGCAGCAAAAATTATTGTAAGTGACCCGATCAACTACCGGCTAAAGGCGGCTAAACGATTCGGAGCAGACTTAACCGTCAACCCGAAAAACGAAAACTTGATGGAAAAGGTGTGGGAATCCACTGATGGGAGAGGAGCAGATTTGGTCATTGTCACAGTTCCTAAAACAGAAGCCGTAACAGAGGGGCTTAATGCTTGCCGTAAGGGCGGAACCTTATGTTTGTTTGCGCCCACACCACCAAGCAAAAACGTAAGCGTGAGCCCACGGAGACTGTTCTTTTCAGAAATCCGAATAGTTCCATCCTATTCCACATCACATATAGAGACCAGAACAGCTCTACAACTAATAAGCACCGGAAAAATCAAAGCAAAGGAACTTATTACACACTGCTTTCCTTTAAGCCACACCAGCGAGGCCTTCAAAACGGCGGAAAAGGGTGAATGCCTGAAAGTGGTGGTGTTGAATGAGTAGAGAAAAAATGAGGGCTGCACTCTTGTACGGAGTAAAAGATCTAAAGGTGGAAACTATAGACAAGCCAAAAGTGGGACCTGGCGAAGTCTTAGTGAAGGTTAAAGCCGCAACCACCTGTGGAACCGACATAAAAATTTTTCAGAGAGGCTATGTAAACGGTGTCATTCAGTATCCCACTGTTTTTGGACACGAGTGGGCTGGAGATGTGGCAGAAGTCGGCGAGGGTGTGTTATGGCTTAGAAAGGGGATGAGGGTTAGAGCTGGAAACAGTGCACCTTGTCTCCGATGCAAAATGTGTGGAAAAGGAAACTACAACCTATGCGAGAACATGATGTGGCTCTGGGGAGCCTACGCCGAATATATCAAGGTTCCAGCGCGCATGGTGATGCTCAACATGCAGGAAATTCCTCCTCACATAAGCTATGAAGAGGCGGCCATAACCGAACCCCTAGCCTGCGTCCTCCACGGCATAGAAGAAGCCCAAGTCAGGTTGGGAGACACCGTGGCGATTATAGGTGCTGGACCAATTGGACTTCTCCACCTGCTAACAGCCAAAAAAATGGGCGCAGGAAAAGTGATAATCAGCGATCTAGTCGAGGAGCGCTTGCAGGTAGCCCAGCAACTTGGAGCCGAAGAAACAGTCAACGCTAAGCAGGAAGAACCCGTGGAGAAGGTTAGGCGACTCACTGGGGGATATGGAGCAGATGTGGTCATCGAAGCGATAGGACTCCCAGCAACATGGGAACAAGCGTTAAGAATGGTTAGGAAGGGAGGAACAGTCCTAGAGTTTGGCGGTTGTCCACCTGGAACAGAGATTAAGGTTAGAACTGAGCTACTGCACTACGGGGAGGTAACAGTTTTGGGAACGTTTCACACAACTCCTGCGCACTTTAAGAAAGCACTAAGCCTCATAGCTTCTGGAGCAATAAGAGTAAAGCCGCTGATAACTCGGAAAATGAAGTTGGACAAGATAAAAGACGCGTTTGAAATATTAATCATGTCGAAAAGCGACCTAAAAATCGCCATACTTCCGTAGAGTTTTCTGCGAGGACTTTATTATAGAGAATACCCGTAATGTGCTTTTGGCGAGTCTCTATGTCTGAAGTTTCTTCATCTGATTTGGCTGTGATCGAGTCCCAGTTGAAGGGTAAAACTCTCCTCGTGTATTGGTATCTTTTAAGGTCTTCGAGTTCTAAGGTGGGTGTCCGTGAGATTCAGCGTTCCCTAGGTTTCTCCAGCCCAAGCGTAGCTGCCCACCATCTGGAGAAGCTTCTTTCGTTGGGGCTTGTTGAAAAAAGCATGACAGGCGAATATTTTTTGGCTCAGGAAGTTAGGGTCGGTCTCCTAAGGTTCTTCACTAAGCTGGGTCGTTTCCTCGTTCCCCGCTACCTCTTTTATTCCATCTGGCTCTCCACCATGTTCGTCATCTACCTAGCCAGGTACTGGCCTAGTGGTTGCATACACAATATAGCTGCCATTATCTTCGGTTCATTAGCCTGCTTGATCCTGTGGTTTGAAACCGTTAGACTTTGGAGGGAAAAGCCGTTCTAAAACAACTGAAGGGGTGTTCTAAAACGTGGACTTAAAAGCAAGTTAAAACCTTTTTAATGGTGGAGATTGACGATGAGAAAGGTTTTATCCTATGCCGCGGCTGCGATCTTGCTGGGTACAGTGACGATGCTTGCTCCGTTAATGTTGCTTGAATCCAGCTATTATGGCCAGCTAGCTTTGCGCGCGCAGAGGGCGCCCTCTATGTATTGCTCCGAAGCCGAAAAAGCACATGGGATAGATAATGGAGAAACATGGGATCTAAGAGAGTTTGGGCTAACAAAACCTCCTTTATTAAACCTCTTCTCCGCTGGATTAATGCTTATACCCAGTTTCCTTCTCGCATTAGGTGTTTCTCTATACATGAAGAAACGGATTTTTTAGCATCCCTTCTCCAGCGTTCTGTTTTTAGTACAGTTTGTTCTAAAACATGGAATTAAATCCCTCAGCGTCCTTGTTGATACTTAGAAAATCACGCGTTAATGGTTGGAGGCGTTTGTGAAATTGTCCTTAACAGAAATCGTGCGAGTATTAGAAGATTTCGGAACTTTCGTTGTAATTGTTCTACTAGCCTACGTGGTCTATAGAATAGCAACGCTGCTAGAAGTGATAAGCAACAAGATCAAAGGAGAAAAAGACTAACATGAAAAAAACCGTCTTTTTCATTGTCTTGGTTACGGCAATAGTCGGCGCATCTGCTCCATTCTATCTCGAGGAATCCCACTACTATTCGTCACCGTCACCATTGAAGAAATTCTCTTCCTACGAGGAGTTGAAAAACTTTGTAAAAGCAAGCTCACAGGCTTATCCTTACTACCTCGATAGGTCTCCACTAGCTTCACTATCTGGCACAGCCAAGGAAAGCGTCGCTGGGACGTACGGTCTCACGGGAAACGTGGCTGGATACAGCGTTCTTGACCATTCGACCACGAATATTCAGGTTGAGGGGGTGGACGAGGCGGATATCGTGAAGACAGACGGAGAGTACATCTATGCTGTCTCTAACAAGAGTGTTGTTATTGTGAAGGCGTATCCCGCTGAAGAGGCTGAAGTTGTCTCTGAGATAGATTTAGACGGAAACCTTAGAGAAGTATTCATAAACGGGGATAGGCTCATAGTCTTCGAGGATGAAGACTACTGGATCTACGAAACATCTCGAACCTTCATTAAAGTGTATGATATCTCTGACAGGGCGAATCCTATCTCAGCGAGGAATGTTTCACTTGACGGCTACTACTTCAACTCGAGAATGATAGGCGACTACGTTTACGTCGTGATAAACCAGCCAGCATACTATCAAGAGAATGAAGTGGCACTCCCAAAGATTTATTCTGGCGACGGAGTTGAGGAAATATCCGCCACCGACATTTACTATTCTGACACCTCTGACTACTCTTACGCTTTCAGTACCATAGTTGCTGTAAACGTGCAGGATGATGATGAAGAACCAACGTTCAAACCATTCTTGCTGGGAGCGACAAGTAATATGTACGTCTCTTTGAACAACGTTTACATAACTTTTCCCGAAAATGAGAAGACGCTCATCTCTAGGATTCACATAGAAGGTAGTGAAATAGATCCTGCAGCAAGTGGTGAAGTTCCCGGCTACGTTCTGAATCAGTTCTCCATGGATGAGTATGCGGGTTACTTTAGAATAGCAACCACAACTGGGCATGTTGCGAGAACTTGGGGTGAGGTGTCATCTAAGAATCACGTGTACGTTCTTGACATGAAGCTAGACATTGTTGGAAGGTTGGAAGATCTTGCTCCGGGAGAAAATATTTACTCTGCTAGGTTTATGGGCAGCCGATGCTATCTCGTAACCTTCAGAAAGGTTGACCCTCTGTTTGTGATAGATTTGGAAGACCCTGGAAACCTGAGAGTTCTCGGCCAGCTGAAGATAACGGGCTACTCAGACTATCTACATCCATACGACGAAAACCACATTATAGGTGTAGGCAAGGAAACTGTGGCAGCGGAGGAAGGAGACTTTGCATGGTATCAAGGAGTTAAAATATCGCTTTTCGATGTTAGCGACGTTGAAAATCCAAAGGAGATAGATAAGTTTGAGATAGGCGACAGAGGAACAGACTCTCCGATTTTAACAGACCATAAAGCGCTTCTGTTCGATAAATCAAAGAATCTTCTTGTGATACCTGTTTTGGTTGCGGATATAGATGAGGAGAAATATCTGGGCGAGATTCCTCCCTTTACCTACAGCGACTACGTGTGGCAGGGCGCTTACGTGTTTGACATATCCCTAGACGAAGGGCTTGTCTTGAAAGGAAGAATTACCCACTTAGAGGATGATGATGACCTAATGAAAAGCGGCTATTACTTCTCCTCTTCCTACTCTGTGAAAAGGTCTCTCTACATAGACAACGTGCTCTACACCATCTCAGACAAGATGGTAAAGATGAACAGTCTAGAGAACCTAGAAAAGATTGGCGAAGTAGAGTTCCTGTAGATGGCAGATTCAGAGGTGCACACGAAAACCGTCGCGGGCGAAAAATTCTGCCTTGTGGTAACAGGGAAAAAAGGGGGAAGAGTTGTGTGTTGACTGGTTTTGCTGCTACACGCCGTGGTAGGCATCTAGGAAGTTTGCCCAGCCTGTTACTTGTCCCCAAGTGACTTCTGCGATGTAGCGCGCGCGCCAGGTGCCTGTCCAATAGTTTGATTTGGCCCAGTAAAAGGTTAATCCGCAGCATCCCGTCATTTTCTTGCCATTCCATACGGCTACCACCGCGTTGTTCACGGCGGTCTTGACATTCTGTGTTGCCGTCGCCAACGAGGCAGGGATAGCCTCTTCCAAGAGTTGGTCCATGTAGGAATTCATGTCCACGTAGTAGGATGTTGCCCACATCTTTTTGGCGCCTGAAAGTGCTGACGCGTATTTCCTCTTGTACTTGGCTAGATTGGCGTTCATCTCTGACGTCCAAGTGGTGAAGGCTGTTTTTAAGGCTGGTAGCTGGCTTGCGTCAAAGGCTGAAAGGGTCGCGTAGTCGAGTCCCTTCTTACCCGCATAGTATTGTCCGTAGTTGGTCACCATCTCAACTGCGTATGTTCGAGCGCCTTGAGATGGATTGTTTACCAGGTCTTGAGCATCTGTGTCATAGGGATAACCATCTCCGGGCACGCTTTCCTCTGACCCTACTATGTAACCAGCATGACCGAGCATCTCATAGTGCACATCAATCTGACCCATGTCACAAGCGTCAAACGCTACAATGTCAATATAGCCAACGGCGTCCATGATTGTGGTTAACTTGGGGTTGTCAAGCCAATCGTCATCACTTTGATCCCAGCAGAAGTAGTCCCAACCGTTGCCATGGTTCCAGAAGTCTAACACGTACTTGGTAGCCGGATAAAGCTGTTTCACTTTGTTAACGAAATTTATGCACACTTGTGGGTCTCCTAAGTTTAGCTCAGGATACGTCTCAACCACTTCGGTGTAGCCATTCATAATGTGTTGAAGCTGACACCCTTCCATTCGGGTTTGAAGATCTACAAGAGCAACAAAATGAACGTCGGCGGTGGAGCCCACGCTTTCTAGCGCTGGCTGGTTTTTGTCAGGCCAATACTTTTCAAGGTCGTTGTCGCCGCATACGTAAATCATGAAAGTCCATTGAGCTGTCGGTGGGGCTGCTGATGCTCCTACAGCTAAGAGCGCTTGCATCAAGAACACGAAGATTAGTCCCAAGGGCAGAAATGTTTTTTTCCTCATATTTTTCTCTCCTTCTATTAGTTTTGTTTGTCATTGCACCAATGTTTGGTACTCAAAACGAGATCTCTTTTTAGGGCTAATGAACATATAAGCTTAATCTATTCTTATTTTCTAGAAATTTCTTCTATAAGCTCAACGAAGCCTGAAAAAGTCTTGCTACCAAACTTTTCTAATTTAATAGAACCCTCTTTATTTAGTTACATAACTTTGGGTTTTCTATTCGGTTTGGTGAAAAGGATTTTAATGAGGGACGTAGCTTATGTTTTGTCATTGTGAGGAAGCGTGGATGGTTAAGTTTGTTTTCGTAACTGGCGGCGTGCTTTCCTCTGTTGGTAAGGGCATAGTCACATCATCTATTGGAAAGATGCTTCAAACTCGAGGCTACAAGGTCACGGTGATAAAGATAGACCCATACGTGAACGTAGACGCGGGAACAATGAACCCCTACATCCACGGAGAAGTCTACGTAACAGACGACGGAGGCGAAACCGACCTAGACCTCGGCGGGTACGAAAGATTTCTAGACCTCAACCTGCCCAAAGACAACAACATCACAACCGGCCAAATATACCAAGCAGTCATCAACAAGGAGCGACGAGGCGACTTCTTAGGAAAATGTGTTCAAATAGTTCCCCACGTCACAGACGAGATTAAGCGTCGAATTCGCGTAGTTGCTGAGCGGTCAAAGGTTGACGTTGTCTTAACCGAGTGTGGAGGAACCGTTGGAGACATAGAGGGACTGCCCTTCCTTGAAGCGATCCGTCAGATGCGTTTAGAAGAGGGATTTGAGAACACACTGTATGTTCATGTTGCCCTCGTTCCAATATTAGATGTCACCGGAGAGATGAAAACAAAGCCCCTCCAGCACAGCGTGAACGAACTCCGCCGCATCGGCATTCAACCAGACACCATAGTGGCTCGATGCGAAAAAATGATTGACTCTGAGGTTCTTCGAAAGATAGCCCTGTTCGGCACAATCCCAGAAAACGCCGTATTCTGCTCCTACAACGTTTCCTCTATCTATCAGGTTCCGCTGATCTTAGACGAACAGGGCATGGGCGAATACGTTTGCAAAAGACTTGGCTTGCCGGAAAGAAAACCAGAGTGGAGCGAGTGGAAACAATTTGTAGATTCCTTTGTGAACCCCCGTTTTGAAGTTAAAGTAGCGTTGATCGGCAAGTACGCGGGTTTGGTTGACAGTTACGTGAGCATGAACGAGGCGCTAAGACACGGCGGAGCAGCCTGCCAATCCCGAGTTTTGATCGACTACATAGAGGCAGAAACGTTCGAAAGAGACCCAAGCAAGTTAAATCTTCTCAAAAATCACGACGGGATATTCGTTCCCTACGGCTTTGGCCCAAGAGGCACCGAAGGAAAAATCGAAGCAATCCGCTTTGCCCGCGAAAACAACGTACCCTTTCTAGGGATCTGTTACGGTTTTCAAATGGCGGTCGTAGAATTCGCCCGCAACGTTTGCGAACTGGAAGGAGCCAGCAGCACAGAAGTCAACTCAGATACGCCGCACCCTGTGATTGATCTAATGCCTGAACAGCGGGGCGTCGAGTATAAAGGAGCGACAATGCGCCTTGGCGCGCACAAAATTATAGTTGAGAAGAGGACATTGGCGCATAAACTGTACGGGGCTGAGGAGATTTTTGAGCGCCACCGCCACAGATGGGAGGTCAACCCAGACTATTGGGACACCTTAAAGAAGCATGGGCTGGTTTTCTCGGGCAAGAGTCCTGATGGTCGAAGAATGGAGATTCTGGAGTTGCCCGACAAGTTCTTTTTCTTCGCCTCCCAATTCCACGGCGAGTTCAAGAGCCGACCCGGAAAACCCGACCCGGAATACTACGGATTCATTAAGGCGTGTCTAGATAGAAAACTGGGGAAATCGAAGCCAGATTTCTAAACTCATTGATTAATCTCTAAACGAGTGGAGCTTAATGGGTGAGCGAAACGCTGTTTACAACGAAAAGCCACGAAACGAACTTCGGTTTCAGCCAAAAATCGTTGCATCAAAATTTGGTGAGGTTGGCGCTGAGGAAATAGACCATACTGTAGCGGTTATGAAGGAGTGTTACGGTCGACTGGCGCCTCACGAAGCCACGTTGGTTGATCTATACGTTTTTGAGCGATCTTCCTCAACCGAGGCTTTCTTGGCAAGGGAGTGTGAAGAAGTTGGGGTTGTATCCGCTCCATTTGACGAGTTGTTTTTCGCCATGCATGACGCTTGGCGAGGAACACCTCGAATCGTCTTGTGTCTCGAGAGAATGAAAAAACTGCCAAGGCTAGTTCAAACTGGAGGAATCCGACATGAGGTGGGACACTCGGTTCTGCACGGTAGCCTACGTTACTACCTTCTTCCGCTTCCGCCAGTGCTGTTAGACCTCGCTGAACGCTTCAATCTTTCGTTAGAGTATGCAACAAACCTGCTTTACTTGATATCCATCGCGGTGAAAGACTACGAAGTATCCCGCCTTCTTCATGAACGAGGCTATGTTGAGGATCAGGTAGCCTACGTGAAGCACGTGTTAACGGTCTCTGAGAGCGATGAGTTTTCATGGACAATATCAAGAGGCAAGCCTTTAGCAGAAGCCCTGTGCTTGATTTCGTGCCTTAAAGCCGCAAGCTTTGCCGTGCCTCTTCTGCTCAACAAAACACTTGATGAGGCAATTAGGCGGCACGTCACGAAGAGCCTATCCCACCTCCCCACCAGCTACTCCACTCTGCTTTTCAAAACAGCTCTAGAAGGTTTCTCATCCATGGGCGTAGATACCCTGAACAACGTCAACCACATGACGCGATTAATCGTCAAGAACATCATTGAACCCATCCTTTCGGAAAACATCTAAAACTATAATAAAAGGTAGTCCGCTATTTGCCCCTTATTCGATTCAGGTGCAGACGCAGATGACCACGGAAAAGCGACAGCTAATGAAAAGAGGCATCCCCCTCCTTTTGATCGGATTACTGGTTTTCATTTTTTACCTATACTTCTTTGGTGGCATTGCGAGTTTAGGCGACATTATCGAGAAGCTTCAAACCGTCCACCCATTCTACTACTCACTTGCGTTTGTCTCTGTCCTTGTGAGCACACTCTTCTATTCCCTTGCATGGCATCGTTTAATGAATCTTCTCTCGGTAAAGGCAACCTTTCGAAAAGCGTTTCTATACGTTTGGATAGGAACTTTCGTTGATCTCTTAGTTCCGGCGGAGTCAGTTAGCGGAGAGGCCTCTAAGGCTTATCTTATGTCTAAAAACTCGAATGTGAATGGTGGGAAGGTTGTGGCGTCTATTGTAAGTCACAGAATCCTTTCCATGACTGTGACCCTAGGCGGCTTAATCATAAGCTCGGTGTTTTTCGTTTTAAAGTACAAACCTCCAGAGCTTATCCTTGACTTCATAATAATCACAGTGAGCTGCTCCGCCTTTTCAATAATTCTCTTGGGTTATCTGAGTTTCAAGGAACAGACGACAAGGAAGATAGTTAATTGGATGATAAGTCTAGCTGTACGCATTTCCAGAGGTCGCTGGAAGTTAAGCAGCTTAAGGTCTAAGGCGCAGAAAATGTTAAAGGCCTTTCATCAGGGAATCGACATCCTAGCCAGAAATCCGAGAGCCCTAGCATGGCCAGTGGTTTTTTCTATGGCAGCTTGGTTCTTCCATGTGCTCATATTCTTTTTAGTCTTTATTTCTATTGACTTTGAAATTTCTTTAAGTGCAATAGTATTGGTGTACTCCATTAGCATTTCTCTTCAAGGTATCCCTATCGGCATCCCTGGTGAAGTGGGTTTTACGGAGATCATCATGACCACTCTCTACACGTTGCTTGGCGTTCCCATTGTTGTGAGTGCAGCCGCAACTGTGCTGACAAGAATTATAACCCTGTGGTTCAAGCTTGTTGTAGGTTACGCAGCGGTCCAGTGGGTTGGGATAAACGTTCTGTTGGGTGGCAAGCAGTAAGAGACTCTCATAAGTGTCAAATCTTCTTTGCGTCGCCATACCTTCCAACATTTATTCTCCACTTTCCCTTAAAGGAACTCACGAAGCCATTTTCAATCCGCAGAGTGTCTCCAACCTTTAAGGGGAGAATTCTTTCATCCCACAAAACTAGGGCCATTGAACCGGTTTCGTCTCTTACCTCCACCTCAAGTATATTATGTTTAACGCCTGTGCCTGTAATGATTTGCTTAGACTCTAAGATTTTCGACACTTCTACCTTAAGATTCACGTGGTCCATTCCAGGCTTTAGATCGCGTATGTTCAAAAGTGTGTCCTCGCCTACAACTCGTCTTGGTTTCTCATAAACCTTTACTAGACGACCGATAAAGAAAAGTTGGAAAGGACCTATTCTATATTACGAGGTTCACGCGGCATGACGATTCTGCGTTGTAGTCGTTGTTCTGCAACTTTTGAGCCTTATCCTCCCCTCTACATGTGCAAAGAGTGCAACGGGCTTCTGGAGTATGCTTACGATTTTGAGCAGTTGAGGGGGATTAAACTAACTGGTTCTTTCACCTTTTGGAGGTACAGGCCGCTTCTCCCAGAGGTTAAAAATATAGTGACCATGGGAGAAGGCGGCACGCCACTGCATAAGGCTGGGCGTCTCGCAGAAGAAATCGGCTTAAGCAGTGTGTGTTTGAAGGATGAAACTCGAAATCCAACCAACTCCTTCAGGGATAGATGCGCAACGCTGATGATTTCCAACGCTCAAGACCTGAACTATGACTCTTTAGTCTGTGCTTCAAATGGGAATCTAGGAGCCTCTTTAGCCGCTTACTCTGCTAAGTCGGGACTCTCCTGCCACATTATTGTACCCAAAAACGTTGACATGGGTAAGTTGGCTCAGATGTTGATTTACGACGCCGTCATTGAGGAACACGGGGAGATTGTTGACGAATCCGTTGAGCGGGCAGAGTCCTTGGCGAAAGAAACAGAGTGGTACCAAGCCACGGCTGAACTCAACCCCCTCGCAATTGAGGCTCAGAAAACCATCGCCTACGAGGTTGTGGAGCAGTTCGGAGTGCCCGACTGGTTCATCGTTTCGATAGGAAGCGGTGGAACAATGCACGCGATTTGGAAGGGCTTCAAGGAACTACAGGCCCTAGGAACCATTGATACGCTGCCAAAGCTTGTGGGTGTGCAAGCAGACGGATGCGCACCCATTGTCAACGCCTATCTAAGAAACGAGCCTGAACCGATTGCTATTTCAAAGCCATCCACACATGCCCTTGGGATTCTTGTGCGCAACCCCCTGAACGGGAGGTGGGCGCTTAAAGCAATGGCAGAATCTAAAGGCGTTGCCGTTGCAGTTTCGGACTCAGAGATTTTTGCCGCTGAACAGGAAATTGCGAGGCTTGAGGGAATTTTCGCGGAGCCGGCGAGTTCAGCTACCATAGCGGCGCTTAAAAGGTTGGCACATCGGGACATCATTACAAGGAAAGACAGGGTTGTGTGTCTAATAACGGGAAGTGGGTTGAAGTCAACTGATGTGCTCCAGACTTTGACAAAAAAGCGGAAAACTGCTGTTGTCGGCTTAGAGTTGAGCACAAAGGAGAAGATTCTGCGTATTCTGAGTCGAAGAGATGCTTACGGATATGACCTGTGGATAGAGCTCGGAAAAACTATGACACGCGCTGCTGTCTATCAGCACCTAAACGATCTTTCTAAGAGGGGACTGATAACCTCCTATGAAAGGGCGGCAAGAAAATACTTTAAAATCACGAGGCGTGGACAAAGAGTTTTGCGTGCCATTAATGAACTCAAAATTTTGCTTTGATTTTCCGAAAGTTTTAAAAACGTAGATGTGATTAGTCAAGTTATAACTATACTAGATGACGCGTATGCTCCGAGCCACATCCACTGTTCAGTTAGCCATCACGGCTGTTTTCACATCCCTAGTCTGCGTAGCCACTATGGTGCTCTCCATTTACGTTCCGCACACGGAAGGTTTCTTCAACATCGGCGAAACTATGGTGTATGTTACGGCCTTGCTTTTCGGTCCCCTAATCGGCTCTTTCGCTGGAGGCGTTGGCTCCGCGGCTGCTGACATTTTTTTAGGCTACTCAGCATACGCACCGGCGACTCTTATCATAAAAGCTTGTGAAGGAGGCATCGTGGGCGTTCTAGGTCATAGAAGACTTAAATTTGGCTCTAAACTCCGGTGGAAAGCTTTTACCTTTGTTGCTGGGTTGATCGCGGGGGCTTTATTAGGCAGCATCGGTTCCATCTATTATAGTGGCACCGTAGAACTTTCTCTGGGCCTCCCTCCACCTGAAAACCCCACTTTAATCTTTATTCCACCAGAGTTTTGGTATTTGTTAGGAGCCTTCGTTCTGTTTTTGATCACTTTAATGGGGTTTGTTTTTGAACCTGAATTCGGTTGGCTTATTCTTGTAATTTTTGTTGGTGGTTTAGAGATGGTCATCGGCTATTTTCTTTACGAGCAATTTTTTATGGGTGTAGCAGCAGTAGCGGAGATTCCGATAAATATAGGTCAGATGACTGTAGGTCTCATAGTTTCAATTCCTGTTGTGAGAGCGGTGTGGCGAGCTCTCCCATCTCTCAAAGTCTCATAGCCTTCTTCCATTCAATCTTTTAAAGTTATAAACGTCGATTGCTAACGTTAGCCTTGGGGGTCTTACAGAATGGTTTCGCGTTCGTTGTCGGTTGGTAAGCTTGATCCTGCGTTGCTCAAACAGGTGGTTTTCGGTTGTCTTGGTTCTCCTGATCCCCGCGTTATTGTTGGTCCTAGGATAGGTGAAGATGCTGCTGTGATCGATTTTAAGGATAGGGCTCTTGTTGTTCACTCTGACCCTATAACTGGAGCCATCGAAAATATCGGTTGGCTGGCTGTCAATGTTTGTGCCAACGACATTGCAACAAGGGGGGTTCGTCCTAGGTGGGTCTTGGTTGTAATGCTTTTACCTCAAGACATCACTCCTGCCCAGCTGAAACAAATAACCAGCCAAATAGACGAGGCTGCAAAGAAACTCGGTATCGCCGTCATAGGAGGCCACAGCGAATTCACCATGGGCATTAAAAGACCCGTCCTTATTGCAACCGCCATTGGAGAGGTTGAAAAGGGAAGGTTTGTGAGTTCCAGCGGAGCAAAAGTGGGTGATCGCATAGTTGTGACAAAGGGAGCCGCCATTGAGGGAACAGCCATTCTGTCAATGGAGTTGGCTGAACTTCTAGAAACTAGGGTTGATAGAGCAGTCGTTCGCAGAGCCCAGAAATTTGTCAGAATGATCAGTGTGGTGGAAGACGCTTTAACCGCCACTGAAGTGGGAGGGGTTCATGCTATGCACGACGCTACTGAGGGAGGAATCGCTGGGGGTCTTCAGGAAATAGCTTGGGCATCCAACATAGGTGTGGTAGCCCTTGAAGAGAGGATACTCATTTACGAGGAGACGAGGGCAGTCTGCAACGCCCTAAACATTGATCCGCTAAAAACCATAAGCTCTGGAGCACTAATAATTTTGGCGCATCCAGAGAAGGCTGAGGAAATAGTGGCTGCTCTCAAGAAGAAGGGTATCCAAGCGTCGATAATCGGTGAAACAGTGGATAAGAGGGAAGGATCATACATTCTCCGGCGTGACGGAACCAAGCTTGACCTATCTAAACCCGTAAAAGAAGAGTTGTGGAGAGCTTTAGGCAAAGCCTAGAGGAGCCCTCATCGACATGCACACCATGAAACCCAAAAACGCTAACACAACTAGAAATCTTCCACGATGAAGACGAACAAAAGCAACTCAAGAAAAACAGAAAACAAACCCAAAACTGCGACATTCTGACGTAATCAAGATAGAGAAACACGACATAGATGCAATCGTTGACCTAATTAAACATGGGTTCAAAAAGACCTTTGAAAACGACAAGTACGTTATCTTCAAGAAATAATGTTGCTTCTCTACATTTACATAAAAATCAAACAAAAACAGAGTGCCAAACAGAGAATACGATTATAGTTTTCATGTGTGCTGCTTGCGCTATCTATCAAAGTTTAGTTAAAGAATCTATATGAAGCGCGCGCAAAAGAATTAACAGAATTATGTGAGAGAAACATCAGATTTGAATATTTTATTGAGTGCTTATTTTGATACATTTTGTCACGCTGTAACTGTTCCATAAGCGTAGTAGTTGTCAACTATGGCAACTATACTGAAACCTTCAACGTGACAGCTTATGCAAACACAACAATCGTTGGAACAGACCTTGTGACCTTGGCAAACGGAAGCTCAGCAACGATCATCTTTACATGGAACACAACAGGCTTTGCCAAAGGCAACTACACCATAAGCGTCAGCGCCACCCCACTCCCAGATGAAGCAGACACAACCGACAACACACGCATATGTTGGATTGTAGTCACGATTGTGGGCGACGTTGACGGCGACTTCGACTGCGACGCTGACGACGTGTTTACCTACATGGCGCCGGCCTACGGAACGAAAGGACCGCCAAAGAAGCATCCCGCAGACCCCAACTATAACCCTAACTGCGACTTCGATGGGGACGGCGACGTTGATGCTGACGATGTGTTCACCTACCTTGCACCAAATTACGGAAAATCAGTTTAGATTGTTAACAACAGTCGCATTATGCGCCGCCAACATCACTAACTGCTTTTACGCAATGCTCGGAGGCCTATGCGCACACGCGCGATGCCCGCTCAATGTTGTGCGCGCAACATTTTTAATCCCCACAAGTAGGTTATCTTGGGGGATAAAATGCCTAGTGTTGTAGACTTCCGAAATGCCTTGAATAAGATCCTTAAGTCCGCTCAAGTAAGGGGTCTTCCTCACGTCGATGTGAGGGCAGGCGACCTACACCGTCAAGTTGGGGGTTATCCGGGTCCTGGTCATAGGATGCCTGTTTGTTGCGATGCAATGCGAGGAACCATTCAGGCAGGAGATATAGTGTTGGAAGAGCCACCCAGTGGATTGGGAGCTAGTTTAAAGATACGATACAAACTACCCAGAAAATGTGTAACTGATGAGGCAAATGAATGCGAAAGAATCGGCAGAAGAGAATTCAAAGAGAACACACAATATCTTCCGAAGAGGGTTTTAAGCAAGGATTTTGAGAAACTCGCTAGGGAAATTCTGAGTGAACATTTTCGGACTTCACTAACTGAAGGTGAAGTGTCGGGAATCCCGAAAGTATTTGATATGGTGGACTTGAATAGAGAAATTGTGGGAGACGCAAAATACCTTACTATGGTTCGGGGCAAGCGTATTCCGCCAGCTAAATTCTCGATGATATCGGAATACGTGTGGCTTCTTGAGAAAGTTTCGGCCACTCATAAGTTCTTAGTTTTTGGTAATGACCGTAGAGTTCCTGAGGAGTGGCTTAAGAAATATGGTCATTTGATTAGAGATGTAGTCTTCTTTTTCTTAGATGAACAAACTCGAGAGTTGAAGAGACTAGATTCGCTGGCGTGCGAGGAAAGCAGAGCTGTGGAAAAGACTTGGATAAAGCTCGAAGAACTCGAAGAAGAGATTACCAGACTTATACAAGAGTTCCGTCGCGTAATCAAAGAGAAGGGAGCGCCTAGCACAATCGCAAAGCTCGACCAAAAAATCATGAGACTCATTGCAGTCGCAGGAGATCGTGAACGGCTTCTTGATGAAAAGTTGGGGGAACAGACAGTATGTTTTGTCCAAGAAATCCCAGCGATAGTTGGATCTGATATGAAGACGTACGGACCGTTCAAACGAGGAGACATAGCAAAATTGCCCCCTAGAAACGCGCGAGCTCTTATCAAACAAGGCGTCGCCGTAAGAGCGGACGGACCAACGGAGTGTGCTCGGGTGGAACAAATAAGATGCCCAAAGTGTAGTTCAATGAAAGTTAAAAGGATTGAAGAGAATTATGACTCTCCGGAGGCAGACGAACTCGGAGTCTATGAGTACGAGTGTTTAGATTGTGGTTATGTTTGGGAAGTTGAGTGGTAGTAGCAGGCGACTAAAAAGGCCTCCTCTATGGCTTTTTCTTGGTGTTTTTCAGGGTCAATCCAAGTAATCAAGTAGCTCTCTTTAAACGGAGTTTGTTGGTCATCCAGCTCATAGCACGAACGTAGATAAACCCTACTACAACCCAAACTGCGACTTCGACGGCGACGGACACGTGGACGCTGACGACGTATTCACATGCCTTGCACCAAACTACGGAAAAAAGGACTGCTAAAAACATAAAGGCACAATTCTACGCAACCCCAACAAGCTATCAGATAGGTGATCAAATATTTTCTAACGGTCTTGGGCATCTGGTTAAGGTCTTCGCACGGTCTAAAAATTACGAGCCCGCTTTTTGGCAGCAATGCGGAACTTTCGGTTGAACGAAACATAGTTTAGGTTTGTTTTGTCAAACGAATTCTTTCCTTTTGCCTATTTTCTATTTGGAGCCTAATAATTGACGATAAATAGTTGAACCAACGATTATATTACTGACGAACGGGCCAGCGGAAGGCAAACCCTTCCCGTAACCCGTTCGGCAAAGAGGCGGAGCGGGACGGTTTGAAGCCTACCCGTTTCCAACGCCTACCAGAAAGGCGTGATTAACCCGCAAGGTGATGCGGGTTAAAAGTAGGCCTGTGGCAACCGAAATGAGCAGAAGCAGAGATTACGTAAACGGCGTTCCTTCAGAAATTGCCGAGAGGATTACGAGACGGTTGATGAAGAAACGCCGACGAAAACCGTCTTAACCCCTTTTTCTCAATGCCTAAGCCGAACAGACTTAGGCGGGTTAAAAGGAGGTGAACGAAAAAATGGCGAAGCCAAAAGCAAAGCCTGAAGCCGAACTTGAGGAACCCAGAGGAGTAAAAATTAGCAAATATGGGTTTTTGCACATCAACGGAAAATTGGCGGATCATCTGGGCTTAGAATTCGGTAAGGATAAAGGAAAAGACGTGCCCGTGACCATCGAGCCAATCCAAGGCGGGTTTGTAGTAAAGGTGAAGGTTTGAGCGGGGTAATTCCGTTCAAATCTACAATCTCTTTTTTTAAGCCTTTCGTAATCGGAAGGACGCAGGAAACGGCGTAGGGCTAATTGAAGCCCAGAAACAGACCAACCCCTTTGACTCTTTTCAACACGCTCTTCAGTTGAAAACAGTATTTTTTCAGAAAAACTGCTTGCGCTAAAAAGGAGAGAGCCTAACACCAACACTACAGCCTTATACAACTTCATCCTTATTTACACCGCAAACGGATTAAAGGAAAACGGAAACATCCATGCAAACGAAAACCCCAAAGCTTTCAGTAATCATCCCAACCTATCAAGAAGAGAAATATGTAGCGAAAACCCTGTCCAAACTCGTTAAAATAAAACCTACCATCGAGATCGTGGTAGTAGACGGAGGAAGCCAAGACAAAACAGCTAACATCGCAAAGCAATTCACAGGCAAAGTCTACCAAATACGGGAAAGAGGAATATCAAGAGCAAGAAACCATGGAGCCAAAAGAGCCAATGGAGAAATCCTACTGTTCCTCGATGCAGATGTGTATCCACCACCAAACTTTGCGGAAAAGGTGCTTGAAGTCTTTAACAACCCAACGGTGGTAGGTGCCACCTGTCGCATTATGCCAACCCAATCTAGACTTGCCGAATTCGCCTTCTTCCACTTTTACAACCTCCTCATCCAACTCTGCACCAAGTTCAAGCCCCATTCCCGAGGAGAATTTCTCGCAGTTAGAAAGAACGACTTCCTACGGGTTAACGGATTTAACGAGAACATGCCATGCCTTGAAGATCACGATCTCGCCTATAGGTTGTCGAAACGAGGAAAATTCATGTTCATCAGAGACCTAACAGTCTACGAGTCTATGAGGCGATTTCGAAAACTAGGATTTTTCAAGGTTCTCGGCACCTGGTTCACAGACTACCTATCTTTCATCTTGCGTGGAAAGCCCTTGTCAGGGGTCTGGCAACCCGTGCGCTAAACCAAGTTTGCCCTTCAACAGGCTGGGAACACATAAAGGTTAAAATTCTACACATCTTATGTACACTTAAACTCTGAAGTTGCCGGAGCTCGCAGTAGATGAAACTTTCATCACGAAAAGTTTTGAGCATAATGAGACGCGCTTTAACACCCAAGAGGCCCTACCACGCTCAGTGGATGTTAACCCGTAGATGCAACTACCGCTGTAGAGGCTGCAACGTTTGGCGTAACCAAAAAAACCTAGAGGAGTTATCTACGGATGAGGTGAAAAGAGGGTTAGATGTTCTTCGACAGCTCGGCGTCATGGAACTCGTGCTCTCCGGCGGAAACCCCCTACTAAGAGAAGACATCGGCGAAATCATCGATTACGCTTCCAAATCGTTTATAACCACCGTGTACGACAATGGCAGCTTGGCGTTAGAAAAGATCGATGTCCTGCGTAGCGCAGACTTTGTTGCCATATCTTTGGACACTTTAGACGAGAAGAAGAACGATTACATAAAGGGCGTGCACGGAGCCTGGAAAAAGGCGATGGAAGCTGTTGAGACACTGCGGGAGAAGGGAATTTTCGGGGGAGTTTCCCCCACAATCTCACAGTTAAACCTACACGAGATCGCTGACTTTACAAGGTATTTCACTGATCACGGCGTGCCTGTTTGGTATTGCCTCTACTGGTATGACCAGCCAGTTGAAGATCGATTGTTTGGGATAGGGGAAAGAATTGACGAATTTGAGATCAGGGACAAAGAGGCTGTGGGAAAGGTTTGCGACGAACTTATAGCTATGAAAAAGGAGCGCCAGGGAGTTTTTATAACGACAAAAACTTTGGTCGCCCTGAAACAATATTTCTTGAAGGGGCAGAGAACGTGGAAGTGTGGAGCTCTTCAAAGCTTCTTTATTGTAGACCACCGGGGCAGAGTGGCTGGTTGCCATTGTCGTGAGCCAATTTCTTCCGTGTTTGAGTTGGCGGATATTTGGGATAGTCCAAGATTTAAGGATTTTCGGAAGGAGTATAGAGAATGTGACCGATGTGCGTATCTTTGCTACATTTTCTATTCTCTTCATTCCAGTGTGCAGAGTAATTTAGAAATCATTAGGGATCAGTGGAAGAATGCGAGGTCTTTGTGGACTGAAAGAAGAGTGTAATTATTAAAGATATTTGTTGTGGTGAATAGTCTCTTTATTTATTTTTTAGACCCCTCTATAGCCCCCTAGTGGGGTAGGGTTAACTTAGAAACTTATATCTTCATATTGTAGTGTATGCTGGTTCGTGGGATTGAATGTGTATGTGACGAGTGTTGAGAGAGTGCGGGAGTACCCTGTTGATGTGGAGGGCGCATGTAAAGTCAGGGTTAAGTATCTGTTGCACAAGGGCGTCGGCGCGAAGAGGCTTCAGCTTCGACTGTTCACTGTGGATGTTGGCGGGTACACTTCGTTAGAGAAACACGCCCATGAGCATGAGGTTTTCATACTTCGGGGAAGAGCTCTCCTTCGGGGAGGAGAACAAGAAGTAAAACTGAAACCTGGAAACGTAATATTCATTCCATCATTTGAGGAACATCAATTCAAGAATCTCGGTGACGAACCGGTTGAATTCTTGTGCACAAAAGAAACTCATGAGGCGAGATCCACTTAATTATTTTGCTTTGACTAAACAGTGTAAGTGTCCTTATCGCATGGAAAAAGGAATAAGAAACTTCTTGAACTACATTGAGAGGAGGCTTGGCGAAATAAGATGTCAGATGAAACGCTTAGGGAGCAGTTTCGAGGACTCTTTGTCTTTCTCATACTGATGGCAATATTCATACTCATAATGAGTTTAGACCCAAGTGCGACAGTTAATTTTTTGGGCTTCGAGTTACATATACAGCTCTTAGTTAACGTATATGTAGTTTTATGGGGTGCCTACGCTTTTTTCATAACCTTCGGATATTCCGACGACATCTTTCCGAAGAGAATGTGCAGCCTATTTAAAAGGGTAGGACTGCTGTTCTTGATAGTTACGTTTGTCTTCACCATCATACTCTGCGTTCTCATCGCTTGGTCCTTAATTCCCTTCTAGAGCAGAACGGAAACGCTAAGTCAACAGCGTTTTAGGGTTTTCCAGAGCCATTTTCACGCTCTGCAGAAAACGCGCAGCAGGTGCCCCGTCCACCACCCGATGATCAAAGGACAAACTCAGATGCATCACAGGCTTAACCACGATTTTTTTATCCATTACCACCGGCTTTTCCACCACCCTACCAACGCCCAATATGGCAGTCTCAGGCGGGTTAATGATTGGAGTGAACACGTCCACCCCGAACATGCCGAGGTTGGTGATGGTGAAGGTTCCGTCGCTCATCTCCTCCCTTGTAAGCTTGCCTTCTCTAGCCTTTTCCACCAATTCCTTCAGTTTCGAGGCGACTTCTTTGACTTCCTTCTTGTCTGCATTACGTATCACTGGAACAATCAGACCCTTCTCAGTCGCGACAGCGACGCCCACGTTGACATCCTCAAAAACCTTGATCTGATCTTTTTCCAGTGTGGAGTTCATGACGGGATGCTCTGTCAAAGCCTTGGCAACAGCCTTAACAAGCATGTCCGTGTAAGATACTTGAAACTTTTCACGCAGTTCTGCGGCGTTGAACATGTCCACCTCCATGGTTATGGTGCTATGGGGGGCTGTTCGGGCGCTCAGAGAAACGCGTTCTGCCGCTGTTTTCCTTATCCCAGTTAGGGGTATTACCTCCCTCACTCTCAGCGCTACCTTCGCCTCCTCAACAAATCTCCTGACATCCTCTTCAACGATCCTTCCATCAGGACCCGTACCCCTCACCTGCGCTAGGTCCACGCCGTACTCTCTCGCCAGTCTCTTGGCTGCAGGAGAGGCTACAATGCGCTCCTCAACTCTTTCTACGGGTGCTTCGGCAATGGTTTCAACCTCTAGAAGCTCTTCGTCGGGTGCGGCTATGATGGCAAGTGTTTCAGCAACCGGAACATCGACTCCTTCCTCTGCCAAAATCTTGCGGACAACCCCAGACGCTGGAGCCTCCACTTCGTACGTCACCTTGTCAGAGAGCACCTCTACCACGGGCTCTCCCTTCTCTATTCTCTCCCCTTCCTTTTTGAACCATTGAACCACTGTTCCCTCTTTCATGGTTAGGCTGAGCCTAGGCATCACAACCTTGGTTACCAACTTAGCCATCCCGTTCCAAGTTAATGGATAACTTCCTTTACTGCCCCTATTATCCTGTTCTCGTCGGGTATAACAAACTTCTCCAAAGGAGGACTGAAAGGTATGGGAGTGTCAGGCTCCGCCACCCTCTTAACCGGAGCGTCAAGATAGTCAATTGCCTCCTCAGCAACCACAGCCGCTATCTCTGCACTAACACCCACTGTCTTACAGTCCTCTGTAACAATCACAATTCGACCAGTTTTCTTCACAGAACTTACGATCGCCTGCTTGTCCAAGGGAACAAGAGTCCTCGGATCAACAACCTCTACGCTGATTCCCTCTTTACTAAGCTCTTCAGCCGCGGCGAGCGACTTGTGAACCATGTATAAGGTGGCAAAAATTGTAACATCTTCTCCCTCCCTCTTCACATCTGCAACACCCAACGGAACAGTGTACTCTTCTTCTGGAACTGATCCCTCAACTGAGTAAAGAAGCTTATGCTCGAAAAACATAACTGGATTATCATCGCGTATCGCCGTTTTCAGCAACCCCTTGGCATCATAAGGAGTCGAAGGCACCGCAACCTTCAAGCCTGGAACGTGCATGAACCAAGCCTCCAAGCTTTGAGAATGGTGCGCCGCAATGTTAACTCCTGCGCCGAAGGGTGTTCTGATCACCAAAGGCACCTTTGCCTGACCTCCAAACATGTACCTCAGTTTGGCTGCTTGATTCGCAATTTGATCCATGGCGAGGGCGGAGAGATCTCCGAACATGATCTCGGCGACTGGTCTCACGCCTGTTATAGCTGCTCCAGTGGCAACCCCTATGATGGCTGACTCTGAGATAGGGGTGTCTCGAACCCTCTCATCTCCAAACTCTTCTGCCAGCCCCTTCGTCACCCTGAAGGCGCCCCCCCAGTACCGCCCAACGTCCTCTCCCAGCACGAAAACCTTCTCGTCACGAAGCATCTCCTCCCTCAAGGCCTCGCGAAGAGCATCTCGATAAGTTATCTCCCTCAACCTTCAAAGCCTCCTAGATATACACGTGTTCTAGAGCCTCCTCCGGCGCTGGATACGGACTCTCCAAAGCAAACTTAACCGCATCTTCAACAGCAGCGACAACCTCCCGCTCAATCTTGTTGGCCTCCTCCTCGGTTAAGGTCTTCATCTTGAGGAGCCTCGCCCTAAATCGTACGATGGGATCTCTCTTCAGCCACTCCTCAACCTCCTCTTTCGGTCGGTAGGTAGCTGGATCAAATCTGGAATGTCCCTTATGCCGGTACGTCTTACACTCCATAAGCATGGGTCCTTTTCCGTCCCTCACCCTCTCAACAGCCTCACGCGCAGTCTCATAAACCGCCATCACGTCGTTTCCATCCACAACCACGCCGGGAATACCGTACGCTGCCGCCCGATCCGCTACGTTCTCTATTGCCATGACTCTCGACTGACGGGTTCCCATGGCGTAAAGGTTGTTTTCACACACAAACAGAACTGGAAGGTTCCAAATTGCCGCCATGTTAATTCCCTCATGAAACGTCCCCTGATTGGAGGCGCCCTCGCCGAAGAAGCACGCCACAACCTGATCTGTTTTCCTCAGCCTGATGGATAAGCCTGCACCAGCGGCAACGGGAATTCCAGCCCCCACAACGGCTGTGGCGCCCAACATGCCTATGCTGAAATCTGCAATGTGCATGGAGCCTCCCTTGCCTCCGCAATAGCCTGTTTTCTTGCCTAAAATCTCCGCCATCACTCTGTCTAGTTGGGCGCCTTTGGCTATGGAGTGGCCGTGTCCTCTGTGGGTGCTTGTTATGTAGTCGTCTCTTCTAAGGTTGGCACACACCCCAACCGCCACTGCCTCCTGTCCAGCGTAGAGATGAATGGTTCCAGGAACAAGGTTCTGGCCGTATAAGTCATAAACCTTCTCTTCAAAGTGCCGGATCTCCAGCATCCTTCTGTACATTTCAATCATTTTCCCTTTTTCCAGCGTCAATCCGTTTTCCTCCCTAGAAAACTATCTTAGAGAAATCAAGTTACCTTATATAAGATTCGTTACGAGGATGCAAACTGTTGTGCTTCGTTGTGTTTGGTGTGCGCAAACGTTTATAAGTTGTCGAGTGTATTAATACTTCGGATATATGTCTGGAGCAGTACATATTGTACAAACGTATAACACCAAAACTGTTCAACACAACTACACGAAGCCTTAAGGTCGAAGTTAAAGTGGGAAAACCAAAAGCCTCGAGCAAGCTTGAGAAAAGGAAGCCCAAAAAAGAAGAAAGGAAGTCTCTACGAGCAAAGTGTCCGTACTTACGCTTGGACAAAATGTGTGCAAGGATGATTAAGGAGGGTTTAGACGGCAGCGTCTCCGACGTCGACATCAAACACTTTTGCAACGGCAGCCCCCTTCTTTGCTACTACTTCCGGTTGTCTCCTTCAGAGAAGAAGTAAATTATATTACACTTCTTTAAAATCCAGAGCGCTAATAAAGAAAACTTTAATTTTAGCCCAAGAAAAGGTGAGAAGGCAAGGCTGAAGCTTAACATGTTTGAGCGATGGCTACGCTGGGTTCTGGATTGATGGAAATGCGTGGTCGGTTGGTCATCCAAAAAAACGTTTTGTTGGTCACTCTTGTTCTTAGTACAGTGTGGCTTTTCGGACCTGCCCCATCCAAGTCCATTGAGCTCAACCAGGAGTTTCTGAAGTACAGGCTTAGGGCACCTTACGTGAGCAACGTCACACACACAATTCAAATACACAATGTTGGACCTTCAGAAACGACGGATGTACAAATTTATGTTCCGCTTATTCAAAACGAAACTGCCCGACATTTCGCGGTGATCAACAGAGTTTCGCCGACGTCACAACAGTTTTTGGGAGACAACGGGAACGCTTATGCTTACTGGAATGTTGAAGCAGTTCCGGCGGGACATGCCCTCACCGTAAGCATAAGCTACCATGTTTTGGCTTTCAACGTTGGTTTTCTAGTGAATTCCAGTCTCGTTGGTGCGTACGACAAAGACTCAGTTATCTATCAGAAGCACACGACACCTGAGGAGTTAATAGAGTCAGATCACACCCTCATAGTTTCAACCGCCGAGAACGTGGTTGAGAAGGAAGAAAATCCCCATGAGATGGCTTTAAAAATCTACGAGTTTGTGGTTGACAGGTTAACATATGAGGCTCAACCGGAGGAGAGGGGAGCCCTCTGGGCGTTGCAAAATGAAAGGGGAGACTGCTCCGAGCATTCTTATCTTTTTGTGGCTCTCTGCAGGGCCGTGGGAATCCCCTCTAGGGTTGTGACGGGCTTTGCCTTCAGCAGTTACAGCGAATTATTGTCTGATGGTCACATGTGGGCTGAGTATTACTTGGAAAACTATGGTTGGGTGCCCACCGATCTAAGTTGGGGCCTTTTTGACGAGATGGACAATAGTCACTTTGCCTCCCTCTGGGGCGAGTTAAGAATAGCTGAACCACCCAGCTACGCCAATTACTACATCACCTACAATGACAGCGCTCACTTGGAATTCCAGCAAACTGTACAAACACGTAGAATCTCAATCAATGTTTTAAACGAATTTCCCTTCGCTCAAACCTTCTACGATGCGATCTCAAAAATTCAGGAGGCCGAGTTAGCAATTAGGGTGGCGGAAGCTACAGGAACGACGTTCCTTTTTCCATCAGACTTTTATGGAGCAAAAGAAGCCCTCGCTGAAGCGGACCTTTACATTCAAGAGGCAGTGGACGCTTGGACCAGCCAACCGGATTCTGCTCAGGTGTATGCGCAAATTGCGCGTGAAAGGGCGGAGCAGGCGCCGAGAATGGTGAGAGACGCCATTTTGAAAACAGTAAGCATTGCCATTATTGTTCCCGTGATCATTGTAATAGCTGTCGCGGTATTGGTTGTGAGACGTGGAAGAAAGGAAGTAGTATGTTCTCTTGAGGAAGAAACTGAAAGGGAATGGATCACCTAAATGAGTTGATGATTTTCTCTGCGATTATGGTGGATGCGGCTCTTTGAGCTTCTTTTGTTTGGGCTCCTATATGGCAGGTGCAGACAACGTTCGGCAACTTAATCAACGTCAGGTCTGTGGGTGGTTCAGTTTCGTAGACATCCAGTGCAGCTCCCCCAAGTTTTCCGGACTGCAACGCTTCTAGGAGGGCTTTCTCATCAACGATAGCGCCTCTCGAAGTGTTGATGAGGAAGGCTCCGTTCTTCATGAGTTGAAGCTCCTTCGCACCAATCATGTGGTGAGTTTGGGAGGTTAAGGGGACATGAATGCTAATAACGTCGCTCCGTTGAAGTAGTTCTGGGAGCGAAATGAATTCTCCTTCGAGTTCCCTCAGCAACTTGGGCTTCGGAGGGGTTCGCTTCGTGATCAGTATCTTCATTCTCATAGCCTTGGCGATTCTCGCCACTCTCTCACCGACGTTTCCCAGTCCGATGACGCCGAGAGTCTTGCCCTTCAACTCCCAGCCCTCCAGCTTCTTTTTAATCCACTCTCCTTCTTTCATTGCCTGATCTGCGGGGGAGATGTTGCGTGCCAGTGAAATCATCAATCCTATCGTCAGCTCAGCCACGGCTTCGGCAGGGGCTTCAGGCGTGTTCAGAACGACGATGCCTCGCTTTTCCGCAGTCTCAAGGTCGATGTTGTCTAAGCCCACGCCAGCGCGTCCTATAGTCTTCAGCTGCTTTCCAGCTTCAATTATCTCCTTCGTAACATTGGTTCGGCTTCGCACAATCAACACGTTGTAATTTGAAACAGCGTTTCTGAGCTCCTCATGTAAGATGGTGGGTTTTACGTCAACCTCAAATCCAGCTCGCCTCAGCTTTTCTATTCCTTCCTCATGCATTGGATCGCAGACAAGAACCCTCGCCTTTGGCTTCATGTAGCCTTAGCTCCTTTTTTAACTTCTGAGTAATTTCGTTGATTCGAATTTATTTCTTTTTCAGCAGAAGCGCGCGCATTGGCTTAGTATAGCAATGCTGGGATCTTGTTTGTTTCTTCAGTTATTTGTAAAGCACTGTTTAGTTCTCTAAAGTATTTGAGTACCGTTCTACCTCTTTCCGTGATGGCGTAAACAACTCTTGTTTTGTTTCTTTTCTTGTGCAAAGTTTGTTCTTCAACAAGGTTCTGTTGGATTAAAAAATCTAAGTGTTGTTTCAGAACGCTACAGTTTATATTAGCCTTATACATGATATGAGTTAGCCTTAACGGTCCATGACGCGCCAGAACTTTAAGGATGTCAATATACATTTCCAGCTTTGATCTTCTCATATTCACCAGTCCACCACCTCTAACATGCTATGATTTAGCTGTCTTAAATGAAAGGCAGGAAGTTTCATTTTATTAACGTTCAAAAATTATCTTCCTCTTTGATGCGTGTGCGTAAGTAATCCCAGCATTTTGCCTAAAAAGGCTTGTTAAGTGTTAAGGATATACCAATCTAATATGTTCGTTGGCATCCAACAAGGTGTTGTCGAATGAGAGTGTTTGGTGATACAAAAATTTGACCATAATAAGAGGGTGAAAATTGCTGTAAAAGTGCAAAACGGTGGGGGAACCAAAATTGCGCGAAAACCTCTTTGCTAAACATCGGGTCACCTTATGGCGCCAATGGCAAATGCCAACAATCCGACGATGAGGCATAAAAGAATAATCTTCTTAATTTTTCTAGCATTTTCCCTTGAACAATCCTTGATAAGCATGAATGAAGATGCTGTGAGTCCAAGATCAGTTATAGCGACCAAGGGAATGAACCACAAAGAAACAAGGTTTAGAAGCCAAGGTATTGGACTTAACAAAACCGCGGAAAAATAAAAGAGTGAGGCTCCAACCGCGGCTTTTCTCTCTCCATAACGCACAGCCAAAGTTTTGATGCTCCTTGCTCTATCTCCTTGGACGTCAACAATTCCTTTTGTTATTTCTCTGCCAGTGTTTGAAAGAAAAGCCATAGAAACGAAAATTAGAATGTTTACCTCAATTGTGTTGGCGACCGCTAGGTTGCCATAAATGAAGGGTATTGCAACACATACACTAACTAGAAAATTGCCTAGAAGCCCTGTTCGTTTTCCAGCTGCCGCATAAGCTACGGAAACAGTCCAGGAGGATATGGCTGTCATGAAACAGAGAAAGTTTGTAAGGTATGCTGCTACAAAGCCTATTAATGTAAGGATGAAAGCGAATGCCAGTGCTTCCTCCGACTTAATTAAGCCGCTTGGGATGGGACGGTTAGGTTCATTTATGGCATCAATTTCTCTGTCGTAATAGTCGTTTATGGTCATGGATGCAGCGGTCAGCGTAAAACCGGTGACAAAGCCATAGATGATGGTTAGTGAAGGCCCTTCTAAGAAAGTCGAGCTTGCGAGGACTGCTCCAACTATGACTGCAAAACCCATCATTAAGCAGTTTATAGGACGCATTAACCGTAAGTAACCACTGAGTTTGCCCATAATTGTTCAAACCCTGCAATAACCATAAGCTTTCATCAAGGTTATAAAATTCATGTGCGCGTTAACTAGAAGGTCCACTCAATTATTAACTTTCTTTTCCTTCGTAACCACATTTCTCAAGGTTCCGATTTTCTCGATTTCCACCTCAACCGTGTCGCCTAGCGAAAGATATCTGGGATGAGTTTTCATGAAGGCGGCTACTCCTGCGGGAGTCCCCGTTGCTATGACATCGCCTGGTTCCAACGTCATCACGCAGCTGAGCTTGTGAACCACCTCGTAGACGCTGAACACCATTTTCCGTGTGGAGGAGTTTTGCCTCAGTTCTCCGTTCACCCTTGTGCATATCCGCAGGTTGTTTGGGTTTGGAATTTGTTTTGCTAGGGTGATGCATGGTCCCATGGGGGCAAAGGTGTCGAAACTCTTCCCCCTTGTCCATTGTTTGTCTCCGAACTGGATGTCGCGGGCTGAAACGTCGTTGAACGCCGTGTATCCGAAGATGTGCTTTTCAACGTCTGAGATCGGTATATTTTTACCTCTCTGCCCTATAACCACGGCTAACTCCGCTTCGTAGTCTAACTTTTTCACAAAGCTCGGGTAGACTATGGATTCGTTGGGACCAATGATGGCCGTTCTAGGTTTCATGAAAATTATGAGGTCTTTAGGTATCTCTGCCCCCTGCTCTTCAGCGTGGTCTGTATAGTTCAAGCCTAAACAGATAATCTTAGGAGGAGAAGGAACAGGAGCCAGAAGAGTAACATCATTCATTTTTAGCGTTGCCTTCCTCCTTGCGTCTTCTGGCGAAGTGCGCATCAACTCCTCTGCGACAGTGGCGCCTTCCACTCCAAGCGATATCAGTCCCTCTAAGTCTGGTGGAAGAGAGTACTTCAAAGCCTTTGAGAGCACTGGCAAACACACAACCTTCTCGTTGATCAGAAAACCGTAGGATTCAATGCCAGAGTGAAGATAGCGAACCAGTTTCAAATCTCTTGACCTGCCAGCTACTCCAGCAACACCAGCCCATAGAAGTCCGGTGTCTCATCCTTACTCTTAAGGGGCTTTAACGGAAGCCCCAGCTTCTTAACAGTGGCATAGACGTCTATACCCAAAGCCTGCATTGACGGTCTCGCCTTTGCTGGAAACCTGCAAGGGGCGGGAAAGGTGCAGGTTTCGCAGAGGTAGCATTCAGCCAGCGCGAAGGCGAAGGGATAACCGTCATAGAAGGCTTCCATTTCTATCTGATAGGTTATCTCTTGCAACCGCTTGGGGTCATGGGTGTGTACAAGTATGCCGCGACTGTACCTCCGCAAGACCTTTTCAGCTTCCCAAGGCATAAGTGCCTTCGGAGCCGATGGACAAGACCAGCGTTTCCCCCAGTCCTCGCAACCGTACATACACTTCAAAATCGTTCTAGGATCAAAAACTAGGTCCTGAACTGACACTGTCTCTGCATTCTCAGCTCCCATCTCAAGGGACATGCGAACGTATTTTTTCAGTTCTCCCATAGTTCTCACCGCATCTTGAAGAATACTGAGGATAACGACGCTCCAGATTATAAGAGTTAACAGTGAAACAAATCGTTCAAAGGCTTATTGGTTTATAGGAAACGTTTCACCCTTGAAATTTCTTGGATTTTAATCTCTCTATCCGCAAGTTCGGACATTAATCTCTCGAAGTTTCCGGCGACGGCTACCTCTGGGGGCACAACTCCTCTCTTCTGAATGTCTCCACGTGCAACCATTCGACCTACAATGGCGGCTGTGTACCCAGTGGTACGCGCCATGGAGGTCACTCCTCTTTTCTCATCGAAGAAGTCAACCATGACAAAAGAATGTTCTACGTTGTTTCCATTCTTTTTTCCCGTGACATCGACTCTGAGAACAGTGACGTCTTTCTCCCCGCCGAGCCTTAGAGCCTTATCTAGGATGGAAACCGCCAGTTTGCGGGGCACGATCTTAACGCCATCAACTTCGATGGGTTCGGTGTTAAAGAAACCAGTGTCCCTAAATGCCATGATCTTTTCAGCGTGCCCTGGCCAACGGGCAGTCTTCTCATCCATGTTCTTAACTTTTCCTTTCATTGTGTGTAATAATGTTGAAAGTCCGTCGGTGTAGAACGATTCTAACTCGCCGAGCCCTGGAAACTCAATTTTCTCCAGCCCGGAGAGAGTGTCTACTTCGACTATCTTTCCATTCCTCACGATTCTAGACTTCTCACAATACATGTCAACAAGACCGTAGGTTGAAAACACGATTCTGTATCCAAGGGGAGGAACTGGCTTCTGGGGAATCCCACCACATATGATGTGAATCTCGTCCACTTCGTCTAGGAGGCTTACGCCATGACTCGCGAGAATATTTGCTAGACCCGGAGCGACACCGCAGTCTGGAATGAACGTAACTCCAACTTCCTTCGCCGGAGTATCGAGTTCCCACTGTTGTTCTTGAAAGGTTAGATCCACTAGATGTATGCCAGCTTCTATAGCTGCCTTACTTGCCAAGACATTTGTTCCGTGAGGAAGGGCGCTTATGGCAGCGTCGAAATTCTTCATCAGTTTTATTGTAGTTTTTTGGTCGGTAACGTCAACACGTTCTCCCAAGACCTTATCGCTCTTAAGCTTGGCGGCGAGTTGATCTGCTTTTTTCTCGTCAAAATCGCCAACAACAACTTTAGAGACTTCGTCGCTCTGAATCATGTCCAAAGCTATAGCGGAGCCCATTCGTCCACAGCCAAGAACCAAAACTCTCACATCCTCAACCTCCACCTCTTCAGCCTTCTCTGGATGTCTTAGTATTTTTATTTTTGTTGGTATAAGTCAAAAGCTTTGGTCAACTGAACCTCATCTATGCTAGCGTGAATCTGTTGGGGGCTCTCAAGCTTCCCCTACTCTCATACGTTTAAAATTAAAGACAAAATGAAACTAATGGAAAGAGCGATCAAAGCTGGAGGCACCACTTCCTTAAAGAAATCTTTGAGGTCTACTCTGAAGAACATGGCTGAAAGTGCAACGCAGGGATGCGCTGGAGTGAGAACATAACCAAGGAAAATGCTGAAAAACATAATTGCGAAAACTGGAGCAGATATTATACCAAACTTTGTGGCAAATATGGGGATAACAATGGCAGCGGGAAGCTGTATCCTTCCAGTTGCAAAGCCGAGCAAAAATCCTACAGCCACGCAAAGAATTTCAGGAGTTATTTGCCCTTCTGCTATCAGTTCTGGAATGCTTGAGGCTTCAAACACGTTGTAGAAAACAATCATTCCTATGATTATTAGGGCGAAATCCCAAGGCTTTGACTTTCTGAAAATTTGGCAAAAATCTTTTAACCCGATTTTTCCAAGAGCTATCACAAGGGTTAAGCTTGTCGCCACCCCGATTAGAGTAGCTGCTTCTTTAACAAGTTCTGGAAATAATGTTTTGATTAAAAAATCCAGAAGAGGCGCCATCAAAATTACAGTTAAGGGTGTAAGCAATTTTTTAAGTGAGAATTTTTCTCCGTATTCTATTCGTCCACCAACGCTTCGCAGGAAGAAAAAATATCCAAGTGCTACGGAAAAAGCCAGAAATGATGCGAGATATGGAAGAACCCGATAAATGTCAAGATTAGCCAATTTAATGGACACTATGAGCGCTGGGTCAAGAGGGTAAACCAGATACAAGACATGGCGAAACCACACGTTTAACCCGGCTTTCTTCTCTTGAGGCATGTCCTTTCCAGCCTTCTCAACTATGGGTGCGGAAAGAAGGGCGCCTCCAGGCATTGGAAGCATTCCGACTAATGCGGGAGAAAATGCGAGAAACGCTTTCTTTCCTATTCTCATATTCTTAACTAAGTCATCCATTTGACCTGATTGACTTAATCCCCCACCTATTAGGGGAATAAATCCTACGGCTAAAGCCAACAAGATCACGGATAAGTCAGTAAAAGAGGACCAGAACTCCCACGCCAACTCCGATGGTGACAAGGTGAAAATTCCCAGAATGAGAGCGCCAAGAAACATGGAAGCCATCAAACTTTTCCTAGAAACTGCCAATAACACAGCTAGACTTATGAAAAAGCTGATCCACGCCAGAAGTGGAGACATATTGTTCCTCTCAAAGTTGTTGGAACCCATCTAATAGGTGGTGCAAATAGTTAAATGTAGCGCCACAGCACCTTTAATGTTCCAAGAACTTCTTCGCGGGGGTTCTGTTGTGGGGTCCTTAAGAAAGACGCTTGCGGAGTACATATGTATGTACGTCACGTGCGACTTCATGTGGTTGTGATTTGAAACGGGTTTTTCTCGTAGACAGCCCAATACAACATCCAGCAGAGCGCCACGGTTACTCCGCCAAAAAAGAAGCCAACTGCAACCGACACTAGCAGTCTTTTCATGATGGGATCAGTTGTGGTAAGCGAGATGATGCTTAGATAAATAGCCACCATAACCGAGGCAAAGGCGGGAATAAGGGTGACGGCTTGCATTTTGAAGGGCATGGATACTATACTTTGAATTTGTCTATCTAAAGGATGTGAATCCACCATCTATATTCGAAATTAAAAAGAGGACGCGCGCACACAATAAATGTTAAATACTGTGCCAGACAAGTTATCGTGTGGGCAGTGTCTCAATATAAAGACTGCACTCACTATGAACAGTGTAAAAGGTATTTTGGCAAATCACTTGACTGCAGTTATTGTTCTTTGCACTTGATTGAATGAGATATGAACCGTGCGCGCGAATCGCGTTAACCTCTCTCTTCAGTCAAGCAGTCTAGTCAACCCGGATGGTTCCCTCAATTTCAAGATCCTTCATGTTCCTCGCTATTTGGTCTATTTTGTTGGCTAAGGTTCTACTCATGGAACAAACACATTTATGGCAGCGTTCTCCTCTAACACCTTCAACCGCTTTTGTATCCTAACTTGTTAACCTTATTGACAGAATTATAATTGGAAATGCATAAATCTGAATCAGTTCAAAAATACCGAAAGGGGTGTTTGTGCGTTGACTTATGATAAAGAGAGACTTCTCAAAATCGTTAAGAAGAACGAACAGTCAGAAATCGCCTGTCTGGAGAGATCAATTGCTATTCCAACATGCTACGGTAAAGGACATGACATGAAGCCTATGATAGCTCAGTTGATTGAAGAGTTCAAGAAAAGAGGATACAAGGTGCAAACTTTTCCAACTTCAGGCGCACCCGTGGTCGTTGCTGAATTGGACCTTGGGATGGATAAGACATTGCTCTTCTATAATCACTACGATATTCAGCCTGAAGAACCCTTGGACGAGTGGAAATCTCCTCCCTTTAATCTGACATCTCGAAATGGAAGGCTGTACGGCAGAGGTGTGGTGGACGATAAAGGCCCCCTCATCGCTAATATCTTTGGAATTCAAGCCGCGCTTGAGAGCGGCTATAAACCAAAATGCAACGTCCGATTTATCATCGAAGGAGAGGAAGAAACAGGCGGCCTTGGACTAGAAGAATTCTGTAACGCTAATCCTAACCTGCTAAAGTCTGACGGTTGCGTCTGGGAAGGGGCATCAGCTGTTCCGGGGCAGCGAAGCGAATTATATGCGGGTGTGAAGGGATGCGTCTATTTTGAACTCAGAGCAAAAGGTTTTGCAGTCGACGCCCATTCAGGTGATGCCCCAATTGTAATTAACCCAGCTTGGAGGCTGGTCTGGGCTCTTTCTACTCTGAAAAACCAGAACGAGGAGATCTTGATAGACGGATACTACGACTATGTAGTTCCTCCTAAAAAGGAAGAACTGCAACTGTTTCAGCAGTATCCACCTGATGCAATCGACCCATACAAGGAGAAATACAAGACCGAGGAATTCTTGCTTGGGAGAGACGGAGTGGAGTTCTGGAAGGAATTAACCCTTAGCCCAACATGCACGATCTGTGGGCTATCGTCGGGATGGACAGGACCCGGAGCCAAGACCATTGTGCCAAAAGAGGCTGTGGCAAAGGTGGACTTCAGGATTGTTCCTAACCAGAAAGTTGAAAGAGTTCAGAAATTACTTAGAGAACATCTGGATAAAAAGGGGTTTCCGGATATAGAAATCGAACTTGTCGGAGGGGCCTATGAAGCAAGTAAAACGCCTTTTGATCATCTATTCGTTAAATTATTAGCAAGTTTGGCTAAAGATTTCAGTGGCAAGAATCCCCTGATCGTCCCCTCTTCTGGAGGATCGGGTCCCGCCTACCTGTTTGGCAAGCATACGCCATGGGCGGCATGTGGTCCCACCGATCCACAACATAACATCCATGCGCCAAACGAGAGCATTTCAATCACAGAGTTGAGATACATGACTGCTCTCATCGGTGCAACAGCAATAGAACTGGGATAAGAAGTGGCGCGCGCTACGATGGCGTGGTGATCTCTCCACCACCTCAAACTTCATTTACATAATACGTCTACACTTTAGATGGGAAGTTTCGAACCTTGATGGTAGGTATAGTTGGAAAGCCTAACACAGGCAAATCAACTTTTTTCTCAGCAGCAACCTTGGTTCCAGTTGAGATCGCGAGCTACCCTTTTACCACCATAAAGCCAAACCGGGGAATTGGATACATACGCTCCCCCTGCGTATGCAGAGAGTTTAACGTAAGGGACAACCCTCGGAATTCGCTGTGCCTAGATGGAATACGACTGGTCCCTGTTGAGCTGATTGACTGTGCCGGGCTGGTACCAGGCGCTTGGCAAGGAAGGGGGCTTGGAAACCAGTTTCTAGACGAGATCAGGAAAGCGGACGCCCTCATCCACATAGTCGATGCCGCCGGAGGAACAGACTTTGAGGGAAGAATATGCAAGCTCGGAACCCACGACCCCACGGAAGACGTAAAATTCCTGGAGACGGAGATAACCATGTGGCTCACCCAAATACTCAAAAGGGACTGGTCCAAACTCGCCAGAACCGCCGAGTCAGCCACAACAGACCTTCTTACTCTCCTTGAAGATCGTCTGAGCGGGCTGGCAATAAAGAGAAGCCACATTATTGAGGCGCTAAGAAAAACAGCTCTAAACGCTGAGAAGCCAACCGAGTGGAGCGACGACGACCTTATCAGATTTCTGGATGTGTTAAGAAAAGTTTCCAAGCCCATGCTGATTGCAGCGAACAAGATTGACCTTCCGTATGCAGAGGAAAACTTGGAGAGAATAAAGAAGCTTGGTTACACAGTTATTCCATGTTGTGCAGAAGCGGAGCTGGCGCTGAGGAGAGCCGCGGAGAGGGAACTGATTGACTATAAGCCGGGAGATTGCAGCTTCGCGATCACGAAGTCCGAAAAGCTGACGGATGTTCAGAAAAAGGCGTTGCAGACGGTTCGAGAAAAAGTATTACATAAGTTTGAGTCCACTGGCGTCCAACAAGCCATCAACATGGCTTTCTTCCAACTCCTAAATATGATAGTTGTTTATCCGGTGGAGGACCTTGAGCACCTTAGTGATCATGAGGGGAGGGTTCTTCCAGACGCGTACATCGTGCCCTACGGAACCACCGCACGCCAACTAGCCTACAAGGTTCACACAGAGCTGGGAGAAAGCTTCATCTACGCGGTGGAGGTTCACGAGAAAAAGAGAATTGGAGAAAACCACGTGCTAAAGGATAGAGACGTGGTCTCTATAGTAAGCGCAAAAAAGAGAGCCTAGCCTCTGCGAAGCAACTAATAATAAGATAGTCTTAAATTCTGTACGCTCCCTTATCCTTGCGCGCGCACAATAAAACTCTCAGGTGCCGAAGCGTCGTTTTCTCCTCTGATACATTCGAACAGCTCGTAAGAGATCTATTCGTCGGAAGTCTGGCCAGTAAACGTCCAAGAAGCAGAGCTCGCTGTAGGCGCACTGCCACAGGAAAAACCCGCTCAGCCGTTCCTCCCCAGAGGTCCGAATGATTAGGTCAGGGTCTTGCTTGGGCATGTAGGCCGTGTACAGATGCTCCTCAAACACTCCCTCGTCGATTCCTTCCGGAGTCAGCTCTCCACACTTCACTTTCTTGGCAATTTCCCTTGTGGCATCCACAATTTCCGCTCTTCCACCATAAGCCAGTGCCACATTCAGAAAGTGCTTGTCGTAATCCTTCGTAGCCTCTTCCACCTTCCTAACTATCTTCTGGACGCTCTTCGGCAGGAGGCTGAGTCTGCCAATCGCTTTGACTCGAACTTTATGACTGTGAATTCGCTCATCTTCAAGAATCTCATGAAGTTTTTCCTCGGCGATTTTCATTATTTCATTTACCTCCTCCTCTGGGCGTTGAAAGTTTTCGGTGGAAAAAGCGTAGAGTGTGATCGATTTCACTTCTAGGTCGAGGCACCACTTCAGCAAATCTTGGATCTTGTCGGCGCCATAGTGATGACCAATCAAGGGGTTTAACAGTCTCTCTGAAGCCCAGCGACGGTTGCCGTCAAGTATGATGGCGATGTGTTCAGGCTTCAAACCGCCTTTCACCTGATGCCACAACCACTTCTCATACGCCTTGTAAACACCAAGCATGGACAACAACGTTTTCAGCATGGCTTAACCCCGAAGCTTTGCGTCTCTTAGCGCGTGCACACAGGGACAGTGACAGTCTTTTGGTAGGTATTTGATGGTTTCTCTTAAAATTTGCTGAATGATCGGCAGTTTTTGCTTCGCCACCCCTACCACTTCGCTGGCGGTTAGTCGCCGTTGCATTCCAGCAGCCAAGTTTGAAACGAAGCACAAGGTTGCGTAGCACATCTCTAACTCGCGGGCGAGCACAGCCTCGGGCGCCCCAGTCATGCCCACAACATCGCAGCCCAACCGCCTAAACATCTCGATTTCCGCCGGGGTCTCATAACGAGGGCCCTCAGTGCAAACAAGAACAGCCCTATCCCACACCTTCACACCAGACTCCTTTGCTTTTTCGATTAAAAGGCCGCGAACCTCCGGACAGTACGGCTGAGACACATCAACATGTGTAACTGGAGCCTCATCATAAAACGTGAGCTGACGACACCTAGTGAAGTCGATTAGGTCATGTGGAACCACTAGGTCGCCCGGCTTAAAGTCAAGATTTATGGCACCCACGGCATTTGTAGCGGCGATCCGCTTAACGCCGATCTCGTGCAGGGCATAAACGTTAGCTCGATAATTCACTCGATGAGGAGGAACCGAATGGTGAACGCCGTGGCGAGGCAAAAAAGCTACGGTTTTTCTATCAATCTCGCCGACCGATATGGGAGGCGGAAGTCCATATGGAGTTCCTACTCGAATCTGCTTTGCGTCCTTCAACAAGGCTTCTAAGCCTGTTCCGCCGATTACCGCTATATCAACCTTCCTCAATTCCCACATCTTTCTCCATAAAAAAGCTTGCATACTTTCTATGCAATAGACTGGTAACCGCAACGGCAACCACAGTTATGATTATGCTGACAATAATGGCGATTACAAGGTTTGTGTGTTCTAAAGAGGGATTGATGAGAATTTGCGACGCTTCGTAAAGGATTCGCCATGAACAAACGCATGCAACCATGATGACGAAGGTGCGTAACATTCTAGAATCCCGTTCGAGGAACCCACGGATCATTCTACCAGAAAACAGAACGCAGATACCGATCACAATAAGAGCTATTGACCCAGAAATGAACTCACCTACCAGCCTAGGAAAAATTGCGATCCATTGACTAGGGTCTGGTGGAGGATTCTGAATAGTATACGAATTTGCAACAAATGCTCCCTGATAACAGCCAATGGCAATCAACAAAAGTCCAGCAGCAGCAGAAAAGCCTGCTATTTGCATGGGGAAGGGAGGAGGAGAATATTCCCGGAGCCAGCTATAGAAATCTCGAACTGTTCTATCGAATCCAAATCCCTTTACAAAAAGGAATGTACCAAAAACAAGGAAGAGAGCTATCCAAACATGGTGAGGTTGAATAGGAATCGGGGAAAGGGATAAAACACCTAAGACTAACAGAAAGATTCCAGGCAAGCCAAGCGCAATTCGAGAATAACGAGGATTCTTAATAAGCATTTTAAAGTAACGAGAAAACACTGCTAGAGTTTCCTCAACGGATTTGCTATGGGCTACCACGATTCTTCGAACCGAGGTTACGGGCACCCTCGACTCAACCAGGGGCAAAATCGCTTCGTCCCCATAGCCGTCGGTGACTAGGATAACATCAGTTGCAGGAAATTTTTTTAACACGTTAGTAAGTTCAGATACGAGTTTTCTATCTGCCCCCACGCCACCCAGTTCAGAACCTGTGATAGTAGCTATCTGGCACTCTCCCAGTGTCTTCTTAACCTCTTCCCTCAGGTGGTCGTAGACCCTTACTGCCTCGAACATGGCGTTGGCGTCGGGTTCCTCGGGGTCCCGCAGGATAAGGGTAGTGGCGGCGTTAACGTTTTCTTCTCTTCCGAGAATTGGTGCCTTTATCCTTGCTTTTACACCTAAGTCGTCATCTCTGTCGACGCAGAGAACGAGGATGCGTTCCATCTTCTCCTTCGTAGACTCTGACACCACCCAGTCTCCAACCCCTGTTTATCACTTTTTAATTTATTTAAGCTACATTTTAAGGTTCTGAATTACTAATCAGTTTTTATGGGTCGTTTTCAGCGATTTTTACCTTTTTCTGTTCAGTCAGTACCTTAAACTCCTCCCAACTTAACTTTTCTCCTCGTTTCAGTTTCTCTAATGCCTTTTCCACCAACTCTTTGCGAAGCCCACGTTGACGCTTAAGTTGCCTTTCCTCCTCTGCTTGACGAAGTTCCTGCTTGATAGACTTGGCTTGACGCAATAATTCCCCGCGCTTTTGATGAAGAGCTTGGGCTTGCTGCTTGATTCCGACGTATTTTTGATGTGCGTCATCTGCCTCAACTCGAAAGCCATGAATCTCACCTAGGATTCCAATCATTTTTTCATGGAAGCTTTGGCTTTGCTTAGCTAGTTCCGAGAGCCTTTCATGGTGAAGCTTAGCTTTTGTTTCTAATGCTTTCTCCTCAGCCCGCAACTCAAGAAGACTCTCCTCCAATTCACGTATCTGTCTGTGCGTCGACAGTTGGATTTCGAGAGTCCTTACCTGGTCAATTAACATTTTCTCCTCATGAACTGGGAGGGAGGTGGTTTGAATCTTCCACTCTAGTCTTTCAATTTCGCTTTCTACATCATGCATGCTTCGGATAGGCTTCTTTTCTGCGAGACGCTTCAATTTTTCCTTAAGCTTCAGAATTTGATTGTGCTTTTCTATGCGTTCCGCTTTTGCTTCTTCGCGCATGTTCTTGAGTTCTCGAACCCTCTCGTTTAACTTGTCACGTTTTTCTTTAAGATCAGCGACTTTTGCTCGCAGAACTTTGATTTGTTTCTGTGTCGAATTTCTCTTTTCAGCCCACCTTTGGGCTTCTAGGTCCAGTTTGTCGAGTTCTTCCTTGAGGGAGGCAAGCCTGCGGTTTAGTTCTTCAATTCTCTGTCTTAGAGGATCAGACAACTTCTCATCCCTCTGCAACGGGTTTAGCCCATTCAAGTATCTGTTGAATCAATGCTTTTCCCTCCTTTGATGTGAAGAGAGGTAGGTTCCAGTTTTCCTGGATTCGCCTGCGAGCTACCACACGGTTCTCCACCAGCTTTTTATAAGATTCTTTATAGATGAGGATTCCTCTGCGTTGCCAAGCGGGCGTTTGAGCCAGGTTAACGCCGTGGCGGAAGAGTAAGTCATGTAGGTCCACGGTTTTTAAGCCCTTCAGCATCTTTGCTACTTCTGAGGGTTTATGTCCTGTCTTCCGTAAGAACCAGTATGCGTAGGCGTTGTTGTGGTTTCGCCAAGCATCGCCCTGTCTCCAAGCTAGGTATTCTACGATCTTTTTGAGGGAGGAGACGATTATACGTGCGTCAAAAGCCGCGATCGAAGTTTTTTCAAGGAGTTTTGAAGTGCTCAATGAGAAGGCACTGGAAGCTACGCCGGCTAGAATCGAGTTTATTTTTTCAACCCTTCTCCTAAAAGGCGCGGTGTACAAGAATAGCAGGTTGATCTCGTCGCTGGCCACGTAGGCTAGAGCTGGGCTGAACCCGCTCTGAAACATGGCTTTTGCGGAGGCAACGAGGCACTTGGCAAATTTTTCATCGAAAGGTTTTTCGGCGCCGATCTTTTCTGAGACCGCTTGAAAGCGTCTTCCATCAAGTCGAATGAAAAAGGGAACGTCGGGCGGAATGCAAAGTTGAGAGAAGACTTCGTGCTTGGAATGATTAACGCCCTTATTCCAGCATAATCCTCGCATGGACTGTTTTTGCTCCCTTCTCGTAGACCCGAATCGGGTTCAAGTCAAGTTCCCTGCCCTAAACTTTGTCACGGGTATTCCATACTCCATACAAACTGCTTTGGCCTCGGGTTCCAGCAGATATTTTCTCCTCTCCTTGCGAATGTCCTCAAATATTTGAGAAACCTTCTCCATTGAGATCAGCAACTTTTCCAGATTGGAAACATAAGTACGTTTCTCCTTTCTAACTTTTCGCATATTCTGAATAAGTCCTATAAGGCTAAACCTCTTTTTTACCCACGTTGTTTCTAACTCAAATTTCGGTGAGCTGTTGATCTGGAATCGTTACTTTAAATTTTCAATTATTATTTGCCGTGTTTAGATATGCTAGATGAATATACTTATATGCCCTAAAGCATATAGTGTCTAGTAAGAAACACGATACATCGAAGGCACCATGAATATGAACGCCCTCTTAACGCTCAGACGAAGAGAATTTATTGGTCTCATCTTGCTGTGTTCTGTAGCAATAACGGTGTCAGTAGGCGCTGCGCTCTATTTTTTAGTGGAAACAGAAGCAAAGTTGATCCCGTTGGAGAAGTTTGGCGGTACACTTCAGCAACAGATAGAGGAAGTTGGTGATGTTGATCGAGCGATCACTGTAGTCATAAAATTGCGAGACAGCGATTTTTGCGGTGTCGAAAGCGGCACGACGGCTGATGTGTTGAGGACGCACGCAGCCAGGGTTCAAGAGCGCGTGCTGGAGTTTTTGAGGAAAGAAGAGGACGCTGTGACGTTGAACACTTTCTGGCTCATCAACGCCATACTAGCGAACGTTACCATCGACACTCTGTACGAACTCGCTTATCTAGAAGAGGTAGAGGAAATCTTTGAAAACTTCGAGGTTACTGTTCCCGAAACCATAAGTGAAAGCGACATGAGTTCCAGCAAGGTTACATGGGGCTTAGACAGAATAAACGCTCCAGAAGTTTGGGCTCTGGGCTTCAATGGTTCCGGGATACGTGTATGTGTATTAGACACAGGTGTTGACATAAGTCATCCAGACCTTAAAGGAAAGATGTGGACTGATGACGCGTCGGATCCAACGTTTCCCGGCGGATGGATCGAGTTCGACTGGTCAGGCAACGTGATTATAGATTCAACACCACATGACACGCATGGTCATGGAACCCACACGTCTGGAACAGTTCTTGGAGGGGACGCGAGCGGTGTCGCTATAGGTGTCGCGCCTGGCGCTTGGCTCATGCACGGGTTGGTTTTGCCATATGGTTCAGGGTCATTTGCCCAAGTCATAGCTGGTATGCAGTGGGCGGTAAATCCGTTCGACCAGCATGGAAATCCAGCGGGTGAAAGGGCACATGTGGTTAGCATGTCTTGGGGCGTCTATGGCTACTATGATGAAATGATAGAGCCTATTCAGAACATGAGGGCGGCGGGTGTGGTGCCGGTTGCGGCAATAGGCAACAGCGAAGAAGACTCGTCGGGGAGCCCAGGCAACATTTACGAAAGCTTCGGAATCGGCGCCATAGACAAGTACAACAAAGTTGCGTCGTGGAGCAGCGGTGAAGTGGTAGACTGGCCGGCTTCATATCCTAAACCCTACATAAAACCAGATTTCAGCGCGCCAGGCGTGTGCATTTACTCATCTCTACCCTCAGGGAAATGGGAATACTGGTCGGGCACATCAATGGCAACGCCACACGTGGCTGGAACCATCGCATTGATGCTTCACATCAACCCAAACATGACCGTCGACAACGTTTACGATTTGCTCAAAATAACCGTGGATGATCTGGGTGATGCTGGTCAGGATACTAGGTACGGTTGGGGCGTTATCGATGCATACGAGGCTGGGGAACTGGCATTTTTGAATTGTGGTGTTGAGGGTTACGTGACGGATGCTGAAACCTCAGAGCTGATTAAATGGGGGGCTCAAGTAACCGTATGGGGAGTCTCGTGGGGAAGCAAAGAGACAGACGCAGATGGATATTACAAAATCTGGTTGTACCCAGGCAACTACTCGTTAACAGCCAGCTCGTTTGGATATTATGAACAGAACGCCACAGCGGAGGTGGTTGAAAAGCAGTGGACACGACTTAACTTCGAACTGGCACCGCTGCCTCAAGGATTTATCGCAGGAGTCGTCACCTATGTTGGAACAAGCAGCACTATAACAAACGCGACCATTACGTTGCTGGATACGCCGCTAAGGCCCGTTATAACGAACGACGCTGGCTACTACATCATAGAAACTCCGATCGGGGTCTATGATGTTGACGCTTGGAAGTGGGGTTACAAGCCGTGTGTAACCCGCAACGCGGAAGTCTTTGAAAACCAGACCACAACCATAGACATCCAACTGGAACCAACTGTGAAGGTTGCGATATTAGGTGATTTCAGAGGGGAAATTACTAATCTTCTTATGAGGGACATCAGTGCCCACGAAAGAGGGTGGAACATAACTCAAGATATCTACAACTATGACGTGGTTGTGGTGAATATACCCGCCGATCCGGGTAATGAAACCTTTTCTGCTTTAATCAACGCCGCCGATAACTATCATGTGGGGCTTGTCTTCACCAACACGTGGCCAGGACTGTGGTCGCCTTACGGTATTTCTTTGTTACAACGGTATTTCAACGATCCGAAGGGTTCGTACTACGCATATTCTGAGGGCGATGTGTATTATGAGGTGTCCGTGAAACACCCAATCTTTAAGGGGTGGAATGTGGGTGAAAAAATATCTCTCATCAACGGCGGCTGGTATGACTTTGCGTGGTTTTATCGTTACTCAGGGGTGACGATAGCGGATGTCGGCACTGATCGGATTGGTCTAATAGGCTGTGGTGTTGCATATAGTATAAGGAAAAACGGAAACGTGCATCTACTTCTAGCTGGGCTTTCACAAAATATTTACACACACATCCGCAACGCTTGGACCGATGAAGCCAAGACGATTTTTATCCGTGCAGTAACGTGGGCAAGTGAGCCAGCGTCGCTGCCTCCCAGCATAACCATAGGCCCAACTTCGGGTCTAGTGGGAACAAAAGTAGCCATTAGCGGATCAGGGTTCGCACTTAACTCAAGCATCACAGTCAAGTTTGATGACACACCAATGGCAACCACCACAACCAATGCTTATGGAAGCTTTGAAGCAGTCTTCAACGTGCCCATAGCGGAAGCTGGCATCCACATAGTTAAGGCACTGGACGGTCACGAAGGTTACGCTGAGGCGACGTATACGGTAACGGTAGCTGATGACAAGGACGCGGATGTATTAAGCGTGGAAATGGATGTTGGCTCAGTGCACTTCAGGGCAGAGACAGTAGACTTCTACGTGCTCACAACCCTTAACAGCGTTTCCGTCAATGTCACTGAGATCAGCGCGACAATCCACAAGCCTGACAGAACCACAGAGATCTTAACCGCTCAACATGTGGCCATAGGCATCTACCTCGTAGCCTACAACATTCCAGCCAACGCCTCAGCTGGCACGTACACCATGAGCGTCCAGGCGGAAGTGGGCGGAGTTAATGGGACTTCTCTTCGTAGCTTCTTAGTGAGTCTGACACTAACCGATTGGAGCGCTATTCTCTTAGCTGTAAAAGATGACATGGCCACTGTTCAGACCGACGTTGGAATTATCAAGGTGAACCTTGCGTCCACTGACGCTAAGATAGTTGCAGTGCAAGGGGATGTTGTTGTCATAAAAACCGATATTGGAGAGATTAAGGCTGATGTTAATTACATTAAACTAATCGTTGAGAACAACAACGCCACGGTTGTTTCAGTTGAGGGAGACGTAGCCACTGTAGAGACGTGTGTCGGCGAAATTCAAGGAACTATAACTTCAATTCAGGGAAGTGTTGTCGTAGTTGACACAGACATAGGTAAGGTGAAAGCTAATCTGCCTGATTCGGACGGAACAGCCTCAACTTTGAATTCAGTCAGCACAACCGGGCTTTCTGTTTCATCGGTTCTGTCAGGGATCCTTGTGGTGGTGTCTTGCATGGCGGTTGTGGTCATAAGAAGGGAGTGAAATGGAACCAGAATTTGAAATCCTTTGCAATCAGTTGAAGGCTCTGTTGGCCAAGGCGAGATATACGTTGATTAGCACGTTTTTGGGGTGGTTAGGTTCAGTAAATATGGTCTTGATTGGGATTCATGTGATTACTCTCTATCTCCACCTAGCTATGCTAAGCAGGTCTTTTGTGCCGAGAGCCTACATAATGGGAGGAATAACAATTGCATCAACCTTGGCACTCATTTTTGGTAGCTATCTGATATGGAGAGACAGAGCTAGGAGGGGAGGAGTTCTTAATCTTTTTGGAGGCGTCGTAACTTTCATATTGTGTTACTATTTCATCTCGATCTTTCCGTTGCTTCGTCAACTTGAGCCAATTGCATATTTCTTACCCGCCCCAGCCTTAGCTAGCGGTCTCCTAGCGTTGTTCATGCTGAAAAGCCGCTCGCAAAACGACTAAACATGATTCAATGGTCGGGCGGGCAGGACTTTCATGAAGTGGAACCTTCATTTTGAATTCGCCGAGCCGAAGGCTTGCTTCCAGCTCTCCTGCGACACTCCGGTGTCTGTGCGCTTGATAGGCTGAGTGAACGTCTACTCAGGGTAGGCGTCTACAGCGTCTCCGCCAGTCACGGATGTGGCTGGCTCGGAAGCTCTACCAAGCTGAGCTACCGCCCGTTGCCCGACCAAAATTTTACAGATAGAAGTTCCTCTTTTATACGTTTCGTTTAGGGCGAGTGCAACTATCAGCTTGTGTTGCTCTCTCCCCTTCTTGGTGCAGCGCCGTTTTTATGGAAAAACTGTTTTCAACATACCTTTTCGCTATATTATCCAAATATGACCACATCGTCTCCTAGAAGTTTGTTTTCTTCGCTTACCAGTCGAATAATCCTTTCTTCTTTCTCTTCTTTCCAACATCCTTGCGTTTCTTTCTCGTTCTTTTTCCCATTTTCCCCTTTTTACTTTAGGGGCAGGCAGTATTGTCACACCCCGAAAACTTGTTTCTGCACTTTCTCAGCGTAACGTTCAAATGGAGTTTTACGTCTTCTAGGCTTAGCACGTTTTTTCTTAGCTATCTTCTTACTTTTAGTTTTTGAAAAATATTTTCGTTTGAAAGCTTCAATTGACATAGTTCCCATAGATGAATTACAAGTTCTGCATATTGGTCTCAGATTTGTAACATTGTCAGAGCCACCTTTAGAAACTGCCCTATTGTGCCCCACATCAAAATCGGTGATGTGAATAGTTTTTCTACAGACATAACATTTGCCTTCTGTCTTATCCATACCGATGTACGTAGCCCAAACTGTATCTTTCGAACTCTTAGGGATTTTCCTTCCAGCTTTTCTCTTCTTTTCCTTTCCCCCAATTAACTCCGTCAAAGAACTCGTCTTTCATCTCCCCAAATCCCTCAATAAAGGATGTTTCTATTTTAAAATATTTCGGGTCGTCTGAAAAATATTAAATGGGATCATCGGTGTTACCCTACTGTGTTCCTCGTAAGTATTTTGTAGGCTCCAAATAGAACTGCGTTTTATTTAGCTAGGCAACTTGTCTACAAAAATGGGGAAGGTTAGTTACAGTAACGTAATTGTGATATTTGGGGAGCGCTCAGTATTCAGAAAAAGCTTTTATAGGTAGTCCGCTTGGTGAAATTATTCTTACTATTTAGGAAGTGAATAAAATGAACGAAAAGTTAGCAAACCCAGCTCCTCTAGGACTATTAGGTTTTGGAATGACAACAGTGCTGTTAAATTTACATAATGCTGGTTTTTATGCCTTAAACAGCATGATTCTAGCAATGGGCCTAACTTACGGTGGGTTAGCCCAAGTGATTGTTGGTATAATGGAATATAAAAAAGGCAACACCTTCGGCACAGTGGCCTTCACCTCGTATGGACTGTTCTGGTGGTCCCTCATGATTCTTCTGATTCTACCAAAATTAACTTTAGTTGATGGGGTACTAGCACCGACAAACGAAGCTATGGCAGCATACTTCTTCATGTGGGGGCTATTCACTTTTGTAATGTTCTTTGGAACCCTAAAAACAAATCGTGCACTGCATTTTGTCTTCCTAAGCTTAGCAATACTGTTCTTTCTATTAACTGCAAGAGATTTAACCGGAAGTACAGACATAGGTGTAATTGCTGGATATGAAGGCGTTATATGCGGATTAAGCGCCATATACACCGCATTGGCAGAAGTGTTAAACGAAGCCCGTGGAAAAACAGTTCTGCCCGTGTTTCCGACGAACAAATAAATAATAATAACTATGCCAATAATGAATTTTTGTTGAAGGAGATTCGAGATGTCTCTCTTAGATGTGATTTTTGGTAGAAGGAGCATTAGACGTTACAGTAGTGAACCGATTCCGGACGAGGTATTGAGAAACATTCTAGAAGCCGGAAGACTGGCTCCATCTGCAGATAACGCACAACCTTGGCACTTTATTGTGGTCACCAAATCAAAACTAAAAGAGAAACTCTCAAGAGGCAGATGGAACTACTTCATAAAAGATTCAGCAGTTACGATAGTCGGATGTGGATACGCAGACAATGAATGGTCTACAATAGATGTGGCGATAGCATTAGAAAACATGGTTATAGCAGCTGAGGCTCAAGGAGTAGGATCATGTTGGACCGGTGATTTTGAAGAAAAGGAAGTAAAGCAATTGCTGGACATACCAGACAATCTGAAAATAGTCGCTTTAGTTTCATTCGGTTACCCAGCTGAAAAACCGAGTTCGCCCAACAAGAAAAGCCCTAAAGATATCTTCCACTATAACAAATTCGAAAACCAAACGTAACGTAACACAATTTAGGGAAACAGAAAAATGGGGGTTTGCGGGAGATATCACCATGGGCCGGTAGTTCAGTGGTATGAATGCCGCCCTCGCACGGCGGAGGTCGCGGGTTCAAATCCCGCCCGGTCCACCATAAAACATTTGCACGCTTCTTCACGCCCCCTGAGAAACTCTTTATTGAGATACCCCACAAATCCTACTTGTTTCCATGGACAGAATACTTTATTTATATGATGTCAGAACATAAGGAGAAACAAAGTCAGTCTAATATAGGGGTTAGACAATGCGGATCTTAGTGGCAGGTGGATATGGGGCCCAAGGACAAGTCATCTGTCGGGAGCTTGTTAAGCATCCTAAAGTCTCAGAGGTTATATGTGGCGGCCGGAGACTTGAGCAGGCTAAAAGGTTTGTTTCGAGGTACAAAAGCGAAAAGCTCTCTGCAAGCAACATAAATTTAGACAACATCAATGAGATAAATGCGGCAATCCGTAACGTGGACTTAGTGATTAACTCTGCGTCATACGTATATAACCTACGATTGATGAAGGCATGCGCTGAGAGCGGAGTGAACTACCAAGACCTTGCCTCTGCCTGGTCAATTGAAACAATGGGTCAACCGATGGAGAAGGTTATAGAAAAAGAGTTAGAGCTCGATCGTAACTTTAGAGATGTAGGAACCGTGGCGATGATCAGCACGGGGCAGGATCCGGGAATAACAGATGTAATCGCGGGCTATGCCGCAGATAACCTCGACCACCTTTACGAAGTGCGCATGAAAGATTGCAGCGTCATGAAAGCCAAAGAGGTTATCTCCACATGGGCGCCGGACCTCTTATGGAGAGATATGATAAATGACCCTGTAATTTTTGAGAATGGAAAGTTCAAGAGAGTCCCACCATTCAGCGGGGAAGAGATCTACCCCTTCCCTGACCCAATTGGACCGCAGCCATGCTACCACCATTTACATGAGGAACCCATTACGATGCCCATGTTCCTTAAGGACCTTAAATATGTGGAGTTTAAAATGTGCGGTCCTGATATGCCGTTTGCCAAAGCAATATTCGATTATGGCATCGCAAAAAAGGAACCCATAGAAGTCAAGGGAGTTAAAGTTGCTCCTCTCGACGTGTTTCTGGCGTTGACTCCGAGAGCGTTGACACCAGAAGAAATTGAAAAGAAAATTGCAGATGGAACATTAATAAATGAAACTTGTTGTCTGTCAATTGACATTAAAGGCGAGAGAAAGGGCAGAGAAGTAAAATCAACATTCTACACGATGCTAACACTAAAAGAAGCTAATAAGAGGATGCCAGGAGTAACAGCCACATCCTACTACGTAGGAACAGGCGCGGAAGTCTTCGCAGAAATATTTGCTGAAGGAAAAATAAAGACAAAGGGAGTGGTTGCCCCAGAAGCATTGGCGCCAGAAGAAAAAACAGCAGTCATCCAACGACTAGACAAAAAAGGCATAAAGATACATAAAATAGAGCACATTACTCTTTAAAGCGTGAAAGTTAAGCAGGTCCCAAGGTTATACTGGCTTTATTTCCACTCTGGAAGATTAAGTGCCCTCAATGAGATTGTGTAATCGAATCTATAGCGAGAAGGATGGAGTGGCTATATATATCGCAAATGCAAATGAAAAAAGTAGAATAACTCGCGGCTCCGGTAGTATAGTCCGGTCAAGTATGGTGGCCTCTCGAGCCACAGACCCGGGTTCAAATCCCGGCCGGAGCATCAAAAATCAAAAAATACGTAAAGTTTCCTAGGAGAGTCAGGGCGTAGATGAAAATGAAATTCTGAAAGTGCTACTTTGAGTTTTACTAGGAGGGAAGGGGACCGCGTGTATTTCTAAATGCGTCGTCATAAACTGTAGGGTGAGAACATTAAGCCTCAGCCGTGTATTTAGCTTCTAGAACTTTTTTTCATAAACTACATATATGAAATTTTTATATATCTGTTTACAAGCGCCGGATAGTTCAAGGCGCCATTTAACAGAGAGGTGGAAGTAAAATGAAAAAGTTGCTGATAGCCTTTGTTGTCGTTCTTGCAATTTCGATGTTCGGAGCCGGCTATGCCATAAGCCTAGTGACCCAAGCTATACCTAGCCAAGTCCAAGTTGTCGTTCGTTATGGCCTTGGTCCAATAAAGGCATACTGGGATGTTGACAAAATTCAACCTGTCTTGAGCATAGATTTTGGAAACGTACTACAGGGAGACACCGATTATGTGACCTTCTATATTTTCAACGAGAATGCGACCTACGCTGCCCTTGTGGATTGGAGTTCTAATATAACCACGCGGACTTCAGGGTATATAGCGGACAGTTTCTCGCCAGACATCCATAGCTACGACTTAGGACCAGGTGAATATGTCTGGGTCAACTACATCATATCAGTTGCCTCTGACACTCCTGTGCAACAATACACTTGGACATTGAGCCTTGGAGCACAGGTGTAAGACAAAGGCGACAACGAATGAGAAAAGTGAGGAATTAGCAAATGAAAGCTGCTTCTCTTTTCCTCTTTTTTGTTTTGCTCATCCTCTGTTTAGCATACGGTATTTATGGACTCACAATCGTTAGTATGCATATTGCTTCCACAGTGAAGGTTGAACCAGCAGTAACCGCTTCAGTGTGGGTAACCGACAGCGACTTCAATAGTATAACCACTTTCAGGGCGGTGTTCAGACCTGACCGAAAAACTGGTTTGTATGTGCTGACTTCAACCAATCCAGGGCAATTTTTCCTCAACATATTAGGTACAAACCTAAAATCCACACCCGTCAACATCACAATCACGTATTCCCTTGACCCGGCCTTTAAACTCAAAGAAATAGGAAAACCCATTCACGTTTACGCTGATAAAGACAGAGAAATCGACATAACTCAAAGCGTGCTCATCAAAGACGGCGTTGTAGAAGCGTACAATGTGCCCTCTAGAGGCGTTGTTTACGTGGTTATCCACCTTGATTATGTTTTGAAAGGAACAAAATATAGCCTAAGCCAAGTGCAGGCATGGTATTCCGAGCACACTTTCACCGCAACCATTAACTCCGTCTTTTCGAGCGCAAAAATAACAGATAATGGTCTAGCAGACACTAGTTCTCAGACCGTACTATATTTAGCTGCCTTTCAATTTCTCCTCCTTGTCAGCGTTCTACTCTTCAAATTTGCTAAAAAATCACGCAGATTCCAGCGTTCTTCTATTTCTTCTCGAGCTTAGACTCCGCCTTTCGTCCTAAAACCGTATTCGTAGCGCATGAAGACTTTTATGACAAACAAGGAATTAGATAAGTCCTGTCAAAAGAGGGTGAATAAAGTTTAAGCGAGTTATCTTAATCACGGGCACTCCAGGAGTTGGAAAAACAGCTGTCTCCTACCTCTTAGCCTCCGGATTAAATGCCACCCACATCGACCTAGCAAAACTTGTTAAGCAAGAAAAGCTAACGAGCGGCGTGAACGAAGCCAGAGGAACTCTAATCGCTGATACGAGGCAGGTTTCAGAACGAGTGAAAGAGATCATAGGAGGTTGTGAGCGAGACATCATAATTGACGGTCATTACGCCGTCGACGTTTTACCAGCTAAAAACGTTCACCTCGTCTTTGTTCTTAGGCGGAATCCTGAAGAGCTAAAAGAGATTTTGGAGAACCGCGGGTTTAGGGAAAGAAAACTTTGGGAGAACCTAGCCGCTGAAGTTTTAGATGTCTGTCTGTGGGACGCCGTAGGAGCTTGTGGCTCTGAAAAAGTGTGTGAAATCGATGTCAGTGGTAAAAGAATCGAAGAAGTAGTGGAAGAGATAGGCTTGGTTTTAGAGGGGAAAAGAAAATGTAGCGTGGGCATAGTGGACTGGTTGGGGGAACTGGAAAGCAAAGGGCGATTATATGATTTTCTAAAAGACTTTTAGTCTACTCCAATCCTCCCAAGACTTGATGCTTTGTGAACAACGTGATGCCTCGGCGGTTGGCGTATGCCTTGGCGTGTCCGCTAAACTTTCCGGAAACCATCATCGGGTTTGGAAAACCAACATCTGCTGAATCCCTGTCCATGTTTATCACCATATTAACACCAACGGTTCTTTTCCAGTCTCTGATCCAAACTAGGTGCCGCTCCTTACCCTTGCGGATAACAAGGTCAAAGCTGTGTGAGAGCCCGGAAAACCCCTCTAAAACCGCGTTTTTCTCTATATCGTATCCTCTCTGTCTAAAATACTTGATCGCAAGATCAATAAGGGAGACATCGCGCATTTATTAACATCCTCTTACAGCAATTAAAACGACATTGAGGAAAAGCTTTTCGCCTAGCGAGGGCGTCGAATGTACGCGGTGATCCTTTGCTATAGGTGTGGGCAACTCCTGCTGGCTAAAACAACTCAGAAAACCAGACGATGCCCCAGCTGTGAGGCCCTATTGGTTTTGGAAAAAGTGAAGAAAGTTGCCCATGCGAAATCTGCTTCGGAAGCGTCAAATCTCATACGCGCCTTAAAGAAGAGAAAAGTAGTCACTCCTAATCCTTAGCCACCCTTTTTTAGCAACAGTTGTCCCTCTCTCAGCAGTCGTTGCACCATGTCGTCGCTAGTTGCCTCTGCGTAAATTCTTAGGATGGGTTCTGTTTCCGAAGCCCTTATCAGAAGCCAACTCCGCTTGTCAGCGAAGTGAAACTTAATTCCGTTGACAACTTCAACTCCACGATAAGTGTTGACTTTCTCCACTTTTAAGCCACATATTTGGCGCGGTGGGTTGGACTGTAGTTTGGGGACAAGTTCCATGCGGTTAGGTTTGTCGTACAGCAGGTCTATTCGATCATAGTGCACCTCGCCAAACTCGTCCTTCAGCTTCTTCAGAATCTCATCGATGTTTTCTTTTTCCATTGCCATCATCTCCAAGATGAAGAGAGAAGCCAGTATCCCGTCGCGCTCTGGCACATGGTTTTTGAAGCCAGCGCCTCCGCTTTCTTCTCCACCGATGAGGATGTCCTCCTTCAGCATGAGTTCGCATATGTTTTTAAAGCCCACCGCCGTTTCGTAAACACGTAAACCCAGCTTTTCAGCCACCTTGGACACAATGTTGCACACGGACGCGGTTTTAATCACTTCACCCCTCCAACCCTTATTCTGGTGCAGATGCAGGATGAGCAGCGCAAAAGCTTCGTGGGGTGAGACGAACTTTCCTTTCGACGTGATCACTCCGAACCTATCTGCATCTCCATCCGTGGCCAGCCCGATGTCGGCCTCCAACCTAACCACCGTATCAATCAGGGGCTGCAGGTTTTGGAGGATTGGTTCAGGTTTCACTCCACCAAACGTTGGGTCGGGTTGGAAGCGAACGTTCTTTAACTGACATTTCGTAGCCGACAGCAACCTCTCAATGATCCTGTCTGCGGCTCCGTGCATGGCATCAACAACGATTTTGAAACCAGCCTTTCCGATAAGCTGTAAATCCACCAGACTTTTTATTCTGTTAAGATAATCGGCTTCAAAATCCGCTTCCTTAACGTATCGCTTCGCTTTTTCCTCATCGTATTTTACGGGACTCCTATAGAGAAAACTCTCAATTTCTTTGGTAATTTGGGTGAGGGCTGACCCACCGTACTCCGACTTAAATTTTATCCCATTATATATCGATGGGTTGTGGCTGGCGGTGATGACCACCCCTCCGCCCGCGTTGCGGTTCTTTACAGTGAAGGAAACTATGGGTGTTGGGGTTGGTTTGAGGGCTAGAAGAACTGGGATGTCGTTGCTGGCCGCTACCTCAGCAAGGCTTCTTGCAAACATGTCTGAGAGAAACCGTGTGTCGTAGCCAACAATTAAACCCCTTTTATCTAAGTCTCTGGCTTTCAGGTAGTCGGCTACGGCTTGAGCAACCACTCTAACATTATCAAATGTGAAATCTTGGGCAATCACTCCGCGCCAACCATCTGTTCCGAAAATTATCTGTTTCAACCCCTACTCGCTCCTTCATGATTTTACGTACATGACCAATCTCTGGATTCAATAATAAGGCTCACCTTATTTAAAGCCTCAGCAAACGATGCATTTATAATGTAAGTTTCAATTAGCATATTCGGAATTCTTTTGGTCGTCTGTTCTAGAGACTTGAAGAAATCCGTTTACGACTCCTATGATAAATAGTGAGGAAGAATATGGTTTAGTGCGACATAAATTTTAATACGCATCTACATCCTTGACTTGTCTTGCATATGGGAGGTCTCGAATAATATGATACGTAAGCCTGAAGTTCCAAGGTTCATTGTTCTGCTTGTAGGCGTGATTCTGTTAGTGTTCGCGTTCTTTAACGCCTACATCTTCCTTCAAAAGGATATGGGCATAATCTCTACATCTGGTCTTGAGAATCTTTTCGGTGAAGCTTTGGGTCCGCTGATTGAGGCATGTATTCGAGTAATGTTCCTTGGCATAATGGGATGGATCGGCTCCATAATTACGATAAGAGGAGTGCAACTTCTCACTTCACCCAAACCAGAAGTCAAGTCAGAAATTGTTCCAAAGGTTGAGCCTGTGACGAAGAACTCCAAAAAATCCGAGCAGTCCTCAGCGGACACGAAAGGAAAGAAGAACAAATGAAGCCAGCCATAAGGGCGCTGGGCATAGCAACAATCATAATTTGGATACTCTTAATTGTTTTTTCGGTTACAGCTCTTTACTCGGTTATGAACTTAGGCATAGGCTTTGGAGAGCCTCAATTTTTTCCATCAAGTAGGGGCATAGTGCTTTCGTTGCCTTTCTCCCTCAACAACAGTGGCTACTATGATATATCCGAGTTAAACATAACGACACGCATTACGGATTCCAATGGAACCTTGCTAACGCTGTCTAAAACCTTTGTCCCTCTGGTCTCAAAGGGTAGCAACGTTGAGGCAGCGCACAATATCTCCATTGAACTAAGTGATGTCATGGAGAACATCGAACTTATCTTTAACGACAGCTTTTTTGAGTTTGATACATTTGTCTCACTGAATTTCGCACATATTGTTCCAGTTCAAATGTCCATGAATATGACAGTGCCTTGGGGAGCACCCCTCTCTAACGTCTCTGTGGGAGAAATCTCCGTTCTCAACTATACCGATACTCATGTCAAAGTAGTAGTACCCATAAGCTTCGAAAATCACTCCTTTTTTGACATGACAGGAACAATGAAACTGGAAATATACAATGATGTGGACGAGCTGGTAACCTATGGAGAAACTAGCCTACATGCGCCGTCGCAAAGCACATATGATGGGCAAGTTGACATGTACCTCAGCCTCGCAGATGTCCCAAAGCTAACAGAAAGTGGGAGGGTGCGTTTCATTTTCGAGACTCCTATGTTTGCGGTGGAGCAGTGGATACCATATGGTTGAAATGATAAGCAGAGAAGGGCTCATAAAGAAGTTGATTCCAAGAGTTCTTAAGGCGACATTATGGGGCACACTCACATTTGTTTTTGTCTATTCCTTGCCAACACTCATATATCCAATGGAACTCCTTCCTCTCGAGTACAGCCAGCTTTTTTATTTGTTCGTGGGAATAGCTGTTTTCTTCGCTTTTGTCACTAAGCTTTTTTCTGGTACCATCCTTGAATACGCATTTAGTATAGCGAGAGCTTTGATTATGATAATTTACTTTATCGCTGTCTTTAATGGCGGTATTATCAGTTTGACAATGCCCATGGAGGGGGCTACGGTGAATCTTGTAGCTGATCTTAAAGCATTCTTGGCGATACTCATCTTAGTTAATCTCTTAGGGGTTGCGAAAAGCATGTTTCAAGTAACGAAGTTTTTGGCGGAAAAAGTTGAGACTGGCCAACTTTCCGTGCGTTAATGAAGAAAGAAGCGTTCATTCAAAATCTGGATGATGAAAGATGAGAAGACAACAAAGCTCAGTGATCTTCTGTTCGCTGCTTCTCTTCCTAGTGTTGAGAGTTTTTATTTACCCTGCTTTTCCATCGACACTCTCTGGAACAGTGGCGGGCGGGGCTACTAAGTCACTCATTTTCGCAGACTCCAAACTAGTCTCTTTGGAAAAGCCTGTTTTTCAAAAGGGAATGTCTTACACGGCTTGGTCCAGCGACACCTATAATAGTTCCGATTCCGACGAGTCTCTGACTCTCTTAACAGAAACAAACACGGAGTGGGTGGCGATCTGTGTCTTTTGGTATCAAACTAACACGACATCGCATGACATCCACGCCGATCCCGAACATACACCAACAAACGAGTCAGTTGCACATGCCATCGTTCAAGCCCACGATTTAGGTTTGAAAGTCATGCTGAAACCAATGGTTGATCCGTTGGAAGGTGAAGAGACGCGCCTCTGGCCCGTTTGGAGAGGCGAAATTCAACCATCTGATGAGTGGTTTGAAAGTTATTCCAACTTCATCAACTTTTTCGCTGAGTTTGCTGAACAAAATGATGTAGACCTTTTCTGTGTTGGATGTGAGCTAAAAGAGACAACTCGGGAGAAACAGCAATGGGAAAACATCGTTTCAGGGGTGCGGGAACGCTACTCTGGCCCCATCACATACGCTGCAGACTGGTCCAACTACCAAAACATTGAGTGGTGGGGTTCCCTAGACTACGTTGGAATAGACGCCTACTTTCCATTATCATTTTTGAGATACGACCCCACTTTTGAAGAGCTGAAAAACTCTTGGGTCATCTACGCGAAAGAAATTGAAACTTGGCATTCAACCGTGGACAAACCGATAATTTTCACAGAAATCGGATATCGAAGTGGAAACGGAACAAACATGGCACCTGGAAATTATTGGGTGGAGCTGTCTGTTGATCTTCAAGAGCAGGTGGACTGCTACGAGGCTGCCTTTCAAACGCTTTGGAACGAGAGTTGGTTTTACGGCTTCTATTGGTGGAACTGGGAAACCGACCCAAACGCTGGCGGATCAGATGATACCGGATACACCCCCCAAAACAAACCGGTTCAAGATGTTGTTACGCGGTGGTATTCTTTGAGTAGGCGAGTCATTGTTATGGATCAAACCTTTGTTAGTGTTGAGAGGTGTGGTGTTAACGAGAACCAGTGGGTTAGTCTTCACTTCAGTTGGGAACACGACGACACTGATGTGGTTGAAGCCAGAGTTTACGTGAACGGGACCGAACATGTAGCGAATGAAACCGGATGGACGGGCTTCAGCGCGTCATACGGCACCGTAGGCAAGCGTTCATGGGTTGTCACTGATGTTCGACACTCCGAAGCGAATTGCTACAAAAAGATTGTTGATGATCCGTACATCATCTGGGACAAAACGGAAATAGCAGAGGTGAATATGAATACAACTACTTTTGGGATATTGAAGGTGAGAGTGAAGGTCGTCTATGCTTACGACGAGACTTCGGTGGTTGGTGCAACTACGATTGTGAATGGAAAACTATGTGGAGAAATTGAACCTGGTGTTTACGGGTGTGAAATATCTACTTGGAATCCCTATCCAAGTGTGACGGTCCACGTTGAACACTCAAACTTTGCACGGGCAACCAAGATAATCTCAACAGCTCACACCATGAACGCTGTCTTGTACCTCACACTTTTCATTATAGGAACTTCCGTGATAGTTTTGCTCGTTGCATATGTTTACAAGTATTCTATATTTCAAAGATGATGACTTCTTAAGTGAGGGCATCACATGACAGCTTTTCAAGGTTTTCTCTCGATTTTCCATTCGGTCCCTTCCAGCGTATCTTCAAGAACAACCCCCAACTTCCACAGTTTGACTCTGATCTCATCCGCCGTCTTCCAATCTTCCAGTTCACGCATCTGCCGTCGTAGGTCGACGATTAGGTTCATAAGATTCTCTACGAGCTTATCAGTTTCAGGCTTCCGCTTCTCCATCCTAATGCCGAGTACATCTTCCACCAGCCTCTTTGCAATTCTCATGATCTTCCTTTTGACTTCAACCCCTATCTCCCCGTGATCCTCGACGTATCGGTTGATTTCTCTTGTCAGGCTAAAGAGCGCGGAAACAGCTAGAGCCGTGTTAAAATCATCGTCCACTGCCTCCTCGAACTTCTGCCTTATTCTTTCTACCTGTTTAAGGAGTTCCTTGCCGCCAGCCCTTTTGCGCTTCCCTTCTCTTAATGCATCAAACTTCCCCACAGCATTGAGCAACTTCTCAAGATTTCTTCTCGCCTGCTTCAGGCTTCTATCATTAAAATCGATGGGACTTCGGTAATGGACGGAAGCCAAAAACAACCTTACAACCTGTGAACCATATTTCTCTATTGCTTCGTGGGCGGTGATGAAGTTTCCAAGAGACTTAGACATTTTTTCTCCGTTTACTGTGAGCCATTCGTTGTGAAGCCAATATTTTGCAAAGGATTTTCCGGTCGCAGCCTCTGATTGTGCAATCTCATTTTCATGATGCGGAAATATGAGGTCTTTTCCACCAGCGTGAATGTCCAGTGTTTCACCCAAGTATTTCATGGACATGACGGAGCATTCTATGTGCCATCCTGGCCTGCCCTTGCCCCAAGGACTGTTCCACGCGGGCTCTCCAGACTTCTGCCTCTTCCAAAGCGCAAAATCGGCGGGATTCCTCTTGCGAGGGTCAACCTCGATTCGGGCTCCAGCTTCCAGTGCTTCTGCCTTATTCCCAGAAAGTTTGCCGTAGTCTTCAAACTTTGAGATATCATAGTAAACGTTTCCGTCAACCACGTACGCGTATCCTTTATCAATCAATGTTTGAATTAGGTTGATAATTTCTTCGATGTGTTGGGTAGCCCGCGGGTTAATATCAGGCTTTTTTATGCCGAGCTTCATGAGATCGCTGAAGTAGGCATCGCTGTACTTCTCGCCGAGTTGCTGAAGACTTATCCCCATTTCTTTTGCTCTTCTAATTGTTTTGTCATCTACGTCGGTTATGTTGCTGACATATGTCATCTTATAACCCCTGTACTCTAGATAGCGCCGGATTACATCGAAGGCAACGAAAGACCTCGCGTTGCCTATGTGTATGTAATCGTAGACGGTGGGGCCACAAACGTACATGCGGACTTTGCCCTTTTCTCTTGGAACGAACTCCTCTTTCCTTTTTGTAAGCGTGTTGAAGACTCTCAATGTCACAATTCTTCCCCGCTTTCTGATAGAGTTGTTAGGTCTTCGATAGGTTTTAGGGTTTCTGCAATCTTCGTGTTCTACTTGCTCCATCGAAGGACAATTACTGGTAAGCTTATTTGTGCCTTCGTAGGAAATAGTTGATGGAAGAGGGAGAGAGGTGAAGCTGGAGCTGAATGTTTTGAAGGCGAGAAACCGCCTAGCCCCAAGCCGAAGGGCAGAAAGAGAACAAAATGTAGAAAGAGATGAAGAAAAAATGCAATGGATAAGGAAGGACTGGATCGGGATTCTACTCGGAATTTTGGCTGTGCTAGTCGGCATCATGCACATTGTATATTCAGGGTTTTATGCGTTCGTTGGCTTTATCTTCATCATTGCAGGGCTTTTTCAGATAGTGTACATTACAATGTATCTTTGGAAAAAGGGCGGAAGGAGAACAAAAATAGAAAAGGAGAGCCAAAGTTGAAAGAGAGGAAAAAACGTCCAAATCCATTCGTTGGGGTCATTCTCGGAATTTTAGGTATCTCGGTGGGCATCTATTGGATATATACTGCCAGATCATCGTTTTCGGCATTCCTCGGCTTTCTCTGGATAATAGTGTGGTTTGCTCAGACGGTCGTATGTTTATACCGCGTCATTGAGCGTACACGCAAGAAAACTCCACGAAAGATTCTTCTGGGCTCTTTAACAACTCTTT
>Ga0315306_10000010_pt1 | contig 111989 bp, 118 predicted proteins | sample TDP1_MG_FD_203803 | JGI IMG/M metagenome (GOLD analysis project Ga0315306, IMG submission 203803) | Freshwater sediment microbial communities from Lake Towuti, South Sulawesi, Indonesia - TDP1 | ecosystem: Environmental > Aquatic > Freshwater > Lake > Sediment | place: Indonesia: South... | reverse complement strand
GTCCGGCGACAAATACGACATACTTATCGGCGTGTTAGACGCTTTGATTGTGCGATTGAGTACCACAATGTACCCACTGGTTTACATGCAACGAGCCATGCCCGCCTACGCTACAATCGCTAACTTTAATCCCCTCACTTACGTCTCCGACCTGTTCCGCTGGGGAACTGGGGTTGAAGGCATTCTTCAATTTAATCCGCTAGTCGGTGTCCTTGGGCTTTTCATATTCTTCTTTGCCTTCACCTTTGTCGGAGTAGTTTTTTATGAGAAGAGGCTTGAAGGAGGCAGCTGGCAGTGAAAGCCATTCTGCACGTTATAGAGTACGATTTCAGGAATTTCTTCCGTTACAGATGGTTCATTGTTGGACTCATTGCCATGAATTTGGCTGACCTATTCATAAGCGCTATCGTATTTACTCAGATGACAACCATCGTCAACTATTTTCGATTCTTCGCTCCAGGTCTCGCAGTGGTTGGTCTTTTTGCCTCTGCGTTCATGATTGGCAGAGAAGTCAACATGGAAGTCCGCCGAGAAATTCATCACTACATGCTCAGTTTACCCATGACTCGATTTGAGTTGGCTATTGGAAGGGTGCTTGCAGGCGGATTGAGAGGCATGCTCTACATGACGCCTCTATTGATAACTAACTTCATCATACTTCGTTTCCCAACTTTCCCTCAACTTTTGCTGGTGCTGTTGACTCTATTATTGCTGGCTATCGGGATTTCTGGGGTCAGCATTTCAATCGCAGTGTCAACAACGAGTTTTGAGAAGTTTGTGACGGCTAGAGGCGTCGTGTATTACCTGCTTTTCTTCTGCAGTTCGGTCTTCTATCCGTTGTCTGTCATTCAGGTGCTTGCCACAAAAGGACTTGGACCGTTAGTTACCTTTGCACAGGTCAACCCCTTAACCAACGGTTCCGACTTAATTCGTTCCTTCCTGCTCGACTCGCCCGACTACGTCTTTTCGCCACTCATGTTGGTGAACGTAGCCGTCTTCTCCGGGATATTCGCCTTTCTCGCGACCTTTGCCTATGCCAAGATTATTCAGAGGCACTAGAGCACAAAAATGCCTGTTAAAAAATTAAATGTGAGAAATAGCATTATTGTTCATCTGCCATTTGCGTTCTCACCGACTAAGAGTTGAACTGCAATGAATGAAGTGAAAGCTCTCTTCGAACCCAAAAGCGTCGTCTTGATCGGGTCGAGCAGGATTACAGAGAAAGTCGGGATGACCTCTCCCCAGATGTTTGAAAACGTCGTTTACAACATGACCAGGTTCTTCAAAGGCGAAACCCACGTAGTTGATATTGAAGGAAAGAGAGGAGCCAAAACACTCGATAAGCTGCCTCACACACCCGACTTAGGGGTCGTCATGCTCCCTCCCAAGAGCTCGGTTGAATTGGTGCAAAAGGGCGCAAAGATGGGAATCAAAGCCTTTGTGTTGTTGACAGGCGGGTTCAAGAACCACCAACGCAAGCTATTGTCAGATATGAGCCGAAAATACGGTGTTCGAACACTGGGACCCAACACCATAATGGGAGTCTTGAACACGAGCAACGGATTAAACACAACTTTTGAACGAGACGTCATGCCGCCAAGGGGCAACATATCTGTAGTTTCGCAGAGCGGTGGAGTGGGCGCAGCCCTCCTCGACTGGACTTGCCACCATCAAATAGGCGTTAGCAAGTTCGCCTTCATGGGAGACAAGATAGACGTCAACGACGTGGACCTCCTCAGATACCTCAACGAAGACAACGCCACAAAGGTGATATGCCTCTACATGGAGGGAATCGAGAACGGGCGCGAATTCATCGAGACAGCGCAGAAAGTAGTGAAGAAAAAACCCGTAGTAGCCCTCAAGGGCGGAGTGACCAAGGAAGCCGCTCGCCGAGCCCTCTCACACACAGCCTCTCTGGCTGGTTCGGACGCCGTCTTCGACGCAGCCTTCAAGAAGGCTGGAGTAATCCGAGTAGGCGATATAGAGGAACTGCTGGACGCAGCCGTAGCCCTGGCGAATCAGCCCCCACTGAGCGGAGACAACATAGCCGTGGTCAGCAACGTGGGCGGACCAGCCATACTCGCCGCAGACTCTATAGTAAAGAACGGGCTGCAGCTAGCGACTCTCTCGGAGAAGACTAGGAGGGAGATAGAGCGCAGTTACCCAGGGATAGAGGCGGTCAACCCCATAGACTTGATCGCCGACGCCAGAGCCGAAAGATACTCGTTTGTTTTGGACGCGGTTCTGTCTGACCCAAACGTGGACGGAGTCATTGTCATAAACATGCTCAAATCCTGCTTCTTCGAACCAGAAGACGCCCTAGCCATAGCAGAAACAGCCAAAAAACACCCGCACAAACCAGTGGTCGATGTTCCAGCTGGCGGAGAAGACTTCACCCTCGTTCAAGAAGTCCTGAAAGACACCCATATACCAACCTACAACCTTCCAGAAAAAGCGGCGAAGGCGCTGAAATCCCTGAGAGTCTATCAGAGGGTGCGAGAGAGAGGGAGTGAGTGAAAAGGCGATCCCTCTAAGTCATTACTTAAATGGAAGTGGGCTTCATAAGAGTAATCTGAGAAATGGCGATGGCTCAACTCTCAAGCGAACAACCGAAGAAGAAACTGCTGAGTCTGTGCGAACACATTGCAAGTTCCCAAGATAGCCGACTAATCGCTCTATGCCTCCACGGGTGGGCTGGAGATGCCGAATCCCTCAACGCTTTGATGATTTTGAGTCCGTGCATGCCCCCCTTGAAAACCTATAGCAAGACACTGGGCGACATCAACGCGGTCATCCTGGCGGTGGACAAGCGAGCCTTCGAGAGAGACGTGGAGCTAGGCTGGCTCGGAGAGTTCGCCGCCTGCAAAATGATTTTTCTCTACGAGCCATTGCTCAACGAAGACTATCTGAGGCGTCAAGAAGTCAAGGCTAAGAGACGAATCATCTGGGAACTCTTAGAGAGCATAGTTCTGGAGTTTCCAGAGCTCTCCAGCGAACTCCTCGTCAAAAAGGAGTATTTCATGTATGAGGCAATGATGCAGAGGGCGAAGCTGTTCCCAGCAGCAACCCACAACTTTCTGGGAATGCTGGCGAGCGACGTGAGAGAGAGAAATGTCAACGCGATTATGGAGGGTTACTTGAAGGCTCTGGAAGAGTTGGCTGAAGAAGACTGGATAACCCTGAGCAACGAGCACGTAACAATCAACGGAAACTTCATAGACTCCGTGAAGAGGCGAAGGGTCAAGATTCCCGTCTTTCTGCGCTCCGTTCAGAGAGCCGCCTTCTTCCACGTTCTCAGTTTCTTGCCTAAGATGATTAGTCCTTTGATTCTAGGCGAGGTGGACTTCGGGAAAACTCGGGGATTGACACTAGAAGAAGATTTGACCTCTAGACTGGAGGACCCGAAGAAGTTTCTGCTCGTCTCAACTCCTCTAGGTCCCGTTTCGCTTTCAGACGAGACCACAATTGAAGACTTTGCGCGGAAGAGCCTCCTGAGTGGAAAGGGTGGCGACGTGAAGATAGAGGCGTTAGGGGGGGTGCTCAACGATGTCTACTTGCTCACGCTTCAGAGAGACGGTGAAAAACAGAGGGTTGTGGTCAAGAAATTCAGAGATTGGTGGGGTTTCAAATGGTTTCCGCTAGCGCTCTGGGCTCTGGGCACGAAGTCGTTCGCCGTGTTGGGGCGGTCTAGGCTGGAGAGGGAGTACGCAATCAACCAACTCCTTCACAAACACGGAGTGTGTGTGCCAAAGACTCTCTACATCAGCCTGAAGGAACGCCTAATCTTCAGGGAGTTTGTCGAGGGAGAAAACTTCGTGGGAGTCGTCAAGCGAGTGATTTCAGCCAAGGGCAAGACTGCGGCTGAGGTGGCTCTTACGAGAGAGGTCGGAAAAACAATCGCTTCGGCGCACAACCTAGGAGTTGCCTTGGGTGACTGCAAACCCGAAAATGTCATAGTGACGGGAGACGGAAAAACGTGCGTTGTCGATCTGGAGCAGGCGTCGAGGGATGGCAACAACGCGTGGGACGTTGCCGAGTTTCTCTACTATTCTGGGCACTACGCCTTTCCAACGGTTTCGACGCGCTCTGTTGAACTCATCACAAGGGAGTTTATCAGAGGCTATCTTGAAGCTGGAGGAAAGAGAGAAATCATAAGGAAGGCGGGTTCACCCAGATACACCAAGGTCTTCAGCGTTTTCACCCCGCCCCACGTCATCCTAGCCATATCAAACCTGTGCAAGAATCCGGAGACTTTAGAAAGGTCAAAATAACCATCCTCTGCATTAGAGTAATGAGAAGATAAAGAATGACAAAGAGAAGAACCACCCTGACGTTTTATGGAGGAGTAAACGAAATTGGAGGCAACAAAATCCTCCTCGAAGACGGAGACACAAGTGTCTTCCTAGATTTCGGGATGTCCTTCGCCGGAGAGGCTCAGTACTTTTCTGGCTACTTGACCCCTCGGGGAGTGAACGGCGCCGGAGACTATCTCGAATTCAACCTCCTACCAGCGCTGGAGGGACTCTACGCAGAAGACATGATAAAGAACACGCCCATCAGGCCGTGCGAGCCAGAAATCGACGCGGTGATACTGTCTCACCCTCACATTGACCACGTTGGCTACCTGCCCTTCATCCACCCAGACATACCAGTCTACTGCGGCGAGTGCACAAGAACAATAATCGACGCCGTGCAGGAGTCAGGCAGAATCGAGTTCGGAGAGCACAAGTTCCGAACATTCAGAACAGGCAGAAAGGTCAAAGTCGGGTCGTTGGAAATCGAGCCGGTTCACGTCGACCACTCGGTTCCAGGCGCCTACGGGTTCATCATCCACTCTTCTGTGGGCTCGGTGGTTTACACGGGCGATTTGAGGCTTCACGGACCAATGGCGCAGATGACCAACGACTTCGTTGAGAAGGCTGAAACATGCGACCCCGCCGTCATGATTTCTGAGGGAACGAGAATAAGCCCCAAGGAAGAAACGGTGATTCACTCCGAGATGAGGGTGAAGGAGGAAGGCAATAGTGTTGTGGCGAACACCTCCAAACTGGTCGTTGCAGCCTTCTACAGCAGAGACGTCGACAGGTTCAAGACCTTCCACGAAATCGCCAAAACCAACGATAGGAAGTTTGTGATTCCCATAAAACTGGCTCACCTGCTGTTTAAACTGAGAGCCGACCCGAGGTTAGAGATTCCAGATGTCATGAGAGACGAGACCATACTCTTCTACAAAAAGCGGAAGAAGACGGGCGAATTCGCTGAATCGGACTACTACGTGTGGGAGAGACCCTTCCTCGAGAAAGCCGTGGATTACGGTTACATACGTAGAAACCAGTCGAAGGTGCTCCTCAACCTCGACCTGGTCGGATTCGCCGAGTTAATCGATGTCAAGCCCTCCGCCGGCGGGCACTTCATACACTCCATGAGCGAGCCCTTCAGCGAAGAAGATGTTGACAAAGACGTCATGCACAGGTGGCTCGAACACTTCGGCTTAAACTTCCACCAGATACACGCCTCTGGGCACTGCCCAAGAAAAGACCTACTGCACATAGTCAACCGCGTCAAACCAAAGAGCCTCATCCCAGTCCACACAGAGCATCCTCGCCTGTTCAAGGAACTGTTCAGAAACGTGGACGTGAAACTCGCAGAGAGAGGAGAAACCATCGAGATAGCGTGATTAGATTCTTCTTATATGTGTAGGAGGCGTCCGTAGCCTCTAATCTCTTTCCTGTAGCCTATCTTTCGAAGCATCGCCCACATGGTCGCGGTGTTGCTGGAGACAACGGGTTTTCTGAGTTCCTTCACCAATTTTTCAATCACGCTTATCGTGGGGAGGTTGGTGCAGCTTATGAAGACTGCCTCTGCCTCGGCTGCATCCACTTCCTTGGCGAGGTTGTAGACGGTTTTAAGGCTTTGCTTTCCTATCTCTGTGTTGTCTGTGATTCCCAGTCCCTTCATATTCACGATTTTGAAGCCGTTTTGTTCGAGAAATCTCTTCTCGAGAGCGTTGATTTGGTCGCTGTAGGGCGTGCCCACGGAAATCCTGGACAGTTTTAGGGCGTTTAGGGCGTCGACCACCGCTCCAGCCGTTGCGACAGCGGGTATTCCTGTTGTCCTCTCGATTCGCGAGACTATCTCTCTGTCGTGTCCTAGTCCTCTGGCGAGGCTTCCGGTGGTACAGCCGAACCCTATGACGTCAACTCTGGCGTCTGCGAGCTTCGGAGCCTCGTGTTCGATTTCTTTCTCCATGCTCAGGAGTTCGGAGATGGCGACCTCGCGGAGGCGCATTCTGGCTGTGTGGACTGATGCGTTTCTTGGGCGCATCGTGTTGAACTCTTGTTCCATTGTGGTGTTGGATGAGGGAATTAACAATCCTAGGCGGAGGCTACGCAAGGCTTTCACGTCTCTTTTTAACTACGCTGTCCGAGCATGAGTGTTTTACGGTCGTTCCCACTTGCACCGTCTGCAGTAGCTCATAGTGTTTCAGAGCTCTCCTTTTTCAATCTTCTTCAATATTGCTAGGTTTCCTTCGCTCCAACCACTTCTAGGCGTCCTTTTTGTGAACCGCATACAGAATTTTTGGTCACCTAGGCTTTTGGTGCGGCTGTCGATCAATCCGTGCCTTATAGCTTCTGTTAAAGCTTCAAAAGGTGAGGCAGGCTGGGCTTTTGCACGCTTTTTCTTGTTCAACACGATCCATATTTCATGGTATTTGTCTTTGTTAACTTCGAAGAAACGCGACAGTTCCTCTGCATTTTTTGGTTCAAAGGTAACCGACTTCCCTATCTGAGATTTGGCATTCTTTGTTTTCAAAGTTACTTCCCTGTCTCGGTAATCTACTACATTAGATTCGGCGTAGCGGGTTGGTGTGCTGGACGTAACCCGTCTTCTGTTCAAAGACTGCATTATTCCTTTGTGCTCGTGTTGTTTCCTTCGATAACGAAGAGGAAGCCTATGACTTTCATGTCTTCTGCCTGTGCAAGGAATTTTAGGTCGATTGACTGGCTTGTTCCGTTGTTTAGATTTGCCCCTAGCATATCTGTTTTCGAGTCGTCGCTGAACAGCAGCTGAGGCAGTACGTCTCCATATTCAGAATGGACAGCTGAAATCAGGGGCAGTTCGATTGTTGTCTTGTCTTCGAGTATGGCGTAAAATTTGACTTGATCTACGTAGGAGTGAGTTTGAGGGTGCTCAACCAAGCGAAGTTGATATGCACCCTTTACCGGTTTAGGTGTCGCAATTAACGTGTGTTCTTTAACCACATCCGTGCCGTTGGGATTATGTATGTCGAGCAAGCCTTCGCTTACATACCCCCTGCCAGAGTAAACATATAAGTATGGGCATGCGCCAGATGGAAAGGACAGGTAGAAGGAATACTGTCCCTCTCCGCTGTTATTGTATATGTAGATTTTTATTCTCCAGTAACCGGTTAAGTCAGCAACGAAATCAATGCTTTCTGTCTGGCCAGGCCCTTTTTGAGAGGTGGCTCTCAGATTTTGACTGGGGTCATAAAGTTGCAGGTCAAAGTCAACACTTGCCGGCGGGGTCATGCTTACAAATATGTGTTTACCGCTCTGAGCATAGAATTTATACCAATCTTGTTTATCGTCCGGGTTTGCTAGGTACAAAGTGCCTTTGTATGATCCTGGGTCTATAGAGGTTGCGGCGTTAAAACTGTTTCCAGCGTCTACATGGGAGCCTGCATCGTTCTGGCTTATGCTGACTGTCAAGTTGCTAGACCATGTGCTCCATGCTCCTCCTCCGTCTTGCGCTCGAACTTTAACCTGATATGTTCCAGGTCTAATCCAAGAGTGAGAAGCGCTTGCGGTAGCACCCGAAGCATACCAGCCTGTTGTTGTGCCTGTGTCATCTCCCCAGCTAAATTCATATTGAATATTGTCGCCATTAGGGTCTGACGTGTTTGTAGAATAGGTGTGGGTTGTGTATACGTATCCTATGGAGGGCCCTGAGGGCGCTGAAGGAGTTGAGGGCGGCAGATTCGAGTTGAATTTAATGACTGCGGTTCCATTCCATTCGAACCATTCAAGTCTCAAGTTGTATGTGCGATTTGAACCTGTGGTAAAGGTGACATGGTAGTGTGTGGCATTCTGCCGGAACCACTTGTTCAACAAGAGTTCCTCATTTACCCAGAAGCGTACGCCGTCATTAGTGGTGATCACGATGCTGAATGAAGTCGAGTTTGTGATGTGTATAGATGCGAAAGACCTGAACCCTATGTAGTCACTTCGGTTATGAGCTATTGTGCCATTTCCCCAGTCGTTTGCAAAGTATAGGTTATCCACTGTGGTTGTTCCTACGTAGTTGGTGAACGTATACGTGGTGCCGTTATAGTCAACATCGTACCACTCCCGGATCCATACTGGTGAAATGCTGTATGCAAATCCAACATACTCGTAGGAGCCATCAAATCGACTTGCTGTTGTCTGCGCCTTGTATGCTCCGTCTTTCAATGCTAAGAAATCGACTATCTCGTAGCTATTGTCCCAGCTAGTCGAATAAGCGACCACATTTCCATCTGGGTCAGTTATGATGAGGCTTAAATCTGATTCTAATGGGTCAGTGGCGGGAGGATGTCCTTTTTCAGGGTGTGAGTCCCAAACTATTGCAACCCTCACTCTCTGTCCCTTCGTCGCGGTGAACTCAACTATTTTCGGAAAATTGCTGGCGGTGAGATTCCACCAACCAATCCTACCAGATTTCACAGTCTGGTAAGCCGTCCATAAATCTATGGCACCCGCGCCATCTTTCTCGCTCAATCTGCTGTCTCCCTCAACGTTGTGAACAGCCGACGCCATAAGCACGGCTTTTACCGTTTCAGGACGCAACTGTAACGAGGCATTGGCTTGCATCAATAGAGCAGCGCCTGCCGCAACCTGAGGTGCGGAAAAGCTGGTGCCGGAAAGAGCACCATCTTTTGGCATTACCCATGGAGGGTAAGTGGTCGTCGAGTAGACTCCCACTCCAACGGCTACGACTTCTGGTTTTTCTCTATCCCCATGAGTTGAAATAGGGTTTTTCCAACTTGAAAGTGCTGCCATTCCATCGTCGGACCATAATTCATTGTCCATGTCATTTATAGCTCCGACCGTGATAATGTTGTAGCCTAAACCAGGACTAGTGACATTGCCTGAATTGTTAGGATTATTGCCCGCTGATTTAACCATTGTAACCCTATTGTCCCACACCAAATGATCTACATATCTATCTAGAGGACCAAGCTCCAAACTCGTGTGATTTCTATCTCCCCAGCTATAGTTAACAATACGAGCACCGTTACTTATCGCCCACTCCGTGGCGCTGATTAGTTCGGCAGAACTCTCGTCTTTCGCATTTCCGTTTAATATTCCAAGAACCCCATAAGCAATTCCCCTGAAGCTTGTGTGCGTGCTTTGGATGATTCCTGCAACAGCTGTTGCATGGTCTGAAGAGGTGGAAGGGTCTTCGGGCCAGTAGAGAGAACCATTTAGATAGGGGTTCTCGAATTCTATTTTCCCAAGTATGTCAGGATAGTGTTTAGGTGCTTCAACAACGGCTACTTTGATCCCGGCACCATTAATTCCCTGGTTCCAAACAGCGTTGGCTCTCACTGTTGGTACAATGGTGTCCAACTCCGCCTTTGCCTTCCCAGAAAGATATATCATATCTACATCTAGTTTGCTTTGAAGCTCAGTTATCATGCTTTTAGGCAGTTTTGCGAAGATCAAGGGAGCGTATCGAGACCTGTAGGTGACTTGAAATCCACGCGCAGTTATGAAATCCACAATAGGTTCTTGCGCTATGGCGTACGCTTTCTCCTTTGATAAAAGAAATTCTCGATACTCACCCTCAGTGAAAGTTCCAGACCTTGACAAACCCGTACTGCTTGAGGTGAGCCATATCGCAACTTCTATCGATTCGTCTGGCGAGATGGTTTGAAGATGGTTAAACAGTGTCTTTTCAAGCTTACCGTACTTTTTAGCGTATTGCTCTTTTTCTAAAGCCTTTATTTTATCTATATCTACTCTGTTGCCGTCAGCGTCTATGTAAACTCCATAAATCTTCATGGCTTTGGCATCAAGTATCTTTACAGCCCAAAGTTTCTGACCAATCAAAGGAAAAGCAGCTTCCCCCTCATTCAAAATCGACAAATATTCAATGGACACGCCTTGCCTTTCCGAAATAGATCTCAAAGCCAATTCTTTGAACGACGGAACTGACGCACCAGATGACAATTCAACGAATGTAGCGAGGATTATCAAGGTTAAGGTTGTTGCGAAAGCTTTCCTGAGGTTCATTCATTATCCCTCAGAATTTTGTTTTTCACTGGACACTGATCGGAGTATCTTTTTCTTCGCATATTTAGAATGTATATAAAAGGTAATGTGAGCGCGAAAAGGGTTAGAAGAAGCACCGTCCACGAGGGGAACTCTGGGACTACAATGTAAGTAAAGTAGTTTCCTTCGTTATCGTTAATGTAAAAATTTTTTGCACGGTCATACGCTGTGATTTTGTATTTCACGTTTGTTCCGTTTAGAAAACCTGGAATCCACCCCGTGTAGGTGTCTCCAGCAGTCTTCTTCATCGTGGCATTAGTCCATGTGACGCCGTCATCTGCAGTGTACGAGAGGGTTACTTCTCCCACCCCACTTTCTGCGTCAGTAACGTTAACTAGAATGGTTACTGTCTCGTTGGGTAATACGGTTTCCAACTCTTGAAAGGGATTTTGAACAAAAGGAGGTGCATTGTCTTGGAGTATTTGCTCAACTGTCCAGGCGACACCGTCATATCGTAGAATGGTTGGGCCGTCGCCAAAAGCAAAAGCCCTATCAGGACTCAACATCAGCACCTTCGAGAGTATCCCTACCTCAGGAATTGATTGGCGGCTCAACGCTGTTCCGTTGTATTTCCATACTATTCCCTTTGCATCCATGCCGTACCCAACAATCAATCCCAGCGTCTCGTTAAACATAGAAATCGAGGTTGGACTACCACCATAAAATTCGTTCATTAATGACCAGCTATTATTTTGATACCGATAGACTACGGATGGACCATCCACGTCTTCACCTACTGCAAACGCGACAGAATCGTTAACTATGCTCGCCTCGCCAAGGAAAATCGAGCCGTACAGAGTATCGACAATGAGACGTTTCCAATGTGTGCCGTTGTAAATATAGGTCCACCAGCCGTCTAAGATAATGCCGAAGTTGCGGCTGTAAAGCTCTATAGATACCCCCCAAATATTTTCGTTGACCAAACTCCATGATTCGCCATCAAACTTGTATAGTCCGTATCCCACAGCGAAGCCAAAAGAGTCATCAACCAATGAGACGTCAAAGAGATCTTTTGTTGTGATGCTGCCATGACATTCCGTCAAAAAACAGGATCGTTCCATTAAATCCTACGGCAAACCCGTATGTCTCGTTTATTAGGGATATACCCATGAGGGTTGGGGTGGTTGGATGGGCTATGTAATACCAGCGTCCATTGATGTATTCGACTATAACACCCTCACCGCCTACAACAAATTCACCGCCCACAGCAAACCCAAAACCGTCATCAATCATAGACGCATCAAAAAGCTTCTTCCCAGAGTTAATTGCCAGAGCCTCACCATTACCACTCAAGCATACTTCAGCTCCAACAAAAAGAACTATACCTAACAGGGCAGAAACCACCACAGTCAAAAAAACTCTCAAATTGCATGCTTTCAACTTTCCATACACCATAATCTGACTACACCAATAATATCTATATACTTTTTTCTTATGAGGCTTATGCATAAGGTTCCACTAAAACATCTCCGCGGCCAACACCAGCCCGCTATAGGTTTCTGCATAGTTTTGATATTTGGCTCCTAATAGAGGGGGCTATCCAACCAAGCGCACACACAAAAGCTTGCCACCAATCAGTCATATGACATGGGTTGGTGTGCTGGGCGTAACCCGTCTTCTGTTCAAGGGCGGCATTCGGCTGAACGGGCTACCCGCGCCTCGCGCAGACGCCTCACGGACGCCTATTCGCCCTTTCACCCAGCAGGACAGCCGTTTCACCGCTTCTCACCCAACCATACTCAACGAGTTAACATCGCATCATCGTCAAACAGTTGAGTGGACGTTTCGTTTCTGCGCTGGAGCCGGGCTTCTCAGCCCACGCCCTTTCACGAGCGTTGCAGTGTCTGCGTGGTGGACGGAGTTTCCTCAATGCCCTCTAAGGGTATCGGAAGCCGCCCGCCAGCTCACCAACCAATAATAGACTGTGAAGGCGGTTTGGGATAAGAGTTTTGGAGAGGGGCTACTTCTTCTTCCTCGTTTTCTGCCCGTAGTCGCAGACATCGATTAACACGCATTCGGGGCACTTGGGGTTCTGCGCCCTGCACGTGTACTTGGCTAAGAGCCAGAACAAGCCGCCTACTCTCTCGCCCTTGTCCCAAGGTATGAACCTCTGGAGCGCCTGTTGAATCTGCTCGTATTTTGCGTCTGGCTTGACCAAGCCGATTCTCTTAGCGATTCTGTCCATGTGGGTGTCGACCACGAACACTTGGCTGTACCCGTGGCGTGTGGTGAGCAGGACGTCGGCTGTCTTGGGTCCGATTCCCGGCAGCTCCATGAACCTCTCTCTCGCTTTGGCTTTGGGCAAGGCTAAAATTGGCGCCAGGTCGCCTCGGAACTTTTCTAGGACAGCCTTGGATAACTCCTTGATTCTCTTTGCTTTCACGTTGTAGAGTCCGCCGCCTCTGATAGCCTCTCGGATGTCTGCTTCTTTGGCGTGTGCGAGAACTTTGGGCTTGATTTTGAACTTGGCTTTTAAGCCGTTGTAGGCTCGGATGGTGTTAGCCTCGCTGGTGTTCTGGGAGAGGACGGTCATGATGAGGTGTGCGAACTGGTCTTTTGAGGTCTCTTCGGGGTAGTGGACGGGCCACCATTTCGGACCGTACTTCTCCTCCATGGCTGGGATGAGCTTCGGGTCTAGGATTTTCAAACAGACTCCCTCAACATCATAGTTATTGCGTTTGATTTATAAATTCTCCAAACAGAAAGAAACAATGGTGAGGTTTGTGAGCGTAAAGGTTGATGAGCAGGCGTGGAAGCAGATTTCCGCCAAACTCGCTGATGCTGAGGCGTTGAAGGTTCTACGCGAAGTGGTCAACTACGTCGCTGAACGATTGAGGTCTAGGATTGATGAAGTGAAGTCTTCTAGAGATGTTATCGCCTTCATCTCGAAGGGGAAAGAGTTTCTAACAATCAACATAACACGAACCAACCTAAGAATATACTTCCAGCCCTCGTCTGACGCGCTCTTCGGCAAGGGCGAGAAGTTTGCGGTTGAGAAGGTCAGCCTATGGGAAGGCTCGTTTCAGAAAGCCACCGGCAAGTACAGAGCGCTGACCGCCTGGGTCTCGAAGGAGGAGCATCTGCCGGGAATCAAAAAGATGATAGACGCCATACCCACATCTCAGTAAGCCACGCTATTTTTCCTAGGCGCACAAAAACAATGTATAACATGATAAAAGAGTGGTGTTATGGGGTTGTTTCTCCGAAGTGTATGGCTACTCTGATGAGGTCGAAGACGTCGATTAGGTTGTCTTCTTTTAGGTCTGTGTTTGGGTTCCAGCTTGGGTCGCCTGGTTTGGAGCCGAAGGCTATGGCGACCTTGATTAAGTCGAAGACGTCGACTATTTTGTCGCCGTTCACGTCGCCTATGATGGCAACTATAACCCAGCCATCAACAAGCCCGTTATCATCTGTGTCCGATTCATCTGGAACCGTGTCTGCAACAGCGCTTATGGTGTAGTTGCCCTTAACAGAACCAGAAGTGTTCCAAGCGAAGGTGAAGACAGCTAAGGTTCCGCTGAGTAGATTGTTGAATGTCAGGCTTCCAATCACTGTAATGTTAGCATATAGGGTAAAGGTGGAGGTTTCCGTGTAGCTGCCTTCGTTTATGATTGTTACATCTAAGAAAAGGTTGTATCCTTGTCCAACGATGTTTTTGCTGGGAACTACCTTTTTGAGGGCGATGTCATGAACGAGGAGGCAGCGGACGCCAAATATGGATAGATGATTTGTTTCTCCAACGACTAAGTTGTTTTTCATATCAATATGCGTAGTAACTTCTTCCCACTGTTGAGTCGTTTCATTCCATTGCATCAATTGTAGACTCTTCTCTTCCTCTGGTGCCACAATTCTGCCTAAGCCAAAGTCTGCATCTACGTCTATGTCATAAATGATTTTAACCATTATATTTCCTGAATAGTTGGCCGTTGTTTCGATGTTATAGTACTGTTTCACCACGTACATCGGTGGAGTCTCCGGTCCAGTTCCAGTTTTGTTCACGGTCGTAGACCCTTCCTCTGTGACGTTTTCGAAAAGGACCCCCACATCAGCGGCGGGAAAAACGGTAATATTTTCTCCCAAGGTTGATTGCGTGTACAAAGTGTGCAGCACATCTGCAAGGAGATTAACTGCAAGGTTAAGCGATTCGCCACAGCGATTCTTGAACGTTGGATTGCCCCAATTGTAGTTTTGATCCATCCAAACACATGTCAAATCTCCATCCACGTCGAATGTTGTGTCATATGCAAGATTCTTAGTCGCGTTATAAGCTGATGTTAACGTGAGATCGCCGTCAAACGAAAGATGCGAGTTGAATTCGGAGGCGCTATAACTTGAAGTGCGCGCAACCACATAGGACTCGTAATCGGAGTGATGCACCTCTGCACCCCATGGTGTGTCTGCAGCCATGACATGACCAAATACGGCCACGTCAGCAAGGTAATGGCTCATTATCCCAGCGGTCTTTGTTGCGTTCACTAGGTCTCCTGAATCGAGAAAAAATAGTGCGCGATCACATTCCCACTGTGCTCGAAATGCTCCCCAATCGTCTATTATAGTCCCGTTTGAACTGAAGTAGACATGATGCCACGCTACATCGCCGATTCCATCTGGAGCTTGGTTGTTGTCTGGAAGTTCGGTTCCGTAGAGGTAGGTTGCAAGGTTGTCCAGAATGTATTGCTTTTCTTCATTTGGAAGCCAATCAAGTGCATGCTGAGCAATCCAATCATGTGTACCATAGTTTGGATTTGACGGGTTGGTAGAATAACCACCGTTACTCCAACCTTTCACCGATGATACATTCAGAAAAGCGTTTACAATTCCTATCAACAGCAGTGTTATCATTATCCCTGAGGCTGCTTTCTCTTCCAATTTTCTTTGTCTCTCCTCTCCCACTTATCGCCATGCTTCATTGTCTCGACAAAAAGAGACTAGGCACAGTTAAACTATTTGCTATAATCATCATTTATGCCTTGTGAAACAATCTTCGACACAGAAGAGCCTTCTCCAGAGCTTAAGGTTAAGGTTTTGATTCCCCACGTATGAACCCTTAGAAACATCAAGATGTGAGAAGCGTGGAAAAGTTATAGGTGAACCAAAAGAACCAATCGAATCCTGTTGGAGAATGAGTCTAGACCCCTCCTCTACCCGTCTCTGTCTCTCAGCCTCCATATTTGGCGCCAAATAGAGGACACAAAACACATCTCAACTCAACATACCCCATCCCCCGTAGGTAGAGGGGTCTCACACACAAAAGAGAGGACGCCACCGACAACCAACAACCAACAACATCCACTCACAACGAAACGCATAAATCACAATCTCTCATTTTCTAACCACTTGGTCGGGCGGTAGCTCAGCTTGGTAGAGCTTCCGAGCCACCATCCCCCATCGGCGATGGTGACGAAGACGCTGTAGACATCAGCCCACATGGCTGACGTCACCCAGCCTATCAAGCACACAACCTGAAATAGGCCGGTCAGGGCAGAAACCGGTGTGTCGCAGGAGAGCTGGAGCCAGACGAGCCTTCAGCTCGGCGAATTCAAATCCTGCCCGCCCGACCAAAACCGCTGTCAGTAGAACGCTTAAATATCTTATGTCCTCTCAACAATCAGTCTCAGACAAGCTAGATACTTGAGGCTGCCCAATTGCAAGAACCCAAAGACTGGACCAGAGAAGAACTAATGAAAGACTTCGTTGGCCAAATGACGCCAGTCACGGTTCCAGTCAACATAACCATCCGAGGACAACAAACAATCCTCGACCTAACCAGCATGGAAGGCATCCTGAGAGACGCCAAGATCATCACGTTACAAGACTGTGGCTGCCGAGCAAAATGGCACAAATGCGATGCTCCTCTTGACGTCTGTCTTTGCCTCGACGACGAAGCCCTCGAAGCCATGAAAACAGGCGCCAAAAAGATCTTTCTGCCCCAAGCCCTAAAGGTTTTGAAACGCTCACACCAAGCCGGCCTAGTTCATATGGCCTACACCTTCAAGGGCAAGGAAAAACCCGAGGTCATATGCAGCTGCTGCTCCTGCTGCTGCCACTCTCTAAGCGCCCTCGTCAGATTCGGCATACCCAACCACGTCGTAGCCTCACAATACATAGCCAGTCAAGACACGGAAACTTGCCAGAACTGCGGAACCTGCGCTCAGCGCTGCCAATTCCACGCCCGCCAACTCATCAACAACAAACTCGTCTACAACCCAACAAAGTGCTTCGGCTGCGGACTATGCGCCACCACATGCCCAACAAAATCAATAACACTAGTCAAGCGATACTCACACTAGCATGTAATACTGTGTTCCTTCAATGTTTTGTGCAAAGGTGTTCGAAAATCTTATATGGATGGATTATCCAACCAGATACTCATGCGATTCCGGACCCGTCAACTTGCGCTTTTCTGTGCTCTCGCAGCCGCGACTGCAGGCATTCAACTCGCACCTAGACCTCCAAATATTGAGGCTACTTCGTTGACCACATTCTTTGTTGGTGTGCTCTTCGGAGGCATAGCTGGCGGTTTGTTCGGAACTCTCGTCATGTTTGTGAACGGCTTTCTCTCACCGTGGGGTTTTGCAGGGTTAATACTGCCTTTTCAAATAGTTGGCATGAGCATAATTGGAATTGCGGGCGGAATCTTCAGAAGATACGGCGTTACCGGCTCGACAACTAGGGTGGCTTTGGAATCGGCGGTTCTCGGTTCTTTCTTGACCCTCATCTACGACATCATCACCAACACTGGAGTCGCTCTGATATCTAATGTGCCCGTTGTTCTGGCTTTAATGTATGGAGTCGTGTTCTCACTCGTACACATCGTCTCTAACACGCTACTATTTGGGTTAGCTTTTACTCCGTTAATGAAAACATTCAGAGCATTTGGGGAGTTGAGAACAGTTGCAGACAAGTAAACGCACACTTGTGTTCGCTATTTTGGCATTAATAGTTTGGTCAGTGACAGCTACGGCTTACGCGGGATATTATCATATGCAGTATAGACAGCTCGAAGACACGCTCAAAGCAATGCAGAGCCTAGTTTTGAGAGTGAACATTCTGATAAACTATGGCAACGGAACCAGAGAATGGCACAACGCCACGCTTGTACCCATCAGCGCCACCGTGTTTAATGCCACATCAGTCGTCGCAGAGGTGGATTACACTATGTATGGGGAGTATGTGTTGATTAATTCTATCAACGGGGTGCAAGGCACATCAGATGTGGGATGGATATGGTGGATATGGGATCACGCGACTTCTCAATGGAAATCAACGCTTGAGGCATCCAACAAACACGTTTTAATCGACGGGGACATAATAGGTTGGAACTATCAAAACTGGGCATCAACCTCGCCACCCTCATGACTAAAAAGATGATTTCAAGCTACAACGCTTTTGGTGCTGATTTTGCGCCTCACAAACAGACGCCGAATCTAGTTCCTTTCTACACTCAGCGTCCACCACTTGCGCTGTTCGGCTCCCCTATTAGACCCCTCTCTAGGCTACCAAAGAATTTATTTTCTAGTTTTCACACTCCATCGATAACATTCTCTTAACATGACCCCTCTCTCTAGGTAGGTGATCACACACGCGTGCACAACCGTATAATCACTCAAGCCGAAGAAAACAGCACACCGACATTCAAGTCTATCGATTACAATGGCGAAGAGAAGCTCCATGTATTCTGGTACAGAGTTTAGTAATTCTGCCATAGACGGCAAAGTTTAAAATGCCTCGAGTCAAAATGTTCATATCTTTCAATGGCGTTCAACTCTTCAAAAACCTGGCGTGTTTAGCGAGGGAAAACTGGTGCCTGAAAACGCTGGCTGGTGTAGGAAAACCAGAGTAGTCTCCATAATAGTGTTAGTAGTAACGGCTACTTTTCTGTGGTTTTCGCCCAAAGCCGCGGCAGCAACAGCAACGTCATACTCAGTAGAAGCGATGGTTCCTCCACCGCCTCGGCAGTTGCAGCAGGGAGACAATGTGACGATATGGGTAAACCTGATGGCTGGAGATGCAAACACCACTTATCTTGTTGACCTTAACGTCACAGACCCAGCAGATGCTATAAGTACAGCTTCGAGGTCTTTGACCACAAATGCCACTGGATACGGGAACGCGAGTGTTGTCTACCCTACAGACTTCAGTGCAAGAGCGCACACAGAATACACGGGCACCTATCAAATTTCCGCATCGTTCAACGAAACTCTAGGAACCGTGAATGGAGACTTTTTTGTCGGGTTGACAAACAAAACCGAATACAAGAGATTTGAGGTCGTTAATATTCGAGCAATAAACTATTCTGCTCAAGAGCAAGTGTGGGTCAACGTGACAAAGGCTGGCAAAGTGGTTTTCTCAGAGGAAAAAAATCCCACCGCTGGCGGAGTTGTTGAGGCTTCTTGGCGGATTCCAGGGAATGCTGCGATAGGAAACTACACGGTCACTGTCGCCAACTCAACCGCTTCGGGCAGGGTCAAGTCGGTGCCAGATGTCCAAACTCTTAAGGTGGTGAGAGCCCTTTCGTCTCTTGGAGTTAGGGTGGTAAACTCTAGTAGTCCCCCACAACCTTTGGCTGGCATCACTGTTGACGTATATAACGTGACTTGGGACAGTAGTAAAACAACCCGCGCGAATGGCTCGGTTGATTTTTCTTTGGATGTCGGAAACTACACGGTGAAGAGTTTAGTCTACAATCTTCTCTTTAACACCACTTCTGTCGATGTTCCCTCAGCCTTTCAACCAAATCTAACAATAGTATGCCCCACTTACACGCTACTTGTTCAGGTACTCGATTCGAAGAGCAACCCCTCTAATGGTGTAACAGTCTCTGCCTACGAGTGGACAAGCGGAGTAGCCCAACCCGCCCAGTCTGGCACGACCGACGCTGACGGAAATGCTACCCTTCCTCTCACCTTTGGCAGATACTGCCTCAGAGTGTACAAGGATAGTGCACTTCTAAACGAAACGACAATAGATCTTACAAAAGACAACACCTTCTCTGCAATCAGATGCAGCATCTACAATGTAGACCTCTCCGTGTATGTCACCGATTTCTTTAGACACCCGATTCCGAACGCTGTTGTGAAGGTTGAGCGAAAAACCGATGGCAATTACGTCGAAACCTACTCCGGCACCACAAGGACAGATGGCTCCGTAGTCTTCGATGGAATCATCGGTGGAAACGCCCGAATCATGGTGTACATCAATGGAAAACTCAGCCAGACACGATACCTCTACTTGGACGGTCCCGGAGAAGTCGATTTCAAGATTGACGGGTATGTGGCTGTCGGAGGATTCGCTTTAGAAGCCAGTCAGTTCTTCACTCTAACCGTCGTGCTGATAATAATCGCCCTCTTCCTCACAATCTGGAAGTACAAGAGTGTTCTAGGGTTCTTTGCTCGAAGAAAGAAGACACCCTAAATTACAAGAAAAGTTTATACGAAACAAGGTTCTAACATTGTTTTGACGAGAAGAAACCACAACTTGTGACGAAACGTGTTCTCAAGAAGGTTGTGCAGATTTTGGCTGGAGTAGAATACTGTTCTCCAAGGTGCAAACTGTTTCGATGCGGCAAAAACGCTCTAATGTATCACGGAAACACCGTGTGGTGCAGATGGACCGAAGAAGAGTGCGAGGTAGCCAACTGCAGCTACGCGACGTGCATCAAGAGGCGACTGCTCCCAAAAGGAATCTGTGGAGAAACCGTCAAGCGAAAAACCACAGAGGTGGAGCCTGAAAAAGCGGTTCTGCCGCCCTCTGTGAGGCTTCGAGGAAAAACCCTTCGAAGGGTCGGCGAGAAAGAAATCTTCTGATAACACAAAACACCGAACCAGACAAACTCAGGCGCACACTGAACTAGACCATTTGCGCTTGTTTCTCATCGATGGCTGTTGAAGGCTCTGGCAAATCTAGGCAAAAAAGTCATAAATTGAATGCGGAAATACTAAACATGGTGAAAACGTGTCTATCGAAGAGAAGGAAATCAGCCACATCTCCAAAGTTTTCAGCGCCTTGAGCAATCCTATTCGACTCAAGATCCTGTCAATAGTGAGCGAGACCAAGAGACCCCTACACATCAAGGCCGTTGCCAAAATCCTGAAGATGGACTACGCAGCCGTCTATCGGCACGTGGAGGTCTTGAAAGAGGCTGGGCTGCTGCAAATATACGAGGTAGGACGCTCCAGGGTTCTGTCTCCACGGTACACGGATGCTGTGAAAAAACTCTTTGAATCAGCAAGACAGATTAAGCCTTAATCGTATATTCGCAGCATTATTATGTTATCTTAGACATAAAAAATTACAAAAAAGATAAAAATATTTTAGCAAAAACATAGCGGTGAGGCTTCTTCATGAGTCTCTTATACGTCAAAAGGAAGAGCGTGTTCATCGCGGGAACCGCCCTTCTGGGCGCTATGGTGGCAGTGCTTGACTGGACGTCGAAAACTATGGGGTTGAAGATTCCTTTCGTGCCGCCTTTAGCTTTTCTTAAGTTCGACGCGCTTGGAATCCCCATGTTGCTTGCTTACTTCTTGTTTGGGCTTGCTTCGGGGATGGTTGCAAGCCTTGTTGCGTGGCTCAGCATATCTTTCCGTGACCCCTTCAGCGGCTTTATGAAGTTCCTCGCCGAGTTCTCAACAATAATCGGCGTCTATCTTGTTTTGAGAATGCATCGACCTACAAGTAACTGGTGGAAGGCGTTATCAATGATCACTGGTGTTCTGGTCCGTGTTGTTGTGACGGTTATCGCAAACATCCTGCTTTTGCCCATCTTCACGAAGGCCACAACTGAGTTTGTGCTTACATGGCTTCATCTGATCTCTCTATTCAACGCCATCCAAGGCGCAATCAGCCTCTTTGGAGGCTTCCTCATCTACGAAGCGGTCGTGCTGAGGCTGCCATCCCTGAAACCTGAATGACAAAGATTCCCGGTGTCTATTTTGCTTTTATACGTTTTACAACGGGCGGTCTTATCTTCTTGAGCACTCGGAAGCCGCAGTAGGTGCACTTGACTCCGCCGCCTCGGAGTTCAAGCTCATCCGTGTAAACCATTGCGCCGCACTTGACGCATTCGTAAACTAGTCCGCTTTGACGCTTCTGTGTGTTCTCAGAACCCTGAGACATCTCCTCAGCCCTCACAAATCTGCTAAGCACACCTGATACTCATTTAAACATTTCTCAAAATCGCTTTCGCAGCCTATGGAATAGGACAAGTATAAATAACCCGTCTCATGTGAAAAACAATCGAGGAAGAAAAGCATTGAGCAGGCGCGTCTTGATTCTGGCTGGTGGAGGCGGGCACACCAGCTACGCCTACGCTCTGGCTCAATCACTACATGGAAGGGCGTTCCTATCTTTTTTGGCGCCAGAGGGAGACACGCTTACCGAGAGGAGACTGGCAAAGTTTGGAGAGGTAAACTTCCTCCTTAAGGCTCGTGGACCCAAGACCCCAACGCACGAGTTTGCCGTTCGTCTCTCCAAGGCTTTCGCAGACTCCCTTGGAAGAGTTTCGAGCAAGTTGGATGTCGTGGTTAGCACTGGGAGCAATTTCTGCATTCCTCCAGCCACTATAGCGTGGTTTAAGGGAATCCCAGTTGTGAACATCGAGAGTTCAGTGCGCTTCACCAGAGCCTCTAGAGCAGCCTTCTTGTTGCAGCCCCTTTCAAAGATAACCGCGTTACAGTGGGAAGAGCAAAGGCGACTGCTAAACGGTGTAGTCGTCGGGCCACTGCTTCCCAAACCAGAAATTGAGCCTTGGAACGGCGGATACATCTTGGTGACTGGAGGCACATACGGACATAGGCTTCTCTTTGATACACTGATGGAAAGCGATTTAACGAACGTTGTCATGCAGACAGGCATGGTTGACCCCTCGCCGTACTCGAAGAAGCACCCAGAGTGGGAATTCATAACCGTCACGGAAAAATTTCATGAGCTCTTAGCAGGCGCCGAGGTTGTCATAACACACTTCGGTGCAACAGTCATCGAGACGATGGCTTACAAGAAGCCTGTTGTTTTAGTTCCCAACCCAGAGTGGACCAGAACGGCTGGGATAGAAGACGCCAAACATCTCGCAGCAAAGGTCAACGCAGTGTTAGTTTCTGAGATAAAATTAGACAATCTGCTCGACGCGATAAAAGAAGCCAAGAAGAGGCTGATCCCAGCGTTTCCAGACGGCGCCCAACACCTTGCCAATCTGATAATGAAAATGCTATGACTTGGCTCGTAGCAGCTCAGCGAACTCTCGGGCGATTTTCTCTCTGTTGAATTTCTCGACGGCTAACTTTCTCGCGTTCAGTCGCATCTGCTTTAGGCGCCTCTGGTCTTTGTAAGCCTGAAACATGGCTTCTGTCATTTGTTCAATCTGCATGGGCTCGACACTGAAGCCCATTTTGTTTTCCGCAACCAACTTTTCCGAGTCTGAACCCTTCACTATTGAAATTATGGTGGGCAAGCCTGAAGCCGAGTATTCGAACAGTTTGGTGGGGTAGGCATAAAGCCACATTGGGTCGTCGTCGTAGGGAATCACGCCCACATCGCAGCATGAGAGTATTCTGGCGACTTCGTCTCGTGGTTTCTCTCCCAAAAACTGAACGTGGTCGGTGAGTCCCAACCGCTTCGCGAGATTAGAGTATTCCTTGGCTTTGTCTCCGCCTCCGACGACGAGGAGTTTGAGGTCGCCGAGTTTTTGTTCTCTGACAAGTCGGTGCAGCGCCTTAATAACCACGTCAATTCGGTAATACCATCCAACCACGCCAGCGTAGACGAAGACAAAATCATCCTCAAGCAGCCCCAAAGTTTTTCTAATCTCTGCGCGTTCACTGGACGACTTTGGTTTGAACAGTCCGACATCGGCTCCGTTGGGAAGCAGCCACACTTCGTTGACACCCCGCCCTCTTGTTCTCCCCGCGAGTGTGGGCGAAGTCGCGACTACGAAGCGGCTCCTCCGATAGATCGCATTGAACAACATCTTGTAGAAGCGATACAAGCGTCGGGTTAGTATGCGCCTTGTGCGCTTGATAATGACGTCCTCCCACTCGTCTCGGATGTCAACCACCATTTTCCTTTCGACTATACGGCTCGCTATGAAAGAGCCTATACACGGTTCGCCTGGTGGAACCGAGGCAATAACATAGTGCGGATTGTGCAGGATGAGAATAAGCAGCGTTCCAGCGAGGCTTGTGAATATCTGGTCTATGGGGTGTTTGAAGCCCAGCCATGGAAATCTAATGACTCTTACTCCCTTTAGAGTGGTCCTAGTAGTTCTGAGAAATGTATTGAGTGGAGGAAACGTGAGCACGGTTACTTCAAAACCTACCGAGTTGAGATACCTTGAGAAATCATAGATGCGAGAGGCGCCGCCTCCTGTCAAGGGAGGAAAAAAACTTGTGACGAATAGCAGGCGCGTAAGTATACCTCGTGTTCGGGTTCCAAAGTATTCATTAACGCTCTTCTAATATATTAGAAATGTTGGTTTCATAGATGTGATAAACCGATGAGGCTAGTGAAAGCACAGCGACCTCTGATCTCTGTTATAGTTTGTGCCCACAACGAAGAGCGCTACGTGGACCAGTGTCTTCCCCACCTCATCAGAGCCTTGGACAATTTTCCCAACGAAATAATATTTGTCGCGGACAGATGCACCGACCTAACCGTCAAAAAAGCAAAAAAGTATAAAGTCAAGGTAATCGAGAAACAATGGAAGAGATGGAAGAACAGCTACGCTGAATCCCTACAAGCCGGATACCTCAAGGCGAGAGGTTCCTTCTTGAGCATCTTGGATGTTGATGTGGTCGTTCCAAGAAACCTCTTTCGTGACCTTTTGCCCCTGCTTAAGGGAAGACTCACATCTGTCGCGGCGAGTGTGGTCACGTATCCCGACACCTTTTGGAATCGAGTGACAAACGCTTGGGAGAAGACATACGGCGTGGCGCCGTTGGGACGGGAGCCCTACGGAGCAGCAAGATTGCTCCCCAAAAAAGTCATGGATGAGATCGGCGGATTCCGAGACGTGCCGTCACCAGACACAGACATCGACCTCCGCTTGTTTGGGAGAGGATATAGAAGCGTGGCTGTGCCAGCAGTGAAGGTTTACCACATCCGACACGTTTCTCCTAAAACGATGGTTAACGGTCAGCTGAGCAATGGTCGAGGGAGATACGCCCTCAGTGTAAGTTTCCCGAGAACCTTGGCACACGCAATCTTCAGGTTCAGGCCATTCATTGTTGGAGGCTGGCTGCTGGAATGGCAGAGAACTGTTCAGACGAGATGAGAGCAACGCCCAATGAAGGAGAGAAGAACTGAACTCTCATTGCTAAAAATCACGATCGGTATGCCGACATATAATAGGGCTCAGAGTATTCCCATAGTCTTAAAGGCGTTAGGAAAGCTAGACTATCCAAAAAGAAAAGTTGCAGATAGTCTTTATTGACAACCGATCAATAGGCGAAACCTCCAAAAATGAAAGATTTTAAAGAGAGACACTCAGAGGAGTATACATGTCTAAAGGTTGTTGTTCAAGAAGCAAACACTACCTTTGAGCTCATCAACGTTCAACCCTATCAGGAAATCAAAACTGACCACTAGTTCAAGCTTTCCACACATTCGAAAGTTGACGTGTCGCCGATATCGGCGAGCATGTGGGAAACGTCGCCTACTGACTCTCGTTTACCTTTTAAATGAAGCGCGCGCACGAATAAAAGAATCACCAAAAAAAGTAACTATTTTTGAAGGGACCTCTTTCCATCTTTGTATGTTCCTTCGGTAGATTAACAGAACCTTGAGAGATACTCATATCTTCTGGCTGTGAGGATATCAACCGAATATTTCTTCGCTTTAAGCTTGTTGTTTCTTCCAATTTTCTTTCTCAGCTCTGGATTGTTTAGGAGTGTCGAGATGGCTCTCGCAAGTTCTCTTATGTTCTCGGGTTCCACCACGAAGCCGTTAACTCCGTCGACTATTAGCTCAGGCAATCCTCCTGTTCGGGTTACCACTACTGGCAGACCGCAGAGCATGGCCTCTAGAACAGCTCTATTTGTTCCCTCTAAGATTGACGCACGTGTAGGCAGAGCAAAGATGGTTGCATTCATTAAGTGAGTCCAGATCTCTTTGTGAGGGATGTAGCCAGTGAAGGTCACCCTTTGGCTTACCTTCAGCCTTTTTGCTAGGGATATCATTGCACTCCGTTGAGTTCCCTCTCCTATTAGGATGAGGTGAGCGTCTGGAAGCTCCTTTATAGCTTGGATCAATAGGTCTATTCCCTTCTCGTAGGCGAGGTTAAAGTTAATGACGCACACTATGGTATTCGGAACTTTTCTGGGTAGCATAGGAGGCATGTGGGAGGTGTCTATCCCCAGGGGTATAGTTGTGACGTTGCGTCCTCCCATCCGCCTCACGAGTCTAGCTAATCCCCTATAGTCGCAAATTACGCCATGACTTAGCCTCAAAGTGAAAAAAACCGCAAGCTTTCCTAGCCTTGTCCTCTTGATTATGTCGTTTCCGTAAGTGAAAATCACGTTTGATATCAGAAATAGCCTACCGATCACAGCGGAGGAAAGACCCAAGGGAGAGTAAGGAAAGGTAAGGATGACGTTAGGTCTGAAAGATAGGATAGCAAAAGTAAGCTTGACTATCGACCTTGGAATAGTTGTGAATGCAGGATAGATGGATGGAGATGACAAGAATAAAACCTTTGCATAACGTGAAAAATAACGGCGGTGAGGTTGGAGATCACCCTTTACGCCAACTACCAATATCTTTTGATATTTTTCGTGTGCAATGTTTGTATGTTTCTGTATCGTTGTCATTTCTATATTCTACACCATCATGGTAGTTGTGTTCTAGTAGCGTAGAAGGTATAGCAAGTAATATACCTTATCGATCATTGTAAGGGCGTTAGGAATCATGGAGTTTTATGAGAATTTATAAATGACGTGAAAATACAGTAATACCTAGCAGTCGATATTTCACTTTGCCTCAGGATAGAACGCAATTGTACAAAATGAGGCATTACATAAAAACCTCAATCTACGCATATTATGGAGGCTATATTCTGAGAAAATTTTGTTCAATTGCGCCTTATCTTGGATTAGTCCCAAAGGCGAATACTTTAGGAAGAAAACCTGGGATAAGCGCACTTGTCAGAATACGAAACGAACCATGGATTGAACCATCATTGCTCTCCATAAAGGACTTTGCAGACGAAATCATCGTCGTAGATTCATCCACAGATGATACCCCTAAAAAAGTGAAAAATGTCATGAAAGAATACGGATTGGATGTCCAGTATGTTCACAAAATGTGTGGTATGGTAGAGCAATTTGAGATTGCGCTGAGAAAGTCTACGCGTGGATGGCTTTTAAAGTGGGATGGAGATTTTATTGGTTATGTACATCGCTTGAGAAAACTTAAAAAGTTTATAATGAATCTCCCGCCGGATAAATATTATCTTATAGAATTTCCACTCATTAACATAGACGTAGACCTTTTCCATGTCATGAAAAATGCTTTTCCCTATCATATTGAAGGTTATTTGTACAGATATTCGCCTCTTATTCATTTTACAATTAGTCGAAAAGGTAAATGGAAAGGTGAGACGATAGGTTATCACGTGGGTCCACATGAATTTTTCGGGTGGCCAAAATTCTATGAAAAAATATTTCTTGGAGATGTTTACGTGATGCACCTTAGAACCGTCAAGCCACCGAGACGACTGCTCGAAAGGCGGTATCAAACTATTTGGATTCGAGAGAAAAACAAGGAAAAATACTCATACTCATTTGAAGAATACTTGAAGGCTTGTGTGAAACGTGACTATGGCACAGAGGATTTAACCGAAGCGGGGCAGATTTTGCTTGAAAACCTTAAAGAAGAACTGATTCCATATAGCAAGGAAATCTATGGAGACTATCCAGAAATATTAAAGAATTACGTAAAGAAGGAATCTAACATAGAGCTTTGACGACACGTGGATTTACGCGTGCGAAATGCGAGGCCTTTAAAAATGTTAGTGGACGGTACAAAGTTTCTAGATTATTCTGTCCACTTAATGCCATAAAGGGAAGCGCCTCTCTGAACAATATTTGGAGTGTCGTCTGTTAAAGAATCTACAACTACTATTTCGTCCGCGAATTCCATTGCACACAGTAAACTCAGATCTATCCACTCCTCGTTTTGACTCTTACTATTAGGCTTATTCCGTTCTCACGAAACCTTGTAGAGGAGCGATTATGCCTATGGAGGGCGAATTGCACAGAAAGTCTCTGGTAACCTTTGCTATTCTGCCTTTCATGAGCCCCCCCCTTTCAAATACACTCGTTAATAGGCGCTTTCCCAAATAATATTTAGATACAGCTCAACGATATTTTGTTTTAAAGGTCTATTCGTCAGAGAGAATAGCCTTCACGTTCTTTTTGACTTCGTCGAGGCTTCTCATTCCTATAACCATCGCGTCTACAAAGTCGATCTTGGCAATTGACTTTATGGATAACCCGTAATTCTTGACGAGGGGTGGAGCGGGTCCCGCAACTCTGCCTCCTAGGACCTTCATTGCGATAACTCCCTTTCCGCTTCTGTGAGCCAACCTAATGGCTTGGAACATCTCATCTATTGAGCCGTCTTCGAGTGGAACATGCTCGTGAAATTTGTTGATCGTTGCTTGGCTTGCTTTGCAGCAGATCGTCATGATTACGTCCGCTTCCTCAAACTGAGAGGCTTCTCTCACGACGGTCACACTGTGGGTGGACAGACCAATCGCTTTGACGACTCCCGTCGTTTTTAGGTCGCTCATTTCTCTTAACACTCGTTGGCATCCGTGAATCCAGTCGGATGCGACATAGTGCAGCAGAAAAATATCTACGTAATCGGTGTCGAGTTCCTTTAGAGAATTCTTGAGGCTCTCTCTTGCTTCTCTGCCACTCTTCGCGCTCGTCTTTGTGGATACGACAACCCCTTTTCTCGGTACACGTTTTAGGGCTGAGGCAACGTGGGGGTGGCTGCCGTAATCATCCGACGTGTCCCAGAGATTCACTCCCAACTCATACGATTCGGTCAGAAGTCGACCGCCCTCCTCGGGGCTCAGGTTAAGCGGGTCACGAAAATCAACCGTTCCAAAACCCAGTTTCGACACTCTCAACCCAGTTTCACCAAGGTTCACCCTACCAACTTTAAGCATAGCCTCTCACCAACTTACTTTTTGGAGGATTTCTTTCAGCTTGATTTTTTCTGGGTGGTATAGTGGGTGGGCGAGGCAGAAATCTACTCCTTCCAGGAGTCTTGATTTGTTCCATGTGGGCGGTTTTGCGTGTTTAGTTTTGGGCAGCCACATGAGGTGTATCTTGAAGCGCTGTCCCACGTGCTTTGTCTTGTGCGTTACAGTGACCGAGTCAATCGAATTGAAGCCCAGATACTCCATGTGGTCTTTTCTCAGCCATCCGCTCCAGTGGTTTTCTAGGGCTATTGTTGCAAAGCCCGCAGCCTTTTTCTCACTCTTCAGCATGTCGGCGAACAACTTTTTTCCTAGGTTGTGCCCCTTGGCTCTTCTCAAGACCCAGATGCAGTGCATCACAATGACGTTGTCGTCAAAGATTGGATAACCCGAGGCTTCGGCGGGCGCGTACTCAATCTGACCGACCACATCCTCGTTGAAGGTTAAGAGTTTCTTCTTGAAGCCCTTGGGAACAGCAGCCTCCAGATACTCGCATCTTTTCCTATACCTTCTGAACGGAAATGGAGTGATACACGAGTAGAGATACTTCTCGTACTCGCTGCTTTTCGCTATGTCTTTGATTTCGATTTCAGGTTTTGACTCCACTCCTCGCCACCTTCAGGGAGAATATGCTCACTCCAACTAAGACCAATAAAGAGTCTGCTATGAATGCGTTCGTGTAAGCCGTCCTTCTCGGAAAGTTTAGCACTCCAGTCTGGAAGTCGGAGAGCGGTCCACCTATCAGGAGCCCTGCTGGACCCCAGCTCAACGCTATCACGGCGTTGTATCTGCTGAGCAGGCGTCCTCTTCTGTGCTCTGGGATGGTGTCGCCGGCGAGGGCGAATCCCGCTGTCTGCACTAACATGAAGGAGACGCCGTTCAGTCCGTATACTATCGCCATGAAACCCACGCTGGGAACAACTCCGTATATGAGGGGTGTTGCCACAGCCAGGAGCAGCCCAGCCGAGATGACCTTGACCCTCCCTATCTTGTCGGCTAGTCTTCCGCCCAAAACGCTGGCGGTCATTCCACCAACAGTGAAAGCGGTCAATACGAGGCTTATTTCTACGTCGCTGGCGTTCAACCCTTCCCGCAACTGCAGAAACAAGGGAAAAATCTGGTTGACCGATGTTGCGCCCAAAATCACAACGGTGAGAGAAACAAGAAACCACGAAAAGATCTTCTCATTTCCATGGAAGGTGCTCTCAACTTTTTTCTGAGGTGAAATCTCAGTGGTTGTTTCTTGTGAAACAGTGGTTGGTCTACTGGTCTTTTCGAGTGACTTGGACGAAAACCACATTATGGCTGCTCCTGTAAAGAGCATGGCTGTGACGGCGTAGAAGATTGTTCCTTGTCTGAAGCCACTGCCCCCGCCGTAGAGGAAGCCTGCCGCCAGGATGCCGGTCATTCGTCCAAGCGAGGCTATGAAGTTGAATGTTCCGACGAAGGCGCCTCTTATCTCTGGAGTCGTTATGTCAGTTAGGAGGGCGGACCAACCCACGTCCGACATGGACCAGAAAAACTCGAGTATGGCTAGTCCAACTATGAGGGTGAGTCCAGCGGCGATGTTGTTCGCCCAGTCAACAAAATGCTTGTGAATGAGGAATACGATGATGTAGGCGATTCCAGCCAGCAACTCTCCGAACACGACTAGTTTAGCTCTCAACCTGTAACGGTCAGAGATTCTACCCCACACCGCGTTCTGCCCAGCGGTCGACATTAGCATGGTCAGGGTTCCCAGAGCCGCTGTGGTGGTCACGTTGCCCATCAGACCGAAGAGGTATATGTACATGAAAGTGTAGAAGACGCCCCTTCTCAGGAAGGTCAAGAACTGAAAAGACCCGAGCCCCAGAAGAGCCCTTCTCTCAACAGGAAATCTCGAATACCACCGCATAGACAAGTCAACCAACTTTGAGCATTCCTACTACGCAACGCGAGTCTAAAACATTTCTAACCGCAACGGCTTTTTAGGCGCAAGAACTCATACTCAAAGCTCAAGGTGGATATAATCATGCCATACGATGTTGAAGTCAAGGTCAAAAGCGTGAAAGGAACCTGCAACTTTGGTCACAGGGCTGGAGACAAAATATACTTCAACGGAAAAACAATAGAAGGAGACCTCTGCTACAGCGCACTTATGGTGCTACTTTCCAAAGTTTATGCCATGAGATATGGCGCGGAGTTTCCTTGGGCAGAGAACAAGGACGTGATCGCCAACGCCTGCCCCGACGCAGAAAACCCTGTTGTCTTTGAGATACGGAGGAAAAGAAAATAGTGCCCGCTTTGCTTCGAAGAACCTTCTAGAATTCAAGACAAAAAACCATAAATATTTCTGTCAAACCAAGAGATTCGTAGGGTCTTTGATGAAGTTTCCGCTAGCTTGGCTTCTGTTCAACAGATGGCTGTGGATAACAATTTTAGGTGCGAGCGTGGTTATGATCGGCCCGTTCATAATCACATACGCCATTCTCGCTATGCCACCCGTGTATAGAGGGCTTAGCACCATTCTGATAATAATCGGTTGGGGCTTCGCCTCGGGATACAAAGACTGGGTCATCAGCAAACGCAGAGAGAAGATTAAGCCCTACGTCTTTGGGACATAGAGTGAAAGTACTTCTCAATGAGCGAAACTGATTTTATCATCTTGCATTATTGAGATACATGGGGCTCAACCAGATGCAGCGAAGAGTGGTCTTTCCTTTCTCTGCAATCGTTTCGCTCGACAAGCTCAAGTTAGCTGTTCTGATCAACGCCATCAACCCAAAGATAGGCGGAGTCCTAATTCGAGGGCCAAAGGGCTCGGGAAAAACAACTGTGGTGAGAGCCCTCAAAGACATTCTGCCAAAAATCGCGGTGGTGAAAGACTGCCCCTTCAACTGCAACCCTCACGACCTCTCTAACATGTGCCCTTTATGCAGCGAACGCCACCAGAAAGGAGAAAGACTGCCTACTGAAGAGCGAGAAATGAAAGTGGTTGACCTGCCGCTCGGAGCCACCGAAGACAGAGTTGTCGGGAGCCTAGACGTGGAGAAAGCAATAAGACTAGGAGTGGAAGCCCTTGAGCCGGGCATCCTCGCCCAAGCCAACCAGAACATACTCTACGTGGACGAGATCAATCTGCTACCCGACCACATATCCGACGACCTGTTGGACGCAGCAGCAACTGGTTGGAACGTCGTGGAGCGCGAGGGGATCTCGGTGGGGCATCCATCGCGCTTCATATTCATCGGAACAATGAACCCTGAGGAGGGCGAGCTTAGACCTCAGCTCCTTGATAGGTTTCCGCTCTCTGTAGGCGTTGAGAGAATTGGGTCTGTTGAAGAGAGGATAGAGGTTGTGAGGAGGAACGTCGAGTTTGAGAGAGACCCCACCCAGTTTTTGAGGAAACACGCAGATAGCCAAGAGGAACTAAGAAACAGAATCATACAGGCGAGAAGGGTTCTTCCCGATGTGAGGATGCCAGAGCCTCTCCTCGAAGGCGTGTGCAGAGCGTGCCTAAACCTGAAGGTGGACGGGATGAGACCCGACATAGTCATTAGCAAGGCAGCGTCCACTCTCGCAGCGTTTGAAAACAGGAGAGAAGTCACCTTGGAAGACGTTCTTGTCGCTTCAGAACTTGCCCTGAGCCACAGAACAAGAGAGGGTGGATTCTTAGAACCCGCCACCACCGAGGAGATAAAGAAAGCTATCACAGAAGCGGTTAAGGAGTTTAAACCCGAAGAGAAACTAGGAGCCGTGAAGAGTGAGGAGAAGGCGAAGGGACGGGCTATATTCAAAATCACCGGTGAAGCAACAAAGAAAGAAGAAGACTTGATAAAGAGGCTGTCCAAATTCCTCCAAAAGTCCTCAAGAATCTTTCTGGCGCTAAATCGCTTATTCGGTGGCAGGATGTTTGGTTTTGGAAGAAGATTGAAAGAGACCATTAAGGGAACCCCATCCGTGAATGGTGCACTAAGAGGTAAGATCCCGACGCCCGAGGGCCCCCCGGAGAAGACCCAGTTCAGCCTGTCGAAAATGAAGGGAATTCCCTCAGTCAGTTCTGCTTCGAAGTCTTCAGAAGCAACGGAGGGAGTGTCCATATTCACTAGGGTTAAGGAAGGCGTTCTCTCGCCGTTCAAAATATTTTTTGGAGGAGAGAAGCCTCGTGGCAAGAGATTCCAAAGTTATGCGGGAAAGAGAGCAGAAACAGTAACCACTCTACATCGCGGTCGACCTCGTGGATGGAGATTTCCTCAAGGCAAACCGAAGGATGTCCACCTGCCCGCGACTATTCGAGCTGCGGCTAGAAAACAACAGGAGCGTCCAAAGCCTCTTGAAACCGCTGTTCAGATATGCGTTGAAGATGTGCGGGAGAAACTGCGGCTGTACAAGGCGCCTATGACCATTGTCTTCGTCATTGATTTGAGTGGGTCTATGTTGCTCAGCGTCGATGCCGTGAAGGAGTCTCTGCTGAAACTACACAGAGACGCTTATCGCTACAGAGATCGCGTTGGCATCGTAGCCCTCAAGGACACCGGCGCCACGATTGTTCAGCACCCTATTACCAACCTGCGAGTGGTCGCCAACAAGCTGTTGGGACTGAAGATTAGTGGCTATACGCCTTTAGCGGCTGGGATGTTGAAGGCTTGGGAGGTTTTGAAGGAGGCCAAGCGGAGAGACGCCTCGACCATACCAGTTATGGCAATTATCACGGATGGAAGCGCCAACGTTCCTTTAACACGGAGTTTGGAGGATGGAGCCGTTCGCAAGATTGAAGAAGTTAGGATAATTGTGCGTGAATACGAAGACTTGGCTGTTAGGGATGTGATGGCGGTCTCCAAGATGATTCGGAAAGCTGGCATATACACGGTTGTGGTGAACACGAATCCTCACGTCTACGGGCGAGAAACCTACGGACTCGTCGTCACGGAGTTCATAGCCTCCACAACACGTGGCAGTCACCACGCCGTGGGCAGACTCGCTCAAGAAGGCGAAATGGTTGAGCAGATAATGGGCAAAATCGCCGAAGACCAGAGGCTAATCACCCACGACGCGTCACTCCTCTCACGACTGCGCGATTAATAGTTCAAAGATTCGCAGAAGCTCTGCTATACCTTTAAATCACTTCAACGAAGATTATCATTGAACAGAAATGCCCAGGCAAAAGATAGTGGTTATGGTCGGCTCTGCCAGCGACATCCCCTTCGCCCACAGAATCGGAGACTTCCTGCGTGAATCACGCTTCTCCGTAGAGTGCGAGTACCGAGTGAGCTCGGCGCACAGAAACCCCGAGAAGTTGCTGGACGATTTGAGAGGCTATGAGCGGTCGAAGGACAGCATTGTTTATATCACGGTCGCTGGGTTGTCTGACGCCCTCTCAAGCATTGTCGCAGGCTCCTCAACTAGTCCAGTCATTGCTTGTCCACCAGACATCGAGAAACACGGGCTCCCAAAGGTCTTCTCCACCGTTATGACTCCCAAGGGTGTGGCGGTCGCGCTGGTTCCCGAGCCCGAAAACGCGGCTCTCGCAGCGGTCAAAATCTTGGCGCTGTCAGACTCTTCGCTTAAGGAAAGGGTTCAGAAGTATAGGGAAAAGGTTAGGGAAACCGTTGTTAAGGCTGACGCTGAGTTGCGAAGGAAGAAGGCGCATGAACTGGAGAGGGAACACATAGAGCGCATCGAGCATTTAGAGCACGGAGAGCACGTGGAGCACGCTGAGGCTGAGTGATGCAGACCGAGGTTGTCTTAGAGACGAGTCTCCCCCTCCCTCTATTCAAGAGAGGGAAAGTGAGGGACATCTACGACCTCGGAGACAGGCTGCTCATTGTTTCCACCGACAGAATCTCAGCCTTCGACGTTGTCCTGCCGAACGGAATCCCGAACAAGGGCGAAGCCTTGAACCGCCTCTCCGCATACTGGTTTGAAGAAACAAGAAATATCATACAAAACCACGTTCTAGATGTGGTTGACCCCAGAACGGTTTTGGTGAGAAAAGCCGACCTGATAAAAATTGAGTTCGTTGTGAGAGGCTACCTCTACGGCTCTCTGTGGGAAAAGTATCGGAGTGGAGCAGCAACAGGCTTGCCGCACGGCTTGAGGAAGGCTGAAAAGCTGCCTACCGCGATTCTCACGCCTACAACAAAGGCTGAGATTGGACACGACGTTGAAATCACCAGAGCCGATGTTGCCAAGCAAATCGGGGAACGCTTCGCCAAAGAAATCGAAGAGACGTGTCTGAGAATCTATGAGAGAGCCGGAATAAAGGCTGAGGCTAACGGCATAATCATAGCTGACACAAAACTGGAGTTCGGCTTCTGCAACAAGGAGCTGATTCTCATCGATGAACTGCTCACACCCGACTCGTCACGCTTCTGGCCGAAAGAAAAATACAAGGTGGGTGAAGACCAGTTCAGCTTTGACAAGCAATACGTCAGAGACTACTTGGAAAGCTTGGGCTGGAACAAGCAGCCTCCAGCCCCGAAACTGTCACCTAGCGTGGTTATCGAGACCTCCAAGAAATACATAGAAGCCTATCAGAGGCTCACTGGAAGAAAATTTTGAGGGGCAGAAGCCTTTGCGTTTTCTGTGACAAAAACTATTAAATGCTGAATCATAGTTAACAGATTCTTGCAAATTGGTGGTTTAAATGGTCATACGAAGAGAGGAGATGCAAGAAATAGTCAAATCCTATAAGGAGCCAATTGGGCTTAATCTCGGCTCTCACTCCGCCCTAGACGCGTGGCAGGGACAGAGAAACTACGGCTTGAGAAGCATCATCTACACCACGCATGCCCGAGCGAGAATTTACCTGCAGAACCCCATGGTTGGAAAGCCGGAAGAGCCCATTGAAGACCTACCCAATCAAGTTAGGGAAGACCTGATTGTTGCAGACGACGCCAGAGACATAAAGAAGAAGGGCGCGTGGAGAAGCGCGATTCTGATTCTCAAGGAGTACGGAGACATAGTCAAGCACGTGGACGACCTAATCGCCCTAGAGTGCATCCAAATCCCAAACAGAGCCTTCTCCGTCTACGTCGGCGGCGACGAAAACTGCAGCGTCATAGAAAACGACTTCGCGGTTCCAATAGTGGGCTCGCGCAGAGCACTAAAAATCGAGAACAGGGGCGAGATAGAGAAAGACTACTACTGGTTCGCCGAGAAGGCTGGCATACCCTACCCCAGATCGTACAAGTTTAAGGCTTATAAGGACAGGATAGAGTTCAAAGAGCCCATAGAAGAACCCATTTTGTTGAAGGCTGAGCACGCCCACAGAGCCTTCGAGAGAGAGTTCATCTTCGCAGCCGACTCAAACGACCTTGAAGAGAAGGTGCAGAGAGAAATTGAAGCAGAAAACCTCAACAAGGAATGCTTAGAACACGCTCGAGTGGAACAAATCGTTCTGGGTCCGCACGCCAACTTCAACTTCTTCTTCTCTTCCCTAGACGCCACGGCTGAGTGGGGAGATGTCGACGACTGGTACGCCAAGCTCTACAAGGTCAGCCTAGAAGACGCTAGGGCGTGCCTAGCCAACCAGTTCTTGTCCATAGACGAGAGGAGAGAGACCATACTAGACGGAGTGAAACGCCTACCAATAGACGTCCAGGAAAAAATCAAGCGCGTTCCTTCCTTCGAGGTCTCAGCCCACGTCGCAATGAGCCTGAGGGAATCCCTGCTCAAAGACGTCCACAGATACGCGGACGCCTTCCTCCTAGCCATGAAAAAACACGAGCCGCCTGGGATAATCGGCGCCTGGTGCCTCCAAGCCCTCATCACATGGGACAAAATCTCCAAGTACGAGCTGAAACCCCGCGTGAAGATGGACTTCACTGGCGGAATCGAGCCCAAAACGGCCGCGGACTACGGCTTGTACGATGTGCCTGACAGGAGAAGAGAACTCTACATGCACATTCCCGTTACTCAGGACATAGCCCTTCGCCACGGAGGGGGAACAAACGTTCACATGGGAGTGGGCTCTCAGTACGCAAACGCAAAATACAACAGAACAATGAGCATGGGCGACAGAATAGCCCTGGAGATAAAGAGAGCGCATAAAGAGAAGAGACTAAGCGAGATAGTCACATAGGAGAAGGCCGAGTGCCAAAACGCTTCACCTACGCTGAAGCCGGAGTCGACAGGGAGAAGAGAGCCCAATCCAAGATGGCTCTGTTACTGCTAAGCCAAACCTACGGGTTCAGCCGACACGGAAAAATCGTCCAGCTTCCCTATGGCAACATATTTCCAATAGGCGACGACCTCTACCTCGACCTCGTAATCGAGGGAGTCGGCACAAAAGTTTTGGTCGCCCAACTGGCCAAAAAATACGACACAATAGGAATAGACGGCGTAGCCGTGGCCGTTAACGACGTGATACGGTCGGGAGCCAAACCGCTTGCTGTCGCCGACAACATCCACGCGCAAGTTTCAGACCCAGATTTGGTCAGAGAGTGGATGAGGGGCATAGCGAAAGGTGCAGCCGAAGCCCTGTGCCTCGTGCCAAGCGGCGAAATCGGCGACGTGCCAGAAATCATCAGGGGTTTGGTTAAGGGTAAGGGCTTCGACATGGTCTTCGCTTGCGTCGGCGAGTTGCAGAAGAAAGACATAATCTACGGGAATAACCTCAAACCGGGCGACGCTGTGATAGGCTTGGGGAGTTCTGGCATCCACACCAACGGCGTGACACTGGCGAGAAAGGTCTTGTTCAAGCAGTGGGGTGGCAGATACGACGCCTTTGAGATTCCAGAGGGGTTCGACAGAGAAATCATCTACGAGGTTCTTGAGCCAACTCGAATCTACGTCAAACCGATGCTGAAATTGAGCCAAAAATGCGAGATAAAAGCAGCGGTTCACGTGACAGGTGACGCCTACCTGAAATTCGACAGATTAATGCGGTTCAACAAGGGAGTCGGATTTGAACTCGACAACTTCGAGCCCCAGCCGATTTTTGAGCTAATCCAGAAAACGTCCAAGAAGGTTAGGGGTGTGATCTCCGACGAGGAGATGTTCAAGACGTTCAACATGGGGTGGGGATTCGCCGTCGTGATTGATCACCTCCAAACCGACGAGGCTATGGATGTGCTCAGTAAGAACGGCGTTGAATCGAAGAAAATCGGCAGAGTAACTGCTTCAGAAAAAATCGTTGTAAAACACGAAGGAAAGAAGATAATCTTATAGACATATAACGCAAATTAATACACAATTATTGCAAAAATTGATAAATACTTGTAAATGAGAAAAGTCCCCATGGAATACCGTGTGAAAGTTGAGGTGGGTCTGAAGCCGGGGCACTCCGACCCCGAGGGTGAAACCACGAGAAAATCGTTGCTGGAACTGAAGTATCCCGTCAAATCGGTTGGAGTCAGCAAGGTCTACGAGATTCGTTTAGAGGCTAAGAGCCGAACGGAAGCCAAGAGGCTCGTGGACGAGATGTGCAGGCGGCTGCTGGCTAATCCCGTGAAAGACAACTATCACTTCACGATTGAGGAAGTCAGATGAGCCTCTATGTGAAGAGACCCCTTCCCTTCGAGCTCTTCGAGATAAACATCCGAGACGCCAGCGACAAGCAACTTCTCCAAATCAGCTCAGAACTGGGCATAGGCTTAAGCCTCGAGGAAATGAGAGCGGTTCAAAAGTATTTTTCAGAGAGAGGGAGAAACCCCACAGACGTTGAGCTTCAGACCATTGGGCAGACGTGGTCGGAGCACTGCTACCACAAGACCTTCAAGGGAGACGTCATCGTAGGCAAGAAAAAGATAAGGAGTCTCTTCAAAACCTACATAGCCAAAGCGACCAAAGAACTCAACCCTTCTTGGTGTCTCTCGGTTTTTGAAGACAACGCTGGCATAATCGACTTTGAAAAAGGCTACGCCATAGCGGCAAAGGTGGAAACGCACAATCACCCCTCTGCGATTGAGCCTTTTGGAGGCGCAGCCACAGGGACAGGCGGGGTCATAAGAGACATACTGGGTGTCTGGGCTGACCCAATCGCCTGCACGGATGTGTTGGGTTTTGGTCCCTTGAACTATGACTACGACAAGTTGCCGCCTGGGATAAAGCATCCCAAATACCTGTTCAGCGGCGTTGTGGCTGGAATAGGCGCGTATGGAAACAACATGGGAATCCCCACTGTCAACGGAGCCATATACTTTGATGAGAGTTATGTGGGCAACGTCGTCGTCTACTGTGGGTGCGTGGGAATCCTGCCAAGAGACAAGTTCGTGAGAAGCACCAAACCCGGAGACGTCCTACTTTTAGCGGGTGGAAGAACTGGACGAGACGGGATTCACGGAGTCACCTTCGCCTCAGCCGAACTAACCGAGAAGTCTGAGGAAATTTCGAGACCGGCGGTTCAGATAGCCAACCCCATAGAGGAGGAGAAGCTCAAGCGGGCTGTGATTGAGGTGCGCGACCGAGGACTCGCCTCAGGCATAACCGACCTCGGAGGAGGCGGAATGTCCTCGGCTGTGGGAGAGAAAGCCCGCAACTCCAACTGTGGAGCCCACGTAGAATTAGACAGAGTTCCATTGAAATATTCGGGAATGGCTCCCTGGGAAGTCTACGTCTCCGAGTCGCAGGAGAGAATGCTCCTGTCCGTTCCTAAGAAGGATCTAAAGAAGGTTTTTGAGGTTTTCGAGAAAGAAGATGTTGAAGCCACGCCCATTGGTGAGTTCACCAAAGACGGAATCCTAACACTCAGTTACCATGGACAAACCGTCGCAGAAGTCGACATAGACTTTCTCTTCAGACCGCCAAGAGCTGAGAGGAAGGCGCGTTGGAAAAAACCAGCCTACGAGGAACCGAGTTTTCCAGAGCCAGAAGACCTGACAAACCACGTTTTTGACGTTCTCTCTTCGCTTAACACAGCCAGCAGAGAGTCGGTTATACGAACATACGACCACGAGGTGAAGGGAAACACTGTCATAAAACCCTTGCAAGGAAAGAACGCGGGTCCCAACGACGCGGCGGTCATCAAGCCTCTAAGGGGTTCGTGGAAGGGCGTAGTCATCTCGTGCGGAATGAACCCCAACTACGGAAAAATCGACCCATACTGGATGACAGCCTCAGCCATCGACGAAGCCATCAGAAACAACACCGCGGTTGGGGGCAGAAGAATCGCCCTACTCGACAACTTCACGTGGGGCAACCCTGAAAAAACCGACCGAATGGGCTCGCTGGTCAGAGCCTGCCAAGCCTGCTACGATTTCGCCAAGGGGTTTGAAACACCCTTCATCTCTGGAAAAGACAGCCTCTACAACGAGTCGCCCTCGGGTCCAGTGACACCGACGCTGCTGATAACTGCTGTCGGGGTTATCCCAGACGTTAGAAGGGCTGTCTCCGTGGATTTGAAGCAGCCGGGCAACTCCATTTACTTGGTTGGACAGACTTACCCCGAGATGGGCGGCTCCGAATACTACAGGTTGAGAGGCTTTGTCGGTAACAGCGTGCCAAAAGTTAGAGTTGCTCAGGCAAGAAGAATTATAGACTCGTTGACGAAAGCCATAGACGCTGGCTGCGTGAGAGCTTGTCACGACGTGTCTGAGGGTGGCTTGGTTGTCACAGCCGCAGAGATGGCTTTCACGGGCGATTGTGGAATCGACCTGTACCTGAAGCGTGTGCCTAGACCAAGAAGCCTAAAGAGGAACGATTTCGTCCTCTTCTCGGAATCCAACAGCAGATTCTTGGTCGAGGTTTCAGAAAGGCGCCGCGAAGACTTTAAAAACCTGATGAAGGGCAGCGCTCTCGCGCTTGTTGGCAGAGTGAAGAAAGAAGAATCCCTCTCTGTTTATGGAGTCAACGGCGAGAAAGTGGTGGACGCAGGCCTCACAGAGCTCAGAAATCGCTGGAAAATCCCCTTGGAAGGAGGCTGACTCATGAAGCCGGAAGAAGTCAGGGTTTGCATCCTACGGGTTGGAGGAACCAACTGCGACGCTGAAACCAAACGAGCATTTAAAGATGTAGGCGTTACGGCGGAAACAATCCACTTGAGCGACATTGTCAGAAATAGAAGCCTTCTTGACTACCATGTTTTGGTCTTTCCGGGCGGGTTCTCCTACGGTGACTATGTTCGGGCCGGCGCCATACTGGCGAAGGGGGTGGTCGCCAAGCTCGGCAAGGAGTTGAAGCAATTTGTCAGAGAAGAGCGCCCCATTTTGGGCATATGCAACGGCTTCCAAGTCTTGGTTGAGGCTGGGTTGTTGCCTGGGTTTGATGGGTTCAGCGAGTTGCCTCAAGCCTCTCTCGCGACCAATTTGCCCATCGGTTATCGCTGTATGTGGGTTCACCTGAGACACGAGAACAAGGGAAAATGTGTCTTCACCAGAAAAGTCAAAGGAGACGCTATCTTGCACATTCCAATGGCACACGCTGAGGGCCAGTTCATGTTTGACAAGAGAAGGCAGGAAGATTACTTGAAGAGACTCTATGAAAACGACCAATTGGTTTTCCGCTATTGCACCGAAGAAGGCGAACACGCAGAGGGCAAATTTCCCGTCAATCCAAACGGCGCCTTCCACGACATCGCTGGCATCTGCGACTCAACAGGCACAATATTTGGCTTAATGCCACATCCTGAACGAGCTTACTACGGGTGGCAACAACCCGACTGGGCCCAGAGAGAACGTGTTCCAAAATATGGCGATGGAAGGCTAATCTTCGAGTCCATAACAGAGTATTTAATCAAAAAGTCTTGAGGCGCCTATCCATTAATGAGACCCTACGACTATCACGTTTTCGTGTGCACCTGTCCAACATGCTCGAAGAAAGACGCAGAAAGCATTCTTCTGGCTTTCAAGAAGAAGGTTGAAGAGCGAGGTTTATTGGACAAGGTGAAAGTTACGAGAACTGGTTGTCTTTCCTTGGGCGAATGCAAGTATGGTCCACTTGTGGTCGTTTACCCTCAAGGCGTTTGGTATCGCTTCGTGACAGTTAACGACGTAGACGAGATAACTGAGAAGCACCTCGTGGGCGGTCAACACGTTTCAAGGCTTCTGCATTTCAAACGTAGTTGACCCTAAAGCGACAACAACTGTTCTCTCGTGGGCACTCCTTCTATCTTTTGACCGCCGATAAACATTACTGGAGTGCTTCTGACTCCTTTCAGGCTCGCTTTCATTTTGCCCATATAGGATGATAAGTCAACAACTTCGACTCTCCAGCCCTTCTCCTTTGCAATCGCGCCCACTATTTCCAAAGCTCTTTTGTCGCTTTCGCGCAACGTCTTGGTTTGTTCGAATTTCAACTTGCCGTGAGGTCTAAACACCTCCACCTGTCCTGTGGCCGTGTGCTCACATGTTCCCGATTCTTGGTGTGTGGTGGGTGAGAGCTGTTTCTCGCTCCTCACGTATAATTCAACTTTCCTCATTTAGTCCTCAAATGATTTACTCGTGCAATAGGAATTTAAAACTGCTTCAAATCGGAGAGTCTGGGTAGACCCGTTCTGGCGCCTATCTTCGAGACACACTTTGACGCAACGAGGTTGCCCAGTTTACCACAAGCCACCAGATCTCTGTTTTGGACCAAGCCATAGAGGAAGCCCGCGCAGAAGGCGTCTCCAGCGCCCGTCGTGTCAACCACTTTCGTCTTGAATGGCTCAATGAGGTGGCTTTCTCCGCCATCTGTCACGTAGCAGCCTCTCGAGCCGAGTTTTACAGCCACTGTGCGTGCGCCTTCTCTCAACAAGACTCTCGAGCCTTCTTCGTAGTCTCTTCCCGTGAGCATCTTCACTTCATTTTGGTTTGGAAAGACGACCAGACTTCTCTTGATTAGGGGTTTGAGCGCCGCCAAGCCCTTCACCGTGTAGATTTCTCCCGGGTCAAAACTCACTTGAATATCGTGCAGTTTGTTCACGAGTCGCCTTTGCGCCTCGAAGGGTTTTTCGCCCACAAAGGACGTCATGTGCAATAATTTGGCGCGACCGGCGTATTCGAGGTTGATTTCTTCGAACTCTAGCGAGTCGTTGACACCTGGGTCGACATACAAGGCTCGCTCGCCTCTTCTGTCCACGTAGCCAGTGACGACTCCGCTTCGCCCAGTCTTGGCAATAACAATTCCGTCGGTATTGACGTCTTCTTTTTTGAAGTCGCCGAGTAAGAGTTGACCTTCACGGTCGCTAGCGACCTTTCCGATATATCCTGTCTTTAAGCCTAGTCTTGCTAAGCCCACGACGGTGTTGGCTGCAGAGCCTCCTGGCACCTCCTGAAAATCTAGGGCAAAGCTCTCTTCGCCTTCACGGGCTATCCTGTCGACTCGGTAGAGCTTGTCCACGTTGAGCGCGCCGAACCCGATAACATCGAATTTCATGTCAACAACTCTCTCAGGAATATCTTGTGCTTACCCAATTTTCCGCCGTAGTTGCCGGCTGAGATTTTTATCACGCCGTCCATGTCCTTTGTTGATTGAATGGCTGCGCTCATGGCTTTTCTGACGGCTTCAAGTGAAATGCCGTTTATGACTATCTCTGGAATGGAGTTCACGCCGTCTGGAACCTTAGAATCGGGTATTCTCATTTTCAGCGAGGGACAGTAGGGATGATTCGTGGTTGGACCTATCTCTGGGTAGTTGGTCTCGGGTTTTGACCCAGCCGAGCAGATGTCGAAGGGTGTGACCACACCTTCTACAGCGTGTACAGCTTCTAGGGCTCTGTCTCCAGCCTTCAGCGCTGAGTCTTCGTCGGTGCACATCAGCCAGATGTTGCCTCCAGAAATGCCAACGCCATACCCTAAATAACGCTCTATTCGGAAGCCCGGCATCATCAGTGGAATGTTAATAATGTGACGCCCATAGTATTTTTCTTCCCATTCGTAGCCGTCGCCACAATGACCTATGCTATCCATAACATCGAATTTGGTAGCCGAATCCAGCGCGTTGAAAACGCAGGTTGTGGGTTCGACCAAGATTTCTTGACGCATCCGGTAAGAAACCTCTTTAATGAATTTCTTGAGTGAGGCTTCAAACGGTTTGAGCTCGCTGATGCCCCCCCAGAACTGTACCACCGCGCCGATTCGTCTATCGGGAGTCTCGGTCGGTTTGAGCCACTTTTCAGCTCCGCCCTCTCCTCGACCCACAACTCCCATAGGTAAGGCTGTGGAGCCGAAAGCCGCCCGTTTCAGCCGTTTCTCATCTCTGGCTGTGATTATGATGCGACAGAAGAGCCCGTCGTATGCTTCGGCGTAGGTGTCTTCTATTTCAGCCATTTCTCATCGCACGCTCCATCCAATTAAGATAGAAACAGATTTGACTCTTATCCCAGTCTTCCAATGGCTTCGCCCCTCACACTCTTTCTGAAAGCGCTGCTCTCTCTCATCAGCCTCGCCATGTTGTTCGGCGTGATTTTTTCAACTTGCGGAAGACGCCTAGGATACAACTTCATTATGCGCTCTTGCAGTGCCGAGTTAACATGGTGTTTCTTGAACGCTGAAGGGCTCCACTCTTCAACCAGACTGACAACTTCTTCTCTGCCAAACCGATTGAAGACATCCGCCAAAATCGACGTGACAACGCTGTTTTCCGAGAGAACAGCTATCTCCGCCTCCCTCACAGCGTACTCGTTCCCGTTGAAAGAAACAGTCAATCCTCCAGCCTCCCGAACCATTCGAAAAATCGAGACGTCTGTTATGCTGTCGCCCACGTACATCAGGTCGCATAGGTTGCAGTTCAGCCGAGCCGCAATGTCTTGGAGAGCCTTGGCTTTTTCAAACCCGCCTACGGGATTAACCTCTCGCAGAATCCCGCCGATTCTCATGTTTGAGATTTCCCCCCAGAAGATTTCGTCCAGCCTCTCAACCACATCTCGATGATTTTTTGTGAGGTCGCTGAGAGATTTGACCTCTTTTCTGATTTCTATTATTGGCATTCTTGAGATTTCTTCCCTGAAACGTCGCAGTTGTTCCCTCTCTTCCATATTCATTTCGTACTTGTCCAGGTCGAGTTGGGTGCAGTAGACGTTTTCGAAGGGAAAATCAACGAGGTCGCAGAGGGAGCGCATGTACTGTTCGTAGCTCGTGCTGACTATGAATGAGGGCATCAAGCCTCGAACAAACTTCAGGGTGTCTCTGGCTCCGGGAACCAAGAGAACGTGTTTAGAAGAGTAAGCCCTCATCCCCTTGTTTGACGCCCCGTAAGCCTTCAGGAAGGGGAGGATGAGTTTCAGGGTGTCTCCAGCCTTGTAGCCTTGTCGCTTGACAACATCGGCGAGGACATCGTCGTACCTGCTTATCACCGTGAAGAAGCGGCTTCCCTCTGGGATGTAGTGGGTTGCGAGTTCGAAGGCGTTGTCGTTCTTGGAGATTGGTCCTTCGCAGTCGGAGACGAACACTCGTTGAGCGGGGGCTGGGCTCATTCTGGCTGTAGCCTCAGTCTTCTCATGTGCTCCACGCTGGCTTTTATGTGCTCTCTCGACGCGATGTCGTTTCTGTGCCAGAGCGCTCCGCCCTTTACGGCTCTGATGCCCTCTAAGGAGATTGTTCTGGCGGCTTCTATCGTGTCTGCCACTCCGACCACGCAGACAGCCCTTGAGCCGAGCGCGTAGGTCTCCTCGTTTCTCAGTTCCATTGAGGCGGGATACACTCGGATGGCGTCACCATACTTCTTCGTCAGTCTCTCAGCCTCGCTCAGATCTACTGGCGTGTCGACTTCGTCTGTTTTCACGCGCTCTGGGAAGGCGTTGAGGTATCCGCCGTAGGATGGAGGCGCCTTATAGGTCACAACCGTCGCTTTTTCCTCAATCTCCACTTTTGTTAGGTTTCCTTCGATTATTTTGTAACAGATGTCCACGAAATCGTCCTTTAAGACGGGGAGTAGGTTCTGTATCTCGGGGTCGCCTGGGCGGCTGTTGTTTTCCAGGAGTTTTGGTCCCCTGCTAGTGTGGATGAAGGCGTCGTAGAAGGGGACACCGCGAAGGTCTGTGCTGTCAGCCCTCTTTCTCAGTTCGTTGAACACTTTGTTCACGACTTCTGTTTCTTTCTCCTTGTCCAGGGTGGTCATGAACGGTAGTAGATCGCCAGAGTCCTTGTAGGAGCCCATTCCACCCGTGTTTGGACCTTTGTCCCCGTCGAACGCTCTTTTGTAATCCCGCGTCTCGGGAAGCGACACTAAGTGTTTACCGTCGCAGAGAGCCTGAAAACTGGACTCTTCACCCTCGATTTTTTCCTCAACTATGACTGGCCCGTGCTCATAGTTGGCTTGAAAGTGCTCGAAGAGTTGCTCTCGGGTGTTGAAGTGGTCTCCCCAGACTCCGACCCCCTTTCCTGCTGCTGGGCGGTCGGGCTTGACGGCGACCTCGTTGTTCAACTCGTCGAGCCAAGCGTAAACGTCTCTCTTTAGGGCGGTGTGGCTGGAGTAGTTTTTTGGGTCAAACACCCTGAACCTCGGGTTTGTCTCGGGCGCGACTCTCTGAAACAGGTGGCGCTGGGCTACTTTGCTGGCTTCGATGGCGTATTCTTTTGTGGGGCATATCATCGGTATGTCTGTTTCTTTCTCCACGAGGTCTCTTATGCCATCTATCACGGGTTTTTCTGGACCTACTATTCCGAAGTCGATTTTGTCTCTGCGTCTCTTGGCAAACTTGCAGATGTCTTCTATGTCGAGGTTGGGAATGACGGCGTGTTCTTTGGCTAGTTTCACGTTGAAGGGGTTTCTCTGCCTGTCAGCGACATAAATCTCTGCGCGGTAGTTGTGGCTGCAGTTGAAGGAGTCTACCATGGCGGCTTCTCTTGAGCCGTACGAGACGACTAAGACGCCGACTCTCTCCATCACACCACGCTTGTTACCTCGTATATCCGACCGGTCTCTTTGTAGCCCTTCTCAAACATCACTTTCATCTCGTCAGCCATCCTCTGAGCAAGCGGAGTCGGGTATCTCCCAGTGACACAGCCCAAACACAGCTCGTCTTCGCTCAAGCCGATAGACCTGACAAACCCGCTCAGCGACTGATAGTTGACGGCGTCGGCCCCGATGATTTGAGCGATTTCCTCGGGGCCGTGCCGTGAACCAATCAACTCGCCGTATGTTGCCATGTCAATCCCGTAGAAGCAGGGTCCGATTATCCGTGGGAAAGTGATGAACAAGTAGACCTTTCTCGCGCCCATCTTGCGTAACTTCTCAACCACGACTCTTGTGGTGTCGCCTCGGACAATGCTGTCCTCGGTCACAATAACCCTTTTACCGCTGATCTTTTTTCTGAGGATGTTGATTTTTCTATCGATTGTGGCGTATCTCTCCTCTGGCAGCAGTATGAAGGCTCGCTCAGTTACGTATCTGTGCCTGCGAACCGCACGCTCCCAGCGTAGCCCAGACGCCTCGTGAACACCCCACGCGACATCGTCGCCTGTTTCGGGCATGGATATGATTACATCCGCGTCTTTGACGAACTCGTCATACTCTTGGGTTAGGTTTCTCCCGAACTCCTCCCTCACCTCATAGACAAACTTTTCTCCGAGTCTTGAGTCGGGTCGGGCGAAGTAGGCGAACTCGAAGGCGCAGAGCGCCCGCCTCCTGCAGGGGACGAGCTGCTCCCGCACAAAGCCGTCCTTAGAAGCCGTCACAAGTTCGCCTGGCTCAACCTCAAAGTCGTACTCAAAACCGTTGATGTCCAAACCAACGCTCTCCGAGGACACCGCCCCTATATTTGAGGCTGAACCGTGACCGCAACAGAGGGGCTTTATGCCGTAGGGGTCCTTGAAGGCGAACAACTCGCCGTTCTGGGTTATTCCAGTCACCGAGAACGCTCCCTCAACCTCGTTCATGCAAGCCTTCATGGAGGAGGCTAAGTCGTTTTCCATGAGTCCCAGAAGAACCTTCCAGCTGATCAACTCAACGTCGCATTCGTAGCCGAAACTCGGAAACCTCTTCGCTATCTCTCCCTTTAACCTAACATTGTTAACAATGTTACCGTTGAACGAGATTCCGATCCTAACTCTCTCTGCTTCGGCGAGAACGGGTTGAGTACCTCTTATCAACGACTGCTCGTCCGTTCCGCCCGAGGTCGTGTACCTAACATTCCCTATGCCCGTATGCCCTGGCAGTCGCTCGAGCCAATCCTGCACATCCTTCTTCTTTATCTTCGGAACCAGATCCAAGCCCTTGTAAACGTGAAAACTCCCGTCAAAGGTGAGTATGCCGTGTGACTGGTGTCCCCTATGGTTTTGGGCTCTCAATCCCCAGTAGACTGGGAGGAATACGCTGCCTTCTTCGAAGTCTTTTGCGCCGAAGACTCCGCACTCTTCTTTGACATGGTCTTCCATGCTTGCGCTTCCGGTATCTGAAAAGATACATACACGAATATATCAATTTTTATAACATAAATAAGTTAATTTTGACGCTATTCTGTTTATATACAAGCGTTCTCGGCGTTCTTCAAGAGAATCTCCTTCATGTCGGCTGGGATAACAACGTTTGCGGCGTACTTGTGACCGTCGGCGACGCCGAAGCCCTCCGAAGCCTTCAGCAGAAGGTCAACCGCCCCAGGCATCTTTCCATCATCTATACGTGTGTGCAGATTTTTCGGAACCCGAACCGAAACCTTCGAGAGAGAAACCCTCAGCTTTCCCCAGCCTGGCACGTCTGGCGGCACGTTCACAAAGCCCAGAATGTACTTGTTCGGTGTGATTAGGCGGGTTTGATAGGAAAGGAAAGAACAGAACTGTCCTATGACTTTGGTTCCCATTCCCTTGTACATGTCGCCAGCGTCGAACCACTGAACGTGTTCAGTCTCCTTCAGCCTCTCTCGGTAGAGTCTTCCCAGGAGTTGCTTGTTCACTCTCTTTCTCTTTTCTTCCCACTCGTCGATTTTGCGCTTCACTTCTTCAGATATTCCATCAAGGCTGGCTCTAACGCCCAGTTCTGGTCCGCCGTCGTAGTAGCCGACCGCGCCCAGAATCTGGAGTTTGGCGAAGAGGTCGGCTACGCGGATGCCAAGTTTCACGATCTCAATTTTCTTTCCTTCAACCCTGACTACACCGTTTTTCTCGGCTTCTTCTAAGACAACCTTGTTCAATCCCCTGTAGTCGCCCGGAATCTCGCAACTACCAACCAGCGCTAGGTAGGAGAGGTCGATATTGCGCTCGTTCAGCGCCTCAGCGAAGAGGTAATTACACGTGGCTCCTGAAAAGTCGGTCTCTCCCTGAAAGCCGAAGTGTTCGAGGTTTAGGTCGTGAACCCTCGGGTCTCTCGACGGCGTGGGGTCGTGGTGATCCAAAATAATCGTTAGGTTGCGACTCGCGTTGTACTCTGAGATGAGGTCGGCGTGGGCGGAGCCTATGTCAGCGTAAAAAATGGTTCCCCCAGCCGTGTCCTCGTGCAGACTTTCAACAACCTCGGGATAGATCTTCTCCAGACAGAAAACCCTAACCCTATAGCCCTCTCTCTCCAACGACGCCTTCATAATGGCACCAGAACACAAGCCGTCTGCGTCGTCGTGATGAACCAAGACAATTTCTTCAGACCCCGCGCTCCTCAGCTCAGCAATCGCGATCGTCACCCTCTCCTTGAACCTCTCAAAACCCACGGAGGCGACCTTCAGAAATAATAAAGAGAGCGATCCGATTTAAAAATCGCTCCTCCGCCAACAACATAAATCTATTTGAATCCTATTAGGAGGGGCTAGGTCTGTGCGCACACATACGTATAAAACCTGAAGACAGCATTATCCAACATTGACCCCCCTCCCGGTATAGGTAGGTCTCACACGCGCGGGCGCAAGAGAGCAAGTTATTTATACACTCACTCATGTAGAACTGAGTTAAAGAGGGATTTATGAATGAGCTTTCTGATGAGCAAGGCGGACAGGGAAAAGATAATCAAGGCTCTGAACGCCGATATCGGCTTGGAGATAGGCGCCATAATACAATACTTACACCATCACTTCACCGCCGAAGGCTTAGAGAGCCCCGAAATCATAAGCGAATTCGAGGACATAGCCAAAGAAGAAATGAAGCACATGCAGATGCTCTCCGAGAGAGTAAACTACCTCGGTGGAACACCCGCCACAAAGATGGCGCCAATCAAGATCGGCGGCAACCTCAAGAAGATGATACAAGACGACCTAAACGGCGAGTACACAGCCATCAAAACCTACAAGGGACACATCAAACTCAGCGCCGACATAGGAGACACAACAACCAGACTCATGCTAGAACAGATAGTAACAGACGAAGAAAAACACGCCGACAAGTGGGAGACAACCCTAGCTAAGAGACCCAAGTAAAAACCAAAGTCACAACAACCGAAACCATACTCTCTCATTTTGGAACCCGTCAGCCCGCAACTAACCGATTCAGCCCATCAGCTCCATATCCACTCCACAGCAGACGAGAGTGCCCCCGCCAACCTTGGTCACGGTCACCTCATTTCCACAAACGCTGCACCGAAACCTCTCGCCGACCTTCTCAACAGGCATTTACAACCATCTCCCAAATCCGCAGTTTCACAGTTTAGAGACTATTTCTGGCGTTATCAATTATTACTCTGTGGCTTGCATCGCACACTTTTTATATCGCCAAAGAACGTGAGAGTATAACACAAACGCAAACTGGAGGAGAGAGTGAATTTGCCAGTTTATGATGAGTCCGCTGTTCTCGAGGTCATAGAGAAGGTCAGCCGCAGCGTGGTGAACATAAACACTGTGAGACTCTTCCACGACTTCTACTATCAGGTGGTTCCCATCCAAGGAATGGGCTCCGGAACAATAATCGACCCAAGAGGCTACGTAATAACAAACAACCATGTCATCGCGGGCGCAGAGAAGATAGAGGCAACACTCGCTTCTGGCGACGTTCTACCCGGCAAACTCATTGGAACGTGCACAAGCGACGATGTCGCCGTTGTCAAGGTGGAGGGAAAGAACCTCCCAACAGCAGAACTCGGAGACTCTGGCAAATTGAGAGTGGGACAGAGGGTCTTCGCCATAGGCAACCCCTTCGGCTTGGCTGGCGGTCCAACGGTGACCGCGGGCGTCATAAGCGCCGTAAACAGGTCAATTAGGTCGGAGAGAGGGCTCATAGAGAATCTAGTTCAGACGGACGCAGCTATCAACCCTGGAAACAGCGGCGGACCACTGGTAGACATTGACGGGAAGGTTGTAGCCATCAACACGGCCATAATTCCCTTCGCCCAGGGCATAGGCTTCGCCATACCCATCAACTCCGTCCGGCGGTGCTCAGACGAGATAGTGGTTCACGGAAGAGTCATCAGACCATGGCTCGGCGTGAGCGGACTGAGCATAACGCCAGAGATAGCCTCCTACTACGGCTTGCCAGTAGAAAGAGGCGTGCTCATCACCGAGGTCATGGCTGACAGCCCCGCAGAAAGGGCGGAGATTCAGAAAGGCGACATAATCCTAGGGTTCGGCGAAAGCGCCCTAAACAGCGTCGAAGAATTGGTGAAAGAGATTCAGAAGAGGAAGATCGGAGAAAAAGCCAGAGTGCTCCTCCTACGAGACGGCGAAAAATGGATCGCCGATGTCAGGCTGGAGCAGACGCCTTGAGAAAGTAGCGCCTTCATGCTTTTGGAAGCCTGCGGAATTCAATTTTGCTTCGGTTCTTCCTTCACCTTCTTTTTGACTCCCGACTCCTCGAATCTCTTCTCCAACGCTTTGGCGATATCCTGTGGAATCTCCTTCTCAAAAGGCAACTCTTCAGCCTTCAGCAGCCGCTCCAACAGTGTCTGGCTCAACTTACCCGCGGGGACGAAGGCGTCTGGACCACACCAGCGCAGGTCTTCGAGACTAGTGTGCATTACTTGGGCGGCTCCTCCTGTGCGGGACAGCGAAACCGAAGGAACGCCGTAAAAACTCAGGGGCATGTGGTCTGAACCCCCTAAACCCAGCTCACTTGTTATTTGGAGTGGTATTCCAAGCTCCTTGGCAGTGAAACGCAGCAGCGACTTCAGGTCTTCGGGTCCCAAAACGGTGGCGCTCAGCGTTCCAAGCAAGATTCCATGAACATCTAGGTTGAGATACAATCTAAGTTTTCTGATGTTCTCGAGGTTTTCGGCGTGGTTGAAGGAACCGCGTAGTCCAAGTTCCTCGGAACCCCAGGCTGCAAGCCGCAGCGTGCGGTTCAATTTCTCGTGGGCAAAGATTCTTGCGAGTTCCAATACAACCGCTGTTCCAGCGGCGTTGTCATGCGCTCCAATTACGGTTCGGACGGTGTCGTAGTGCCCGCCCACAAGTGTGTCTTCATCTGCAATTGCCCCTGACACTTCGCCCACAACATTCTCGCTCTTAGCAGTAATTCTCTCCACTTCTGTGATGATCTTGAGTCTTTTTGGACCCTTCAGCACGTTTAGCACATCGTCGTGTGCCATGGATATGGCTGGGATGTTGTGCTCTCTAGTCCATTCAGCCCTAATCGAGCGATAGATGGTGGGCGCCAAGGGGGTTCGAGAGGGATAGATTAGGGCAAGAGGCTCAGCCGCCAAAACCTTGTTGAAATCTTTTTCGTTGAGAACTACGCTCAGAGCGACGATTTTCCGCTTGATGCTTTTTAGCGCCTCATTCGATGTTGACTCCAGCATAGCAACTTCGCCCTCAACGCCTTCGGGTGGAGTTGAGAGTGAATTTCCAACGGCTGAGCACTGGAGTCGTGTGCCGTCTGGTAGAGCAGCCTCCTCCTTTAGAATTCGACTTGTTTCAACTTCAAACTCTTCCATGTGCACGTCGGCGAGTCCGAACTCTTCGAACCACGCCTTTATTTGTTCCGCTGCCCGACGCTCAGAATCCGTTCCAGACTCCCTGTTTCCAATCTCTTTGACAAGCCTCTCCATAAAACTGTACGCTGAACCGGCGTCAAAGGACTTCATTTACATTCCGCCTTTCTTCACTTGTATGACCGTGACGGGTTATAAAGACTATTTAGAAATAACCATCGTTATTCTATGAAGAGCAGTTCACCCGCGGTCTTTTGCAGACGCACTTGGAGCACTCCGTTTTTGTAGGACGCAACAGCAGACTTTGGATAAACTCTTGCCGGAAACTCGACCTCTCTGTGGTACTTGCGTTGAGGTGTTTCCGCATAAATGGTTAGATGGGTTTCAGTGGCGCTGACCTTGATAGTCTCTTTGTCGGCTCCTGGCAGTTCCGCGACAACCACAACTTCTTTTTTCTCTTCCACAACATCCACAAGTGGCTCGCTCTCTTCCCTAATTAGGGTCCCAGAAGTGCCTCTGTGAAGGTTTCCGAACTCACGGATGACTGGCTTACCGTCGGGTCCAACACGCACTGAAAATCCAAACACGTAGGGTTTGCTGGCTTCCTCTTCCCGCGAGGGGATTTCAAAGGCCTGCCGCATCATTTCATCCATCATCTCTTCTAATCGGTCGAACTCCTCAAAAACGTCGCTGAACCAGGGGTTTGACCGTTTTCTTCGTCTCCACCATCGCTCGTTCAACGCGTTTCCATCCAACTTGAGTATTTCGCGAACCAAGTTTAAAAGGCATCGTCAAATCATTTTCTCTAACAGAGTGTTGATTGTTTCGCCTCGGTATCCCACTACGCCGCCGGCGCCGTAGCTTCGCTTGACTCCTCCCTTGAAGCCCTTGCTCGGCGGGTGAAGGCGGAACACGGGTTTTATTTTTGGCAGGCGGTTGTACTCAACCTTTGTTTGGAATATGGCTTCTGCTAGGTCCTCAAGAGACTTGTAACCGACTTCCTGCGCGTATTGGTCTGCCAGTTTCTTGTTGCCAGCGAGTCTGCCCCGTTTCCTCAGAAGGGACAGTATGTTCTCCTTGGAGATTTCGCCCCACGTCGCGTAGTTCTGCGCTTTCTTCAACATGCCTTGGTAGGAGGGTCTGTTGTCAATCAGCGCAGCGTGGCAGTTGCGTTTCAGATGGAGCATATCGAGCGTCTCGTTGATTTCTCGAAAGATGTCGCTGACCCCGCGGACTCGAATCACAACCAAGCACTTTCTCTGTTCTTCCGTTTTATCTCACCCACTCCGCTGTTGTGACGAGGCGATAAGTCTTCCGCAGCGCGTCAAACACAGCGCAGGCAAACGACGGAATAGTTCGTGTGGAACCGAAGCTTCTGGTCCAGCAGTCTTTCACGCCAGCCAGTCCCAAGATGACTTTCGCTACTTCGCTGGCGACCAAACCTAAACCCCGAGGTCCTGGCACTAACACGATTTCCACCCCGCCGCACTTACCCCTAATCTGAAAAGGAAGAGAGTGGGGTTTCCCGCATCGGCACTCCCAGCTTCCGCATCCTCGGCGAACGAGGGTTATGTTGAGACGAGCGTCCATGGAAGCCTTTTCAATGGCTGTGCGCACCTGTTTAGCCTTTCCAGAGCCTAAGCCAACATAGCCCTCTCGGTTTCCCACAGCCACAACAGCCTTAAAACGAGATTTTTCGCCCGCGTCTGTCTGTTTCTGCACCAAGTTGATGTTGATGACTTCCTCTTGCAGGTCAGGTAGAAGAACGTCAACTATCTCGGGTTCCTTTATTTTCAATCCTTCTGTGAAAACTTCTTCGATGGATGTTATCCGTCCTTCTTGAATCATCTTTCCAAGTCGGGTGCGGGGGACCCATCCTTCAAGCCTTTCCTCAACTCTTCCCTCAAATCTTTCACTGCTGGGAGTCAAGTTTCTCCCTCCCTTTGTTTCTTCCGTGCACGACGCGGTTTTGCACCAGTCTTGCGCACTCTCTTTCTCTCTACAGGCGGCTTCTTCTCCTCTACCTCTGGTGGCTTTTCCCTTTCAAAGGAGGAGACAATCTTTTCCTTCACCGAAGAGAAGTGTCTTGGTAGCTGTTCCGGATTCAGACCTTTAGAGAGGTTTTCTGAAAAGCGCTTTTTATATACATCTGGGTTGCCAGACAAAACTTTTGTGTAGTCTGCAATGTGCTGTCCACTCAGCCTCTCTTCAGTTGGTAGTTTCTCCTTATCATGAGAAATCAACACTCCAGCGTCAAGAACCCCCTTCAGCGTGGCAAAGACTCTCGCACCCTTCGACGGCGCTTGCAAGCCCAGGTCCAAAACCGCCTCCTCCAACCCTTTAGTCACGACACGATATCCACAGAGGAGACCCGTGAGGTAGGCTGCTGGAAGGTTTCCACAGTTTCCTTTCCATCCATAGGTCTTCGCGAGTTCGCGAGAGTGCGCTGCCGCAATCACTCTGTCGCCGGTTGTTTCAGCCTTAACAATCTGAGCGCTCAGGTGTCTCAGCGTGCCACGAACAACAAGTCGCGGTTTTCTAGACGTAACGAGAGCCTTCCTCATCTGATAATCGGTTTTGCCTTCCCGCCGTCTTCGGAAGGACACACGATAACTCGGACCAGTTGCCATCAGCGCTTCCTCCAGAGGCCATGAGTCTTGGCGTAACGCTCCATGTCTCCAATTGAGGCAAACACTCCGCCACCAGCAACGTTATAGAGCCGCCGATACGATCTTTCAGTGATCACCCGACTGGCTTTCCACTCTCGAAGCGTCTTCCGCTGGGCTCTTACTCTGCTCATCCACGCCTTCTTTTTGGAAATCTCGGCTCGTGCTGAACCGCCTCTTCCACCGGGACCTCTTCTCAGTCCCTTCTTTTTCTTCTCGTGCAAGATTCTAGCCCTAGCTCGGCTCACTCCCTTTTTTGGAGCCGCTTGAATGACTCCTTCGTGAATAAGCTTTCGTATTTCTTCTCTCGTGATAGCGGCTTCAACATCCTCGATTCGCTCAGGGCTCATCCAAACCCGATTTGCGCCCACTTTGAGGATTCCAGCTGCTAGGCGGCGCTGACTTCTCAGGCTCAACTCTTCTTTTCCTCCTCTACCTCCCTTGCCCCCTCCGCGGTTTCAGTTACAGCCTCAGCCTCTGCTTTCTCCTCTTCTTCTGTGGGCTTTTCTTCTTCTCTCGGATTCAGCACACGAATGCCTTTCTCTCTTGCTCGGGCAGAGATTTCAACTCGCCTCTTGGCTCCAACTGTGTGAGCGATGCGGACAACGTAAGTTTTGGGGTTGACTTTATCCAGGTCATCGACATTCCGAACTAACACTTCAGGATACCCAGAAGGGTGGAGATATCGGGCCGCCCTTGGACCGCGGTAACCGACCTCTGCTGATTGGGGCCAGCCCTTCGCCTTTACGCGCATCTTGCTGTCAACGCCGTCTGGTCTTCTCCAAATCTGTGAGACTCTTTTGTAGCGCCAGCTCTCTTGCCGTCTAAAACGAGGCTTTTTTCTCTTCATGCGCTGTCGCAGAGCCAAGGCTCGTTCCCTGGTTAGTTTTCCCTTTGGACTCTCGCTGGTCAAGCCTCCATGCCCTCCTGGCGTTCGTAGACGAAGATACCGTCAAGGAAAACTCTCGGGTCTTTGCGTTTGACCTTAGTCGCGCTCTCAATGTTGGTTGCTGTTTGGCTGACATCTTCAATGCTGATTCCCTGAACAATCACGTCGTCTCCCTTCACAGAAACCCTTGCATCGCCCATTATCCGGACCTTGCGAGGACTTCTTTCCCCAGTGAAGTTCTCTATGTACGCGTAATTTTCTTTCACCTTGACCGATATTGGAAAGTGGGAGAACACTATCTTGAGCTTATAAGCGAAACCCTTTGTCACACCAGTTATCATGTTCTTGATGTGAGAACAGACGGTGCCCACGAAGGCCGTTTCTCTCTTCCGTGGCCAGTTCGCCTGAACCTTAACCTCCTTACCCTCTAACTGTATCAAGACTGGGACTTCAGAAAAATCTCGGGTCAAGCTTCCCTTTTCTCCCTTAACCGTGACGACTCTTCCCTCTATCTTGACTTCAACACCGTTGGGGATTGCGATAGATCTCGTTGTCTCGACAGCCCTCATCTTCCACTCTTCCTAGTACACGAAGGCTAGAAGGCGTCCGCCAACACTCTTCTCCTTAGCCTCTCGGTGTGACATTACGCCTTGAGGAGTTGAGACCACGAGTATGCCGACGTCGCGCGCTGGGAGGAAGGTTTTCTCCCAGTCTTCAAACTCCCCAACTCTAACCGAATAGCGGGGTTTTATGGCGCCGCACTTGTTTACCCGCCCGAGGAGTTGTATCTTGAACTTTCCAGAACGCCCATCGTCGATAAACTCGAACTCACCGATGTACCCGCTCAGCTGCATCACCCTCAGAACTCTGCCGAGAAGTCTAGAGGATGGACTAACCACACAGTCCAGCTTGTTTCGCATCTCGTTGTTCATTATGGCTGTCAGGCCGTTTGAGAGCGTGTCCATCATAGTCAAGTCTTGTAGAGCCTCCTACTCGTACTTCCTAAATCCGAGTTGTTTGGCGACCTCCCTGAAGCAGTGACGACACAGGTTTAAACCATATCGGCGTATGATTGGACCGTAAGATCCACATCGTCGACAAGGTCGACTACCCTTACCGTACTTGCGCACCTTTTTAGGCTTCTGCTTCCCCACTCAATTCACCTTTGACTACACGATTTCGACTCCAAACTCCTCTTTGACGAAGAGCATGGCCTCCTCAGAACTCAACAGATGCCTCGCTCCAACAGCCGATTTGGCTCGATGCCTGCGCTTGACGCGGTACCCTGGTCGATTTAGCGTGACCGAAACGTCCATGCCCCGAATGCCGAGTTCAGGCACGTACTTTGTACCAGGTATCTCGATGTGTTCTTTGATGCCGAACGAAAAGTTTCCGAGTCCATCGAAACTCTGCTTAGGGACTTTGTTGTCCACAGCCTGTAGAGCCTTTTTCAGAAATTCTCTCGCCTTATCCTCTCTCAGCGTCACAATGCAAGCCATTGGTTCACCTTTTCTGATGCCGAAGTCTCGTATGGTCTTCTTCGCCTTTCGTCCGCAAGGCTTCTGCCCAGTCAACTGTTCAAGAACTTTCGCCGCCTTTTCGAGCGGCTCTCCAGACTTCCCAACCGACATGTTCACTGTAACCTTTTCAATCCTCGGCTTCAACATTGGATTCTCTTGCCACCTCTTGTGTATCTCTTCAGCTGTCAACCTATTCAACCTCCGGCAGTGAAATCTGGGGTTTGGCGTCTCCGACGGCGAAGACGTAGTCAACGGTTGTTTGAAAGCGGTTTCCTTTCTCGTCTTCAATCGTAACCAAAGAGCCTCTGTGTTTCTGTCCCGCTCTCTTTTCGATAGCGACTATCTTTCCGTGTTTGCCAGTGTTCTTGCCCTTAGCAATCAAGGCGGAGGCGCCTTCGGTTAATTTTATGTGCCCGATCACCTCTTGCTCGGGAAGATTGATTTTCAGCGTGTCAAAGGTCTGATACAGGTCTTCTTCGGGCTTCTGAGGGTCCTTGACCTTGATCAAAACGTTTCGTCCATCATGAAGGTTGAGTTGCACGTGTCCTCCACTTAGGGTCGACTTGTTCTCTATGCGGCAGAGCTTGAACCCAGCCTCGTCTTTTTCAACTGGGTGAAGAATCAACCCTTTCTCGGAGGGTAAGACTCGGTAGGTCTTTTCTATATCGGATATAGATATAACATCCATTACTCCCGTTGGAAACAGTTCTTCTTTCTGAACCTTTCCGTCAACCAGCACCTTCTCCTCGGAGATTATGGCCTTGACCTCTTTTCGTGTCTTTGCAACGCCGAGCATATCGCGCAACACAAGGGTCAAGGGTAGACAGCGTGAAATTGGATGCGGACCTGGCGAGGGTTTGACAACCCATATGTCTTCCTTGCGATGAATGGGCCAGAATTGCGGCGCTGGTTTGCGCTTTAGGCTTCTTCTACCACCCTTCCTACCCACTCTGTTCTCCTCCGGTCTTTACGGTTTTCTTGCGAGTCTTCTTTGCCTTTCTCTTCGTTTTCGGTTTCTCTTTTGGAATTTCTTCTCTTTTCTCTTCTTCCACTGGTTTTTCTTCAGCGATCTTTTCTTCTTCTATGGCGGGGGCAAAACGCTTGAGCGCTTCTCTGCGCCACTTGTCGTCGAGATTGAGGGATGTGATCATCACCTTGGATGGATGAAGTGGAATCTGTATAGTTGAACCATCGACTTTCTCTCTGGTCAAGCCCTCAACGAAAAGCCGATACTCTTTTCTGTCAACTCTGGTAACCTTTCCCTCGAACCCTTTGCGGTCACCCCTCATAACTCGAACGGCGTCGCCCACTCTCACGGGAATCGAGTTTGTCTTGTGAGAAGCCTTCAAAGACGAAGAGAGCGGTGCAGAGAAGTGTCTATATCGCTTATGCGACGAAGCTTGAAACAGCCTCTTTCTCTGTTTTCTCGGCTGAGTTGTCTTCATAAGTCTTCAGCCTTATACGATAATGCTCGCTGCGCTGGCTATTCTTGGCCACCGTTCAGCAGCCTCTTTGGCCACGGGACCCCGTATCTCAGAGCCCCGCATCTCTCCCTCTGGAGTCATTATGACCGCGCCGTTGTCTTCAAACTGAACCCAGCTTCCGTCAGAGCGCCTGTATGGCTTTCTCTGTCGAACTAAGACCGCTTGAAAAATCTTTTTTCTCATGTCTTGAGTGCCTCTTCTGACGGAAACAATGACCATGTCACCTACGGCTGCGGAGGGAACTCGCCTCAATCTTCCACTGTATTCTTTTACTTGAATTATTCTCAATTCTCTAGCGCCTGAGTTGTCTGTACATTTCACAACGGAGCCGACAGGTATGCCTCGTGAGATTTTGGTTCTCTGGCCAACCATCCCCTTGGCTATTAGGGCGCGCCCCTTAGCTTTCGCCGCCACTTGGTTCTTCCTCCAGTTTCTCGACAACCACGAAGGACACGGTCTTGCTTAAGGGTCGACACTCGGCTATTCGAACCCTGTCGCCTTCTCTCACGCTTAGACATGGTGGACTGTGAGCGGGTATGTGGCTGTGTCTTCTCTCGTAACGCTTGAACTTTGGCACATAAACCTGATAGTTGCGTCGCACGACAACGGTCTTGTCCATCTTGGCGCTGATGACCTCTCCTTCTAAAGTTCTACCTCTAACCGAGAGACCCCCGTGAAAGGGACAGTTTTGATCGTTACAGGTTTTTTTGGGCTTTTTCAGTGTGAGCGCCAAGGTCGTCACCATCTTCTCTTGGGTCGCTTCTTCAGCCGATCTTCGGGGCGTCCCAGAATCGTGTTTCCATCGATTTCCACTATGGTTCCGTCTGGCATGGTGAAGTGGAAAACAGCCACGTTCTTTATGATTGTTTTTTCAGTGTTCTCGTGTTGTATCGTGAGGGTGTTGCGGGTTTCGTCGGTCACCCTTCCAGCTATGCCTATGTAATTGGGGTTCGTACTTTTCACTATCTTTGCATTGAGTCCAATGAGTTCGTATTGAACTATGGCTGGTGTGACTTTCATTCTTCGGGCTCCTTCTTCGTCGTCTTTGCCTTTTCTCTGGTCTTCTTCCTAGTCGTCTTTTCCTTCGTTTTCTCTTTTGTTTCTTGTTTTGCTGGTTCGTTTTGGATTGTTAGGATTCGAGCAACAGCCTTGCGCAGTTCCCGTATTCTGGCTGGGTTGTCGATCGAGCCGCCGGCTTTGACCATGGTTTTTAGTCTCATGAGCTCGGTTTGGAACTCGGTTAGTTTCTTTTTGCGGTCTTCTGGAGACATGCCTCGGATGTCTTTCACCCTTATTATCGGCACGCTACTCTTCCGCCTCCTCTTTCTTCTCGGTCTCCTTTGCCTTCTCTTCGACTTCTGCGGTTTTTTCAGCCTGGGTTTCAACTGTCTCTGCCGCTTTCGCTTCGGTGGGAATCGCTTCGAGTATCTGCACTTTGTCGGGAAACACGGCGTCGGGAGGCATTATTAGCACTTTTACGCCGAAGATGCCTGGTTTGAGTTGAACATGTAACTCAGCCTTTCGCAGGTATTTGAGAGCGGGGTCGCCGCTCTTTGGGATGTATCCCGCTCGAAACTTCTCGTATCTGGCTCGCTCGGTTCTCAGTTTTCCTCTTATAATGATCTCTGCGCCGAGCGCCCCCGCTTCCATGACTTGATTCAGAGCCCAGAAACCGGCTCGACGGAAGTGAACACCTCTCTTTAGAGCAGACGTTACACGAGACGCTATTACGTAGGCGTTTAGTTCAGGGACTTCGAGTTCAGCCACGGAGATTTGTGGATTGGGTAGCTGAAACTTTTGTTCGAGTGTCAACGCTAGTTCCTTTATCGTCTCTCCGCCTCGTCCTATGACCAGTCCAGGTCGCATGGCGTATATCACAATGTGTGTTCCCAGAGGCGTCTTGGCGATGTCTACGCCTCCGTAGCCTGCTTTTTCGAATTCGTTCTGCAAGAACTCGTCGATCTCCGTTTTTTTCACAGACTCGCTCACGAAGTGTCTTACTACCGACAATCAGGTTTTCTCCTCGGTCTGCTCAAGAATTAGCTCTATGTGACTGAGAGTCTGATACTTGGGTGAAGAGCGCCCCATGGCTCTGGTGATGAATCGTCTGATTTTCATGCCCGGATATGCGGAAGCGTGGATGATGCGTAGGTTTTCTAGGTCGAATCCTCTGAATTCGGCGTTGGCTTCCGCGTTTTCGAGAACTTCTAGGACGTGGCTTGCCGCTTTGACCGGGAATCTGCCAGCGAACGCTCCTTTTTCCAGTCCGTGTCTGTGTCCAGCTTTTTTTTGGAATCGGCGGAATGGGACGGGTTTTTTCTTTTTTATGACTTCTTGGAGGAATGTTTTGGCTTCGTCGAGCGTCATGCCTTTTATTGTTTGGCACACTTCTCTGGCTGCTTTATGGGATACTCTGACCTCTCGACCGCTGGCTTTCACGGTTTTTTCTGGGTCTAGGTCGGTTATTGAGTATCCCCATTTTGGCATAGTTATCGACAATTCGGTAACAGACAGAGTATTTAAGTGTTTATGGCAAACGCAGGCGGTTTGTTTTCTTGAAAAAATAAATTTTTGTGGGGAGGGGAGAGGGAGGTCTAATAAGCGTGCCGAACGGGTTTGTTTTCTTTCTGTGACGGTTGAAGGGACGTTGATTCTGCCTCTGTTGGGCTGTCGCATTTTCGGCACAAAGAACGGATAGATGTTGTGCGAGCGAATATTCCTTTGTCACTCATCTCTGCTTTCCGTCAGCTATAAATCACAGCGTGTGCGAAATTCAAAAATGGACCTAGGCGAAATAGTATTTGGAGGACTTGGAAATGATTGAGTTCTACGATTTCGGTCAGATAACCATCGACGGAAGGCGTTACACCAGAGACCTAATAATTCTTCCAGACCGCGTAAGAGACAACTGGTGGAGGAGAGAGGGGCATCAGCTTAGCATGCACGACCTCAAGGAGGTTGTTGAAGCCAACCCTGAGGTGCTAGTAATCGGCACAGGCTACAACGGCTATATGGATGTTCCCTCGGACGTGCGAGATTTCTTCGCGTCTCAGAGAATCGAATTGGTCGTTGAGAAGACAAGTGAAGCCTGCAAAACCTACAATCGTCTGGCTCAGTCGAAGCGTCGGGTTGTGGCTGCTTTCCACTTAACGTGCTAGATTTTCGAAGATCTCTCGAGCTAGTCTCACAGCGCGATAGCCATAAACTTGAGCTGTTTCACGCCCTTCTTTGTCGTGAGCTCTTGGGTCAAGCCTCTGATGTCCTTGGCTTTTCCCTTGACCCCTATTATCTCTAGGCACTTGCTCTTCGTCAGATGAACGTGCATGCTGGAGGAAACCACGCTTTCAAATCCGTGCTGGGTCCGCACAATCTCGTTCAACAAGCCTGGTTTATCCAAGTAATAGAGCATCACTATGGCTCCAGTGATTTCCGCGGTGTCCTCATAGGTCCACTTGTGTTCGCTGATGAACCCGCGAAAGGCGTCGTGAACGGCTTTGGACCTGCTGTCGTAGCCCATTTTTCTCCTAACCTCATCGAATTCTTCGACTAGTGTCGGTGGCAGCGACACGCTGAACCTCACCACACCTTTAGTTGAAGCCATGTTTCCGCCCTCCACCTATTGTTGAAGTGCAAAGGCTTATAACATTGGGGTCTCCCGAGGGGCAAAACCATTCTCTCTTTGCTGGCTTGTTAGTTTGGTTGGTTCAGGCTTACCACGTTGTTGTCACAAAGAGGAGAACAGAACAGAGTCACTTTCGTTGATTTGAATTCTCAATTAGTATAGGCACGCCTTCCCAATGATATGGTTTCGTGATGCACTACGTTTATTTGTATAGGTGCCCAGAATAATACGTGGCAAGTTACATCTGAGGCATGAAACAATGGCGAAGAAGCCCTCGAAAGACGAAGCCCTAGAAGCCCTCGACTTCATAGTGAACGTGCTCAAGGAGCATGAAAAGGATCTAGACAAGCTCATCGGCGAATTGGCCAAGATTACAACCAAATTCGGTCAAGCGGGGGAGATAGGCGGCAGAGTCGAGAGGGTTGAGGAGAGATTAGCCTCCATTCAGACAGAGATAGCCAGCCTAATAAAATTCCTCTCCGCCCCGGCGGAGAAACCGCATCCGGCTTACACTCGGGGACCACCAGTCATAGTGAGGTGCAAGCAGTGGGAGGACTTCAAAATCTTGGCTTCGGACGCCGAAACCGTCTCTTTTCTCTTCAAGGAAGCCGAGAAATCCTTCCAAGCAGACGCTCTCAAGGAGGGGCGCGTCCTGACCTACAACGGAGAGTTTCCTAGAGACGCCAAACTGCTGAAACTCTGGCTGGCAAGAGAACTGAAGGTGTCTGAGGACAAGGTTTTCGAAGGGGTCTTAGCCATAGGCTAAACGCACTCTTTCTTCTTAAGTCTCTCTTTTCAAATCCTCCAGACACGTGCAAGCCAAACGGTGTCCAGAAAACGCTGGAATCCCAAATCTGAATCTCCAATTCATAAAATAGTTAAATATAAACGCTCTTCAGAATGCTCAATTGAGGAGAAAAGCATTGCAGAGGGATATGTCTCCAAAACAGCGGAAACAACTGCAGGCAAAGGTTATGACGGTCTTTGGAGACGACATGAGAAAACTGTCCAAGGAACTGCAGAAAATATTAGCCGACGACATGGTCACGGCTTTCCTCAACAGATTGACCGTCTTCGTGAAAATCCAGCCCAAAAAAAGCTTGTACACCGCTACAAAACGTAGTTTGAATCCATAAATGATTTATAGGTGTGAAAAACACAAAATAGAGAAAAGGTGGATTAAGGTTGCGCAGGTCTAAGCTCGAGATGTACATCGACATCCTGAAGGTTTTGGCTAGGCATGGACCTCTGAAACTGACCCACATCATGTATAAGGCTAATGTGAACTGCAGCGTCCTGAAGGAGTACTTGGATTTCCTTATAAAACAAAACTTGGTCGAAGAGCGGACTATGGGCAAGAAACGGATAGTCTACGCTGTGACCGAGCGTGGACTCACCGTGCTCAAGTACTTCAGAGAGCTCAAGGCTGTTCTTCCGATAATCGAGGAAGCCAGAGCGAACGCCGCGCGTTTGCCGCCAAGCCTCTACTAAAGAATCTAAAGGCTCGTCAACGCCTTTCAGGTTTCTCTTCTTCTCTGGTAGTTTCGAGTTACAACAGAAAACGTAGCATCCTTGGCGCCCAACTCCAGAGAGAGTCTGCGCTCAAGTGATTCTTCTCGTTTAGAGTGTCCTTTGTGCTATGATGAATGAAAGAGAAGAGGCTTCACTCTCACGAAAATCCCTATCTGTGGCAGAGGGTCTAATATCGAGGTTGGAGTTGCCCAGAATTGAAAACAGAGAGATTCTGGCCCTACGTTCTCCCCTTCCCAATAGACGCCAAACAGCGCCGACTCGTCTGGACCATACTGCAATCAAAGGTCGGGATGAGCATACTCATGCGGATGAGGATGGACGCCCGAACATATCAGCAAGAACTGATTAAGGAGGCGCCCTACTCAAACAAGTCCATAATCGAGTACCTCAAGAAGATGGTCATGGCGCACATCCTCGACCAAGGTATGGAGCCCCACTTAACTGACAAGAAGAAACGGATATGGATGAAATGGTACCAGCCCACACAGCTCGGCAGGTGGCTAATTCTGTTCTTGAAACAGCCGGAGAAGATACCGCCCGAAACAGCCAGAAAAACCATCGAGGAGCTCTTTCAACTCTACTCCTCGGGAATCGTTGAAGTGTGCCAGAAATACGGCTTCAGCCTAGACTCGTTCCACCACTCGCTGGACCAGCACTACTTGAGAGAGGTCATACAGAAAGCGCCGAGGACAAAGCCAAGAGTAGTTGTCTACGGCAGCGCCGCCCTCGACACCTACGGCTCGACAGAGAAACTTCCAGCACCCGAGGAAACAGTGTACGTGGAGGAGAGAGGCAGATACCCAGGCGGAATGGGGGCGAACGTGGCTGTGGCTCTCTCCCGACTTGGCGTTCCAGTTGCCTTCATCGGAAAAATCGGAAGCGACTCTGCTGGACGCCTTCTGCTAGAGAGTCTTCGCCAAAATGGCGTGGATGTTTCGCATCTCTTTTTAGCGGAGTTGGAGTCTCTTCAAACTCTCATCTTGAGCGACGGCGCCGGAAAGCGCTGGCTCCTCACGCTGGGTTCACCCAACACCGCCATATCTCTCACATCGCCAGATGAAATCGACTCGAAACCGATAGCCGAGAGCAGGATAGTCTACATAGGCGAGGTCTTCCTCGAAGTCGCTCCAGCGCTCGCCAGACTCGCTAAAAGACGCCGAAAGACAGTGATCTATCGACCTGGCACGCCTTACTTAAGATTCGGTGTGGATAAGCTCCGCAGTGCGCTGGAGAACGTTGACATATTTCTCCTGAATCAATTGGGATGGCACAATCTCAAGGAAGCATCGCCGAAGGCGAAGATTGAAACGCCAGCAGACCTTCTAGAAAACGGACCAGCCACGGTGATTGTGACTAAGGGTTCAGAGGGCTGCGAAGCCTACACACACGAAGGGAGTTTCGCCATGCCAGTGCCAACAACTCTTCAAGCTCAGTTCAAGGTTGTCGACCCAACAGGGGCTGGAGACAGCTTCTCAGCGGGGGTCATGAAGGGACTACTTCTCGGGTGGGAATTAAAAAGAGCGGTTCTGTATGGGCAGGTGGCGGCAACCATAACCTGCTCCAGACTGGGCGCAACCCCAGCATTTCCAACAGTCCGACAGGTTGAGAGCGTGTTCCGAAGCCTAAAGTAGAGGAGTGACTCTCAACGTCGGTTTGAACACCGTGCAGACTGTTGCTTGATGGCTATTTCTTGAATCCGCGAAGCGCTGCGGCGACGGCTAAGACTCCGATGACGATCAAGAGCAGTAGAACGGAGTAGAGCCACAATGCTACATCGAGGCTGTAGATGAGCCAAGCGCCTCCAACAGCAACTAGCAGTATGCCCCAGGCAAAGATGCTATAGGCGGTGCGCGCGTACTTTTCTGGGTTTCTAGCTCTAATTCCAGCGAGGGCTATCGTCCAGCCGCCGTATAGAGCGATGATCAAGGCTAGAGAGGCGCCCCAGCTTAGACCAAATTGAACAGAGACAACGATGGCGACGGCTACGATGATGACGAAAACGCCGAATGAGAGCAGCCCTAACGGCATTCGTGGCATAGACGCCATCCCTTTGTCATTGAATCTTTGTGCCACAGTCCGGACAGAACTTGGCTGTCTTAAGAACCGGATGACCACACTTGGGACAGTTGATTGTCTCTGCTGGAGGCGCTGTCAGCGTTGCTCCGCACTCTGGACAGAACTTGGACGTGGCTGGCACTCTGGCGTTGCACTTTGGACATATCACCAAGGCTGCCGCGGGCGCCTGTGCTGGTCCTGTCGGCGTCATTATCTGCGGTATGAGGACCATTCCCGCTCCAAGGGCGGCTCCAGGCGATTTCCCGAGCTCCTTGGCTGCTTCCTTGACTGTTTCCATGCGCAGGACTTCCTCTGCTGCTCTGGTTTGTTTTAGCCAGAAGAGTCGGTCTCTGTACTCTGGTGTGGTGTCTACTCCCTCGAAGCGGAGGTCGGTTAGGTCGAGCCCGATCTTTCTGAAGGCGTCTAGAACTGCGTTTTTGGTTGAGACGGAGGTCTCGTCCAGTTTGGTGAAAACCGTGAGCAGGTCGTATCGCGACAACTCGTCGATGACTCTCTCGTTGAGGTAGCCTCGAAGATAACTGTTGACGTCTTCGGTTGAGTAGGCGCTCTGTCCGCCAACCACTTCCATGACGAAGAGCTGCGGGTTCTCCACCTTGAACCAGAAGGTTCCGTGAACCTGAAGAGGCGCAAGTTCTGTTGTCTGCGCTCTGGCTCCGTATTTCCCTGCAAAGACCTTCGTGGAGACGAAGATGACCGCAGCCTTGAACGGTTTTTCTCTATAGCCAGCCAATCTGGATAATATGCCTGTCAGTATTGGCAAGTTTAGTGTTGTGAGCGTGTGTCTTCCGGGTCCGAAGACGTCGTAGGCTTTTCCGTCCCTGAAGAAGACGGCTGCCTCAAACTCGCGGACGATCAGTTGGGCTCCCCAGGTTATTTCTTCGTCTGGGTACTTCCAGACTATGTCTTCTGGTCCCGGGTTCTTCCATTCTATTACTTGTGCCATTCTATTTCACTCCCAATATCGTTTCCTCTCTTCCGTCGAAGGTTTCTTCCAACTCCTCTAACACATCGCTTAGGCTTTGAATGTGCTCTCGCACCTTCTCAAACTTCTGTTTTATGACCTCTTTCTTAAATGTGTTAGTGAGCTCAACGATTCTATTCGCGTCGTCCATGAGCCCGTTGTCAAACTCAATCATCTTGTCGAGTTTGTCTTCTTCCACTTTCACTATGTTGAAGAAACCAGCGTAGCCATAAGATGCGTGGTTGATCTTCTCGGCAACTCTGTCGAATCTCATGACGAAGCGGTCCATGTCCGATAAGACCTCGTGGAGCCTGTTGTCTGACAGTTTTTGGAAGATCTCTCTCAGGTCTTTTCTGGCTTCCATTAACCTTTGATAGATGCTGTTGCGAATCAAGCGGTCGCTTTCTCGCCTAAGTTCCTTCTCCTTGTATCCCCTGAAGCCAGGGAGCTCAGCCAGTATGCGTTCGGAGAGTCTCATCTCCTCCTTGGCTTTCTCATATATTCCCTTTTTCTCGCTCAAGCTCGTTTCTCTCCTTTCGTTATTCATAGAGTTTGACTCGAGGCTTTTAAAATGTTCGGACATCTATTATTACGACGGCGATTCTGAAAATGGTCTCTTTGAAGGCGAGCTGGAACAGGATTTCCGAAGACTATCAGCGGAGGAGCAAGATTGGAACCGAAGACATTCACTACGGAGAGTTTATCCACGGCGAGAGAGAACTCCAACTGGTAGGCGACGTCAAGGGAAAGCGAGTACTCGAGATCGGGTGTGGAGGCGGACAGAACTCCATAGTCTTGGCGAAAAAGGGAGCAATGGTTTCTGGCATAGATTTTTCTAGAAATCAGATAGCCTACGCGAAATGGTTGGCGAAGGAAGAGAGAGTGAAAGTTGACTTCCACGTGGGCGACATGCAGAACTTGACTCGATTCCCTGACTCAACCTTCGACTTGGTGATAACAGCCTTCTCTCTGCTCTACGTCAAAAACCTCGACAAGACCTTCGCTGAGGTTCACAGAGTCTTGAAAGAAGGCGGACTCTTCGTCTTCAGTGAGGGACACCCGTGCGCGGAAGGGAAACTGATTCGACATGAAGGAGAGAGCATCTACGCCATCCGCGACTACTTCAAGCGAAGAAAAATCCACTGGGAGGACAAGCTTCCAGACGGAGCCAGAGTAAAGATGTTCAGCTACCACCGCCCACTGCAAGATTACTTTGAGGCTCTGCTGGAGAACGGCTTCAAAGTAGTTAGATATCTGGAACCCGAGAGGCTTCCGAGGAGCAAACTCTTGAGAAAGGAGCGAAAGAGCCTAGAGAAATGCTGTGAAGCACGTGACGACTATGTGAGTTTTGGTCATGTGCCCTTCGTGTTCATAATCAAGGCGGTGAAGCAGTCTTAGGGTTTAGTGGTTAGATTAAGCCGAACTCTGTGGATGGTATGTCGCCTTTGACAACCGAGCCCGTTGCGCCGTCCAACAGAATTCGGTATCTCTCCCGCTTGTATTCGTAGGTTACGAACCAAATCGGCGCGTGCAGATAGACCGAGTCGCCGACCTCGAGGTCGCTCCGCATCTCAATAATCCTGTCCACGTCCTGTTTCACGAGGAACTGGTGGAGATTCTCAATCTCCTGTCTCGCGACCTCCACAGCCTCCTCCCTTTCGATCTCACTGTTTAACACCTTGGCGAAGCCCTCGATCTTTCTGAAGTCATACGCGACTTTCCCCTCAAGCGGCACCTCGTACTCTCGTGTCGGAAACTCCGTGCGCTTCCTAGCCAAGACGAGCCAGTCATACTTCTTCTCAATTTTTCCCTCTTTTGTAACGGGTGGAGTCAAGCGCTCAAAGACGCCCCTGTAGGTGCTCGTGACCGAGACCGAGACAACCCAGAAGGGCAGGTAGACGAGTTCTTTCTCCGAGATTTTCGAAGACCTCGCGAGGTCGCCTGGTTTTAGGAAGCCGCCTCGCATCCAATTGCGCACTAGTTCATCTACTTGCTCTGACTTGTACTCGTTGAGAATCATTGAGTGTTCCAGTTCGAATGCCTTGCCAGTCTCTATGACCTGGGTGAAGCCGCAGTAACGGCAAGTCGCCACAATCTCACCTGGATTGAACGGAAGTGGGGCTCCACAGTTAGAGCAACGAATCTCTTCAACTATAGACATCGGGAAGTGACTCCTCCTCTCAGTGAATTACATGGCGGTGCAACATAAGTTTTCCCAGTTTAACAAGGAGAATTCGGTCTGATAAGATTAAATACCTCTCAAATGAACAATATGTGCAAAAAAATAACATTTGACCTCGTAACGCCTTGGTGATTGTTTGATTCCCATCCGAGACGAGAACCGCTCCCAGACCACGCCACACGTCACCAGAATGCTGATAATAGCCAACGTGACAATCTTCCTGGTTCTCTGGCTCTCAGACACCCTACTCCTAGAGAATGTTCCCTCTCTGGAAAGTGCTGTCTGGAATTTCGGCGAGATTCCCGCGTATATCATAAGCGGGCAGAGACTCTACACAGTCTTTACTTCGATGTTTCTCCACGCCGACTTCATCCACCTGGGCGGAAACATGCTGTTCTTGTACGTTTTCGGCGACAACGTGGAGGACGCCTTCGGTCACGGTCGCTATGTCGCCTTCTACCTCCTTTCTGGAATAATCGCCAGCATAGTCTATCTGTCATCTGTGATTTACACCTCCGACTGGAGGGCTTTCTACGCTCCCACGATTGGGGCTTCGGGCGCTATTGCAGGGGTTCTGGGCGCTTACCTTGTCATGTATCCCACAGCCAGAATCCTAACTCTAATTTTCATAGGGTGGGTGTACATCGTGCCCATACCCGCCATCTTCTTCCTCGGCTTGTGGTTCGTGTACCAGATGCTCTACGGCATGTTAGCCCTCGGGCTAGAGGTGGTCACGGGAGTCGCTTACTGGGCTCACATCGGCGGCTTCGTGGCCGGAATCTTTTTCGGTTTGGTTTGGAGAGGTAGAAGGCGCACCTCAGTCACTCAGTGACACGGTAACCACGCGGCGGAGTAAAGTTTAATTTGCATCGCTGTTCTCTTTGAAGTCTCGACAAAGAAGGGGGAATCTAGCTTGGCTAGGCTGGCTCAGCTCCGCGTCGCCATGACTACCTCCGTGTTGATAGTGTCCGTCATCTTCGGTCTCTTCCTAGTCGCCGTGATGAGTATCCTTCAGCTCAGCCTGGTCTGGGCTGTGGTTCTCACAATAATTTTCATACTGATTCAATACCTGATTGGACCAAGCATCGTGAGGGCGACGACGAGGCTGCGATACCTGAAGGAAGGCGAGAACCCGTGGCTGGAATCAACCGTCAAAGACCTAGCCCAAAAGAGCGGCATTCCCCCGCCCAGGTTGGCTGTTGTTCCCAACCAGACGCCCAACGCCTTCGTGTTCGGCAGAACCACTGGGGACGCCACGCTAGCCGTTCACGAAGGCTTGCTCACACAACTCAACGAGGACGAGGTTCGCGGCGTGATCGGACACGAACTTGGTCACATAAGGCATAAGGACTTTCTGGTGATGACCGCGCTCTCCGCCCTGCCCCTCCTAGCCTATCTCACAGCGAGGATAACCTTCGAGGCTGCCTGGTGGGGCGGCAGAACATCCCGCAAGAAAGAGGGTGCTGGAATAGGCGCGGCGCTGTTCGCGGTGGCTGTGGTCTCCTACATCGTCTACATTGTCTCTCTCCTCGGAGTCATGCGCCTGAGCCGCCTTCGTGAGCACTACGCCGACTCCTACTCCGCCTACGTCACTGGTTCTCCGAGGCAGCTAGAGAGTGCGTTGACAAAGATAACATATGGGTTGTCGCTTGCGCCTCATCCGGAGAGAGACGGCGCTCGAACCCTCTACATCGGCGACCCGGCTCTGGCGAAGCAGGAGATGCAAGGCATCGTCAGCCGAAAACAAGAGTACGACCTCGACAGGGATGGTGTCCTAGACGAAAGGGAGCTGGAGCTCGCCATGGAGAAGGAAGCCAGGTCTAAGTGGTTGACCGTCAACAGGTGGTTTCAGACACACCCCGCAACCTTCCAGCGCATTCTGTTGTTGCGCGAGATAGAGAACGAGATGACGACTGGCAAATACTCCAGTGACCGCGTCTATGCTTACGTCTGAACCAAGAGGGGATAAGAGAGAAGAAGATGAAACACGTCAAAGTGGTTGCTTTTGACCTTCCAGACGCTTGGTATCAGGTTCTGAAGAGAATCTGGGAGGAAGGCGAGTATTTCACTGTTAAGTATGGGTCGGAAACAACCGACACCAAAAAGTTGGATGTGACCATCGAGGTTCTGCATCCTGAGAACAAGCCGTTGGTGCACGAGAAGGCTCCGTGCGACATGAGATACGTCACAAACTACTTCATGGAGTATCTGTGGTTCGGCGAGAAGAAACCAGACGAGACCTACACCTACTCAAGCAGGCTGCGGAGTCCAGTCGACCAGATAGAGGCGGCAATCAAGCGTTACGTGGAGGAACTCTTCGACCGACAAGTCACGCTGGTTGTGAGGGTGCCAGAGGACATCGAAAAAGAGATTCTGGGAATGAAGCACGAGCCGCCATGCCTCACGATTCTTGACACAGAGGTCAACAGAGACGAACAAGACAGAAAATTGAAGTTTGTCTTGACGGGCTACTGGCGCTCTTGGGACGCCTACGCAGCGTTGCCCGCCAACTTGGCTGGTCTCCAGCTATTTAGCGAAGCCTTCGTCAAGGAACTCAACGCCAGAGGCAGAGAAAGGCACAGAGATGTGTGGGAGGAGGTCTACACTGGAAAGATGATCATGCACTCCAAGAACTGCCACATCTATCAGCGGCAGTTTTCACTGGTTGAAGAGTTGCTGAAAGCCAAGAAATCAACGTTTGGGGAGAAGATTCAACTTTCCAGAAAAACTTGACACGGATAGGCTAGACACAATCAAGGTTCAAACCCCTATCACTCTCACATGAGGAGCCTGATTCCGAGAATTTTGAATGCGGTTCAGACGAACTCTAATCTTCTAGTCACAAGGTTTCATATTTGAAGTCTATTTGGCGCCTGATAGAGGGGCTAGGCTAGCCTCGCGCACACATACACGGAAAATGAGCAAAACCTCCATGCAACAGAGACACTTGTCAGAGAGCCTTCGAGATTATCTTGAGGAGGTCGGAGCGCGTTATTATACCGACTATCTCGCCTTTTCGCACAATCAACACGCCCAAGTGGTCCTCTAGCAACGGTCTTATCATGTTTAGGCTTGTGTCTTCTGGCACGCTAGGCAGTGGACCCTGCATTATGCTCTCGACCTTCTCGTCGGCTATGGAGTGGCTGAGGTTGCGCACGATGTTCTCCTCGGTTACCGTGCCCACGATTTTTGCGCCATCTATCACTGGGAGCTGGCTTATGGCGTGTTTCACCATGAGCTCGCTCACCTTCAGAATCCTGTCGTCGGGTTTGGCGAAGATGACCTCCCTCGTCATGACATCGCCGCACTTCTTTCCCTCGCCCTCTGTGAGGACGTGGAGGATTCGGTTGACTGTTGACAGTCTCGGGTCCACGGTTCCCTTCTCTATCTTGGCTATGTGAGCCTGCGACACTCCCACGAGCTCTGCTAGTTGCCTCTGGGTGAGCCCCGCCTCTATCCTCAATTTTTTCAGGTTTGCGCTAGTCACCAACATGTCGTAAATAACCACCAGTTATTTCTTATATAACTAAGAATATCGTAAAATATATATCTGTTTTCCCTCATACAACTGCGCCAAACGCGGTGAAAAATAATGACGGTGACGCTCATGACGAAGAGAAACATATTAGTGGACTGTTTAAAGCAGACCCCCCTAGAACAGCAGAAGCTCGAAATCGTTGAGAGAAAGGGGCTGGGACACCCTGACTGCATCTGCGACTCCATAATGGATAGAATCTCGGTCAGGCTCAGTCAGGAATACATGAAGAAGACTGGTGACATCCGACACCACAACATCGACAAGTCCCTGCTGGCCGCGGGCGAGGCTGAGACACGCTTCAGCGGAGGCGCTGTCAAAAAACCCATGCTACTCGTCATCGGCGACAGAGCCACCTTCCAAGTCGGCGACATCCACATACCAGTCGAGGACGTAGCCATCCAGACGGCTAAGGATTGGTTTAAAGAAAAGCTGAGATTCGTCGACCCAGAAAAACACGTGCGGTATCAGGTGGAGCTGAAGCCTGGGCACCCAGAGCTCATGGACATATTCAGCAGGAAGGGCAGGGTGTTGGGAGCCAACGACACCTCGGCGGCTGTGGGCTACGCGCCTCCCACCCGAACAGAGCAGATTGTCTTGGGCGTTGAGAAGCACGTGAACTCGCCCGAGTTTAAGAGGCGCTTTCCCGAGTCGGGTGAAGACGTGAAGGTCATGGGGTTCAGAAAGAACAACGAGTTGCACTTGACCATGTCGATGGCTCTGGTTGACCGCTACGTGGAGAGCGAGAGCGACTACTTCCAGAAGAAAGCCGTACTTCAAGAAGAGATCACAAGATTCGTCAAAGAGAACACAAACTTCGACAGAGCCATTGTTGACTTGAACACGCTAGACGTCAAAGGAAGAGGCATGGAGGGCGTGTACCTAACCGTCTTGGGCACGAGCGCCGAGAGCGGAGACTCAGGGCAGGTGGGAAGAGGCAACAGGACAAACGGAGTCATACCCTTGAACAGACCCTTCTGCTCTGAGGCGGCGGCGGGAAAGAACCCAGTGAGCCACGTGGGGAAGATCTACAATTCCCTCACCCACAAGATCGCCAGCGAAGTCTACAACAGAGTCACGGGACTAGAGGAGGTCTACATATGGTTGCTGAGCCAGATAGGCAAGCCCATAGATGAGCCAGCCATCGCGGCAGCCCAAGTGGTGATGAAGTCGGGCAACTCCTTCGAGAGCGTCAAGAAAGAGATAGAAGAAGTGGTCAACCACGAATTGGAGAACATAGACAAGTTCTGCAGAGACCTAGCAAACGGAAAAATTCCAATCTGTTAATTTTTTAAACCATCGCGAGACATCATAAATGAAACGCGTGCTTTTTGTTTGTGTTGAGAACGCTGGCAGAAGCCAGATGGCTGAGGCTTTTGCGAATCACTACGGAAAAGGGAAACTTGTTGCCTCAAGCGCAGGCGTGATGCTAGCGGACAAAGTGAATCCCGTTGTTATCGAGGTCATGAAAGAGAAGGGAATCGACATATCCGAGAACAAACCTAAACTGCTCACTACAAAGATGGCAGAAGAAGCCGACAAAATCATAACAATGGGCTGCAGCGTAGAAAAGTTCTGCCCAGCCCCACTACTCAAAAACGTCACAGACTGGAAACTAGAAGACCCAAAGGATAAACCAATAGAAACAGTCCGAAAAATCAGAGACCAAATAGAAACAAAAGTCCTAGAGCTGATCGCCGAAACCTGAGCTACCCCGCCTCTCTACATCTCTACATGACCCCCCTCTCTCTAGGTAGGTAGTCTCTCACACGCGCACAGGCGCAAAACAACATAGCACATATAAGCAAGACAGACACTACTAAACCAATCCATCACCAAGAGGCGAAAACAACACCATGACCGAGAAAACAACAGCCACATCAATAGCCGTCCCAACCTGCACGTCATGCCACAGAATAATATCACCAGGCTCAGAAGCCACAAAATTCCAATGCCCAAGCTGCGGAGAAATCACAATATGGAGATGCCCAAAATGCCGCAAGTTCGGGCGCCCATACAGATGCCCAAAATGCGGCTTCGAAGGACCATAAAAACCAAAAAAGAGGAAAACAAAATGGCGAAAGTTCTGATCTCGATGAAGATCTTCCCCACAGGCACCGAAGTCGACCTCAACCAGCTCAAACAGACAATCGAGAAAAACCTGCCAAAAGACGCCTCGGTCTACGGATTCGGAGAAGAACCCATAGCCTTCGGACTGAAAGCCCTGATCGCCCACATCCTCGTCCCGGAAGAAAAATCCGGCAGCCTGGAAGAGGTGGAAAACAACCTTCGAGGCACAGAGGGAGTAAGCCAAATAGAAATCTACATGGTAAGAAGAGCATAACTTTTATAGGAAAACCCAGCCTTCCGACATATAGACATTCACTCAACCACGGAGAAGCGAAAAACTTGAGCGAAATCCAACTCAGAGTAGGAGACGCGAGACAACGCGATGTAGGGAGAGGCATAGCCCGAATAGACCAGAAAACAATGCAGAAGATCGGCATAGAAGAAGCCGGGCAAATCATCGAAATCGTCGGAAAAAGAACCACAGCAGCCAAGGCTTGGCCAGCCTACACAGAAGATCAAGACAGAGGCATCATAAGAATAGACGGATACACCCGCAAAAACGCAGGCGTAGCCATAAACGAATACGTAATCGTCCGACCAGCCAAAGTGAAGGAGGCAACCAGCGTCGTCCTAGCGCCAATAGACATGAGACTAAACGTAGACGAAGACTTCACCAACTTCGTCAAAAATCGGCTCATGGATCACCCATTCGTCGAAGGCGACACAACACTCGTCATGATGCTAGGACACGCCATACCCTTCACGGTGACAAAAACCCGCCCCCACGGAATAGTGCTGATCACCTACGAAACCAGCCTGCAAATCTTGCCCGAGCCAGTTCCAGAAGCCAAGGCAGGCGTTCCCCGAACAACCTACGAAGACATCGGTGGGCTACACGAAGAGATACAGCGCATTCGAGAGATGGTGGAGTTACCGCTGCGGCACCCCGAGATCTTTCAGAGGCTTGGAATCGAACCGCCGAAAGGAGTCATGTTGCACGGACCACCCGGATGCGGAAAAACCCTGCTGGCACGAGCCGTAGCCAATGAATCCGAAGCCAACTTCTTTTCTATAAACGGTCCAGAGATAATGAGCAAGTTTTACGGCGAGTCTGAGGCCAGACTGCGAGAAATCTTTCAGCAGGCTCAGCAGAATTCGCCGAGCATAATCTTCATCGACGAGTTGGACGCCATAGCGCCCAAGCGTGAGGAGGTAACAGGAGAAGTTGAGAGGCGTGTGGTGGCGCAACTCTTGGCCCTGATGGACGGATTGGCAGGGAGAGGAAACGTCATTGTCATCGGAGCGACAAATCGACCTGGCGCCCTTGACCCGGCTCTGCGCAGACCTGGACGATTCGACCGCGAGGTTGAGATCGGCGTGCCCGACAAGCAGGGTCGCTACGAGATACTGCAGATTCACACGAGGGGCATGCCTTTGGCTCAGGATGTGGATCTCAAGAAGTTGTCTGAGATGACGCACGGTTACACAGGCGCTGACTTGGCATCTCTGGCTCGTGAGACAGCCATGAAGGCTCTGAGGCGGTATCTACCCAAGATAAATCTGGAGGAGGAGCGGATTCCGCCGAGTGTTTTGGAGGAGATGGAGGTTCGCATGGAGGATTTCATCAACGCCTACAGAGAGATCACGCCCACAGCCATGCGAGAGGTCTACATCGAGGTGCCGACGGTTCATTGGGGTGACATCGGCGGCTTGGAGGGCGTGAAGGAGGAGTTAAGAGAGGCTGTGGAATGGCCCCTGAAGAATCCGGAGGTGTTCAAGCGCATGGGAATCAGGCCGCCTAAAGGAATCCTCTTGTTCGGCCCTCCAGGCTGCGGCAAGACCTTGCTGGCTAGGGCTGTCGCCACCGAGAGCGAGGCTAATTTTATCACTATTAAGGGACCTGAAGTGTTTTCTAAGTGGGTTGGTGAGTCTGAGAAGGCTATTCGGGAGGTCTTTCGCAAGGCTAGGATGGCTGCGCCAGCTGTGATTTTCTTTGATGAGTTTGATTCTTTGGTGCCGAGGCGTGGTATGGGTTTTGCAGATAGTGGTGTCACTGAGCGTGTGATAAGTCAGCTGTTGACGGAGTTGGATGGCATTATGACTCTGGAGGATGTTGTGATAATTGCCGCTACGAACAGACCGGATATTGTTGACCCCGCTGTTTTGAGGCCCGGCAGGTTCGACCGCTTGATCTATGTTCCTGAGCCCGACGAGAGGGCGAGGCTTGACATATTCAAGTTGTATACGAGGGATATGCCCTTGGCTAAGGATGTGGATGTGGCTGGCTTGGCTTTGAAGACTAAGAGTTATTCCGGTGCTGATATTGATGCGTTGTGTCGTGAGGCTGCGATGAACGCTTTGAGACGTGATGTCAAGTCTAGGGAAGTGACTCTGGCTGATTTCGAGAAGGCTATGGAGAAGATCGGTCCGAGCATTCTGCCTGACATGGAGGCTTGGTACAAGGGTTTCATGAAGGCTGTTCGTCGGGTGCAGAAGCCGACCACGCCCATTACTTAGGACTTAGGGGGGTCTCTGTCATTGGCTGTTAAGACTTGGAAGCCACGTCCTCTGGATTTGACCCTCCTAGAGGTCTTGGAGAAGAAGGGCGCTATGACGGATAGTGAGCTGTTTGATTTGTTGAAGGAGATTCACGAGGACTTGGGTTTTGGCGCTTTGAATCAGACCTTGATGAGGATGGAGGTCGAGGGTAAGGTTTCAGTTTCGAGCTTGACTAGGGGTAAACGTAGGGTTGAGCTGGTGAAGAGGAAAGAGACATCGCAGTAGAACGCTTGTTTAACGTCTATGGTGTTTTGCGCCTGTGCGCGCGTGTGAGAGACTACCTACCTAGAGAGAGGGGGGTCGATGTTAAGTAGAGACGTGTTTTACGTATGTGCGTGCACAGCAGACCTACCCCTCTATTAGGGCCAAACAGACCTGCAGGCGTGCAACACGGTGAATGAAGGGATTGACGGTGTCTGGAGAAGAGAAAATAATTTCCAGTTAGCCTAGGGAGGGAGGTCTAATATGTGGGTAGAACTGGTTGTGTTGTGGGTTTTGACGGTTGAACACTCGTTGAATTGAGCGCTGTTTGGCTGGCGCATTTTCTGCAGTAGAGATTGTGCCCAAATCATGAACTGAGCAAGCACAACATACATTTTATATAAAGATTTCATGTTGTTAAGTTTGGTGTGAGTGCTTTTGGGCGTTAACCTGCGTGACTTGGTGCCTAAGACAACCGTCTCGCTTGAGAGTTTGGGCGGCAAATCCATAGCTATCGACGCCTACAACGCCTTGTATCAGTTTCTAGCCATAATCCGCCAGCCCGACGGCACCCCTCTCAAGGACAGAACGGGCAGAGTCACGAGCCATTTGAGCGGTTTGCTGTATCGCACTTCCAACCTAGTCGAGATGGGAATCAAGGTTGTCTACGTCTTCGACGGCGTCCCCCCAGCTCTCAAAGAGGTCGAAATCAAGAGAAGAGCAAGAGTCAAAGAAGAAGCCCTAGTCAAGTACGAGAAGGCTCTGCAGGAGGGAAGGGTTGAGGAGGCACGCTCCTACGCTCAGATGACTTCCAAACTCAAGGACTACATGGCAGACGACTCCAAACGCCTCCTAACCCTACTGGGCATACCGTGGATTCAGGCGCCCAGTGAAGGCGAAGCCCAAGCAGCCCACCTAACCAGGCGGGGCGACTCCAACTACTGCGCCAGCCAAGACTACGACAGTCTACTCTTCGGCGCGTCCATGCTCATCCGAAACGTAACCATAAGCGGAAGGAGAAAACTGCCCAGAAAGAACGTCTACATAGAAGTGATTCCCGAGGTGGTGGAACTTGACAAAGTCCTGAAGGAACTGGGCATTACACATGAGCAGCTCGTGGACATAGGAATACTCGTGGGCACGGACTTCAACCCAGAGGGCGTAAAGGGTATCGGACCCAAAACCGCTCTCCAACTCGTCAAGGAGCACGGAAGCCTCGAGAAGCTGTTGCCAACTCTGAAAGAAGCTGTGTTTCCGGTCGAATCTCAGCGCATACGTGACATATTTCTACATCCCAAAGTGACAGACAACTACAGGCTGGTCTGGAAGGAACCAGACATAGAAGGCGTGGTCGAGTTCATGTGCAGCGAACGAGACTTCTCAGAAGACAGGGTCAGAAAAGCCCTAGACAAGATGATGGAGGGCATCAAGAAACTCAGGGGAAAAGCGACACTGGAACAGTGGTTCGGAGCCTAAGTCTAAAAGAAAAAATTTTGCAGGCGTAACCTAGAGGGTCTAGACGCAATGTGTGAAACTGGTTTTGTTTTGAGTTCTGATGGTTGAACGGTTGATGATTGTGGGCTCTGTTTGGCGCGCGCATTTCCTGCAGTAGGAACGTTCTTGCGATTTTCATGTTTTTTTAGGGCAGTCTTTGGTTCGAAGCGGAGATAGAAGATGATTCCATGGGTGTTTAATAGGAAGTGCCTCGAAAGATGATAACGAAGCGAGCGCCTTTTTGGTGCATCGCTTGAGTTGAGAGGAGTATGGCGGAAAATGAAATTGAAAGGGATTGCAGGAATAGCGCTGACAGTGTTTGTTGCAACCGCTTTTACGATGGTGTTCTTTGCATCTAGCGAACCAGCAGAGGGTAGTGTGCCCGTCGGCCAGTTCCCGCAGGCTGGCAAGTTCTACACCTTCGTCGGCAGGGGTTTCACTTGGACAATCGCCGGCGGGGAGAAGACTGTAACTCATGAAGACAGTATGGTTAAGGTGAGCGTGCAAGACTTCGATGGCGCAATCGCGCATGTCAACTATACAGTTATGAGGACCTCGATTTCCCCTGAAAACGGGTGGTTCTTCACAATGATCTTCGACATTGACTCTGAGGTCGCAATAGATCGATCCATTTTATCAAGTTATCACAGGGGGATGGGCTTTGAACTCGCAGAGTTTCTTGGGGGCGGCGGGCGATCTGCTGACGAGGATGTTGGTGAGCACGCTTGGTATTGGTTCCCGACGAGCCTAAACGTGGGAGACGCAGTTCCAGTCGGCTTTGAATCGCATAGCCATTTCCTCGGCGACAATTTGTATACGGTCGTGGGTGAGGAGACTATTCTGGTCCTTGGAGAGAAGCAGGACTCTTGGAAACTGCACATGGGACCTTTAATTGCGGATGGCGTTGTCTTTGGCGGAAAAAGAGTGATCTCAAGGACTTTTTGGGTGGATAAGGACACGGGGATTTCGCTAAAAGCGCTCTATAAAGAGTGGGACTTAGATGGCTCATACGGATCGGAGAGTGAGCATGTACTCGTCCACAGCAACATTGCATTAGGACCAGAATCGACTAAGGCTTTGTCGCCAACGTACACCTTAACCATTCCGTCAAGCCCAGGCTTCCCAGAGGCAGGCAAATTCTACACATGGTACTGGCTCTATAATACCAGCGCGAACAATTATGAAGAGGGTTTACGGATGAGGTGGGTGGTTGATGTCACGGACGACAAGGCACTCCTATACGGCGTCGACATAACGGAGCAGTACCCGGAGGGCAAAGGCGTGGGGGAGCTTGAGGATGTGAGATTCACATTCTATAATTTCACCATAGGCACAACGAGTAGAGGCTATCTGAGTGCTACCGCCTTTATGTACCACATTAACATGACCTCTCTTAACTATTGGAAAGAGGACCTCCCCGGCGTCAAGGGTAGGATTGGACACGAAACCTACTACTGGGCACCCACAAACCTCTACATAGGAGCAAACGTCCTCCCCCGCTGGACCGTAGTGGACGAAGAATTCTTCAACATCGTTGGCGAGTGGCAAGAAACGTGGGTCGTATCTGTCCCCCCAGACCCGCCTGAAGCAAACGTGGTTATATACTTTGACAAGGACGTGGGCATCCCAGTAGCACAAGCCGGCAATATATTTTCGATATGGGTTATGGACACAAACATCGGTCTCGGACCAGAAGCAAAGCCCTCAATCAGGCTCACGGGCGAGTTTGACTACATCTTCAAAGAGAAGCTAAAGATTAGGCTGACTGCGCTGGTCAGAGACGCCAACACCATGAAACCCATCTCAGGACTAGACGTGACCATGGGAATATACCGCCCTGACGGTTCTTTGTGGCAGTCTGCTCGGATGGTTGAGAGGCTTCCAGGAACAGGAATCTACGAGTGGCAGAGCACAGACACACTTTGGTTACTAGGACTTCCGAAAGGCGTATACCTCGTCCATGTGAAAGCCTCGTTCCTGGGAGGTCACACAGCCTCCGACATCCTGGAGTTTCACATCGACCCACCAGCAGAAGACCCTGTCGCCTTGGTAACCCTAATCGCAATAGTCGCATCAATCGTTGCCGGTTCCCTGCTAATACAAAAGCTCGTCAACAACCTACCTCTCCGACTAGGCAAACACGAAAACACGCGCACCTGAGGAAGAAAGCTCCTTTGACCCACTCTTTTTTTTATTCTGCAAAATATTTTAGGAACAAGCGCACACAAGTGGCGACGTTTGTGCGTCGCCCACACACGCGGGTATTATGTCTCGTACCGTTGAGGCGCAGCCACCAGCTGCATAGACTCCCCTAATGTTGGTTCTTCCGAACTCGTCCACCACAACACAACCCAACCTGTGAGTTCTAATCCCCGCCTTCCGCAAGACAGAGACAAAGGGCTTGACTCCGCCAACCGCAAAAACAATGTTCGTCCTCAACTCTTTCGTCTTTGAACCCTTCAAACTGCGCAGAACAACCCGCTTAGAGGGCGGCTTACCCTTAATCTCCTTTCCCTCAAAATCCTCTAAGAGACTCACGCCTTCCTTTTCCAGCCTTCTTCTCGTCTGCCCGCTGACCTTAATCGTGTTTGCGTGATTAACCAGCCGCACCCTCTCAGCAATCTTGGTTAGGCGCAGAGCCTCATCCACAGCCTCTGGGCACGCGCCCACAACAACCACATCTTTTCCCTTAAAGAAGGGCTCTCCACACTCGGCGCAGTAGGCTACGCCGCCACCTATCCAGGTCTCCCACTTCATCCCTATCCCCTTCATGCCGTCCCCCGTAGCCAGAATCAGAGCCGCTCCAGAATAATCGCCTCGCTTCGTCTTGACAACCTTCTCCTCTCCGTCGAGAGATAGACCGACAACCTCCTCAGAAGTGCGCAACTCAACGCCAGCCTTCACAGCCTGAAGCGCCATCCTCTCCATGAGCCTGCGTCCAGAAATCCTCCTAAACCCCGGATAGTTTTCTAAGCCGCGGGCCCTCAGGGCGATTCCACCTGCCTCCTTACCGGCATCTAAGACCAGCGTGCGGAAACCGAAGAGCGCCGAATGGAGTCCAGCGGCTAAGCCAGTTGGTCCAGCTCCGACCACTATGACGTCGTATTTCTTATTCATTTTCCAGTCACATCCTGTGTCCATACTTTCCTGTCAAGGGCACGAAGGCAACTCCGCCCAGATTCTCTTCGACTAAACGCTTGTCCATTTTCCTAACGCGCACCAAGGTCTGATAGAGGTACATGCCGCCTATAGGGATGACCAAGACGCCGCCTGTCCTCAACTGCTCCACCAAAGGTTTTGGAATGTCTGGTGCAGCCGCAGTGACCAGAACTCGGTCGTAGGGAGCCTCCGTAACAAAGCCCTCTGAGCCATCTGCGCAAAAGACTGTGACACGGTCGCCGTAACCCGCCCTTTCTATGTTTTCTCTGGCTGAGTCAGCCAGTTCACGAACGATCTCCACGGTGTAGACGTGACCCCACTTCTCCTTGGGCGCGTCGGAGGGAGCGACAATCTCGGCTATCGTGGAGGCGTGCCAGCCCGAGCCCGCTCCTATCTCCAAGACGCGGTGTCCCACTTCCAGCTCTAGGGCTTCGTTCATTATGGAGACCATGTTTCGCCCGACTCTGCGTTGAAGGCAGAGGCGAGTGGCGCAGAGATGGTCTGCCCGTGCCCAATCGGAAGCGGAGAGTCAACCGCGAAGTAAGACCTCAACCTCTCTGGAAGGAAGGGCTCACGCGAAACCCTGCGCATAGCTCGAATCACTTGAGGCGAGCGCAGTATGCCTTCCGCGATCAAGCCTTGGATGAGTCGGTCCCAACCCTGGCTTTCCATCGAAACTCCTCAAGATAGAAGAATACTGAAGGATGAATGCCTTAAGACTTTGCCATATCGAAGTTACTTGACTGTGACCGATTTGGCTAGGTTTCTGGGCATGTCGGGGTTGTGTCCCCTCTCGAGCGCCGTGTAATAGGCGAAGAGTTGGAGCGGAATCACGTAGAGTGTCGGTGAGAGAATCTCTGGCACACCCTTGGTTATCTCGATGCAGTCGTCGGCTAGTCGCTTTATGTCCTCGTCTCCCTCCTCAACCACAGCTATTACGGAAGCCCCTCGAGCCTTCATCTCCATGATGCTGCTGACAATCGTCCTGTGCGTCTCATCCCTCGGACAGATGAAGAAAACCGGAAAGCCAGGCTCAATGAGGCTTATGGGACCGTGCTTGCTCTCCCCGGCAGGATAGGCTATCGCTGGCACGTAGGCGATTTCCATGAGCTTCAGTCGTCCTTCCAAGGCTGTGGCGGAGCTGATTCCCCGTCCTAGAAAGAAGAAGCACTGCTTGTCCTTGTACTTCTGAGCCATCTGCTTGATCTTCTCCCCTTGGGTTTTCAGAATGTTTTCTGCGATTTCGGGTATCTCTTCTAACTTGTCTTCGAGAAACTCTATCTCCACGTGAGAGACTTTGCCTCTGCTCTTTGCGAGTCTCAGAGCCAGCTGAGCCAGCACGGAGAGCTGAGAGGTGAAGGTCTTGGTGGCTGCAACCCCTATCTCTGGACCCGACTGCTGACAGACGTAGACGCGGGACAGGCGGGTTAGAGTCGAGCCGATGACGTTGGTCAATCCGAGAATGGTTGCGGCTCGCTGGCGGGCGTGCTCCAGAGCAGCCAGTGTGTCGGCGGTCTCACCCGACTGGCTCACCACGAGTATGGTGCTGTCTATGTTGACAGACTTCCCGTGCTGCTCGATAAACTCGGAGGCGATTATTGGGTGGGTTGCCAAAAACGCCAGTTTGGAGAACATGTACGAGGCGGCTAGACAGGCGTGGTAGGAGGTGCCGCAAGCCACTAGAAATACTTCTCCGGCGCGGTCGAGGAAAGCCGTCATCAGGTCTAGGTATTGTTCCTGCAACCGCAGTGTGTTCCGAATGGTGAGCGGCTGCTCGTAGATTTCCTTGAGCATGAAGTGCGCGTATCCCTGTTTCTCAGCCATCTCTGGGCTCCAGTCGATGAGCTCCGGCTCTCTGGGCACATGGCTCCAGTCTGCGAGTTTCCGTATCTCGTATCCCTGGTGGCTGAGTGTGACGAGCTCTCCGTTTTCGATTATGACCGCCTTGTTGGTGAGGGGTAGAAAGGCTGGTATGTCTGATGCGCAGTAGAGGGCGTTGTCGCTCACTCCTATGACGAGTGGGCTTTCTCTGCGGGCGCACACGATTTTGTCGGGTTCCTTCACTGAGACCACGGCGATGGCGTAGGAGCCCTCAAGTCGGTTCGCGGCTTCTCTCACGGCGTCTGCCAGTGCCAAGCCTTCCCTCATTTTCTCCTCTATGAGGTGCGGAACAACTTCGGTGTCTGTTTTGGAGCGAAAGACGTGCCCACGGTCCTCCAGCTCCTTTCTCAGTTCGGTGAAGTTCTCGATGATTCCGTTGTGGACCACGGCAACCTCTTCATCGCAGTCAACGTGGGGGTGAGCGTTGATTTTGTATGGAGCTCCGTGGGTCGCCCAACGTGTGTGACCAACCCCTATTCTTCCTGGGAGGTCGTCTAAGTTAAGCAGTCTGTGAACATCGTCGATCTTGCCCGAGTCCTTCTTTACGACGAGTCTGCCGTTGTGGATTGTGGCTTCTCCGACGGAGTCGTAGCCCCTGTACTCCAGCCTCTTTAAGGCGGCGTGTATGACTGGTGCCGCTTGGCTGTCTTTCAAAATGCAACCGAATATTCCACACATGTTTGAAGCCTCATGACTTCACACAGTTTCAAACTAAACTCTTTTTCAAATGCGGCGTGGCAGATTTCAGTCTTCGGTGATTATTGAGATGGGGCGGCGTAGTATAAGCATTTTTAAGAATATGGCTTTAGGATTAAAACTGCCTTTGCGACGGTTCTCGAGGTTTTTCAGTCTCTTAAAGCTAACCATTAAAAAAATGTTTAAAGTGCTTCTGGAAGGAGATTTGTAACTTCCCTTTTTTCTGCTGGGGCTCTAGGAAAGGGTGATGATGTAGCCTGATTTGTGCTTGCAATGACCAAAACTCGCACACGCAGAACTTCTGTTAAACTACCTTCCTCTTTCTTCACAATGATTCCTTTGAGAGTGTTCCTTCCACACTGGAAGACTGCATCATCGCCTGTCTTGTTTTCCCTCTTCTAAGTCCAGTGGTTTTCTGTCCAGTTCTTTATCCGTTCAAACACTTCTTTCTTAACCATGAACAGAGGCTATTATATCCAATAAAATGGGCAAGAAGGGGGAAAATAAATCCATGTTGTTATGGGGCTTTTTCTCCGAAGTGTATTGCAACTTTGATGAGGTCGAAGACATCGATGAGATTGTCGTTGTTAAGGTCTGCGTTTGGATTCCAGTTGGGATCACTTGGTTTGGAGCCGAAGGCAATAGCCACCTTGATGAGGTCGAAGACGTCTACGATTCCGTCGCCATTAACGTCACCCACTATGCGCGCGCGCTCGCCTATTCCTGTGAAAACCGTGAGATGCGTGACGTTTGCCCACACGTAATTTGCCACTGTGTTTACTCCAGAGTTTGATATAACAGTCCAGTTACCTAGAGTGGAATTCCAATAGTGCATCCTCAATGTGGTTTCATTCACGCTTAGTGCACTCTCGTTGTAGTAAATCTGGATGTAGACCCAGTCAAATGATGCGTCAGCGGTTATGTTAGCGAATATGCCTATTGTCCCATTGGTTCCACCTATGGCAAAATTAGGGTCTGTTGTGTTCGCTATGTTTATTGATATTGGTGCGGCTGATTGAACAGTTACATTAACACCTAAGCTTGCGTTTGAGAAGGTTAGTGTGCGAGCAGGGCAACAATAAGTGCAGCCCGTTGTGCCAGTGTCATTCCAGCCATCTGATCTGTAACATGTGTTGTTGCCACCGAAATTTCCCACAGAATAGCTGGTAAGATTCAGATCTTGAAGATTATTATAGCATATTGTATTGGAATCAACGAATGTATTATTGGTGCCTCCTAAAAAGACTCCAAATCGGTTATTGCCATTTATTACATTATTTGTAATGTTATTGAAGTTGCTAAAGCCCCCAATGCCGATTCCCTGCCATAGATTATTGCTTACGTTGTTGTTCGTTATAAGATTGCCATGAGAAGGATAGTCTACATAAGTTATTCCCTGTGAGTTTGATGTTATGCTGTTATTAGTTATTATGCTGTTGGTGGCGTTTGTCAAACGGACGCCTTCCCAGTAGCCAGTTATCTTACAATTTTTCAAGACCACATTGTTTGCATTGAAGATTTTTATTCCAATACCAGTACCGTTGATCGTTGAGCCGTTGCAATCCAAAAATACATTGTTTGTGTTCATCAAGATTGCTCCTTTTTGACCTGTTGCCTGATTATCTATGACATTGTAGAATCCTGGAGCAAGTGTCGTGTTCTGAGTGATGTACATGTCATCATATGGTATGATCGGACAGCGGTAAGTACATCCTGCTATACCAGCCTGGTCAAACCAGTTAGAGGTTGTATCGCATGTGTTATTTAGACCTGGTGAGTTAAAATCTGCATCGAAGATGTCAAAGTAGAGGGGGATGCGCAATTGATTGTTATAGCAGAATCTGTTGTAGTTTATGGTGTTGTTCGTGCTTGCTGCATCGAAGATATACAACCCGTCTTGATTGTTAGAATCTGCAGTATTGCCAATCAGTGTATTATTTCTTGAGCCATTTGTTAGATAAATGCCATGTCTGGTGTTGCTATTAGCCCTATTGTTTTTTATAGTGTTTCCAGATGATCTGTGTATTTCCATTCCAAATTGGCATGAAGACACAGTGTTATTTTTTATCAGATTATTATTTGAATTCATGTCAAGGCCGATTCCCCACGTATATGAAGACACAGTGTTATTGGTTACGTTGTTACTTGTTGATGTCTCTATCCAGATGCCAGTACTGCTGGGGACAATGATGAAAGATGAAACAGTGTTATTGAGTATCGTATTATTGAGCGCTCCAAGCACGTGAATTCCATTGGCGAATCTTGACACTTTACAATTCTTTATTGTAACGTTATCAAAGGTGTTCAAGATACCCTTTCCGGACAAGGACAAGCTTCCAGTTATTGGTATTCCATTGCAGTCCAGGGTAATTCCTGGCGCTCCTATCTCCAGTCCAGTTCCTAGACATAGTCCTCTGTTAAAATCAGAACTGTTTAGGGTGCGGCTTTGCACTAGAACATCGCCGCACTGGCAAGGTGTCCTGCTGTTACAGGATGATCTTGGATAGATACTTAATAGTCCATTTAGTGCGTTTCTGCATACGGGTCCAAAGTAGAGGCGCGTGAGAGTTAGCATTAAATCACCCGGGCCATCATCACCCCTATACCAGTTACTGTACTCACATCCTTGATTACAACTAATACTCAGATTCAGCGATGCCCATCTAGTACAAGGTTGTAAATCACAATTTGGACCGTCGGGTGCAGCAGAATTCGTGGCGGTGCCATTGTACTCGTCGTGAAGACTTCCGAAGGAGTGCCCGAATTCGTGAACGGTTACCCTATCACCACTCCAGAGTTGTGGGTTTGGTTGGCTCCAATCAATACCTGAGTAGGCAACAGCGTAACTGCTTAGTCCGATAGGATTTCTATATCCACCTCCTCCATACGTGTTGCTGTTAAAAAGCACTATTACCTCATCTGCTGGACACTGTGAAGCCAAGTTCAAAACAGCAGTGCCATTACAACCGATTAATCTTTGTAGAGGCGGGGCGCCATATTGGCAGCCTAAGTTTCTCGATTCGTTAACCCAGTGAATGTTGATGCTCCTTGAGTAGTTACTGAACGGTGGAATCGACAGAAGCGTGCTTTGATGTCTATTGACATCTGTTTGAAATTGGGATAATTGAGCAGGTGGATAGTTATGTCCCACAAAAACTATGTCAAACAATAAAGAAGACAGCCCATTATTAACCAGTGTCCTGCAGTTGCTTCCTCCTTTTTCTGGAATGCCCTCTACATTTACGCTTAGAGCCAGAGTGCCATCTGGATAGTATAAATTGACCCAAGCAGCGTTCTCAAAATAGGGAATGATCAAGGTAAAATCAGTTTCGTTCAGTTCGATAGAACCGCCTGCAAGGACATCTCCGTCGGGATAATCATGCTGTAAGACGTGGGGAACACCAAACGTAGATGTATACAAGATTTTTTCTGATTTGGAGACAACCTCAGCCTTGTGACCCATCTCTGGTTGTATCCTCATGTCCGGAGCGAAGCCATGTTTCTTGTAGACATCCAGCAGGGAGAGAGAACCGCTATCGTAGTGTAGCTCTAACATGATTATCTTGTCTTCAACAACAACCGTCATAGTGTCGCTACTTTCCTCTCCCCCATCATCCGTAACAGTCAAAGTAACAACGTAAACATCAGAACGGGAATAAGTGTAAGTCGGATTCACTCCAGTTCCAAGCGTTGGATCAAAAGGATCGCCGAAGTCCCATTCGTATGAGACTATAGTTCCATCTGGATCGTGCGATCCACTTCCATCAAAAGTCACTCTCTCTCCAAGAAGCACAGTTTGGTCAGGACCTGCATTAGCTACTGGCGGTATATTCTCAAATGCGCGCACGACGGGCGTTTGAACGATGAATACTGTTGCAACCAGCAGAGAAAGTAGCATGATTGCGCCTTTAAGAAGCCGTGGTAATCTACTTTTCAAGTTTGTAGCCTTTGTAACGGAAACAACGAGATGGAAGAACATAGTGACCAAAACGGGTGGACCGACCACTTTGAAACAGAGCAGAAACAGCTGAATCAACTGAAGCATCGGCGAGACAGGAATCGCCGAGAAACCCAAAGCTATTATTGCGAAGCCGCCAACCAAACGCAACAAACGCCTATTCTTTTCGTTCCACTCTCTAACTTTAGCTATGGAAAAGAGGTTAGAATAAAGAAGCAGAGAAATCGCGATTAAAGGCAACACAAAGATGAAATTGTAGTAGAGCAGGAAGGGAACTGCTTGAAGCCTCGTTGCACTATTCGCCAACTGGCCAAGAATAAACAGGTAAGGTCCACCAGTGCAGGGCAACTCAAAACAAACAACCACAAACCCCATCACAAAAGCACCAAACGGACTCGTGACACCCTTAAGCATCTTCATAAGCAGGGGCTTAAGAGAACGAGGAACCTCCATCACAAAGCCGCCACGACCATACCAAAAGGCATCCTTTAGATAGAAAATTCCAGCCAAAACAGCAACCAACCCAACTAGCAAGCCGAAAATGCCAGAGAAACCGCTAAACTGCACAACCGTGAACAAACCTAACCCAAACAAGAAATAGGCAATGAAGACAGAAAGACAGAAAGACAGACCGACCTTCAACGCCCTCTTCCTTCGATCAGCAACAAGCACCCGAGCACCTATCAAGAACACCAAAATAGCAATAGAACAAGGACTAATAGCGTCAACCAAAGCAGCAACAGTGACAGTAACAAAGGGAAGATTACTGACCACAGATAGGTCTTTCTGATCCGAACTTTCTGGACCCTTCAGCTCCAAGTCTTGGACAAACGACGCACTCTCCCTCAACGCCTTCTTTACCGCTTCCTCAAAGCCATCAAGAATCGAACTATCACCAACAAAATGAGTGCCAGAGACGAAAACGGTAGGAATACCCCTTTCTTCTAACGGAATACCATACCTGCTGGAATATTCTTCAAACAGTGGAAGGCAGCTTCTATTACTATAGACATCATACTTGTGAAGCTGAATAGGATATTTATGCTCCATCTCAGCAAGAAAAGGCTCAACCTTAGCACAGTGAGGACACCCTTTCCCGCCGAAATAATAAACACTCAAACCGTTTCCGCCTGAGGAGACGGAAAAATCATCCTTCTCTATAGAAGCAGATTTGGTTTCACTTCCGACAAACAAAGAAACCACAAGCAAACCGATAAAAAACAGAAAAAAGCCTAATTTCCTATTCAAACCTCAGCACTGCTCCTCCAAATCCCTCTCGCACAAATACCAAATATAGTAAATGTTACATTCCTTTTAACATTTTTGGAAACATCTTCTATAGGTGTCAAACTGAAAAAAATCTGAATGTGGCGGAGCATCAAATGCAACAAATCAGCGAAAACTACTTTGAAGACTAAATGTTCCCAAAGCAAAAAAAACCTCATAGACACATTAAAAGCCATGATTAAAACCCACGTAGAAGACCTAGAACAATACCTAGTCAAAGAAGCACTCACTCAACCACACAGAACACACATCAGCCCAACAGAACGCGAAGAAGACCATGTCAAAATCCTGAGCCAACCCCCTCAAAGAGATGATGAAAAAGGAGCTTCTCAATGAAAACTAAAGTTATAAATTGCCCTCCAGCACCACTAATAAAATGTTTATAAGGGAAACGCCCTCATAGAATGCCGCATGAAGAGAAAGCTTCTGCTCAGCGGTGAACGACGCGGCTACGAAGTCAAGGATGTTATTTTATTTGAACGCCCAGATAGGCTTAGGGCTGTCTTGAGCCCGCTCAGCTGGCGGATTCTAGAGTTGCTGGGCGGAGGCGAGATGTACCCCATAGAGATAGCCAAGAAACTCGGCGTGCACGAGCAGAAGGTCTACTACCACGTTCGAAGGCTCGCTGAGGCTGGGGTGATTAGGGTTGTGAGGGAGGAGGAGAAGAAGGGCGCCACAGCCAAATTTTACGAAGTCGTGTCTCCAGCCTTTGGGGTTGAGCTTCCGTTCGGTCAGCGCAAAATCAGTGAGTTGCCTGTTCCCATCATGGATGAGAAGTTGAAGCGGTTTCTGAGTCCTTTCTTGAAGGACGGCGTGTTCGACGGAAACATCGTGGTCGGCAGTCCAGACGAGCACGGTCCCTTCAAGGCTAGGGCTAGGGACGGGCACTACGCCTCCTACCTCGGCTTGTTTCTGGGTCAGTTCGCGCAGCTGCCTGAAAACTTCGTCGTAAAACTAGACGTGGACGTGAAGGCGGAGAAGGAGGAAAGCAACAATCTCATCTTGGTGGGCGGTCCCGGCACAAACCTGCTGACGCAGGAAGTGAACGAGTTCTTGCCAATGAAGTTCAGCATGACACCCTCCAAACACGGCTTTCTCTTCGGCGGGCTGGTCTCAGCCAAGACCGGAAACGTGTACACGAGCGACGCCGTGGGCTTGGTTGCCCGAATACCAAACCCTTGGAACAAACAGAAGCGCGTAATCGTATTGGCTGGCAACAAAGCCATCGGAACGAAAGCCTGCGTCTTGGCGCTGACAAAGTTCTGGAAGCAGACACTGAAAAACTTTGACGGAGAAGGCGACTTCGCCGCGGTGATTCAGGGTTTCGACCTCGACGGGGACGGAAAAGTAGATTCAATCGAGGTCCTCGAGTAACTGGAATCTTCATGAAGGTCACAGAGGTCATTGAGGCTAGAGGGCACGAAAACGTTCGCGCGACCAACAAGACCACCTTTGAAATCACTAAGGAAGCCTTTCTGACCAAGCGTGGAGACTGCATCTTAGCTGTGAGTGCCACGAAAGGCGCTGTGGACTTGCACAGGAAGTTTCGAGAGACAGTGCAAAACCAGAACGCGCGAATAAAAATCACGATTGAGGCGGGCGGAGGCAGGGAGGTGGTTGATGCTTGGGGAAGCCCACGGCTTACATTTACGCATCCAACCGACTTGGTTGTGAGAAAGAGTGACTACGTGTGCAGTCGTACGCTAGCTATAAGAGCCGACAAGGCTGCCAGAGACCTCTCGAGAAGCCTCGTCAAGAAACTACGCAACCCAAAGCAGAGAGTCAAGGTAACTCTTACGGCTGAGACACCCCTTTGACTTGGGCGTCCACGACAACCTGATAGGTGTAGGGCGCTGTCTCCCGCACTACTCTAGCCGATAGAAACCTGCTCGCCTCACAGCCTGCTCTCTTCACGGCTTCGGCTAACCGAGTCTTCACCGTTTCCAGCGGATTGGGCTCGGTCGAAAACTCGTAGAAGTGCATGACGCCGCCTTCTGGTCTGAGAGCCTCGCAGGCTACGTCCACGTATTCTATGGCTTTTTCTGGCAGGTTCATCATCACCCTGTCAACCCGTCCCCTAAGCCTCTCCTCAACAACTGCCCTGACATCGCCCAGAATTGGCGTGACCTTCGCCTCGACACGGTTGGCGGCGACGTTCTTCTTCAAATACCTGAAGGCGTCTGGATTGACATCGACGGCGTAGACACGAATCTTCTCGCGTCTCTTTGCTACTAGAATGGAGAAGGGTCCAACTCCGGCGAACATGTCGAGTACAGTTTCGTCTTCCCTGACCTGAGAAGCCACTCGAAGGTGTTCGTGGGAGAGCCTGGGCGAAAAATACGCTCTGGCTAAGTCAACGTGAAAAACGCAGCCGTGCTCCCTGTGAACGGTCTGGGTTTTCTCGGCGCCGGCTATGACCTCAAACTCTCTCAGACGGTACTCGCCGCTGACAGCGCCAGACTTCGCCAGAGCGGTTCTCACCCTCTTGTGCATCATTAGTATGGCCTCGCCGATAATCCTCTTGTAGCTTTCTAGTTTGGGCGCAATTTCAACAACCGCTATTTCACCGATAAAGTCGATTGCGTGAGGCAGACTCGCTAAAGCGTGAGGCGGTAGCCTGTCTCCTAACAAATCAGCAAGCTCAGGCTGGGGCTCAACTCGCTCCAAAAATGGGTGCGCACAAACTTCGAATCCCGTCAAGTCCATCCTCAATTGGTTTAGTTCCGTGGCTAGAGGTTCACGTCTCAAGGGTATATACAGATAACCTTGTTCTCGCTGAACTCTAAACTCTCGGTTGAGGATATTCATCTTCTTAACGAGAGCTAAACCCTTCTCCCCTTGGTACTTTGGGATACGCAAGCAAGGCGTCTCGGACACTATTAGCCCCAAAACACTCAGCGCTTTTCACATTTATATTATGCTCTTAGCCATGGGCAATCATGTTTGTTTGGTTCAGGTAGGCAAAGTTGCCAACTCAAGAATAAACTTTCCTTCTGATAGCCTGGAAAACGAGAAGGGGTAGTAAAGCGTAAACCAGAAATATTTGTGGTGGAAAAGATAACAAGAGTTGCCATGGAGATAGTTGTTCGTTACTTCACTATTCTACGAGAGATAACTAAAAAGCGACAAGAAAGAATCAAAATGAAGGAAGACTCGACGTTTGAAGACGTGCTAGCCATACTAGTCAGAAGGTATGGAGAGAGTTTTAAGAGATACACACAGTCTATAAAGAGGAAGAAGGGGCTTCGGCTCGTACTCCTTCTAAACGGGCAGGACATCTCCCAAATTAACGGATTAAAAACAAGGCTACATAATGGAGACACAGTAGCTGTGGTGCCTCCAATCGCGGGAGGCTAGTTAAATCTGCGCTCCAGGGTCATCGTAATGCGGCTTTTCCGGATGAATCTTCTCAATGAAATCCTTTTGAAATATGTCATCTGCGCTAAGCGATTTTGAAATATACCCAGCTTTCTGCAAAAAAGGTGCAAAAGCCAAAGTCGAATTGATGTATTCTTTGGACAAACTGGCGCAGTATTTCCGTGAAATCCCATAGACTTCCAAAACGAAGTCTTCATCAACCAAACCTAAGACTTTTGCTGCTATTTCAGCCGCTTTTTTGGGGTGTCTTCTTATCAAGTTGCAGGCTTCCTCGTGCAGTCTTAAGAAGTCTTCCAAAGTTTGGGCAGAACTTCTTATCATTAGTATGGTTGTTACAATCCCGTAGCTGGGATTGTGCGGCCACAGTTCGTGCGGGGGCAGTATCACTTTTGCACCGAAAAGCCTTGAAGCCAAAACTGCCAACGGAGGTGTTCCAACGCCACCGTCAACTTCACCATCGTCCATCGCTTCAAGTATCTGATCAGCCCACTCAAAATTCTTGATGACTACCTCTTGTTGCAACCCAAATTTATCCAAAAGGTCTCGTATTATCACGTCGTGAATTGATCCCTTAGAAGGTGCCCCTATCACTTTACCTTTAAACTGGCTTAGCGTCTCCTTCGTGCCTCCCAGTTCCTCCAGCGTTTCAAAGCCTTTTTTCGCCGTTAAAACCGTGCCTTCCATGTGCCCACCTGCAACACATTTGATGGGAATTCCCCTGTCGATGCCTATCATGGCGGGAGGGAGTCCTATGTAGCCAATATCCAACTCGTTTTTGGCAAAGGCTTCAATCATCTTAGGCCCAGTTGGAAACAGTCTCCACTCCGCCTCTATGCTCACTCTTTTTTCAATCCAGTCAGTTCCCATCAGAATGAAGGATGTGTGGTACGATGTCGAAAGGTGTCCGATTCTGACTTTCTTCACTCTCTTATCGCCTCCATAACGTTTTGCTTTATTTCCGTAGGTGTCAAAGGTATGTTTGGTACCTCTGCGTTTCCACACCTTGCCAACACGTGAACAAAATTGGGACCTGCGCCCAGGTTTTGGAGCGTCAATAGGATTTCTTCTTCGGTAGCTGCTTTATGGGTTCTGTCAAAACCACACCCTTTGGCAATCCACTCTAAATCCGCACCATAACTTGTGGCAGTTGGCTGATTTCCTGTCGTTCCGTGAACACCATTGTCTATAGCCAAGATGGACAGATTTCTTGGTTTTGCCATTGCAATGGTCGACAAGGCTCCGAGATTCATTAATAGGCTTCCATCGCCATCAACAACCACTACGTCCTTTTGGGTGAATGAGGCTATCCCTAGTCCGATGGAAGATGCCAACCCCATGCTTCCAAGCATGTAGAAATTCGATTTCTGATGTTTTGCTTGATAAAGTTCTTTGCAGGGTGCTCCCAAATTGCAGACTACAATTTTTCCGTCAAGATATGGGGCTATGGCTCTGAGTATCTCAAATCTTGTTAAGACAGGATTAAAGATTTTGCGTTGATAGTGCCTCTCTTCTCTTCTTATTTTGATTCCACCACCCACGTCTTCCGCTTTTTCTTCTCCCCAAACTTTGGGGTTTAATAAAATGGCGTGTATTGTATTATCTGTATAAACCTTAGCGCCAACATTGGAGACAAGGCGAACATCTTTCGGAGTTTCAATTACACTATAATCAATATCTATAGCCTCAAGAATCTCTCGTAGTCTTTTTCCAAGCGGAATTTGGGCGGGTATTTTCTCTTTGTACACCCCCCTCCAGCTAACAAAAATCAGTAGAGGTAGTTCGTAAGTCTTGGTTAAAGAGCATAGGGCATTTATCATATTTCCGATCCCTGAGCTCTGAACCAGCATCGCGGGTCTTGCTCCAGCCAGGTATGCTCCAGCACTTATCCCCACACCTTCTTCTTCCCTAGCCAACGCGATGTGCCGAAAATTCGAAGGAATTAGTTTACTGAGCGACCTTGCTTTTTCGCAAGGCAATGTTGTGAAAAAACTTACACCCACATCTTTGAGTGCTTGAACTATGCTATCAGAAATCATTTGAAGAATCCTCCTCACACCACATTTCAAATTGCGTTTTGTTCGCCTCTTTATTCATTTTTATACTCCTAAATTCATCTTATGCTTAAACAATTTATTAAACGACTATGATCTTCAGTTTTTATAGAACAATGGTGTTGCTTTCAACAGCTCTTAAACAAATCCAAAACGATTTCTCTGAAATCTTGTTTGCATTACCAGAACAGAATTTTCTTAGGTATTATCTCGACCACGCATCGGATGTTAGAGTTGTATAGCTGTATTCCCATGGAGTCTCGCCCTTGCTCATCCAACTTGAGGCGGTACTTGTTGATGTGTTGCTGAGTTCGCTTGATGAACTCTTCCTTGTCTTCGATGATTCGTCCCTCTCCCTTGATGATAACGGCTTCCTCGGCGTTGTAAACGGCTACAGCAGCGTTTTTGTTCTTCTCTATGTTGCGGACCTTCGCAGAGTTTCGGTCTGTCTGCACGAAGACCTTTCCATCGTGGTATGTGTACCAAACTGGGACAACGTGCGGCTTTCCCTTCGTGTCAACAGTGGCAAAACTGGCTATTCGCCGGCGTTTCATGAAGTCGGCGACGTCATCCAGACTCTTTAGCATGAATAAACTACCACCAATGCTTGTGTGACCTATCTGTTTCTTCTTGTGTTAGATATCTTTTGGTGTGGAGCAAAAGTTTAAAACACAATCAGTGCGAGAAATTGCGTAAATGACATAAACCCTAAGCATGTATTAGGATTAGAGGAATCGAAATGTCTGTCAACTGGAGAAAGAGCATATCCCTGTGGATACTGGGTTTCCTCACCTTCCTGGCTGGCTTAAGCACCATCAACGCAATCGTCGTCTTGGCTACCGACCCGAGGGGAACGGATGCAACCGTCACGATGTACATCATAGGCGACCTAGTGCCAACATGGAAAGACATCCCTGTCATGACCTACTTCTGGATGTCCCTCACCGCAACCTTCATTCTCCTGGGCATAACAACCATCCAAGCTCTGCGCATGCCGCCGCTGGGACCAGAAGTGCAAAGAATGGTCACGAAGGTTGAAGACGAGATGACGGCGACCAGGGGAACGCTTGAGGCAACGAGGGTGAGTCTGTTCGCAAAGATGGAAGACGAGAAGATAGCCCGACAAGACATGTTCACAACCCTCAACACAAACATGGACAGCACCAAGAAAGAACTGCTGGACGAACTGGAGAAACAGAGAGGCGCCACCGAGAAAGCCAGCAAAGACTTGGAAGAGGCGGCGAAGGAACTGGGCAACCTCAGAAAAGAAGTCTTGGACACCATGGCTAAGCACCTAAAAATCGTTCAGGCCATCGAGCGCTCAAGCAGAAGAACTACAGCCACCACCGAAAAGAACCTGAAGGAAATCGCCAGTTTGGGAGCCAGAATAGAAAAACTCGAGACCGAACTCGTTCCACCGAAGCCCAAGTTAACGAGCGCGAGCCGAACAGATGAGGTGAAGGGAGTCGGACCGCGCCTAGCAGAAGAACTGAAAGCAATGGGCATAACAACCGTCGGCGAACTTCTTCTCACGGACCCAAAGAGCATAGGCGCAAAGACAAGAGCCACACCAGAGATGGCAACCCGCCTGCAGGGCAGAGCCCAGCTGCTGATGGTTCCAGGCATAGACGAAAACGACGCGGACATATTGATAGATTCGGGAGTCACTTCAAGACCTGAACTCGCAGCAAAAGACGCCGTGGAACTCGGCAGAAAGTTGAGCAGGGTCGCAAGAACATACATTGAAGAGGGAAAGATTTCAGAGAGCGAAAAACCGACAGTCGAAGAAGTATCAGCGTGGATAAAGCTGGCGAAACTCTAGGCCCCCAACTCTTCATCCCTTGCTTTTTCCTTATGTAAGGTGAAGAAGGATAACCGAGAGACTCTTCTTACAACTCCGAAATCGCTCTGATAAGCGACTTTCTCACGGTTCTCATGGTCGGGTATAGGCTGCACAAGCCGAGGACGGCTAATGCGGCGAGGAACCACAGGAAAATCGGGAGGACAGAAGCCGCAGAAACGACTGGTTCGGGCAAGAGAAAGGATGAGATTATTAATCCTGTGGACAGCCCGATTGCTCCGCTGACCAACACGACGATGAGAGCCTGAACCAGAACAATCGTCGTCACAGTTCGTAGTCTGGCTCCGATGGCTCGCACAATGGCTAGGTCTCGTCGCTGAGTGGAGATGAGCAGCGTCATGTAGCCCGAGAGACAGAGCACCGCGGTTACCAAGGAGAACAGAGGCGCAAGAGTCACCAACGACCAAGCGGCGTTCAGAAAGCTGAGATGCTTCTGTAAGACATCGTTGAGCTCAACTGCCTCTAACTGTGTTCCTGTGATCTCTTCTCCTATCTGGGCAAGCGTCTGAGAATATGTCAACGACTCAATCTGAAGGAAGAGCAAGTTGTGTTCATCCTGACTAATCACTGATTGCAGAGCCTTCAGGGGTACGTACACAACTTTTTCATTGTTGAGGGGGTCTTGACAGACACCCGTTATCCCAAATTCTCTGTTAAGTAGCTCTATGCCCTGCTTCTCTGGACTCGTGAACATGCTCATTGCCAAGGAGTTGCCCACCATGGCTGAGTACACGTCTGCTTCGTTCAAGCCTCTCCCCAAAATCAGCCAATCGTTAACCGCATTCTCTGGTTCCAAGCCCAAGACAAGAGCCTCACCGCATCGTTTGTCGCCTATCTCAATGTATGAGGGTGGATCTCCTGAGCTTACGATAGTCTTCGAAATCTCGTAAACTCGGGTTTCAAGAATCAAGCGAGGATCTACCTTGCTGATTCCGTCAATGGTACTCAGCCTGGAAATCAAAGCCCCTGAGATGAAGAATTGTGAGTCTAAATAGTCGGGAGGTTCTGTCTCTCTTGCCTCGGAAAAACTAGACAAGAGGTCCACGTAGCGTCTAGTAACGTCGGGGTGACCAATGAGAATCACGTTTCTCTGAATAGCTCGCTCTATATAGTTCTGGGTCGTCTGATTGGCGATTGTGCCGCCCGCCAACGCAACCGTGGTCAAGGCAAACACAAGAGATAGACAAATTATTGCCTGGCGAGTTGCAACTCTTCGGCGTGCTAAGGCTTGGAAGGCTGTTCTAAATGTGAGACCAAGCCTCGATGGAACAGAGAGCCTTGATCTAGAAGGTGCTCCCAGCGAGAGATTAGTGGACAACGCCCGATAAGGCTTTATCACAAGCGCCTTGCCTATCACTCGGCTTCCGATGAGGTGAGGCGCGATGACAAAGGCTAGAAACGCGGGAGGTATTATCCAGATGTTGATGGGTTTCTGTGAGATGGCGAAACCAAGAGCGTTCAAGACATTGACGCTTGCGATGCTTAGAAACATGCCCAAGACAAATCCCGTGATGCAACTGACAAAAACCACGATGGACAGCTCAGCGATGAAATAGCCGAAAACTAGGTCGCTCAGACACCCAACCGCCTGCATCACTCCGACATCCCGAACCCGTTCAGACATAGCTAACGAAATGAAAAATGACATCACCAGAACCCCGGTCAAAAAGGTGAGCAGAGTTATTATCAACAGAATGACCGAGAATATGTAGGAAAACCCGACCGTCAGTTTTCCTCCCGTGAGCAGTGCAACCTCAAATCCGATGTTGTCCCCAAAGAAGAGGAGAAAGAAGGTTGTGGTGGTCGCTGTCGTTAGGCTGAGAATGGTTAACGCTGTTTGAAACCGTCTCCTGAACAGGTCTTTCAGTGGAAACGAACGCTTACTCATCCACTCCGACAATCCTTCCGTCAAGCATACGGAGCGTTCGATTCGATAACCCGATTATTCTCTCATCGTGGGTGGCAACAATCACCGTTTTCTCCTTCTCCTTCAATCCATTTAAGACCTCAACCACCTCCAGACCAGTTTTCAAATCCAGGTTTCCCGTGGGTTCGTCGACGAGAATGAGCGGCGGATCATTAGCTAGGGCTCGAACGAAGGCGATTCGTTGCTGTTCGCCGCCGCTGAGCTGAGAGGGGAAGTGGTCCGCTCGATGCGACAAACCGACGGTTTTCAACAGATTCTTCGCCTTTTTCACCGCCCGCTTCGCCGGCCAGCCCGCTATCTCCATAGCGAAGGCAACGTTCTCTAGAGAGGTGAGAGTGGAGATGAGGTTGTAGGATTGAAAGACGAACCCGATGTAGGCGCAACGGAAGGTTGCCAAGTAGTCTTCGTCGTGTGTGCTGAGGTCGTGTCCAAAGACTTTTATCGAGCCGCTTGTGGGCGTGTCTAAACCGCCGATAATGTTGAGGAGAGTTGTCTTCCCTGCACCAGACGGACCACTGATCGAGATGAATTCACCCTCAGCCACTTGAAAACTCACGTCACTCAGAGCTTTGACTGTGACATCGCCGAGTTGATACTCCTTGCTCAGAGAGGAGACAACAACCGCTGGTTCCTTCGACTTCTCCATCTAAACCCCATGGTGCTTTATCTAAGATAAATGAGTCAGGGATATTATTTGTTTTGATTCGTTTTTGGCGAGCCACAAAAGAGAAGAGATGAAGAAAAGGCTTTATTTTACTCTAGCAGTCTGATGAGCTCTTTAAAATTCTCCATCCATAGAGTCACTGTGCTAACCTTTGGAAGGTTCCCAAGCACTTCGTCTATTAACGTTTTCTATGTTTTTTCATGACCCTCTGCCGCATAGAGCTCCTCGATTTCGAGGCTGTTTTCGTGTAGGTGTGAGATTATGAATCCTATGATTTCGTTGTTCTCTTCAGCCGCGAGGCATATTTCAGAAAATCCCTTGAGATGCCATTCTGTGTGCTCCTTCACCTCATTGAATTCTTGGCCTGGAAACTGCTCAACAAGCATCTTTGAAATCTTATTCAGCTCCGAAAACGATATCTTTCTTATTTTCATGCTCTCTCACCTCACGGTGTTAACATCGTGTGCGCTATTATTCATTGGGGTTGACGGTATCAACCCTTAAGGATTTATTAGTTGTTGCGGAAGCTTTAGTGGGAAAAGTGTGACAGCGAGTACGGACTCTCTTGAATCCGTGACGGAGAAGGATAGGCAGCTTGTTCAGTTGCTTAATGAAAAGCCCATGCTGACTAATGCTCAGATAGCGAGAAGACTTGGGCTTTCGAGACAAGCCGTGAGCGAACGGAGAAAGAAGCTCGAGCGTGAGGGTGTTATTCAGCGGTATGTTTACTGGAACATTGTGCCTAAGCTCGGGTTAACCAAACACTTTGAAATCACTGTCGACGGTGAACAAGAGAAGGGACTAGAGGAACTAACAGAATACCTCATAAGCAGCTGGAGAGTCTCTCTCGCTTGGTCCTCGAGTCAAAAAGTAGTTTCAGGCATCGTTCTAACCAAGCGGGAAGACCTGTTCACAAAAATCATCAAAGACGAGTTTCCGTTCGTTAGAGACATCAAACTGCAATCTGTACATTTAGTCTCTCATCGGAAATGTCCTGCAAGAGCGATAATTCGGAGTTCTTGTTTCTCTTGTGAAAGAAGGCTGAACAGGTGTCAAAACACGCAAATAGGACGGCGGGGCCTAAGTAGATAGGTTTCTCATTAAACGTTTTGAATTCGTTGTCCATGTAAGAAATGTTGATGATGGTTATGATGTTGTTTATGCTCGTGATAATGCCCATATCAATACCCGCAAGACAGCAACAACTGTAAGTGTTGTAATAATCAAAATCCCCCATTTCCCAGCAGCCTTTAGCAACCCAGCAATCAAGACAATACCAGATGCTAGAGTTATGACGAGAAAAGTGAGCACATAAAATGGCATAAATTGTGACGGAACAAGTTGATATCGCCAGACCATGGAAAAAATTAAGCTGTTTATGATAATTAGCACAACGGCTATTTTTTGATAGCGGTAAAGCACTCCAAGCTTTGTCTCTTTAGCGTGATAGACAAGTATCTTTTCGACAAGGCGCTGTCTATATTTTGGCAGCAAAAACATTGATGTGACAAAACTTAAGGCAACAATAGCTGTAGCCAAAAAGAAAGGAATATGTTGCGGCTCAGAATAGAGATACCAAACAGTATAGATGATTACAAAACTTATAGCTAGAATAGCTAAAAGCCAATCTTTGCGCTTAACTTGCACATCCAATTCTTGTTCATCTAAAGCAAACAAAATAGAAAGATTTTAAGCCTTTCTATTTCACTCAAGTGCAAACGGAAAGCCCACATTTTCAATCTTCAGAGGATAGGCATAGTTTTGAAGCGATGGAAACTGGAATGAGAATATAAACCAAGATGTAAGCCTTTTTTCCCCTAACTCCTTTCAAAGAGATAATCAACAAAATATTAAAATAGGATGGCGGGCCCGAGGGGAATTGAACCCCTGACCCACGGATTAAGAGTCCGTTGCTCTACCTTGCTGAGCTACGGGCCCCATCCGCCCATATTCGTCATCCAGATTCGCTTTTATAAGTTTAGCCTTACCAAAACTAAGGGGAAGGCGAAAAGTCTATGGGCGAACTAGTGTTCGTGGGCTTAGGTCTACACGACGAAGGAAGCATATCACTAAGCGGTGTTGAAGTTGCGAGAGGAGCCGACGAGGTCTTCGCCGAGTTCTACACGAGCCTAATGCCCGGGCTGTCTCTTCCAAGGCTGGAGAAACTGATCCAAAAGAAGGTCGTGGTGATCTCCAGACGAGACTTAGAGGAAGAGAACGGAGAAAAAATTCTGGAATCAGCAAGGAAGGGCAGAGCCGTCCTTTTGGTTCCAGGCGACCCGCTTATCGCCACAACCCACGTGGACCTGCGGATTCGCGCCGAGAGTCAAGGAGTTAAAACTCGTGTTGTGCACGGAGCCTCCGTCGTCTCCGCTGTCATTGGATTGTCGGGGCTGCAGAACTACAAGTTTGGACGAAGCGTGACCATTCCCTTCTCCGAAGCTGGCTCAGTCGCCGAGACTCCCTACAGAGTGATTCTTGAAAACAAGAAAATCGGGCTTCACACCCTCTGCTTCCTCGACATCAGAGTTGAAGAGAAAAAACACATGACTTTGAAAGAGGGACTTCAAGCCCTGCTCACGATAGAGAAGACGAGAAAAAAGCAGGTCGTAACATCTGACACTTTGGCGGTGGGCATCGCCAGAGCGGGCTCAAAGACGCCGGTGGTGAAAGCCGACAGAGTTGAGAATCTAGTGGACTTTGACTTTGGCGCCCCGCCGCACACGCTGATTTTTCTTGGTCGGCTTCATTTCATGGAGGCTGAGGCGCTCATCACGCTGGCTAAGGCGCCCGAAAACACAAGGGAGATGGCGAAGTGACGCTGCGAGAGTTGACGTTAAAGTACATTCGAAACACCGAGCGCGTCTTCGAAGAGTTGAAGCTCGCCCAAGACGTAGTGGTCATCGATGAAGAGAAGATTAAGGGCATCATCGAAAACGCTAGGCGCTATCTGGATGACTCTAAATACTATGAGAAGGCAAATAAACTGGAGACGAGTCTGGCGTCTGTAGCCTACAGTGAGGGCTTGCTCGACGCCCTACGCCTGCTCGGAGTGGTGGAGTTCACATGGCCAGCAAACAAGCCGTAGAGAAGAGAAAAGTCGTCTTAGCCTCAGGCACCTTCGACCTACTGCACCTAGGACACGTAAAGTATCTAGAAGAGGCTAAGAAAGCGGGCGGAGAAAACTCCGAGCTCATCGTCATAGTGGCCAGAGACAAAACAGTCGAGAAGAGAAAGGGAAGAAAACCCGTGATGCCCGAAGACCAGCGCAGGGCACTGGTGGAGTCGCTGAAGGTCGTGGACGAGGCAATACTAGGCTACGAGGACTTCGACATAGGCAAGGCGATCGAAAAGATAAGACCCGACGTGATAGCCGTGGGACACGACCAAACCGACATGGAGAGAAAAGTGAAAAAGGCTGTGAGCGAAAGAGGGCTCAACATTCGGGTTGTGAAGATTGGAAAGTTTGGAAAGGACGAGTTCAACAGCTCCTTAAAGATTAAGAGAAAAATAATCGAGGTCTACAAGAGGCAGCGCTAGAGGCTTGTTCCAGCCAGCGTTATCATGGCGCGCAGCGCCTTGAATGCTTGTAGGTAGTCGTTGGAGGAGAAGGAGACGGTTCTTCCATCAACCCTCTTGGTTCCTGGTACGAGCTCAGCCATCTCAGTCATACCCGTATGAATGAAGGTCACGTCTAGACTTATGGGCGGTTCGATTCTGAAGGGCTTGAACTCGTCGAGGCGCTTGAGCGCCTTCACCGCTCCTTCCCTTATGAGTTTTCTAGCCTTGACGGGGCTTAGGCAGCGCGCGGCGAATCTCCCAACGCCCTCCTTCACTGTAACCGTTTCTACTAGTCTTAACAGCGAGAGAGCCTCCTCTGTCACCACTCGGTCGCCCGTCACGAGCGCCACCGGAACCTCGAAGTATCCCGCCACCGCGGCGTTGATTCCGGTCTCGCCCATAGGCTGTCCGTTGACGGCTACGTCGCTTATGACTCCGCCGTGGTACGTGTGCTCCAAAACCCCACCGTAGGCTCCTCTTCGGGCGTGATAGCCCAAGAAGAAGGCTGCGTCAAACGTTGGGTCGATTCCCTGCATCATCGACAGCGGCTTGGGTGTGCCGGTTATGAGCTCAGCCGCCTCGTGGAGCTCCTCGGGTAGGATGTTTCTCATGGTTCCGTGGGAATCGTTAACCAGAACCGTCGAGGCGCCCGCTTCCAGCGCTCCTTCCACGGCGGCGTTCACCTCGTGGGTCATGAGTGTGCGGGCTCTGTCGTGTTCCCTTCCCTCACGGAGCGTGTGCTCTCCGTGAACTATCCCTGCTACTCCCTCCATGTCAGAGGAAATGAAGACCTTCATGTTTTTCGCGCCTCTCCTCTCTCTTAGAACGCTTCCTAAATAAAATATTTGACAAAAAGTTACGAGGACCTTTTTTACTACGTGCATTTAGGGCAGCGTCAAAACCTCGACTCTGACTTTGTTTCCGTCCTTGAGTTTGAGCTGACTGCGCAGGAAGGTTGGCGCTATGACCTCTACCACCGAGGAGTTGTAGTGGCTTCGCATGGCGAGAACCACAGCGCCCTTCACCTTGTTGTTTATGACGGCGGGGTAGCACTTGACCGCGCCGAACGACCTCGACTTGCTCTTGAAGCCCTGAATCTCTATGGCGGGGTAGGCTTCCAGTTCGGCTCTGGTCTTTGTGTCGTAGTCTGTTGTGAGCTTGATGTTGAGCGTTCCAGGGTAGGGGTCGAACCCCAGCTTTTCGATGAACTGTTTGCGGTAGCCGTCTCTGGTCACGTAGTAGGCGCCTTCGCCGAGTCCTGAGAAAAGCATTCCTTCCAACGTGATGGATGGCGGGTAAGCCGCCTCAAAGATTAGGTGCAAGCCTGAGTAGAGCTTCTTCAGTTCCTCCTTTCCAGAGCTTGTTAGCTTAACTAGGCAGCCTTCCGTTGTGATTGTTCTCTCTATCCAGCCCATCTTCTCCAATTGAATCAGGTGGCGGGAGGCTGTCTGCTGGGACAGCCCTATTTTTTCGGCTAGGTATTCCGTTGAAACCTTCACGGTTCGGCGGCCCGCGCCCATCTCGGCGAGTTTTATGAGTGTGAAGAATTGTTTCCAGAGTTTTGCGTCGACGCTGAAGACTGTGCTCATCCAGACCGCCTTATTTCTGAGGAGAGTGCGTTGCCTATAAAAGTAACTCGCGCCTCATAGTAACTAGTGCGGAGGCGGCACAAGTTGGAAGTCGATTTCCGCAACCTTTCTGAAGACAACCTTGACGATGCCTTGACGGCTTGCACACCCGAAGAGATGATGAGCGACTCATTTTTTATAGAAGGACTAAAGGTCAGGAGGGAGTGGCTGCTTCACCGTTATCGAACTGTTGGACCATGCTGCAAAATCGCTTACGTAAAAAATGTTCCTGTGGGCATGATTCAGTTTAACCCCTTGCACCGCATTCCCTATTTTGTCACAGAGCGGAGAGACGCCCTCTACATCCACTGCATCTTCGTGAAAAAGGTGTCTCGAGAGCAAGGGATAGGAGTGAAGCTTCTCCAAAACTTAATCGACGATGTGAAGAAGCCGAGTCCCTGTTTTGAGGGAGAGCCCTGCCGAGTTCTCGTGACCACGGCGAGACAGCGCGAAGCCTTTCGTCAGCCTAGCTACTTCAGGCTGAGGGGCTTCTCCGAGACTGCGGGGAACATCGACGCAGGCTTGGTCTACTGGTTGGCTGAGGAGAAACCACGCGAAAGCGTGAAGGTGTTGAGTTCGGGTCCTCTCCGAGTCGCAGAATCAGGTGTCAGTATCTTCTATGATCCGTGCTGTCAGTGGTGCGTCTTCATGACCGAGACCACCAAGAAGTTTGTCAGTGAAGTTAAGCCCGGCACCGCAGTCCGAGAGTTCGATATCTGGAAGGATTCGAAAGAGGCTCTGAGACGCGGTGTCACGAGCCGCACGACATACATCAATGGGATGCCCATTCAGTTCTGGGAGAAGGAACAGTTCAGAGCGGACGTGAGGAGAGCCCTCCTCATGTAGCGTGGGTATGAAAAACTTAAGTACTACGCTTTTTTCATTAAGGAATTCGGCGCTCTTGGCTCTGACAGCCTTGGTAGTATAGTCCGGTCTAGTATAGGCGGCTGTCGCCCGCCCGACATTACGAAGAGCCATGTAAGTAACGGGAACCGGGTTCAAATCCCGGCCAAGGCGCCATCTTGCTTCTTTCTATTTCATGCCCAGTTTCTTGTTCTGCTCTAGAAGTTTTATAGCCTCCGTAAGTCGTTTCTGGCGCGTTTCTTCCCTTTTTGCGCTTGTAACCCATCCAACGAAAAGTCTCTTGGAGCCATCGGCTAGGCGGTTGAAATTGTCTAGAGCCTTCGTGTTCGCCGCCAATTGCATGTGCAAGTCTAGAGGAAATGCCAATTCCATTCTGACTCGGGCAGTTTTGAACCATTCCCCGCTTTTTCTTGCTTCTCTGATTTTTTGCAGTCCCGCTTCTGTCATCTTTCCTTCCTTTATCATTTTCGTGGCTCTTCTCTTGTTCGTCTTGGACCATCTGCTGCTGCTCTTTCGTGGCGTGAATTTCTGGGCAAACTTCTCATCGTCAATCTTTTTGACGGTGCTGTCAATCCATCCGAAGCACAACGCTTCTTCAACCGCATCCTCATATGGTATTCTCGGCTTGCCTGTGTGCTCTTTATAGTAGATTAACCAGACCTCTTTCTTGGTGCCATGATTTTCTCTAAGCCACTCACGCCATTCTTCCCTGTTGGTCAAGTATAATTCCCTAGTTGTTTCCATCAATTGAACTCCAGCTTCAGCATTTTATTTTCATGCGCTTCTGCATACTTACCCTATGTGAACGAGTAGTCTTGATGAAAGGGATCTTTTGAGCTTTCGTTTCACTTTCTCTATGGGTTCTCCGAGCACGGTTATCTCGTCTAGGTTGCATGTTCCCAGTCCTTTCTTCCCCGCCAGAACTAGGTGTTTGACATCGGTTGGTGGTATGCCCATCACAGCCGCGCCTACAGCGTCAACCGCCACAGGGTCCGTTCCAGCGATGACGAGATTCATCTCCACAGGGTTTCCACTGCTCTCGTGTCCCTCACCCGCGATTATCCCGTCGACAACCGCCACGCTGGGTCTTAGAACTGAAGCCAAATCCACGATGTTCTTTGCGATTCCTCTGTGCATTGAGCCCTTAGAAGCTAAAGCGCCCATCATGTTCTTCAGGCTCAGCGTGACCGTGGCTATTCTGTGAGGCTTGAGCTTCGGAACGCTGATTATGGTGCTCTCCAACGCTGTTTTAGCCACTCTAACCTTCTTGAGAGCGAGAGGATTGGGCGGGTTGACTTCAACAAACTTGTCCTTGTTAAGGTCTATCAGTTTCACACCCCATCGTTCAGCAACTCTGTCAACCCCCGCAACCCTGAAGGCTTGAGAGGTATCGGCGAACCCGCTGCCCTCACCGATGACAATGTCCTCTATCTTGCGCTCTCTCAGAAACTTAACAACCCCTTCAATGACTCGGCTATCAGTTGTGATTCCAGTTGAAGGGTGCCTCGAATTCAAGTAATTGGGCTTGATCAAAACAGGCTTTCTCCCGGAGAGGGCGACATCCACGTCGGAGCCTATCGTTTCAAGAGCCTTAACCGTCGTTTCGACGGGGTCTTTTGCCTTCAAAATGGCGACTCTGCTCATTGCGCGAACACTTAAAAAGGTTAAACATCGCACGAAGATTTGAACCTTTAGGACGCCAGCTTCAAAACAAACACGAGCAGCCGTAGCTTCTTCAGTTGCTTCAGTCTTCTGCGATTTATCACTATCACAGTTACCACAGTTGTTGTGGCAACCGCAACCAAGATGGCGACGTATGGCCACGTGGGCGGCGCTGGTCCAGTCGAACTGAAGAACCCGTTGATTGTGGTGTGGGCGATTGGTGAGGAGGCTTGGTGTGGAGAAGGCTTGTTGGCGAGCAAGGTTCCGAGACTTAATTCGCAGCTTCCAGCGCTGGTGACGTTGAAGGTTATTCTTGCGATGCTTCCGCTACCGTTGAATGAGGGAGTCTCTCTGTACAATGACGTGGCTACGAGCTGGTATTCACCCGCTTCTATTGTCTCGTTTTTCCAGAGAGGTTCGTGAAGTACCCCATCTGGATGGGATTCGAAGCCCAATCGGACGTCGGCGTTCACCATTTGCAGAATAGTCGAATTCCAATTGAGAGTGACTTCGAGCCCAAACAGATTTTGAACATCTGAGAGTGCGATATCAACAATGAAGTTTTCACCTACAAGTGCAGCGGTTGTGGCGGGTTCCACTTTGACCACTGTAGCAGGAGATGCATTAGCAGAGGCAGTTTGGGTCACAATGAGTGTGTGCAAGAATAGCAACCACAGAAGGATTTTTGTGACTTTCTGCAAAGTGGAATCCAATTTTAGGTCCCCCTTCTGTTTCTTGTCTTCTCATGTTCCTTAGTTACCTCTATTAGCGTTACCACTTTCTCTCTTCCTTTCTCAACTCTACGGACCCTTCCCTTCTTCTCCATTGCCGCCAAGAGCTTGCTGGCTTTTGCCCTCGAAAATCCACAGTTGTCCGCTATGGTGGATTGGTATAGGCTCCCGCCTCCAGCTTGAAGCAGTTTGACAACCCTTTCCTCGTCGTCCTCTATTCCCAGAATGGTCGGCGGCGCGGGTGCTCCAGCGCTCACGACCTCTTTCATTTCTCTTTTTCTCAGTTTGAAGTAATAGACGCTGACGGAGCTCACTCCGACAAGAGCTATAAGGCTGCCGATCATGAGAGCGTTTTGTTTTATGATGTCCATGAATCCGAAGGCAGCCTTTTCTCGCCCAAACACGATTTTTGGTTCGCCTATCCTGAAATCTTCGATTCCATACCACTTAAGCATTGGGACAGAGGGGTCTTGTTCATGTGGTGCTGGAGAAACACTTTCGACGACGTTCTCTGGAGGATACTTCACATACACTTCGCCGTCTCCATAAAGGTACGCAAAAAAGTCTTCGACCTCAAATACATCACCGATTCTAATCCGAGAGTCTTCAATCTGTGCAAAGCCGTTCCAGCAAAACTGGTATTTCACTAACCTGTAAGAGCCTGAAAAATTCACGTTCATGACAAACCTTTCGGCACTCATATCTCTCTGGGTTCTTTCCTTAGCCAAGTTCACTAACACAGTTACATTCTCAAAAAAGATATCAAAAGATGGTTGAACCCCAATTCCTTTTTGCTCAATGGACCATGCAGCCGAACCATCTGAGTGAACCTCAATTGTGTATTCGAGTTGATGTATGGCTTTAGCGGTTCCAAAGAGCAGGAGAATGCCAAGGAGCGGGATAAGTGAGAGTGTCGCATAGGATTTCATTAGCCCTGTTGTCTCTCCATTCACAGTGATGGTTTTTCGCTCTATTTAAAAAATGCGCAGCCGAACAATAAACGCTGAAAAGACTCTTAGCGTTTGTGAAAAGTGGGTCGTCTTGTGGTCCCTTCGACGGTCGCCATTGTAGTTGTGGTTGAAGTAGCGGCTTTTTTGGCACGATGTTGTTTGCTCAAGGGTGAAGAGTTCCTTCGAGGAAGAAATAAACGATTTTTAACGTTCTTCACAAAAAATGAACAATTTTCAACGTTTATGCGCTAAAATGGTCTCAGAAAGCCTTTTATTCTACCTATCCAACATGTTTTTCTGTTGAAACCAAAGGAGATTAGGGAAATGAAAACGAAAGCGGCCTTTGCAGGCACACTCTTGATGACATTTGCCCTACTGATGCCTGCTGTTGCGCAGACACCAATTGAACCAGCTACTGAGTCCACATGGGTTGTGATGCATGGGAGCGTTGATTACTACGGGACTAATCGTGCTTTTGGCTGGTGTGGAGTCTACGCCAAAATAAGAGAGTGGGCGCACGCGCTCTTGGCTTGGATGCCTTGGGGTGGACCCCAGATACCAGAGATATACAATTTCTACGTGGCAAAGCTAGTCAATTCGACAGTTGTTGAACTCGACTACGGCGGCGCAGACCTTTACATCGAAGGTTTATGGAACGTCTACAATGTGACATTCATCTATGAACCCGGAGAGGAGCAAGAAAGCTACAGGTTAATAATCGAGTTGTTGGTGGACCACGGTGAAGGAACGCTTTCTGTCACTGGCAACTGGGTAGACTTCGCAGTGAACATTAGAGGGATAGACTTGATAACGGGCAAGGTGAGACGCTACTACATAAGGTCTTTAGAGATTCCTATAGGTGATGTAATCAGTAGACCTGGAGAGGCAAAGCCCGTTGTCAACATCTGGGATCTAGTCCATGTGGCCAGAGCCTACGGGTCGACGCCTGGAAATCTCTTTAAACCATACTATGACTTCAGCATTGACTTCAACTTCGACTATAAAATAGACATACTTGACTTGTCAACCATGGCAGCCTGCCTGGGAGAAGAATACTAACAATCTTTCCATTTCTCCCTTTGTTTTTCCCAGAGGGAATAAAGCATATAAAAAGCGCTAACCATCGGATGCATTGAACGTTGCGAGAGAAGCAATGAACATGGCTAAGGGAAAAGACGTTGATCTCTCCCTGAAGACGATCTATTTGTTGTTTCTTACGCTTCTTTCCATATCTATTGGGACAGAACTTGGCGCTTCACAGACTACGACGGTTTACGTCTACCCTTCTGCGACTACTGTGCCCATCGGTCAAACTTTTACAATTGACATAAAAATATCTGCTGTCAGCGACCTCTATGGCTGGGAGTTTAGATTAGGATGGGATCCTAATCTCCTAGACGTTGTCGACGTTTTAGAGGGAGGGTTCCTTAAGAGTGGCGGCAGCACCTTCTTCGATAAGAAAATGAACAATACAGTGGGCTACATTCTTGTGGACTGCACACTTTTAGGTATGGTGTCCGGAGTGAATGGCGATGGAACACTGGCTTCGGTTGGGTTCTACGCCGAGAAAGAGGGAACAACCAATCTGGATTTATACGATACAATCCTCATCGATTCATCTGAACAGGCAATTTCTCATGCAGTTGTCGACGGTAGTGTCACTGTATCGAAGTCTGTTGGCGGCATCGTAATCCCGCTGAGCAAACTTGAGTTGCTTGCTCCGTGGATCGGATTAACCTCCACAATTGCGTTTGCAATGTGTTCGATAATTGTTTTTGCTAAGCGAAGGAAGAGAAAGAGATGAGCTGGAAAGAGAAGAACAAGAGAAAGTACTCCAAGAGTGACTTGCGATGAGGCTCATCGCAAACACATGAAAAATGTCATACGGCATACCAGGATTTGAACCTATCCCCTCAGCCTTCCTCGTGCCAATTTTGCGCCTCGCAAACAAAAGCCAAATCAAACTCCCTTCCAAATTCAGCGCCCATTACAAGCTCTGCCCGACGCCTCTACTAGACCCCCCTCTAGCCTACCCACAGAAAATTTATTTCCGTCTCTAAACTCCATGGATAACATTCACCCAACATGACCCCCCTCCCGGTATAGGTAGGTCTCACACGCGCGCACGCGCTCAGAACATATCAAGCCACAACAACACTTATATCCCTGAAAACCGCCTCAGAGATATTTTGGCGAACAATAACACGCCCGTAACTCAGACGGCGGCGTCAACCCCGACAAAAAAAGGCGTAAAAAAGACGCCCCATGAATGAAGCGGTTGACCTCCGGTTACGGGAACAAAAATGAAGACCTGAACAAACAGTCGCCAAGTAGACTCAGGTCAGAAACGGGCTTGGCAAAAGGTTGCTGTCAACCAAAACACCCCAAATCCAGCTGGCTTTGCGGCAAAAACCGCAAAACACTCTCCAGAAAACAAATCCGGTTGATCCTGCCGGACCCTACTGCTATCGGGGTGGGACTAAAACATGCGAGTCGAACGCTTCCTAGCCATGTTGGAAGCGCGGCATACGGCTCAGTAACACGTGGCCAACCTACCCTCAGGACGAGGACAACCCCGGGAAACTGGGGCTAATCCTCGATAGACGAGAACACCTGGAACGGGTTCTCATTCAAAAGGCATCACGGCCACGCTCTGTGGTGTCGCCTGAGGATGGGGCCGCGACCGATCAGGCTGTTGGTGAGGCAACGGCTCACCAAACCCATAACCGGTACGGGCCGTGGGAGCGGGAGCCCGGAGATGGGAACTGAGACAAGGTCCCAGGCCCTACGGGG